>JGI24508J20089_1000067_pt1 | contig 333133 bp, 356 predicted proteins | sample LinPmetageLP24_FD_20089 | JGI IMG/M metagenome (IMG submission 20089)
ACCCTAACCCTAACCCTAACCCTAACCCTAACCCGGACCCGGACCCGGACCCGGACCCGGACTCTAACCCTAACCCCTTTGCAAAGATTCTTCGTTATGATACTTTTGCTTTGTGTTCAAGTCTAGGGGGCCTTGTAGAACCTGCCTCAATTTTCATGCAACTAGTCGAGAAGTGGGATTCATTGGACCAAAAATATTATAATCTCAGTAAAGAGTGTCAATATGAGACGTCAGAAAATGTCTGCCCTTCTTTACATCTCCTCATTCCTTCCAGCCTATATATTGAATTGTCTTCATGCCTCACGAACGCATTGCTACTTGTTGCCTTCCTTTACAATGGGCAGTTGTGTGGAGCCAGAACCCAGCCAGTCAAACGGTTGGCCATATCCATAACATAACATGGAGTTGCAGTGAAGGGATCGTTCATGTTCCCTTGATTGACAGATCCAGAATTGTACAAACGGGCGGCCATGTAGACGGCACGGGACCCCCAGCCGGAGGTGCTAGTGGCAACTGTGGAACAATTTAGAGCCATACACCCCTTTCGCGATCGATGTAAATGACTTACTGTTCATAGTCCCTGCGAGTCCGTCTCCGAAACTTGTTCCCGCCGTACCTTCTCTGACCATTTGTTCGATCTGTATGGAATGTTAAAGGTCTGCTTGATCCTATCCAGGAAAGGAGAGTACTCACAATAGGTGTTGGACATGGGGTCTGAACCCAACCATTTCTGTTACATGACCCATCTCCATTATGACATTGCATCAATCCTGGGTTGACGACTCCATTGTCTGTAGTTGGAACCTAGATGAGAGGTTCAGCAAGTGTTAAGCATGAAGGTATATCTCGTCACTTACTCGTGTGCATCCACCAGATTCTTGAATGATGGTAGCCAATATGAATCGATGGTCGACTCCAGTCTCAAGGGCGATTTTCTGGATGGCATTGTAGATCTGACCAATCTCCTCTCCACTGTTGTCCGCTCCCCACCCGTTCCAACCACAAGAGTTGAACATGATTGCTTTGTTGTTGTCAAACATCGCCCTGAAGCTTACCCATTGACTCTTTGCTGGCCATCCTGCTTCTGGACCTCCATCGCCCCAGTACTGCCTGTATACATCGGAACCTTCACCGATACCATCTTCATTGACAATGGTCCACACCCCTTCAGGACCATTGACTACGGTGGGTGCGAAACTGGATCCACTTTCCGGCTGGAAGTTCCCCATAAAGTGCCCAAAGTAGGGAATACCAACGGTGCCATTCAAAGACGCGACTTCACTGGGCACGGATGGTGATGCATCTGCAGGTATGCCATTGACCAAGGAGGCAAGCAAAGTTGCAAACAAAAATGTCAGGCTCGCCATGTTGAGTACGGGAGTGGTTTTCAATCTTAAATTCGAAGAAGTAGGTGCGCTGTGTAGTTGAAAAGCGTTGGCGAGGTTGCAGGTCGGTGTGTTTCCTGCCTCCTTTATATAAGAAAATGCATCCTCTCGGACACACTTGCTTTTTCCGTAGCAAAGTGTCTACTTTCTCACTTGATCGTCTGCTGTAATGTTACACTCAAAAAATATCAGCCGAGGGATTCATCGGGATACCACCTTCTCAATTCAGGTCCCAGCGATACTTCTGTTCCGCACCCGGTGAGCTGTTTTCCCTCCATCTTGTAAGGACGTCGGCCGACACACTTGCGATAACACTCCACCTTCAACTGAGTCTTACTGTATTCTTTAGCCCCAAATCGATCTTGCACTCAACGAGATCGGACTTTCCATCACGAGAATGGTTTCCAAGGGATTTGTAATAGATGAAATTTCTCACCGACCCCACCACTTCGGCTGGGCCCGTCTCCAGGGCGCACAAGGCAGCATTTTTTCGAGAAGCGGAACATTTGCACGGGTTTTAGCACAACTGTGGCGTCCGTTAGAGTGTGAAGAAGAACTATGGCTGCGCTCATAACCCCTGAAATCTCACCTGGTAGCTTATTACCCTTCAGCCCCTCGTAGGTTTTATTGCGGACGGGAATGCATGTCATGCAAGACATACCGGAAACAATTATGTGGGGAACGATGACTGTGCATATGCTTCCGTTACTTCAGATGAAAATTGGTGCCGAGAGTGCCCCTGCAGGCACTGCAGGTACCTTTTGCTACATTGAGCGGAAGTGTAAGCTTCTTACTGAAGAGAACGCTTACTGAAAAGAACCAGAACAACAAAAAAAAGTCTTCCTGATGTTGAGGTATTCCGATCATCTCTTCACAGAACTTCATTCTTTTCGAAGTCTATTTTTCTTATTCTGCACGACATACATGGCTTGTATAGAAGCCTCGTTTGTTGTCAGGTGTCTTTGGTCTGGATGAGGGAAAGTAGTGCAACTTTTACCCCTCATGGCTTACTCAGCCCTTTTGCCAGGGGCTTTAAGGCTGTTCCTCGGCAAGCTTGTTTACATAGCTCGGCCCTGGTGATCTGCATCATGCTTGCGCCCACCCTCGGAAAGAGGCCCCAAATCTGTTTTGTTGAATTGCACGCATATGGGTGAGCTCGTATGATCTCTCTTGGCGAGACAGTCCGAATTCGAAAGTACCACATTTCGGGATTACTTCTTCTTTCCTGCAATGGTCCCATGTCTCATGCGTTATGTTTTGTCACTGTGCATGGGTAAATAAACCATGCTCGCTTATGCCAAGCCAATAAATTGTTCTCATGTCGGGTATCAGACGAAATGTCAGCGCAATTGTTCGGCTATTCCTGATAATCAATCACGCTCACATGCTTTGACTTGATTTGGCGGTCTACGGTTAAGCAAGCTGAGCTGCAAGCTCGAGAAACCCGCAAAGGGTCATCTGTCAATCACATTCTGTGTGTCAGACCTCACTTTGTTATCGTTGTGCTTTACTGTTAGTCTTGTGTGACCTAATTTGGATTAGGAGCCGCATCATGATCGCATCTTCGAAAATTCTTAAATACTTCGCCATGCGTGTAACGTCTTCAATTTTCTTTCAATCATCTTCCAATTGAATCTTTATCAGAATGCTCAATCTATTGCTTCTCTGTTCGTGGCTTACCACAGTCAGTGCAGGAGCACTCCGTGGTCGGGATGACATTCCATCACCCGCTCCACTAAGTGCTTTACTGCCTGCTCCTGTGTACTCCGGAAAGCCAGCACCGTGAGTGAAGACTTCAATCCCACGCAAAGTAAACAGTAGTCGCTAACACGTGCATCAGTGTATCTGCTTCTGGACCTCCTGGAGGTTTCAATGAATCAATCATTCTGTCTGAGATCCCAGATGCCCAACCATTCCTTACCCCTCAAAATCTTCGAGTGGCAGCCTGCAGCCCTGTGACGAGCACACCTTCTGACTACTGGATGAATCGAATGGACCATACTGGAAATCCAAGAGGTTATGCTCCCTTCCTTGCCAATTACTACACTTATCCAGTCTGGCGAAATGTTCTCGACTATGGAGCAAAAAATGATGGTAGTGTCGATGCGACTCCATCAATCCAAGCTGCTTTGAACTACTACGATGGCCAAACTACTCGGTGGCAGGTCGGCTCTAAGATGGCGATACCTGCCCATGTCTTTCTTCCCGGAGGAACATATCTTTTGAAGTCGAAGCTCGATCTGAGAGTAGGAACTATCATCATGGGCGACCCACAAAATCCCCCAATCTTGAGGGCAGACACAGCGTTCTCCGGCAATGTGCTTGTTCAGGGATATGACGGTATGTGTTTTATAATCAGCCGGACGAGGCATGTCTCCTGGGTGCGAGCCATGCTGAGGACATTTAGGTACCATTAACAACGGCCCGCCTGAGACATCGTTCTTGACGGCGTTACGAAATGTTATCATCGAGTCAGTTAAGTCTTGACTTTGGAGAAAAGCCCATCTGTCTGACATTCTTAGCACGACTGCCGTCAACAAAGATGTGTCCCTTGTTGCACTGCAATGGGGAGTTGCCCAAGGCTGCGCACTTGGAAATGTGAGAATTATTATGCCTGACAATTCCAATGGCCACATAGGCATATTCCTTCAAGCAGGAAGTACCATCGCTGTAACGGATACCTATATCCAAGGAGGAGTCATTGGCATCCAAAACACCAATCAGCAATGCAACTTCAAGAACATCTACTTCAAGAACTGTCGCACCGCATACGCTTCGAACGGTGGCTTTACTGCTTTGTTACAAAAGGTGACTTTTGATACTTGCGGTTTCGGCATCGATATCAGCGGCGGAAATGCGGGGAATGTGGTCCTTCTGGATTCCACCTCAACAAATTCAGGCGCGACGATCAAGTTCCGAGAATCCTCCCCCGTTGGCAATCGGAACAACCAGGTCGTGATCCAGAACCTGAAGCACGACACCACGAATCCTATTGCGATCAACCAAGACAATGCGGCCAAGCTTGCAGCTGCAAGCGTGATTGACACTTGGGTCTGGGGAAACGCTGTCCCTGGCCAATTCCAATCAGGTACATCGTATGTTACGCCTCGGCCTGCAGCACTCTTGGCTTCTGATGGGACCTTTTTCACCAAAGATGCCCCAACATATGCGAACTACGACCTTGATCAATTTATCAATGTAAAGAGCGTACCAGGCTTTCCTGTCAATGGAGACGGCAGTACCGATGACTTTGCATCTCTGAATGCTATTCTCCAACAAGCAGCTCAGAATTGCAAGATTGCGTGAGTGTTCTAATAAATTCCGAGAAAAACCCTCGCTGATAAGTGTCTAGTTATTTCCCATATGGAGTCTATCTAGTAAGCAGGACGCTTTTCGTCCCATCTGGATCTCGAATTGTAGGAGAAGCATGGGCAGTGGTTTCTGGCAAGGGGTCCTTCTTTGGTGATGCCAGTAACCCCCAGCCGGTGGTCAAAGTTGGGAACGCCGGAGATGTTGGCCTAGCTCATATCAGTGATATGCGCTTTACCGTAGCAGAAGTACTTCCCGGTTCGATTATCCTGCAGGTCAACATTGAGGGTACAGCTCCCGGAGATGTCGGAATATGGAACACGCAAGTTACTATTGGCGGTGGTGCCGACTCGACAATTCGCACTCAATGCACAAATCAGGACTCGAGCAGCTGCAAAGCCGTATTCCTGGCAGTACATCTAACGGCAAGCTCGTCCGCGTATCTCCAAAATGTCTGGATCTGGACCGCCGATCACCATGTCGATGGTGGTGCTTCCCCGCAAATTATCTCTACCGGTCGAGGTCTGCTCGTTGAATCTACCAAAGCGACTTGGCTTGTTGGTACTGGATCCGAGCACCACTGGCTGTATAACTACAACTTCAACCGCGCTCAGAATGTATTCGCCGGACTTTTACAAACCGAAACTCCATATATGCAAGGTGCAGGTGCATATCAACTAGCACCCGCACCTTGGGTAGCTGATGCACGGTATGGGGATCCCGATTTCTCGTGGTGTGGTGGTGGTGATGGACCTTGTCGCAGCTCTTTAGGTCAAAATGTCAATGGGGGCTCGAACATCTTCCTGTACAACACGGCAAGTTGGAGTTTCTTCGATGGATTCTGGAATGGACAGTACAATGAGCAGTGCGACACGTGCCAGACGAATATGTTACGGGTGTCTGGAAATCCGGCAAAGCTCTTTTGGTACGGAATTGCCACAAAATCAGCAACGGTGGTGATTCTTGATGGAGTTACTAATCCATTAAAGTTGAATAATCCGGGAGGGTGAGTGCAAAGCTGTCACATCTTTCTTCCACCTGTCTTACTCTGATCTCATACTGAGCCCATCGTTACATAAAGCAAGAAACTAACGTCATCACAGGTGGGGAGCGAACATTGCAGCTTACAGGCAGTTCTCTTAAATCTTGAAAATGGGGAGTCACATATAGATATATTTCAATGGGTAAATCTAAATTTCACTAGAGGGGCCTTGGTCGGGATAAATGAGAGTAAGGTCATTCTATAGTTTTATCTGATTCAATCTCTTCTCCACCCTTGAAGTGATAAATGCCGTTACTCAGGTAGTATCATGTCTTGATCTGATCAAATCGTTCATTTACATCAAGTTATTCCTTATGCCTTGATTGCTCCTTATCTTGTTGCGTGCTTATTGTAGTTGTCAAGGTGGATGCCTTATTAATTACTACTTGACTTTCCAGGGAAAACTTTTCCTTATTTCTTTGTTGATTCTGTCTCGAGATGCTAATCACATGTACACATCATTGAATCTAACGAGTATGTCTGGCTTAGAGCTTGACCCTTATCCTCGAAAACAAATCAAATCTCAAGCACTTCGCAACGCTCTTGGATATCGTTTCTAATAGCACATATTCATTCTATACGCTCTCGAAAGACAGTATGGTAACAGAAAGAGTTCAATCTACATATACTATCGCACAACCAGAGGCAGCGCCTCTAAACATATAAATAAACCGCAGAGACTTTAAAGGGCCATCTTAAGGAAACCCTAAGTCTGGTATACAGTTCAATAAGCCTCCTGGGAGTGGAATAGGGCTGGCTACGAACCCGTTCCCACAGATACATTGGGTTGGATTATTAGGATTAGGAATTTGCGTCAAAGGGTTGAGGCATTGACACCGTGTAGGATCTGCTGCATTGATAACAGATGAGAGGACGTTGCAAACTGCCGGTACTACACAATTCAAAAGGCCTCCAAGCAAGGGAACTCCAGTGACAGTCCCGGGAGCACAATTGCATGACGTTGGATCCGATGGGTTGGGCACTTGGTTAGTTGGGTTGAGACATCGACACAAAGTCGGATCGAGAGGATCGATCACAGCACTAAGTAGGTTGCAAGTGATAGGTGTAACACAATTTAATAGACCGCCAAGTAAAGGAATTCCAGCAGTGAGTCCGGTTGCACATATACACTGTGAAGTATTTGAAGGGTCGATAATCTGGGTTGTGATGTCGAGGCAGTCGCATATAGTCGGATCAATAGGATCAAGTACGGCACTAAGACTATTGCATACTATCGGAGCCACGCAATTCAGCAGACCACCGACCAGAGGAACACCTGCAGTGAGACCGCTTGCACACGTACATTGCGATGGGTTCGATGGATCAATGATTTGCGTTGTGATATCTAAACAATCACAGATAGTCGGGTCGATAGGATCGAGTACGGCGTTGAGCGCATTGCAGACTATAGGAGCTACACAGTTCAGGAGACCACCAACTAGAGGAATACCTGCCGTGAGCCCTGTTGTGCAAATACACTGAGTCGGGTTGGCTGGATCAATGATTTGTGTTGTAATATCCAAACAATTACAAATTGTCGGATCAACATTGTCAAGGACGGCGCTTAGAGAATTGCAAACCGCAGGCGCAACACAATTTAGGAGGCCACCAATTAATGGTACACCCTCGGTGAGTCCTGTTCTGCAAATACAGCTGCTGAGATTGAAGGGGTCTTGAATTTGCGTAGTTGAGCTAATGCATTGACACAGGGTCGGGTCGATAGGGTCGAGAATAGTAGATGTCAGATCACAACTTGCTGGGATGACACAATTCAGCAGACCACCAGGGAGGGGAAGGCCAGCAACGAGATCAGTATCGCAGATGCAATTAGACGGATCGGCAGGATCCGGAATCTGGGTAAGAGGATCATCACAAACGGCTGTCCCAATTGGTGATGCACCCGAAGCTGTGGTGTCGGCGGAGTGAATACTGCTGGTAGGTGCTACGGCTGTATCTGACGAGCTTACAGTCGTTGTCTCAGGAAGGTTTGTGCTTGTGGAGATTGACTCGTCTGACGTCGAACTGATTCCTATGAAAGTGTTTCCGGACGTCGGATCAACGCTTGAAAAGCTGGTTTCTGAAGGTTGACTTATGTATGAGAAAGAAGTCTCTGAAGGTTGGCTTGACATTTCAATTGAAGTGCCTGAAACCTGGCTTAGGACTATCATAGAAGTTTCCGAGGGTCGGTTTGAGGTTGCAAGAGAAGTCTCCGAAGGCTGACTTAAGAATGCAAAAGACGTCTCAGAGACTCGACTAGATGATAATAGAGAAGTCCCCGCGGATTGGCTAAGGGCTAAAACAGAAGTTTCCGAAGGTTGGCTTGAGATGATGAAAGAAGTCTCTGAGGATCGGCCTGATGAAGAAGTCTCTGAGGGTTGAATCAGAGAGAAAGGAGAAGTCTCTGAGATTCGGCTAGAAAGTAATAAAGAAGCCCCCACGGATTGGCTTAGAGATAGAACAGAAGTTTCCGAAAGCTGGCTTGAGAATATGGAAGAAGTCTCTGAGGATGGGTCTGATAAAGAAGTCTCTGAGGGCTGAATCAGAGAGATAGGAGAAGTCTCCCAGGTTTTGCTCGAGACTGTAAATGAAATCTCTGAAATCTGGCTCGAGAGTGACCCAATTGAGGACGGTGCTAAGCTTTTAAGCGTCGATGTTGAAGTAAACGATCCTGTCATCGAGGTACTTTGGGTCGTAGAGCCTATCGTAGAGTCGCTAATGATGGAGCTTTCAGAACCTGATGGCGAGGAAGACGAAGATGTAACGCCGTCACACACAGAGGCCGGGAGTGAGACTAGTTCGATCGGGCCGCACCCATCAGGACCGGGTTCACTTGTGAGAAGGGCATAGACTTGTCCGATCGTCGAGCAGAATCGTGCAACACCGTTGTCAAAAGCGGGATTCGTCCACGAAAGCGGGCCACCGACATCGATTGTGCCATTTGCGGAAGAGGTAGCGAAGGAAGTGCTTATCTCTCTGATAGGTATGTCGAGGGAAAATGCAGTGAAAGATGTACCAGCGTTGGCGGAAAGAAGAGATATGCCACTGCGGAGCTGCCCTTCAGAAATGGTATATCTTGCTGCACTCTCGCATCCGTTGACGATTTCTCCCTCAACAGACAAAAATGGCCGATTTGCTTGACGACGAAACCGTCTTGCCCCACCAACGCCCACAGGTGACAACAAGAATGTGGTAGATACAGCAGCGGCCGTGATAGTACTTCGCAGACTTTAGCTCGCCGCGAATAGGACTCAGGGTGAACTACCTACGTTGTGGCAGTCGAGGTGACTGTAGTGGTGACAGTAGATGCTCCAATCGCAGTGGTGATGATGGTAGTGGGCGCGTTATTGATGACAATATTGATGCCTGCTTTAGATATTAGGCCAAGCTCCGAAGAATGGTTTGAATACTGACCTCCATTCACGTTGATGATAGTGTTGGATGCGATGTAAGTGCTAATATAGATTGGAACATGAATAATGTTGACCTGTTGATAAACATTGAGCTCAAGTCCATTATCACGATAACTATACTAGTTAGAACATTTCCGATATCTCAAGAGGGTGCCGATAATTACACGGTGGTCGTCTCTGTGCGGATGAAGTTCGATGTCCTAGTAGCGATCGTCCGGACATGGGTTGGGGCGTCAGTGACCGTGACATAGCAGCCTGAGCTGCGTTAGTCATGTTCTCTGGATGCAGCAGAGCCTGTATTCTTACCAGTGCCGCACGTGATGACGGTGTTCTGCGGGCAGTCTTCATCCACGGGTACCGGGTACTTGACGGTCTCATCAAAAGTAAAAATCTTCAAGACCACTGGCTCCATACCCTCAGGACACTGAGTCTCTCTGAGATGGCAATCTGGACATGGCAAGGACATTCGCTTTGCCCAGGGGCTTTGATTCTGGTTTGCGGTGATTATGCTCGATAGCAAAGCGACCAATAGAAGGCCGATAGAGAAATGCATATCGTCTTTGCTAATATTGAGTGGAGCAATTTACTGATTCTTCTGAATTGTAATAGTTGAGCCAAATATGTGTCAATTGCCGAAGCACGAGAAGAAAAATCAAGAAACAAAGTCGATGCCATTCTTGTGCTTCGCCAAAGCTGTACAGACTATATGTTTGTATCCATCGCGCATCAAGTTCCAGTTCGTTGTTTACATTCAATCTAGCTCATGCCGTCGTATTGGTTTTCTAATTCGTGTCATATGATTAAAGACATGATTTGCTTACTCACTAATTCTTGTAAGTATGATCATGAACCTTTCGGATTTAGACTTTATTTACTCATGAGCATGACCCTGCTAGGATTGTGAGCTGAGAATGTGAATATGAGAATGGAATGTAGCGTCTTAAGAAGGAATGAAAGTAGGATTCGACCAAGGTTTCCCGGAATCTCGGGTCCGAGAATAAAATGTATAGTCTCAAGAGGAATGAAAGTAGGATTCGACCAAGGTTTCCCGGTTCTCGGGTCCAAGGTCGCTTAAGCGAATCATTAATTGAAGTATGGTATCCATTCCTGCCTAGACACTTATACTAGCGTTCATTCCGGCGAATGTCGTTATGCCTTTTCTTACTGGCCTTCGATCTTACAGCCGGGTAATTGTTTTTATGGTAATGGTTTATTTATTATGAGAAACTTTTAAAGCTAACTGTTATTATGCAACTGTGCTAGAAAATGAAACATCATCCTCTGCGCTCTTCCTGCCTATGAGTACTTGCCGAACCGAACTTCGAATGCCATCGCACCCAACAACCGCATCTGCTCTTGCAGTCGTCCCATCCGAGAAATTGACTTCTATCTCTACACTTTCGAGTCTTCGCATGCCGACGAAACGTTTGTTGAAATTCGCAATTCCTTCGGGAACGAGCTTGACAAGCTCTTCCATAGACCTCGCTCGATGGACGCTGCTGAGGCCAGACAAATCCGAGTCGAATGTCTGAATCTTTACGATCATATCGGTTTTGTCACTTCCGTAGCGGAAATCGATCCAAGCCTAAGGTCAATGCCATGTGTGGCCCAGGTCTTACCCGAGTGCTCAATAAAGCTGGCGAAATTTCCAGAGATGGCACTTGCAGATCATTCGATCATGGAGCCAATGGTCACGGAAGAGGAGAAGGTGCTGCTATTGTCATACTGAATAGACTTGGAGATGCCCTGAGAGACAGTGACAACGTCTTGGCTGTTCTGAAGATATCGGCTGCTGGTCAAGATGGCCGCACGAATGGGATCATGACTCCGAATTTTGTTGCTCAATAACCTGTCGCTCGCAGTGCTCTCAGCAAGATTGATCCACTCAGCATGCGATATGTCGGAGCTCACGCCATATTGACAGTTGTTGGTGATCCGGTCGAGATCACCTCAATGTTGAACTTGTACAGCAAGAACAGACCTGAAGATGCGCCTTGCTATATCGGTAGCATCAAACTAAATGTTGGACATCTAGAAGCTGGAGCAGGTTGTGTAGGATTCATCAAAGCTGTTCTTGCACTCCGGCACGGTATCGTTCCTCCTTAGGCAAATTTGAAATCTCTCAGCCAAAAGATCGACTGGGCGAATGCCGGCATTAAAGTCTCTCGGGAAATCATCAATTGGCCTGCAGTAAAAGCAGTCAGGAGGGCAGCCATTTGCTCATATGGCTACGGTGGAACGGTCTTGCATGCTGTCATCGAGCAAGCTCCACGTGTTCCACGCTCGGAATATACATACAAGCAAGTCGACGAACCAACTGCCCTTCATTTGATATCAACAAATGAGAGGCGAGTCCCAGTATATGCTCGTGCTCCCCATGACTGGAGGACAGGAGATGGTGTAGAGAATTCTACGAATTCAATCGGAGACGCTCTAGCATCTCGTCGAGGGCACCACGATTTCAGAACCGCAATCGTACCTTCAAGTCGCCAAGAAGCCACAGAGTTATTGAACACCTTCGCGAACGGTACCGGAGGGAACCAACTCAACGCCAGCCGAGTCATGAGCAAGAACGATACGCGAGTAATCTGGATGTTCTCAGGCCACGGCGCACAAGGGGCAGACATCGGTAAAGAGCTCCTCGCCAAGGGACCAGTCTTCCGCGGCGTCGTAGAAGATCTGGCTCCAAGAGAATTCAAGTCGAGGCAGGGTTTTGCCCAATTCAAGCTTTAAGCACAGGGGATATTTCTAGTACGGACAGAGTTCAAGTCTTGACATACGATGTGTAAGTTGCGCTTGCTTCGCTTCTCGAATCAAGATGTCAAGAAGGGGGGCAAAGCCGGATGCAATCATCGGCCACTCAGTTGGGGAGATCGCAGTAGCTGTTGTGGCAGAGGCCCTGACTCCCGATAAAGATGCAATTATTGTTTGTCGACGAGTTGCACTTTACCATCAGGCAATGGGCCAAGGAGCAATGTGTCTAGTCGACCTTCCAATTTGCCAGACTCCGTCAAGGCGACAATGCGGTAGCGATTCAGTGGACGAGCTGGAAGGGCGTCGGCGGGATGAGCGATAATGAGTTTGTTGAGGCGGAAGTGGAGATTCGAGGGTTCAGGAGTGTGGCCAGGGAGGAGGCGTTTGCGGCTTGGGAGGAGGTGGGGAGGAGAGGTGTCAGGCAGGCGATTATGTTGACAAGTAGAGTGTTGGAGATTAGGGAGAGGGTGCCGTGTGGGATTTTGGAGGATATTGCGAGGTGGAAGACTGCGAGTAATCCTGATGCAAACAAATTGCCTGATAGGGACGAGAGGTATAGTACTGGAGGAGCATCGATTCCGTAAGGACCAGAACGAATTCCTTTTTTGACGGAAAAAGATTGCTGGGTGTGTTGCTTCTGTTTTGCAACTTGCTGGTGCTGAGGATGTGGATCCGAAGGCTGCGTCGGCGGATCTGGGGATGGATTCCGTGATGACGGTCTCTTTTAGGAAGATGCTTCAGCAGGAGTTCAGGGTCAAGGTTCCCCCAAGGCTGGTTTGGGGACATCCGACTGTTAGTCACTTAATGAAGTGGTTCGATGGACAAATTGCTTGATCGATTTCTGCAAGGTCGTTAGATTGGTTTTGGTTCGTGGGTTGCTTCACTGTTCGTGGGTTGCTTCACTTATCTTGCGGTCCTTTGCTTTCTTTTATTTACTCGACGTCAGGTGTTGGTTTACGCCCATAGATTTGCTAGGTTGAACCGATGAAATCACTTCAAAAGTCTCGGGCGCATGCAGACTGTGTTTGTTCGATACTTGTCATTGCATACCTACACCATTATCATATCCTGATCTGCCTCCACAAAACCATTGCTGGCCTCAGACGCAGGTTCCAACAACATCAATCCATCCATTTCTCTCTGGGTATACTCCATCAAATAAGCCTCATCCCACATATCCTCGCTCCGTTTCCGATTCTTCTCAGTATACGCCTTCAGCGCATTGTGAACTTCCTTCAAACTCTGCTGACCCTTTACCCCACGAACTTGGAGATTTGCCAGTCTTGCAACAGGATAACTTCTCACTAGCGTGAACAGAATGCGCTGTGCGACTGCGGCCGTCCTGGCATTTGTGTTCCAATCCCGAATCCGCAAAAGTAGAGTGAAGATCTGCTCATCAGACAGAGTAGCCAGAACTTCATCCACGCCCTTGACACCGCTGAGACTTCCCTCCTCATGGACTCCAGTCACCACAGATGTGAATAATGCAAGTAATCGAGCTGGATGATTGAGTTGCAGGGCGAGTGTGATAGCTTGGCGGTATGACTTCGCATGGATATAATTCTGCAGCTCCTGTTCTTGCTCGACAAATTGAGTCGCTGCAGCATTCGAAGCAGCCTGTGTGGAAGTCGTGGTATCCTTCCAGAAAGTTACAGTTGAGTCTCCGCTTCCTGAAACAATCATGTTGGAGACGGGATGAACTGTCAAGGCCCATACACGATCTTCATGGTTATCCAGAGTACACGATGTCTCGCCAGTACTTGCATCCCAGACCATGACCAACCCATCTCCGCCAGCACTAGCAAAATGAACATGCTTCCTGCCTCTATCTTCTGGATTCGGAAGACCTAGCCAGGCGACTTTGAGCACACTGTTGGTGTGGCCTTCAAATGTTCGCACACAGCTGTAATCCGCCAGACTCCATATTTTGATGGTCTTGTCTCCACTTCCAGTGAGGACAAGTCCTTTCCCAGCCGCCGGGCCACTCTCACCGATAATTGATGGGGTGTCTTTAGGCGCGAACTTGACAGACCAGACACCACGCTTGTGCCCGCGAAGGATTCCTTGTACTTCTCCTTCTTCCACGGACCAAATTTTGACGTTCTTGTCTTGAGATGCTGAGGCAAATAGTTGGGAGGTGTGGTTGATATCGAGAGCGTTGATGTCTTTGTCGTGAGCGAGGCGAGTGTAAGCAGCTCTAGGAGCTTTGCGGGTGGAAGATTGGATATCCCAGCGTTTGACTGTGCGATCTTGGGAGCCAGTCAGAAGAAATGAGGGTGGATGGTCAAGTGGAGATTTGAATGCTGATGAAGATTCCGGCGGTGTCTGTTTTGGTAGGGATATTGCTCCCAGAGATTCAGCATGGCCAGTAAAAGTAGTGTGACACGTGAAAGATGCATTTGCAGGGTCGATCCTCCACAACCGAGCAGTGTTGTCTTTTGCGCCCGTGGCTATCCAGTGTCCCGACCAGTCGATATCCAGACAGATAATGATGTCCTCGTGACCGTGAAGCTGAGCAACATCTGCGCCAAAGTAGTCGGCATCCGCACCCGTCCCGAGAGAAACGATCCGTAGTTCCTCGGAATTCGTTGCCAAAGCGAGCAACGATCTATCAGGTATGAGGTATCCCAGGTCAATGATCTCGTCGTGTGTACCTGATATCCGCTTGACTTTTGCAAGAGGTGGGATTGTATGCGCCGCTTCTTGGAGCGAGGTTGTCGAATGCAGGACGAGAGTGTGATCGGCCTGCACAGAAAGGATTCGGTCTTTGAAAGAGATCGCAGCCACGATAGCATCAGCCTCTCCCTGTGGAGATTGGGCTGAAGTCACCTCTCGTCCGGTACTCGTCTCCCAGACTCGAATATTGCCATTGATGCCTCCAGTATACGCCATCTTGCCAGCCTCGACAAATCCAGCTGCCTCAACCTCTTCCAGCACCGGCACAACCTTTCGCACCTTCCACGTCTTCGCATCCCACCACATTACCGTTTTGTCTCTACTGGCAGAAAGGACAGCATTCTGTTCCGAGGAGTAATCCAGAGATGTGACATCGGAGACATGTGAATCGAGAACAGCGGCAGATGTCCGTTTATACAGATCCCAGATCCGAATTTTGCCATCTTGACTTCCAGACGCCAGGCGATACCCTCTTGCCACATCCGCATCTGGCTCCTCACTCTTTCTTCGTTTCCGATTCCGGCCAGAAATTCCAGTTTCTTCTTCCTGCTTGTTTGCGACTAACTGGAAGAAATGTAGAGCTGATATCAAAACATTGGGTCCACGGAATGTATGTGTCACGTAGCCTCCTAGAATATCCCAGACTTTCACCACACCATCTGCAGCTCCAGTCGCGAGATACAACCCCGATTGATCAACTGCGAGAACGACAACAGGTGTAGTGTGGGGTTTGAGAGTTCGTAGGACTTCGGATTCAATTGTACCATCTTCGGAGGGCGTGAGGGAGTATATTCGCATAGATAGGGACCGGGAGCATATGATGAGATGGGAGGCGGAGGGTGTCACTATTAGGGGTCAGTCGTTTGCAAATGGTGGTGGGGTAATTGTAGAAGTACATGTCAAGGTCGAGATCAATTCGCCATCCTAGTCGCAAATTAGCAGGGTCATGGACCAGGTGGAGTGTGAGCATACTCCTTCAATCTTCGCCAGTTGCTTTCCAGTTTTCAAGTCGGTCAATAAAGCATCCTCTCCGAGTGTTGTCGCAAGAATGCGCCCATCTTGATCGAGGGCAACGCTGCCACCAGTATAGATTGGCTGGATAGTATGTTCCGGCTCAAAGGTCGTTTGGTATGGCGCTTTGTTGGCCATGGTCGACAGAGTGTTGCAAGGCCCGACGGTCGAGCATGCAGGTCCAGATATACAGGTTGATGATGTTTCTTGGTGTTTTGGCAGAAATATTTTCAGATTGACAGGGGTCTGGAGATAAGCTTAATCTTAGCGCCATGTGAGCGGTCGCCTCTTCTTCAGGGCAGAACTTCAAGCAACTTCCATCTATTCAGCTCTTTGCATCAATTCAATTCATCGTAAAAAATCGGTCACTCCAGCTCTTGAAATCAAGCAACCAGGACCGGCATCATAGTCTCTCCAAGGCATCATGGTCGGGTGTCCTTAGGGGGCCAGCGAATATGTCCAGCCCATGAACGCCAGCACCCGAGGTCAACAAATCAGGCGACATGGGTCGGCAGGAGTACTTGACAGCTATGGCCTTGGTAAGTACTCTGTATCTCTTCGGGATACTATCATAGTCATCTTTCGGGCTTCGTGCTTCTATCTACAGGCAACTTGTCTCCCCTTCTCCACTGATGCGATCGACTTCTTCCTCATCACGTGAGCATCTTTCTGATAGCCACAACCAGGGCCGTGGCCATTACGAAGATGAGATAATAGAGACTGCAGCCGAGGGCAGCAGCAGTACGCAGCAATATAATGATCGGGGTCATCCACGAAACCCAGAAACCAAGCGACGCGAACGGGAGCATGTACGAGCAGCAAACGAAGTGATGCAGGTCACAGGTGTTGTCGAAGACTCGTTAGCGGCGAGGCAGAAGATCGTACAGTCCATGAACGATAAAAACCAAGAGACTTTCACTGGGTTGAGGTTCATGGAGATCGGTCGAGGTGTTCTGGTTGGTGGAGTCTGGGGAGTGATGGGGTTGAGGAGACGAGTTCTGGTATGGTAATGTCTAAGTTCAGAGGAAGAGTGTGACTGACTTATCACAGCTGTACAAACCCTACGCAGACATGAGATTTCTGGATATTCTCCGACAAGAAAGGGCAATACACGGCATACCACACATGTTCTTGTCAGGAGTACCAACCGTGATTGCCTATCACATATCTGACTGGGTGGCCTTCTTTGTGGAAACCATGATCGATCAGTTTTATGACGAGGATGACGAACCCGTCACAGAACGAGAGGATCAAGTTCGAAATCTTCTACATAATTTGTTAGTCTGTTCTCATTGGTTTCAGTAGTCCTGCTGACATCACAAGCCGCGATGCTACGTTCTGCTACCTCACCCTACACTTCCGGCTCTTCGCCATCCTCCAACAGCTTAACCTCTTACCAGGCTCACCTTGGTTTCCCAGTCTGAAATCATTCATTCCATTCTCATCTTCCTCGCCACTCACCATGCCTCCACTACCATCAATGAACAGCGCTTCGATGCTCTCTTGGGGAGGTGCACTGGCAACTACCTTGGCACCAATGCTGGTCATCTTGATTCACGGAAAGATCAAGTACGCCGCATCGAGTATCATCTATCGCCCAATATACAAAGCATTACCACGACCAATCGGTGACAGCATGTTCGCCGGTCTCTCCATGTCAGCACCAACAATGGAATACGACACACCAGACCGACCAGAAGAGAGACAAGGCAGTCGCTCTGATGAACCAACACTTCGCGCACTGGAAGGCATGCCAACACTAGTCAGCGTTCATGGTGACGAAACAGACGACGATGAAGAAATGGCACATGCTACATTAATCAGTTTCGATGTCGAGGCTACAGAACCGGTTGAGAACGCCGCGGGGACATGGTCCGCTGAATTACGAAGTGCGAATGAGCCCAAAGCACCAGAAGAAGTCAAGTATAGAGTCACAGGGTTGACTATGCTCCCACCCATCATGGCTACAGAAGGGTTGCGCGAGATCGTAGCGGGGGTTATTGTCATGCCACTGGAAGCAGTCATGGTGCGCATTATCGGGAGAGCATATAGAGCGAGTGCAGGACTTCCAATGGATGATATGTACTCTATTGGATTTACTATACGTGGATTCCAAAATATCGCGTCGGCGTTGACGATGCAATTGGTTGTTACGGGGATTGCGTGGGCGGGGTTCACGATTGGGACGCAGTGGTGGGGTAGGAAGAAGAGAGCGATGATGGCGGAGAAGGCTGCTGCAGAGAGTGCTGAGACGACTGGCCTTGATTGAGTTTGGTCATCCGATGTGGATGGTTTTGGGTGGGTTTGCTGGGTGCAGACATTTTGAGGGATTACATTTGACTTTTTCGAAAAGCTTGAAATGACAGAAGGTGGCTTGTCTTGCGCATCAATACGCGTCCTTCTCTTGCGCATCAGCACTTCAACACACCAACTACCACAGAACGCAGCAACAACAACAACAATTTGGGGAACCATAACTGCATGTAGTTGAGTTTGAAAATGCAATTGTTCTCATTGTATGTTACCAGAGATATAAATCAATTCGAAATCAAAACATTCACGCACGAAAACATCATGCCAACACCATGACTCGCAACGCGCACATCTGCCCGCTACATCGAAGCTTTCTTGCCAATGTCGGACCGAAGCCAGTCCCGCCCTTAGCAGAAGCTTGACCATTCCCAGAGCCTCAACCACCAAAATAGTGGGACAAAACCGGACCACAACACCACCACTTCAACAGCAGACATATTCTCATTCGTCAGTCAGAGTTCGTCCCACTTGATCAGTCTTCTACCGGCGTCTTTGTGGATGCTTGTTTTCTTCAAAGCGGACCATGCGGCTCTATTGTGCGTGGGCCAGCCAGGGGGTAAAAGTACAAAGGTACGAGTATTTCAGCGTTGACGAATCAGATTTGGGGATGGTTTCGAAGACCGACAGTCGCCGAAGGGACGTTTTGCAGATGGAGGGAAGGGCTGACGTCAAGATGGATGTATCGATCCACTACTTGTTGCCGACCGATGTTTACCCAGCTGCGGGTATCCCGACTTCTTCCTCCATCACTCCAGTCTCCAACACTCCAAAGTCTCCAGAGGAGAAAAGAGCTCCAGTTAAGGAGATGGATGGTGGATGTTGGAGATGAAGGGGCCCCTCGGAACCACCAACAGCTGTTTCTAGTCATGAAACTAGTGACACGCTGGCTCAACTTTTCCTCTTAAGTCCCATCACTACCGGATCGCCCCATCTGGATACCATCGCTGTCCGATTCTCTCAGTAACGGCGCCGATCAAGGCACATGGCTCATGGGATCTTGCATCCACGAGTCGAAAAAAGGTAGTGGGAGGGGTCCCTGGGGTTCGAATAGTTCCCCATTCGTATACCACATCCTAAAAAAAATATAAGAGACGCGTCTCCCCAACTACCTCCGCCTCCTCTCCCTCCCCTCCCTTCTCCATTCCCGTCTTTGTCACAAATTTTCAAGATGGCCGATCTAAAGCTTTCCGACTCAGATGCTATCAGCTCAACTGAGCATAGCGATGCCGGTGTTCCTCACAAGGAAGTCAATGAGAAAGACATTGCAGCACCAGCACGTCCACCAAATCGTCGCAATGTCTCGGAGTGGGAAGCTATTCAGATGGCTGCCGCTGGAGATGTCGAGTCCATTGATCGCGAGATTGATGAGATTGATGCGGAGTTGCAGAATATGAATATCAAGTCGACGTGGCATAAGCCGCAGTTGAGACTTAAGGATCCCAGACACTTTACTTGGTTGCTTGTTGGTAAGGTGTCCGTATCTCCGAATGGAGTGCAGTGGTGTTGACTTTTCAGGCTTTGCTTCTATGGGTGGTCTTCTTTCTGGTGTTGATCAATCTCTGATCAGTGGTGCCAATCTATACATGCCAAAGTGTAAGTTTGGTATCGTCTCACTTCTAGAAGCACCTGACTAATATTCTCAGCCCTCCATCTCAATACCAATCAAGTTTCCCTCGTCAGTTCTGGTGTTCCTCTCGGTGCTGTAGGGGGCGCTCTCATGCTCGGTCCTCTAAACGAAGCAGTCGGTCGTCGAATGGCCATCATCGTATCCCTTGTCCTCTACACTATCGGAGCAGCTCTCTGCGCAGGAGGTATCGATTTCGCCATGATGCTAACCGGACGAATCGTCCTCGGTCTCGGCGTCGGTCTCGAAGGAGGAACCGTCCCCGTCTACGTCGCCGAATCCGTCTCTCGAGAGTACCGTGGAAACCTAGTCTCCCTCTACCAATTCATGATTGCCCTCGGCGAAGTCCTAGGCTACGTCATCGCCGCCATCTTCGTCAACGTTAAATCCGGAAGCTGGAGATACATGCTTGGCTCCTCGCTCGTCTTCTCAACTATCATGTTCGTCGGCATCATGTTCATGCCGGAATCCCCTCGTTTCCTCATGCACAAGCAAAAGACTGTCGAAGCATGGCATGTTTGGAAACAAATCCGTGGAACAGACGCCGACGCCCGTAAAGAGTTCTTCGTCATGAAGCACTCCGTGCAAGAGGAATTCACGCTTCGAGAACAAGGCGTCCACAAGCGTTTCGTCTGGCTTGATTTCTTCACCGTTCCACGAGCAAGACGTTCCATCATCTACGCCAACATCATGGTCTTCCTAGGCCAATTCACCGGTATCAACGCGATCCAGTACTACATGGCAACTTTAATGCAACAAGTCGGATTCGGCGACAAACAAGCCGTGTTCATGTCCCTCGTTGGCGGCGGCTCTCTCTTACTCGGAACTATCCCAGCAATCTTCTACATGGAGAAATTCGGTCGTCGATTCTGGGCTTGTGCTATGCTACCCGGATTCTTCATCGGCCTCTTAATCATCGGCTGTAGTTATCTCATCCCTATCTCCAACATCCCCGCCGCGCAGGGGACGTACATCGCCGGCCTGATCATCTACGAGGGATTCTTCGGATCGTATTCTTGCTTGACATGGGTCATCCCCTCCGAAGTGTACCCCACGTACCTGCGCTCCTACGGCATGGAAACATCGGACGTAACGCTCTTCCTCTGTTCTTTCCTCGTAACCTATTTCTTCGCACAGATGCAAGAAGCTATGTCCCGGATCGGACTCACTCTCGGATTCTACGGCGGTATAGCCGTGCTAGGATGGGTGTACCAATTGTTGTTTATGCCTGAGACGAAGAATAAGACGTTGGAGGAGATTGATATCTTGTTTAGTCAGCCCACGGGGCAGTTGGTCAGGGAGAATTGGAGGAGTGTGGTGGTTACTGCTAAGGACTTTTTGAGTGGGAGGTGGGGCAAGGTATTTAGCCCCGTTAGTGAGAGTGATATTTTTAGGAAGGAGAATGGGCATAAGAGTCAGATGGGCCCAGAGGCGCAGCATGAGGAGTTGATGCAGCCGGAGAAGCCGGAGTAGATGGCTTGTATTCGTGGTGTTGATAGCCAAGCGTGGAGGGGATGATATACTCGATGGGATGTTGGGTTTGAAGTAGGTGTACTAGGAAGAGTCGGGAATTGGAAGCCGTTGGGTCTCAAGTGCTTGCTGCTTGTATAGTGGTGGCTAGTAGATGTAATTTGAGAATTTGATACCCACCTTGAAAAACTCGACTCAACACCTCTTAAACTCATCTCTCATGGGGGCAAACCCCCAAACCCCCTCCCTCGCTGAGCTCGACATTTCCATAAGATCCATCGACTGACACGCATTTACAGCAGAAGACTGAATTACCTAGTCGACCTTCAGGATCCCGAGATGCTAGACTTATTGATCGAAAGATTGAGATGTCTTGCTTTACAAAGGCTCGCATGAAAGTAGCGCAAAGCTTCCTTTTTGGGCTGATCGTGAGCGTCGAGCTTGTAGCCACAATACTTCCTCCATCGGAGACATATGAGCAATATCGCTTATGAGCAGTGACAACAAAGGAAGCTGTGGTAATTGAATGTGGTGAGGGAGGGTTGAAAATGACTAACGTGAACGAATTCATGAATTCAGACTCGTAAAACACAAGGGCAACTCTGAGATGTGAATCTCCTGCAAGGTGCATGTAGCAAATGAGACTAAAACCAGTCATTCTACTCAGGGGAATCAGAATCAAGAAGTCATGAATGACCCGACACCTGCAATTTGCCAGTCTGACTCCCTAGCCGAATTGTTCTCATATCAGTTCGGGTGACAGGGTAAAGGCTAGGCTCACACCAACTCGGTTAACTGAACCAAAAGATCACAATATTCAGTGCAAGCTGAATACGCCCAACTTCGCCCATACATTACCGACTATTGTCACGTGCCCATCACAGATTGTATGTTATAGGTAGTCTACCCTGGGGGAGCAAAGAACTAGATAAGGTCACAGATACGTATATCGCAAGCATGAATATGTTCATGAAGAAATCGTGGTCTTGTTGACACACGGGTGGAGTAGATGATGAATGCTTGGCGCGGTATTGGTGTAACTGAGAAGTGCGGAACGTGGAGAATTCTACAGAAATACAAAGACACTTACCTTGTCATACTCTGCGACGGACGTGGTTCGTGTATTATATACCCATGTTGGCATACAATCGATTCCCAGCTTCAATCTTTGTTTTGCTCATGCTCAGGTTGGCGCTTCCGCCAGTTCTTGAACTTGTCAAGGTAAGCTCGCGGGGTTTTCGAAGCCACTGTAACGACCATACCATTTGGAAGATGGAATCAACAGACAGGATATCTTCAATTTCCAGGAAAGGATAGGGTACCCTTGCTTGCAATAAGAGACTGGAGTTCAACGCTTCCAAGCATTGGAGTCAAAGTCTCTAAATCTTTTAATATTGATGTTGTGAAAGAGAACAGGTAATTTCCTCGGAATCACAATACGCGATTTGAAGGCGACGAACATGCCGACTTTGCGAGAAACATTTTAGCAGTACAAATGACCATGAGGAAATGACCAGCGCTAATAATCGCAAACCAAGCAGACTAGCATAAGGAGTTTTAGGGTCGAGGAAATGAGGCAGGGTTTTCTGTAAGAATAGGAATTTTGAGTTGACGTCGGTTGCTCAAATGTCCCAGCAGGGACTGTTAACAAATGAGGGCCTTGGCAGCTCGCCAAGATAGGAAACAGGACAGTGCAGTACTTTTTGCTGGAATTTTCATGTTGGAAAACAAAAAAACGGCAAGAATGAGTACGTGCAAATCAAGAGGTACATGCTTTTGCAAGGCAAATACAAAAAATGCTAATCACGTTCAAATCAGATGACCGGGAAGTAAATATACTTCTCGCATTTTGGGTATGTCGATCCGATCTCATTCCAATCAAACATGCCAGCCCGCCAGCCCACCACTTTCCGCCTCCCTTGTCCTTGGCCGTCCGTATTCTCGCATTGCTGCTGGCAACTTGCCATAATTGCCACGAAAATCCCAAGACATAAAGATCATCGCACACTGGTCGGCGGCTCTGCTGTTCTTTTCTTGGGACGTTTGACTTGCCATCTCGACTTCTCGGATGCCGGTTTACTGTGGTCATCGTCTCCTATTTCAAGGTGTCGCCTCACCCTCTGCAGCTTGGCATTTCCCAGCCCCTGAAAATCCAAATCCCACATTCGTCAGCGCCAAAGTTAGCCAAGCGCAGTGGATAAAGAGCGCTGTAACTCCCAAGAAATATATCTCGGTAGGGAGGCCAGTCCTGCTACGGAGAAAGGGTTGGCGGTAATTTAGTGAGTGAAACTTATGCGCAGTGGTTGGATGAGTGCCCGCAGCCAAGGACCTTGGTGGCATGGCGAGCAGCCGCCAACGGTGGCGGAGCAGGTTCCCCAGCAAGGACTGCAGGGCCAGCACTCCAACCTCATCAACACCAAGAAGAATCCAAGAGCCTCCAAGACACAGGCTCGCTGCAGGCAAACAGCCCGATAAAATTATTGCGACACGGGGGCATTTCTTGGATTATGGATATCATTGACTCTTGGATTTGTCTTGGGTTTCTTGGTTGAGACCATATCAGCTCGTGTCCGGCCCAAGCTAGGTTTCTTCTCTTCTTTTTCTTTTCTTCCTGTTGTTTGATGTGATCTTTACTTGTTCGTCTCTTCAATCAAACGCCCATTGTTCAAAATCGTAACCGGATCGAACTTCTCTTCACTCGTTCAGAGAGTAGTTCCGGCATTCTTCTTCCATCGTCATCTTTCTCTCCCCTTTTAATTATTTGCCCCTATTCGAATTCCGAGCCCTTTCCAAAATGAAGATCACAGCTGTTGTGGCGTCGCTTGCTGCGATTGCAATTGCTACCCCTACAGTTAACAACGTCGAGAAACGACAAACCTCCTCTGGTGCTCTCCCAACAGTCACAGTAAAGGGAAATGCATTCTTCGCTGGTGATGAGAGATTTTATGTCCGTGGTGTTGCCTACCAGTTCGTTCCCCAGAATCTCCCCCACAAACTATTCCTCCATACTGATCAACATCCAGACCCGGTGGAGCAGCCGACGCAGCAGACCCTCTCATCAACATTCCTAACCTCACACGCGATGTAGCCAACTTCAAGAAACTCGGCATCAACACCATTCGCGTGTACACGGTCGATAATTCCGCCTCCCACGATGAAGGAATGAAGCTCTTGGCAGACGCTGGCATCTACCTCGCTTTGGACGCCAACACCCCCGAGTTCTCCCTCAACCGTCAAGATAACCAGACCCTCTACCAATCCTACAACGAGAATTACCTCCAGAGTATCTTTGCAACCATCGATGCGTTCGCCAAGTACTCGAACCTGCTCCTCATCATCAATGGAAATGAGGTCATCAACGAGCGCAACAACACCATCGCGGCACCATACATCAAGGCCCTCCAGCGAGACATGAAGGCGTACATCTCAGCCAGAGAGTACAGAAACATCCCAGTCGGTTACGCCGCTGCAGATGTCGCTGAGAACGTCGATCAGCAACTTGCTTACTTTGACTGTGGTCCTGATGGCGTTCGAGGAGATTTCTTCGCTTTGAACGATTACTCTTGGTGCGACCCAAACACATTCACTGGAGCCGGATGGGACAAGAAGGTTGAGCGATACACTGGCTATGGCGTTCCAATTTTGTGAGTAATTCATCATCCCTCGCTCTGAGGAATCTTTCGCTGATGGGGATAATTTAGCATGGCCGAATTCGGCTGCATCACCAACCGACGAGACTGGAACGAAGTCGCCGCCCTCTACAGCACCAACATGACATCCGTCTACTCGGGCGGTCTCGCCTACGAGTACACAACCGAAGCCAACGGATACGGCCTCGTTTCCACCACCAACGGCAAAGTCGCCCCCAACGCCGATTTCACCCGTCTTGAGGCTGCGTACAAGAAGACCCCCAACCCAAGCGGCGATGGAGGATATTCCGCTACGACCATCGCATCCGAGTGCCCGCCTGCCAGCGACGACTGGGAGGTCACTGACGACTTGATCCCGGCTATGCCTGCTCTTGCCCAGAAGTTCATGGAGGATGGTGCGGGCAAGGGACCTGGTCTTGGGGATGATGTTACGCCTAGTCAGTATGGAGGCGAGTCGTACTCGGCTGGTATGGTTGAGATGGATGGGTCGGCTGCGAGCAGCAATGGTGGTAGTGGATCTGGCACCACCAGTGGTTCAGCCACTTCTTCCTCAGCTGCCGATAATGTTGTTATCCCGCCGTTCATGATGATGCTGACCATCCCGGTCTTTGTTACCGTTGGTGGTGTGTTGGCTGGAATGGGATTGGTGTTGTAATTGGACTGGATTGAGGTGGATTGAGTTGTATAGTTATTGAGATGGTTCGGATTTCTTTTGTTGTGGCGCAATACATGTCGTGATTAGCACTTGTATATAGACTTCGTTCTTTTATGTCAGAATACACTTCCGACCAGGGTTGCTCCGCGATCGTTGTAGTTCCTTGCATGGTTGGTGTTTTGTTGAATTTCGAGGTGCTTGGAAGGATATCGATTTCAATGTCAGATCTTCCATCTCAGTTTGATCCCAATCTTCTGTGTTCAGTCGGCAACCGTCTGAAGAATTTACTTTCCCCATTAGCGTCGTGTGATTATTGTGCAGACAGACCTTTCCGTTGCTACATTCGGGATGAGATGCTTGGGAAGAAGATCACCTCGAGCTCTGCGGTACGTGAAATTTACTTTCAGATTTTGATCTAATTGATTTGCCTTTTAATTAATTGACTGAGATCCCAACGCCGGAATTTGTCTTTGATGAGTGGTGTGTCGCCCAGAGTCAGCAATGTCCTCGGACCACAAGAAAAGCTTCAGCAGCTGAACAATAATGACGCGTGGTAAAATCCAATATTCAACGGTCCAACAACCTTCTAGACCTTTACTACTGACATATTACAGCTGGCCAAACTACCGGGAAACAACAATCGTTTCTCCGAGCTGCCAGTCAACAAATCCGGCTAGTCATCAACCCTCAGACGAGCGGTTTGCCGCAAACATGCACGCCCCTGTCAAAGCACCCCACCAAACCCTCTATCTCACTCGATGCAAGTCTCACAACACCACACACCATCTTCCAGAAAAGATCAGATTGTTCAGTGCGTATCGCTTTCCTAGTGTGGTTGTGGTGTCAGAATGTCACGATGATTCCTATTCGAGACCGGACTCGATACTGTCAAACTCGAAATGGATGAACCATCCATCGGGTTTCCACCACGCATGTGCGTAGTGGGGGTTCATCATAAGTGAGGGACAACCGCAGCCTCAATCCACTTCTCCTTATGAAGAATCTGAGCCGTGTTTACTTGTGTTCACGTCCTGCTGGTCCCTGCCCCGGCGATGCATTTCACACCCCTCAACATCCTCTCCACCGTCACCATCGCATTCTACTCCCCCTTCACCCTCCTCAGCATCTACCTCTGCTTCCGGCACGGCTTCAGTCCCAACACCGGCTTCATATTCCTCATCTTCTTCTCCCTAATCCGCATCTCCGGATCCGCCTTGAACCTCGCCTCAATCCACACCTCTCCAATGCAAGCCGGCATCCTCAACACCGCTTCCTTAGTCCTCTCATTCACAGGAATTTCTCCTCTACTCTTAGCAGCTTTAGGGCTGGTCTACAGGATCCGCTTCGGCATGGTGAAGATCTATCCCACGACGATAAAACCCATTCATCTCGTCATCCTACGCATCCCAGTCATGGCCGCACTAGTCCTTTGTGACGAAGGCGCAATCGAATACGGAGCTCGCATCGGCGCAACAGGGATTTACAAGATTCCCATAACATCGAAAATCGGCGTGATACTCTTCCTAGTCGTGTCCATCGCCACCGCAATTGTCACAGTCTTCCTCTTCAACAAACGTTTCCGTTTCGACGATTCAGATCAATATGTTTTATACGCAGTAGCTGCTTCATTGCCTTTCATCTTTGCGAGGGTTATTTATGGGTTTCTGGGGGCTTGGGCGCCGGATCCGAGTTTTGGGTTCTTTGGCGGAAGTGTGTTACTGCAGGGTTGTGTGTCTGTTTTACCGGAGATGATTGTGGTGGTGATCTATTCGGTGTTGGGGGTTGTGTTGCCGAGGAGGGTGAGGATGTCTGCTCGGGAAGAGGATGGGAAGAAAGAGAGAGAGGAGCGCCGTAAGACGAAGATTGTGCTGGTGAAGCCGTGGAAGGTGGTGGATGTTGATGTTGAGAAGGGGAAGACGACGACTACGAGTTCATCGGTACAGGTTGATGGGCAAGGAGATACGGATCAGGAGGATGGGGATGGGGATGTGGACGCTGCTAGTATACAGGGGAGGCTGGGTGAGGATTTGCAGGATAGTAGTCAGGAGGATTTTGTCCCTATTGGGGCGAGGGAGAGTGTGGTTGGGGATAGGTATTTGGGGATTGTGACGAGGGAGTATTTGCCGCCGTTGACGAGGATTGATTCTGCGATTGTTTTTGATGATAAGTTTTAGCTCTAGACGATAATGTTTTGCTGTTCTTCGTTTTGACTGCCAAGGCGTATTATGAAGGGTAGTATGTTCAATCAACAGGGTTCTGACTTGTTATAACCGAAAACTTCAACGTGGATAAAGTCAGTATAAAGCTTGAATTGACGATTTCTCACTCCATACCCCGCTTTCGCATCTCATGTACTAGCAACGGCACGGAAAATTGTGCTGTTACCAATGGATTCAAGGGCAGAGATTAGGACTAAAGGTCAATGTAGCTTTTCTTGCCATTGTGCCATTCAATACGTACTATTGAAGCTATTTATTTTCTACATTGACGTTCAAATTGTGGGAGGGTCGTGACTTTTCCAGCTGTAGGTGGCGCCACCAGACAGGCGGCACAGCATTACCCGAGGACCAGGCTGCCATTCTTCTCACAATCTGGAACTCTTCTTCTCAATCAACGACCCAACATGGGCGCAGAATAGTCCGAAATGAAGCTCTCACTTCCAATCACGCTGTCCCTACATACCTCCGATATCAACATCGGCCATGCACGCCAGAGAAACCTGGAACTTCCTCTACGAGCTCCGCATGGACAGACTTCTCTCATCCCTCAAAAACCCAACCTTAGCCCAGTCACTGGGGTTCGTAGCTACTCCTACCAGGCATTCACATCTGATACTTAGTAGGGATGGGGCAACTTCATGCACACGATCAACATTTCAATAGGAAAACCACCCCAGAGTTTTGGCGCTCTGTTGGACCTAGCCAGCTCGGCTCTCCTTATCCCATCTGTCAACCACACGACGACACCAAGATCTACAGTCACTCCTTGGCCTCAGTATAATTCCACTCTATCATCCACCTTCCGTTCAAATGGCACAGCTATAACTTCACCTTTCATGCGTGAGAATGTCTCTGGCTATCTGTCCTACGATGATCTCCACATCTCATCGTTGTTACTAGGCCATAGTCTCTTCCAAGAGGCGCCGGAGTGGCACCCGCTCCCCGAGTGTTTGCTGTGCGACCGCCCAACAGATACCTTCTTCCCACTTGGACCTTACAACGCCAGTGCACCACGGAATTTCATGTCTCCCATCGCCCAGCTCATCGAAGCCGAAATACTGGATTCGAATATCTTTTCCCTCCGCCTATCCCGAAACCCCGGCGATGGAGAAGGCCAACTCGTCCTTGGCAGTGTAGTTGATAAGGAGTTCTATACTGGTGAATTTGCCACTATTCCCATGACCAGTCTTCCTATTCCTGACTCTCCGAGCTTTGGTTATGTATATGACGAGGGGGATAAGTGGAAGACGACCATTTCGAGCCTCACTCTGGGAATCGACAGCATCAAACATNCCTTCTCAACCCCAACGATTGCTATAATTGACGTCGGATTTCCCTTTATCGGCCTTCCCGCCTCTCTTGCCGAGGACATAAATGCTTTTCTTGGAACAGACAACTGGGGTCCTTTCGTATGGGCTGAATGTGGAGACCGCGACACTTTCCCTAACGTTACGATCATATTGCACGATGAGGGGTTTGTTTTGACGCCCTATGATTACCTGCTTGAGCAACGATACCCGGGGCAAGATGACTTGTACTGTCAGAGTGCGTTCATGGCGATGTTTGGGGATGAAGATCATGGTGGGAAGGATGAAGGTGTAGTGGTTCTGGGGAGTGCGTTTGTGAAGGCTTGGGTTAGTGTCTTTGATCTGGAGACGGGTGATATGAGTTGTGAGTTTGAGCATACTAGTAACGTTGTGATTTTGATGCTAACTTGAGCAGTTGCTAGAGCAAAACATGGTCCGCCGAGCCATGATTTGAAACTTGAGGTATAGTCAAGACGGAGATACGCGATCCAAAATAAGTCAATACACTCTCAATAAGTGTAACACAATTATGGCGGGCTTCAATATTTCAGGGCTCGATTAGCCATTGCTTCAAGGAAGTAAATAGAAATAGCCTCGCGACGCTATTTCAACGAGTTATCAAGGCAATGTGTAACCCCCATCGATCACTAAGTTAGCACCTGGTAAAATATTAGCTACATAATTTAGATTGAAAGAGTTGTATGACCTGTCATGTAGCTGCTCGCATCGCTTGCTAGAAACACATATGCTCCTTTCAACTCAGCTGGTTTGCATAACCTGGCGGCTGGAATCATGCCAAACCACTTATCCCTCCACTCCTTAGGGTGAACGTCAAGCACTGTACCATTTGTTAGCATTCGATAGGCACGGGCTTTCGTACTGCTCTCTTACTATCTGTCGCGATGAAACCCTACTGTTATTAGCAACCGCACAACTTTGGGAATGTGGAGATATGCACTCACCGGCGAAACACAGTTAACCCTTGCAAAACCAACCCACTCAACGCTCAAGCATCTAGCCAGCTGCACAACTGCAGCTTTGCTCGCATTGTATGCAGCCTGTTTCTGCGGCACATTCACCAATATCGCACTGACACTCGCTGTAAAAATCACATTCCCATACCCCTGCTTCTCAAAAATTCTCGCCGCAGCCTGAGCCGTGTAGAACGCTCCATTGAGATTAACATCCATAACCTCCTTGAACTGTTCCGGTGTATAATCCAGCCCAGCATAGTGCGTCGCGATTCCCGCATTCGCCACCACGATGTCCAGAACCCCATTTCCAAGTTCTCTAGTCACTGTGGCGATGACGTTTTCGATCTCTGGTTGAGAAGTGACGTTTGCTTTGTAGGCTTTGATAGCCACTCCTGTAGCTTTGCTGATTTCTGACGCGATTTTATCTGCGTCTGATGGCTTGGTGTTGGTGTATAGAATGGCTACTTTGGCGCCTGCTTCCGCGAGACCACGGGATACTTCGAGGCCGATTCCGCGTGTACCGCCGGTTACGAGTGCGGTCTTGCCAGCGAGAGAAAATTGTGACAAGACTGGAGAGTCTGGGGAGGGGTGTGCGGCGAGAGACATGACTTTAGATTTGGTATATTGTTGTGATGATTGTCTGGTAGAAAGATTACGTCGCGAGTGAGACCTGGACAGGTGGTGCATTAAGTGCCAGCGGCCGGACATCTGTCGACCTGGCTAAGTCGCTTGGTGGGTCGGCTATCCCCGTGACGAGAGAATTGTTGTATTGCCACTTCATGAGAGGCCCCTCTGCTGTCAAATGTACTTCTATCGGAAGTACTATTCGATGCGAGCATGGGTAGATAGGGAGTGTATTTTGAATAATCATGCCGTGGCAAAAATCAGCAATAACAGGTGATTTTGAGCGGGCAGATTTCAGCTGATCTACAGAAGTAATCTTCATCACTTCGCCTATGATTCACGTGTCTATACATTGTCTGTCAAAGGATTATGCCAGGCAATTTGTTGGAGGCGCGTGCAGCTCGCTTAACCCCTATTCTCATCGCTAAACATATATTGTTTACAAAACACCCTCGATGACCACCTTGAGAACATCATCCTGCCCCTTCTTTACCAGCTCGAATGCATTTTCGGCCTCCTCGAACTTGAATCTATGCGTGATCAATGACTTCACGTCGATCTTGCCTGACGCAATCATATCCACCGCTGTTTTGTAGCACCCAGCTGTGTATCTGATAGATCCCTTGATGTTTAATGCGCGGATACAAGCTGTGGTGATCGGGAACACAACGTTCTGGAAACTAAATTAGCTTTGTTAATCATCTAAACCACTCACTGAAGCTCACCTCTTTACCCATTCCTGCCTGCACATATGTTCCGCCTTTCTTAGCTGCGAAAACACCAGCTTGGATGCATGGTTCTGCCCCGGTACATTCCAGAACCACGTCTGCACCTTCACCCAAATCAAAATCTGCCACAATATTCTCGCCAATAGCCCGACTTGCTTCAACGGGATCTGTCCCTGCCGCAGCCCTTTCAGGGACGAATACACCATCAGCAGCATATTTATTGGCGAACTCTGCCCTTGTCTTGGAGATATCCACTCCGATCACTTTCCTCGCTCCGTAGGCTTTCGCCATTGCCTGACACAAAACACCAATAGGTCCACATCCGAATACCACTACTGTCTGGTTCGCCCGCACATCTGCCACCTTACATATTTGGACTGCAACAGCAGTTGGCTCTACCATCGCCCCGTCCTCAAATGACATGTGGTTCGGAATCGGATAGCAGTAGTCAGATGCGACTATGTAGTACTTCTGGAGAGTTCCATCCCATGGAGGTGTCGCAGCAAAAATTGTGTCTGCGCAGAGATTGTAGGCGCCCTCGCGGCAAAAGTCGCAACTAGAAGAAATAACATTAGCAAGATCCTTGTTGGAACAGGGTCGATTTCGCTCACTATCTGCATGGCACACCGGGCTCGATGGCAACTGGAAATGGTCAGGACAGTATTTCAATTGTTTTCGCTGGACCTATACCTCGATCCCCAACTTTCACGTCCTTGACAGCCTTCCCGACCTCGACAACCATTCCTGAGCTTTCATGGCCAAGCACAATTGGGCTCTTCAGGACGAAGTCACCAATCCTTCCACGCTGCCAGTAATGTACATCACTTCCGCAAATTCCGGTCTGCGAGATATGGACTCGAACATCGCGATCATTTCGCAGCTTTGGGATGTCTCGATTCTCGATGGAAACATTCTTGATGGAGTGGAGGACAAATGCGGGGTTCTGGCGGGGTCAGCGTTGCAAGAGTGGGATGAAACACCCCAGCAACTTACCACTTCCGCGCTGGTGACTGAGGGAGACATGTTTGAATTTATAACTTCAATCGCAATTTGAGCCAGGTTTAATTCGATTGTTATCAAATTCTGCCAACGAGTTTGAGAAGATATCAAAGACCGAAAGTCATTTGATAGAGTTGCAGGTTGCGCAGAGATTGCCACATCTCTCTCCTGAGCTATCCCCTCCACGGACACAGTCGCCCTGAGAGCCACGCAAATAGAGCAAGCCGCTGAAGAACCACTCTTTGCGATTTCAACTGCCCTTGATCCACAACGCAGCGATCAACTGCCCTGGAATTGCATTCAGTCAACCTGTGGGTTTGCCAAGTAATCGGACATACTCACCCTGTCCAATGGCAATGCAATGAAAGAGGTAATTGGTGTCCGTCCGAAGGTATCAGCCTAAGGGATGACTCTTTCTACTTCTTGTGTACTTTCACGGTCTTGAATGTCCTGTTTGTTCTCTAATAACCTACCTATCTTGCACCATTGAGTTCTTCAATACTTCAAACTATCCTTTAAATTCATCCAGATCCACAAGATGGCAACAAATGGCTCCCAGAATGGGACGCAAAAGTCGATACGCGCAAGAAACCCACCTGTAGAAGACAGCATATTCAAGTCTTTCCGTTTGGATGGCAGGACAGTGATCATCACTGGGGGGTCTGGGGGTATTGGCTATGAAGTAGCCAGGGGTCTCGCTGAAGCTGGAGCAAATGTATGGGGTGATAATCCTCTTACGAGTATAAGCGATCTAATATGTTGTAGATTGCAATTTGGTACTCAGCTTCTACGACAGCCGACAAACAAGCAGCAATCGTCGCACGGGACTTCAATGTGAAGACTGCAACTTACAAAGTGCAAGTTGAAGTATATGCAGAGGTCGAAGCAGCTGTTGCAGCAGTGGTCAATGATTTTGGCCGTTTGGACGTTATGATTGCCAACGCCGGTATTCCATCCAAGGCTGGCGGACTGGATTCCACAATTGAAGATTGGGATCGAGTTCGAGCAATTGATTTTGATGGAGCATATTACTGTGCCAGAGCTGCTGGACTGGTGTTCAAGGCACAAGGCCATGGCAACTGTATCTTCACAGCAAGTATGAGTGGCCATGCTGCAAATGTACCACAAGAACAAGCCGGTTACAATGCTTGCAAAGCAGGAGTGGTAAGTCCCAATAAATCAGTTCTGGGATACAGTGCTAACAAATTATCCCTTCAGATCCATCTTTCGAAGTCGTTGGCAGTCGAGTGGGCGAAGTGGGGTGGTAGAGTGAACTCTGTTAGTCCGGGATATATTGATACCGCCATTTCTGGAGACTGCCCAATCGAAATGAAGGAAGCTTGGTTTAATCTCACGCCGCTGAGAAGAGACGCTGATCCAAGGGAACTGAGGGGTGTGTATTTGTATCTTGCAAGTGATGCAAGTTCATACACAACTGGGGCAGACTTCATCGTTGACGGAGGCTATACTGCAAGATAGAAAGCTGTCGATTGTGTTCATTTGCAAAATTGCTCGAGTCATGTTTAGCGATCTACTAGATTGAAATGAATCGTTCTTGCTGTGCCTCAACCGCAAACAGTTAGTGCCAACCTTTACGATGCCAACCCTCTGTCTTGGGGCATATAGACCAAACGCCGTCCGATACTTTCCACTTTTGTCCACTCTTTGCATCCTCGTCACAATATCCGAGCCTGGAATGCATATCCTTAGTTGCATGCTCTCCCGGGTTGAAGTAATTATTCACGATCAACAAGTTCGGTAAGAACAACTTCCATGGTGCTGGGTACACCAAAATGATTCGGAAAAACTCCGAACGTGTCCAACATCGCTTGGATGTTCCCTGGAAGCTAGACATTTAGTCAGGGTGAGAGTTGTCCGCTTCCCCACTCTTCACCTGCCTGGGGAAACGCCACACCCCAGAGCCCCAGAGTCAGAGTCCCCAGAATTCTGTTGACAGACTTGCATCACCACTCCACTTTCAAGCAGGAACAGTCTTCTGACATTTTCGTTTCCTTGGGATCCAAGGAAGCAATGGAGCCGCAACCTAGAACGCCATCGTTCGATCACGTCCGTCTTATTTCCTTGGCTCAAGAGTATATAACTAGTTCAGATTTCCGCTCGTCCTTCCGTTTCTAGACCGGACAATACTCGAGCCCTTACTTATTCTTATTCCTGCAACCAACCTTATCGTCTGGTACAGAAAACGTATCGCAGCATCGAATTATCTACTTCAATTCACGATGAAGGACTCAGACATCGTAGGCCATGCACTTGCAGAAGTCCTCCCGCAGAGTACAAAGCATTGGTTTCAGACACCTCATCTTCTTCGTCTGAATCTTTTGCTCCTTGTTCCTCTACTATCATCATCGGTTGCGGGTTATGATGGGATGACCCCCTTTCTTGAATGTTAATGTTCCTGTAGAACCTTTACTAATCATACTGCAGGCTCCCTCATGAACGGACTACAAGCACTCGAGCAGTGGCGAGCATACTTCGGCCACCCCGCAGGTGCCCTTCTAGGACTTATCAATGCAGCACAGTCAATTGGCTCGGTGGTCTCCCTTCCATTCGTGGGATGGTTCTCAGACAAGTTCGGACGGAAACCGGTGCTTCTGGCAGGCATCATCATGATCATCATCGCAACAGTTCTTCAAGCCGCGTCAGTGAACCTACCCATGTTCATTGTATCTCGCCTTGTGGTGGGATTCGGAGGAATGTTTGTTGTTCAGCCATCACCTATGCTCATTGCCGAGCTGGCTTACCCGACACATCGTGGGAAATATACAAGTGCTTTCTGGACCATGTACTACCTGGGTAACAATAACATATCCTGGTGTCCTTTGATATAGCTAACTTATGATACAGGGGCAATTCTCGCATCCTGGACCACTTTTGGCACACAAAAATACGAGTCCGAATGGGCGTGGCGCATCCCATCGATTCTTCAAGCTGGATTTCCCCTTGTACAACTCACTTTCTGGTATTGGATACCAGAATCACCACGGGTAAGATCCCCTGCATAGCAATTGCATGGAACCTGACTGATGTTGTATAGTGGTTGATTGACCAAGACCGAGCACCAGAAGCTAATGCTATCTTATCAAAGTACCACGCCGGACCAGAATATCAAGGGACTTCTGCATCGCCACTCGTCACTTTCGAGATATCCGAAATCATACAAACGATCAACCTCGAGAAGATCGCAAAGAATACTGGCTGGTCTGCCCTCGTCGCCACTCCTGGAAATAGGAAGCGAACTCTCATCGCAGTTTGCCTTGGCGCATTTGCCCAGTGGAACGGAATTGGGGTGGTGTCTTACTATCTCACTCTAGTATTGGATACTGTCGGCATAACGGAATCCTTTGATCAGACACTTATCAACGGCCTGCTGCAAATATTCAACTTTGGTGCTGCCTTTTCTGCCGCTATTCTGGTAGATCGTCTTGGTCGTCGCACGCTGTTTATCTGGTCTGGAATCGGAATGCTAATCTCGTACATTGTCTGGACGGCTTGCTCTGCCGTGAACTCAAACACTGGATCAAAGCCAGCTGGCATTGTCGTAGTAGTATGTCTGTTCACATTCTTCTTCCACTACGATATCGCCTACACGCCTCTTTTGATGTCCTACCCCACGGAGATCTTTCCATATTCCCTACGGTCGAAGGGGATTGCTGTTGAGCTTTTCGCCATCTATGGTTCGCTTGTCATTGCAGCATTCGTCAATCCTATTGGACTGGAAAACATTGGCTGGAGATACTACATCGTGTTCTGTGTATTCTTGGTGGTCTTTTTGGCAGTTACCTATTTTCTGTTCCCGGAGACGAAAGGATATAGCTTGGAGGAAATTGCAGTCTTGTTTGATGGACCAAGCGCTCTGGAGGAGCATGACGAAAAGAGCGAAAGGTTCGTCATGGAGGATGCTGGTGTCCAGAGTGATGCTCATGTAGAGAAGGTGTAAAGACGTCGTGGGTGCCGAAGTTGAAAGTTGAGGCTCCAATGTGAAATATTGGTCTGCGTTTGTTGAAGAGTAAATGGCCATTGCTGAATCTGGACATCACAATGCTATAAATCAGCGAAATCCTTGTGGTTCTGATCTGTATGTATTGTACAGAATTGCTGTACCTCTTTTATTTGTCAACACTTCCCCATGACTTGAAGGCCGCAAAATCGAGAAAGAAGAATGTGAATTATTCCTTCAATTTTACTTGGGGAAGACCGGACATCACTTTTATACAATAAATGAATACCAAAACCAAATAAGTCACGTCTTGAGCCCCTGAACAAATACCTGTTGCCTGCGCAAGTCTGTTTGTTATTCGTGTTTACATTGGTTGCGTCGCCCCTATTTCTGAACCCCTTTGACCGCCCGGCAGAATCCGACGCTTAGCGAACTCCACAACCCCGCAAGACTTTCATAGACGACATGTGATCTACAAATTTGACTGTCCCTTGACAACCAGGCTCTACCAGACAAAGCTTCATCCTGATGGACTGTGATACCTTGGATGGACACAATTTATCATGAATCAATTCCTTGACCACTCCGAGACGAGTCAAAATGCAATCAGCAATTACGATCTCCAGCCATCTCCGGATGATTCTGAGTCGCTCGATCTGCCCCCGATGACTGCAGATCAGGCCTGCAAAGAGTGCCGAAGGAGGAAAGCCAAGTGTGACAAGGGACTTCCGACATGCAATCTTTGCATTAAGTACACAAGGCATTGCTTGTACGAAAAGCACAGCAAGACGCCACTGACGCGAAAGCAAGTCCTCCTCCAAATACATGAAAGGGTGTTGCAATTCTGACAGCTTCCAGGCATCTGACTGACGTAGAAGAGCGACTTGAGAGAGCAGAAACCATACTGAAAGAAGCACATCTCCTGCCGCGCTATCGACAGTCGCTACCACGGGCATCTCTGCCCCGCCACCTAGATCCTCCCCCAATCTTCCCCGAATTGGGTGCCTCTGAAGGCACATTTGATTTTTCAAACTTGGACGACCCGATTCCTGTACTAACCCATGAGACTTTGCCGCATGAACAACATCAACAATTTCAGCAGCGGCAGGACAATGCATTACAGAACGGCATCATGAATGGTTTCACCCAACCAACGCCACTTTATAGTATCGATACTTTTGCTGAATCGATAGAAACCTCAACCTATCGCCCTCTTACAGTCTCTCATATGGAAAATAAAGCCCATACAAGCCCACTTGAGCATCCGCCACTAGAGGACTTCGAATGGGACGAGCGTCATATGTCACATATACCACACTACAGTCATGATGTTTCTGCGCCTAGATCTGGCGACGTCGACGAGACCGAGGAGGAAGTCATCGATGGAATGGCTTCACTCACAGTCGACGACAAAGAGGGTGGGTATCTTGGGGTGGCATCCGGTGCTGCCTTGCTTCGTATCATCGATCCCGCACCGGAGCCACGAAAGAGACAGAATACTTTGCGATCACGAACGGAACGATTTTCTTCTGGCTCATCAACGATGCCTGTACCACTGTACGAACAGCCCAATCCTAACAAACATATCTTGGATTCAATGATTGATGCATATTTTGGAGTCTATCACGTCAGCTACCCCATTGTGCATGAGCCAACCTTTCGAGCACAGTACTCCGAGGTGATTACGAGACCGAATCAAGACTGCTGGCTGATACTGGCATATACAATTGCTGCAATCGGAGTTTTCACAACTGCAAAGTCACTGGATAATATGGATCTCCCCTTATTTGCGCATGCTAAATCAATGTTCTCCATAAACCTTTTGGAAACTGGAAATTTGACGTTAGTTCAAGCTCTGACACTGATTTCCAACTACCAGCAGAAGCGAAATATGCCAAATAGTGGTTACAATTATTTAGGCCTCGCGCAACGGATGGCAATGGGGCTGGGCTTACACAAAGAATTCCCAGGATGGAACATATCTCCATTGAAGATGGAAATTCGAAGGAGGGTGTGGTGGTCTTTATGTGTCTTTGACGTTGGGGCAACAATCACTTTCAGCAGACCAATGACATGGCCCGGGGAAGGGATCGAAGTTGCCTTGCCACTAAATGTCAGTGATCGAGTACGTAACATATTCCGCGATTGAATGAATACTTTTCTGATATAGGTAGGAATTGACGGCAAGCTCGCAGTCGTATCCTGAAGAAGTTGCAGATATCACACCATACACTGCTGTTCGCACTCAGGCCAGTTTCCACATGGCGACGAATTGCATCTATAGCCGTGTTATATCGAAGCCTCTTTCGACTGCAAAAGAGCTTATAGTCATGGACAATACAAATATTGGAGACTGGCTGTCTAAGTTGCCCCACTTTTTCGCCGAACATTCGTTCATCCCAACCAAGTACAGCCTTGCCCACGCAGTCATGATGTGGCGGTACCGCAACTTGCGCATCATCATGTATCGGCCATTTGTTATCCGCAAGGCGATTTACGCCAGAGATGGCCGCCTTGAGGAGTCTTCCGAAAGCGAGCAAGCCTATGAGCGCTGCTTGCATGAGGCGAAGTGCAGTATCACCAGCATCTCAGAATTCTGCGCGGGAAACGAATTGACCAGAGTTGCGGCTTGGTACTCGTTGTAAGCACTGCCCTAGAATCGATACTTGCATTTTTTGATTAACAATTTTAAACAGATACTTCCTCTTTCAGGCGGTCTTGATACCATGCATCTGTCTGCGAAACTCACCATTATCACCTCAAGCATCGGATTGGCGGTCGCAAATTTTGACAACTCTCAGCACGATATCAGTCCTGTCACCAGTAAACTCATCGTCTTCCCGATGCTATCACGTTATCTTGAAATTAAGTCAGCAATTTCTTCACTTTGACAATGCGGATCTGGAAGGCTCTTCCGGATGGCCTCCAAACTTTGGAAGTGAGACTGGTGGTGGCATGAGTCCAATCAACGAAAGTCCACAAACGCAAATGAATCACGTGTATAATATGATGTGGCCAAATCTGCCAGCACTTGAAGCGGACGTGGTCATGCAGGACGATGCATGGATGGAATTCTTGAGAGGTGAAGTTCCAGGATTTGAAGGCCTAGGCGGCGGATGATATGCGACTCTACGCGAGCTGGAAATGCGGGCTCGCGGATCGTGGCAACATAAAATTCAATCAGACTAATCAACCTCATGTAGTGTGTGCTTCTTCAATCTCGACTCTCCTTATCATGCTCGGCCGCTCGTCGATGATCGTGGAGTCAATGTGGCGACTTCGTCAAAGCCACCGGAACCCTGATCGAAGGCCACCAGCACCGATTTTGGTGTCGTCTCCGTTTTAGCCACCGATCGTCCAAAGCTCTCTTTGTGAGTTGCGTGAGAAGCGGAAGGGCAAGTGAGACATCTGATACTCTTCTGAATACATTCAGCCTCGCCTGCCTGAGAGGTCTCGCTTAGCTCTCTGCCACACTTGATGACAACAAATGGCAAGATCTGCAAAGCCCACGAATGAGAGACTTTGTGAAGTAGCCTTGGACCAGAATCCTTCCCATGTGGCCCCAAATCACCTTGGCATGCACGTTTCGGTCTTGAAGTGCATCTTCGGAACTTGTGGCTGTTACAGAGGTTCCTCTCGTTGGTAGATCAAGGCCCAGATGCATCTCTGCATTTCAGCCCCCAGAGTTGCTCAGTAGTGGTGCACTCGCATGTCGATCCTCGCCCTGCCAAATAGGCTCAGCTAAGCCCGAGCAATATTTGAGCCTCAAATTCTAGCACCACGGCTTTGCGCCAACAATGCTACGTAGTGTAACATAACGCGGAGATAGACTTTCGGTATTCATACCACGTCTCGACAAGATTTCGCTTCATGACTTGTTGATGGGGCCAGCCAGGAATGCAAGGGCTGAACCCTTTTCCCGTTTTTTAACAAATGCGGCTTCTCCGTTTATTTTCAGCCCAAGGCTCACTCTTTGATAGTCAACTGCATGATGCATTTGTAGCGGGAGTTAGATGAGTCTCGGAGGCCCAGTCAAGGATATCATCTGGCAGCCATGATGCCTATTTGCACTTCTAGAACCTGAAGATTCGCACTACATGACTACATGGCTGAACGCGTCGATTTCTATACGCTGGACGTGCTGTCGACGGACCTACCTGCCTATCGCCGCTGCGCACAGGGCAGCAACTTATAATTGTCAAGGACCCCATTGACTTCTTTGCGATTCCCCCTTGCTGCTTCGAAGATCGATATTTAGATATATTGCTCTTTTTCGTGCACGCCTGGAACTATGTTTTTGGTTTCTGTCATCTTTACGTTAGCGAGTGTCTACTGGGCAGATGCGGACATCCTTGAAAAGCGACAATCGTCCAATACCACAGCCTCGTTCGTCAGCTCTGTGACCAGTGTGCCCATCCCGAGCCAAGCTCCGACGGTCAACAGCACCGCATATGACCTTACGAAACATTACTGCAGACTATGGAGACATTCAAGTATGTCGTTGCCGGTCAGGAATAATGCAAAGACTGATCATTGGACAGGCGCATACGTGAATGGGAGCATTTACATTGACTCGGGCAACACAGTAAGGATCCCGCGACATCACTGCTGCTCTGAGAATTAAGATGATAGTACACTCCACAATGCAACACCACGTTCAATACTACCAGGCCCGGAGAATATGATTCTGGTCAAAGTGCGTTGTACTCTGTCTTCTTCGGTCATTACAGACTCCAACAACCTTTCAGTGCTTACAAAAATTTGGCATTACACAAAGGCTAAGCTGTAGAATTTAGATGTGAATCTGTTGGTGATCGATCTGTCCAAGAATTTCACCGACAACGACACCTTCCCGTATCGCACCATCAATAAGCCGCCCGGCGTACCACCTGCACTCGAAGATTCTGCTCTTTGGTACTCTGCGGTGACGCGAAAGCTATATCAACTTGGAGGATGGTTCTCTCGAAGTGGCACGCCAAGCACACCCGGCTATATACAACAAGGCTCAATACCCAAAGCGGCAATCTGGGAGTTTGACCTCGATACGGAAGCGTGGAGCGAGCCAGATGACTTCCAGACCGTTGATACTGGGAAGAAGATTGACAGACCAGGCGCTGCTGCTTACTGTGATGCTCCTTCTCTGAACCAGAGTTTTATTTTTGAGGGCTTCGTGCAGCAGATGTCTGATCCTGACTATGCAGATTATCCGATATACGACACATATAAGTGTTAGTGCTCTCTCTCCATCGGCAGAAGGATTCGGCATGTCTAACAAGCTTTTGCAGTCATCGAAGGTATGCTACGACTTGACACTTCCGAGCCACAGTCACCAGTCCTCACAAATATATCGATACCGACATTCCTTCGTCCAAGACTTGACGGTTCCATGATACATGTCCCGGTCGGGGATAAGGGCATACTGGTGTTGATTGGCGGTCAAACACCATCGAGTCCCGACACTCCATGGGGTGTACCTGTAGAGCATGCATCTTGGGGCAACATAATGGTCAGTAAACATCACCACCCACGAAGTTCAATTCAAAAACCAAGAGACTATTGCTCACCTATGCATGCTATTTCCTAGATCAATATGACAGAGATCGACATCTATGATATCGAGTCCGGGTACTGGTTTCGCCAGAAGACATTCGATGCCGGCGACGGCATTCCTCTGGCCGCGGCGCAATGTGTCTTGAACTCATCCCTGCTACTGATAGTTCCTCGTGGAACATTATTATGGTTGCAGGGATTCTCACATTTGACTCTAAAGGCTCGACGAGCCGACAAGAAATGTCAGCCGATCCTTTTCGTCCTCTCAGCCATGTGTGCTAATGTAGCTGCAGCTGGGCTCTCAGTCTCCCAACGTTCCAGTGGGTGAGGTTATATGGTAAAGATGGTGGTCTGTATCGTAGGTATTCTGTACATGTTCCCTTCCAACTACAATTGCAGTGGAGGAAAGCTGACTTTCGATATCTTGCTAGACCATTCCTGCCACCTGGTTGGCGAAAATCTTCTGATCATCGGCGGCATGGACAGGACTCTGCCATCTGGCTCTGGGGATGCCACATACTGCCAATCATCCATGCCCGCGAGGATATTCTCTATGCCCTTGATGAATTACACTGGCACTTTTGACTATGCGGGCTCTCAGCGTCCAGCACTGGTCCCTTCTGCTATAGTCTCCGCCATCGGTGGCACAGTATCAGGGAGTGCTCTGAAAACAGCTCCTGAAGAGGCAAACGACAATTACCTTCAGTATATCTTCAACACGAGACTCGAGCGCCCTTTCTATACTCCGTCACCGACATATGTGCTGGCTACCGTGAATGAAACCAATGTGACTTCCTCATCGACACCGATTTCCAGCCCAACGCAATCTGCCTCTATTGCTCCCAATCGTGGATCTGGTTCGAATAACGCAGGTGCAATCGCTGGCGGTGTTATCGGCGGCATCACTGGACTTGCCCTCATTGGTTTTCTGCTATTCTGCTTCATTATTCGACCAAGAAAATGCAAGTCGGCAGAAAAGCGACGAAGTGAACTTCCGTCATACCAAGAATCCAAGGGCCATCCTCCGGTGGAGATAGCCGACAGAGATGCCCGAGAGGGTGCTCACAGCCCACCAGTTGAGATGCCCATTCCGGGATCGCCTACACCCCTTGGTTGGAATAGTCATCGAGTCGGCGAGGAGGGCGACAACGTCACACCGCTTGTGGGAGCTCGAAGTGAGAACCACGATGGCGATCAATGGGGCCAGGGGCATAGAAGGGGGGATAGTGATTCCAGGTTCTCTGAGGTGTCGAACGATTCAAACACGAACTCTGGGAGCACTGCTATTAGAGGTGTTGGGGTACATGGCTCCCCGCCAGTGAGCCCTCGAATTCCAAGGAAGAGCGTCGGACTGTCTAGGACGTAAAGAAATGCAATAGAGCTAGTGACGCCAGACTTTTCCAGTTCATCTAACGTAGTTGGAATACTTGATATCTAATATTGAACTTATCGTTGGTATTTTTTCCGAGTGTGATTCGATAGTCAATAGTCAAAGAATAGCTGATTCGTTTATCTGACGCATGTTTACATGGTGATGTGATTTTGAAATGAACCGAGCAGCTCCAACAGTCTCTGTAGCCTGTGTCGAAGCTGTGTTGAAGTCTTCTTTACTCTGGAGTCTCGAGTTTTTGATTGAGTTTCAGAGGCTGTGGCGTTGTCAGTCACGAGCGTGATTCATTTAAACGAGCCAATCAATAGCTGTGCGAGGGGGTCAGGGGAAACAAAATTCCCAAATAGAGCTTAGCTTTAGCGAGCCCTTTCTTGGGCTCAATGCCTCGGTTAAGCTTTGTGATTGTCTAATACGCTGCTAATTCGCGTGGAATGAGGCTCTCAGTCTCTCAAGGGGTCATCTTAAAGCATGCCCTACACTTTTTCCTTGGCTAAAGGTCAGCTCAGCTTCTAAGACAGAATCAGTTCGTAATATTGGTATATGGTGGGGGATTGGGGCTATACACCAGTCAGGGGTTCCCCGCCTCCCCACTTCCCGCTACCAGTGTCTGTTCACTAATCTTTCCGCCAGCAGCAGAGCAATGCAGTCATCATCCTCTGTTCTCCAACTTCCATCCTTCCCGTCAATCTCATCTCTCGTCCCATATCCACGCTGTCAGACGTCCGATCGTGCAAACAGTAGAGTTTCATGATGTCGCAGATTGTAATCTCCATGAATGAAGCCGGCGACTTCGGCTCGAGGACCAAGAAGTCCACCAAAGCCCCTCGGGTCTACGCCTGCTCACGGTGCCCGAAGACATTCAAGCGAAGTGAACATTGCGTGCGACACGAACGCGGACGTAAGGCTCCTTGACTCAACAAGGGTTTTGGGGCATTTTTCTCAACCATTGACTTACGATGTCAAACAGACACCAACGAAAAGCCGTTTTCATGTCGCTATTGTGGAAGATCTTACGCACGCAAGTGAGTATAGACTCGCCTGGACTCTTTCACGATGTTTATATTATTTGATTTATCTGATGACTATATTTGTGGTTGATTTACTAACCGTACATTTACTCAGGGACCTTGTCACCCGGCACGAAGCTTCCTTTCACCCAAATGCGAACGAGCCCCTCCGTACACCTCCGGCCCCTACTATCACTCAACACCGACAGGACAGTAACCATGTCGTTCAACTTGGGGATGGTCAATCCGCGGCTGCAGATGGAATCACTACCACCCAAACATGCGATCAAAATATGTCGGCTCGGCCGCCATTGACTCCAACACATTTATCACCGAATATAGCGGTGAACCCAAGTACCTCAAAGTCCCCTGACCATTCTCGAGATCTGCCGTGCTCTGGACACAACAGTTCGAACCCGCAAGCCGACCCTGAATCAGTATCTCCAGCTTCGGTCATATTGCCGAGGCTACAGGAGCAGCGACATTCAAGCTCACATGGAAAATCAAGGCCACATTTCCATCCCCCACTTGCCTCTCAATCACCGATCCCTACAGTGGAGAATGCAATCAACGAAGCCTTCTCTGAAGATGGGTTACTAGGTTTGGGACAAATGAGCAGCGGGGAGAACTTATCGGCGCATAGCCAACAGAATCTAGCATATATGACCTCATGGCAGACACCAGAAATCATGTGGAAAGATAGCAGTGCTTACATTGGAGACACTGGCCAGACACAATCAGAAACTCCTAAGCAAGCGCAAAACCATCAGGTTGATTTCTTCGACAATATTGATATACTCTCTATGATCCCCAACGATGGTCTTGATTTCGATGCAGACTTTTCGACTTACTTGGCTCAAACTGGATATAGCCCCGAAACTCGTGTTGAGTTTCCTGCTGCTGTTCAGGCGGGCCTGTCTGGCCACCAAGATAATGGTATCTCGAACAATAAAGTAACTTCTCCACCGCCTGACACTGGTCGCAGCTCCGAACTCGAGCAGGGGACATTTGTCAGGATGCCAAGTGTCGCGAAAGAGACTCCGCGGAAGATACCCATTCCAGGCATGGACATGGATACACATCAAAGCTTTTTGGCTAATTTGAGAGGCTTACTCGGGCCAATGGGGTTGGTTGCTGCGGAATTGCCCAGCTTACGAGACATGCAACGATTCCTGACAAGTTATTTCACCTGTTTTCACCGTCACTGTCCAATAATTCATATACAGACATTTGACTTGAAGTCTGCACCACGCCATTTGGTGCTGGCCATGTGCGCTATTGGGGCCCTCTACCGGCTCAGCCGAAGGACAGCTAAAGACTTATGGTCCTGGGGAAATATCATCGCAGACAAAGTAAGTTATACCAAACTTTATCTTACCTCGCCAATCGAACTCACCCCAACTAGGAGGCGCCTGACATCCCCTCTGATGTGCTGTCTCGTAGCTATGCAGAATCAGTCCAGGGTAAGATGCTGCTAGGAATGTTCGCAGTTTTCAGTGGGAACTTGTCAGAACGCGCTCTTTCAAGGCTTGGTTATTGGTGCAGTGTAAGAATCCGAGCCTGGCTTGACTTTGAAGCAGTGCAGCCACTGAAACAACACAGGAATATCGCGTGCGAAGATACGCTCTAGCGTCGATGCAGTATGACCTCCAGACGACCACTTACGAAATATGGATTTCGCGAGAAATTTCGAAAAGGTTAGCCGCTTTAGAATTCTGAACCGCAATATCGAGTCTGCTAATGTCTTGTGCAGACTGCTATACAGCATTTTCATCATGAGCTCTCTGACAAGTGTGACATATGACCTCTGCCCTGGATTTTCCGTAACACAGGATCTCGACATCGAGTTATCAGAGCCAGAGTGTCTCTGGGAAGCAAGCACCCGCGAAGAGTGGGAAACTCTGAGGAAGTCTCAGCCATCCCGAAAGTCGATCACAGTCCGAGACGCTATGACGCACCTACTTTTCGGTCGAGCGCAACGAGCTGCATCTGATGATTCAGTCAAGTGGACGGCCTTTGTAACAACGATGGTTTTCCACGCGGTGAATGCACACATGTGGAGTGTGATGCAATGTACTCAATCACTCACAGCTTTCGCCGTCGACGAAGAGAACGACAAGCTACTGAAGGCTGGATTCATTTCGCAGGTCGACACTTGTCTGGCGAGGTGCTATGCTCTCCTCACAGCCGATCGATCCGAGAGAGATCACACCTCCGACGATCCGGAGGGACCGGTCATTTTCAACTGTCTTGCGCTGCTGCGTAGCGCGTATGTACGGGTGTTCACTGGAGCCGGCAACTTCAACAGAATGATACTTCTCAGTGAAGACTCCAAGCAGATTGACAGCACAATTGTCGCATATCTCGTCAGTGATCAGGAGCGAAGCCCCTTCCTCACCAGAGCAGTAGACAGGGCATATGGCGGATTTCTCACTCCGATCAAGGCGGGCCACCTTCTAGTACGGAAAACAGCTGCGCTAAGCTGGAGTGTTGAGCATGCCGTTGCAGCTTGGGATTGTGCATTATTTGTCACAAAATGGATACATGTTATGGAGATGCAGCAGCAAGAGATTCCACCGAACGAGGCGGAGGCACAGAATCTTCGCAATTTCAAAACACTTCTCTCGGAGGTTGACAGTGACTATGATGGGTCGGGATCATTGGCTGGGGAGGTCGCAAGAGTCTGGGCTGGGTTTCTTGATGATACCTGGGTTTGGGGCATTACACCAAGGATGGGTAGAGTCTTAAGACAGCTGTCTGACGCGTTTATTAAGGACTGGGAAGTAAAATTTCCCCAAGGAAATCCGGATGGGCCAATTAGTCGATGATATTAATTTACATGCTCGACGGTAGGTTTGGCATCTTCCGTCTATCGATCACAGAATACATCAAGAGATGTGCCATGTTCTACGCTCCCTTCGTCTACTTCAACATGCCACCTCCATATAGTCGATAGGGAGCGATAGTGAATAACATTTTGTGAAACGGGACAGCGGGTCTACTATAGTTACACCATCTAATTCTCCAATACTTCACGCATCTATAAGTGCCTGACAGCGTCGTGAAGACGACCTCGGAAAGAGATCAACCTGGCACCAAAAGCAACCCCTTCCAGATGTCTACCGACCTTCTTCACTTCCTCAGTACTCAGCGTGTGTTCGGATCGAGAATTTGGTGAGCAGATTGTGGCGAAACCAGTAGCTACGATATCTGATGATCGACAAAGTCAGCGAGAAGTCACAAAACGGAGGCACATCATGATTTATCAGGTCGTATACATACTTCTTTCCAAAGATGTATACCGGAATCGTGCTCAGCACAAGTGCAAAAGCTACACCTCCGAAAACATAGAACACCTCTGCAGGGCCAGACGACGCCGTCCAATCGTTGACAAAGTATGACCAGGCATAGAACAAGAAATTCTTCACCAGCATGCCCGCGAGAAAGACCTCATTGCTCATGTCGCGATAAGCATCTAAAGCATACGCCGACGATGCCAGAGTTGCAGCAATGACACCGAATAACACGAGTCCGTGGACAGTAGCACATGCGTACATGTCAATGCCATTCTCGATCATGTATCCCCAAGCCATGAGTGCAGCGCCTGTGACCAGAGCACCGATCATGATGACGAGACGGTACTCAGGCTCATAGACGCCTTTGTTCTTTGCACAGAGCCATTTGATTGTGGGGTCGAGAATCATGCCGAGGACGATGGAGCCAAGAATACCACCAATGAAGGGACCGAGAGATAAGAGACCAACACCAGATGCGTCAAGATTATAAGGTGGGAAAGAGAACACTTGAGCCAAGATATAAGCTTGGGCAACATATGTTGCGGTGATTGTGCCGGATATGATGACGACCCAGAAGACAGCAATGTTGCTGAATACTGCTAGCGGTCCAATAACCAGCTGCAGTAGATTCTCGTCCGAATAACTCCCAGTAAAGACGGCGGCTTCCTGCATGAAAGTCTTCTTCTTTGGCACAGAGCGCACGGTATTGGCTACGGTCTCCATCTGTGCAAGTTCTGCACCTTCACCTAATTCCTTTCGCTCCATGCGCGCCTCATGGCGCTTCTCGACCTCAGAAAGACCCCTCAAGTCGTCGTTGGCAAGTTCGTCGGTTTCGTAGCGCCGATCGCGCAAATACGCCGTCTCAGGGCAAAAGAAGAACAAAAGGATGATTTGCAGGCCAATGAAAGCATTCAGGAGGTGGAAGAGGTACTTCCACCCAAGATTGGCAGTGATATAGCCAGTAATCACGCTAGAAAAATTGGACACGCCCGCGAGCAAAAACATTATTATCGAGGTGTAAAAGCCGCGCTCGTGTACGAAAAAGAGATCACCAATGACTGAAACGATTAAAGACTCATAAGCTGCAATGCCGAAGCCCTGTACGATGCGTGCAGCGAGGAGGCCATCGTATGAGTTGGTGCAGGAGCCGATGATGGTACCGATCAACGCCATCACTGACGAGAACAAAAAGCAGGGACGCTTGCCGTATTTCCGAGCCAGAGCTCCGATAAATGGTGCGGATGCACCTGCAATGAGTAGCTGGTAGCCAGAAATGAGCGTAATGTCGCCAATTTCCACGCCGAACTCGAGCGAGATAGTGAACAGTCCGGCGTTCAGGAGAGGACTGATTGTTGCTGCTATGAGACAGGTGCCGAAGCCGAGAATCGCAAGAATGATGCGCTTCTTGGTGATGGGCCAGTTGAGAGGATCATTAGGGTCCTCAGAGGGCTGAGGGACCAAGATGATGTGAGCATCTTTACCGCTGCCGTGTCGGAGTCCAGCGGTCACGTCGGAAGAATGAGCGAATTCTTCGTTGAGGATAACTGTGCCGGGGACATGCGGCAGGTGCTTGTCTTCGAGAACCCCACCGAAACCCATTGTGATTGAAAGTATTGTAGTTGAAGATCGCGTCCTGAATTGTTAGCCTTACGGCCAGAAGACATCGTAAGGGAGAGTACTTGCAGAAGACAGAATAGTGGTTGAGTGATTGAACTTCGAAGATCTGAGCAATTGGAAGGTTTATTTCTTTCTTAAAAAGGTCAAAAGCAATGAATGTTTTGTCGGTCTCGTGTAAGTCCGCAAATCTATTACACTGGCTTTGCTATTCTGTCGAGGAGCTGATAATGATCTACAGCCAATGTGTCCTTGAGTGGGTTCTAATACTACGATCTGCTCTATGCGGGGAAAATTTTGGGAACAAATTGGGTTTGGATTATGTTATCCCCTGGGGTAAGAAGCTGGGGAAGCGGAAATTGGGCAGTACAAGGTTGGTGTTATTCTGCCAGGAAATCACCAATTAAGCCCTAAGGAATTAAGCTTTTCACACTCGATCTAGAACTTATAGGTTATATCATGAAGAAATTGCCATGACATGCAAGCTAATATCTTGCTTACATTTGCGGACGGTGTCAGAAGCTGTGTTGACTTGCCATGGGGTAAATCCTCCGGCCGCAGATACTAGCGGCGATGCGAATGAGACACGCTTGACCTAAGCGAGGTGAGAACTTGTTCGCATGTCATGTGGGGTAATGTCTCCAATTGCAAAACAGTACGGATAGAGATGATCCGCAATCTCGAATACCGTACGCATAGCTGTCTATGTCCAAGGGGGGATACTACTCCTCCCGCTTTGTCACCTTTTCCCTCGTTCACCTTGACAGGCTGCCCACCCCGCCCCTCATCCCCATGAAGCACCACCCCGCGTACCGGGGAATCACGAACAAAGTACTTGGCATTGTGGTAACAGCTTCAGAATTCACCTTCGTAAGAGGAAGAGTGGAGTCTGGGTCTAGGATAGCTGTCTTCCCCAGTCCCTGCTTTGCACCTTCTCTTGGGCATTCCGAGCATTATGAGTTATAGTAAATAACATACCATATTACCACAAATCATAAGCTCTTTCGTTGCAATCCTTTCTCTCTTTTTGACCCTCGTGTTTTCCCAAATCTTCAGTACAGTTTCGTTAGAATCAAGATGTCGCTACTCTCTTCGTTTCTTCAAGTGCCATACTTCGTGCAAGGAATCGCCGCAGCACTACCAGGCATTTTATTCCTTCTTTCTGTCATTTATTTCATCACAGTTCCAAACGTGCTCAAGGTACATCCGGTTTTGTCCCTTTCTCGTGCCGAAGATCATCATCGTTCTGACTCATCGTTGCAGGATACCAGACGACGTCACTTGCCTCCGGGACCAAAGGGCCTTCCATTCATTGGAAACCTCCTAGATCTTGCTGACTCGGACCTGGTTCGAGGAAAGGTTCGTAAATGGGCAGAACAACATGGGGATATCTTCTACACGAAGATTGGTGGTTCTGACTATATCTGGCTGTCGTCTCCTAAAGTAGTGAAGGATTTGATGGACAAGAAGTCGACCATCTACTCTTCACGACCACCGCTGCCCCTGGCCCAAGATGTTGCTAGTGCAGGAAGACGCCAACTTTTTATGCCTTATGGACCTGAATGGCGAACGCTGCGAAAGGCTTCGCATGCACTCCTCAATTCCGCGACTGCAGTCAAATACGAACCGGTTCAAGACTTCGAGTCCAAACAAATGATGAACGACTTTCTGGATACACCAGAACGCTTCTACCAACACAACCGCCGATATTCCGCATCTGTTATCATGCTTGTCACGTACGGTCATCGGTTGCCAACCTGGGAAGATCCACTCATGAAGAAAATCTACACTGTGTTGGACAACCTCACTGAGATGACTGCACCAGGGGCGCATGCTGTCGATAGTTTCCCCTCACTGTCTGGCCTGCCTCAATTCATACTTGGTAACTGGCGAACATTTGCGAAGCGCGTGTATGAGCACGACAGCAAAGTTTACCTTGACCTCTGGAAGAACCTCAAAGGAGAAGTCGATGCCGGGCAAGCGAAAGACAGCTTCTGCAAAAGTTTCTACCTGAATGATCCGTCAAAACAAGGCATCGACAATTTGCAAGCAGCATATACATGCGGCGGACTCGTAGAGGCTGGAGCAGAAACAACAAGCACCACTCTCAACAACTTCATGCTAGGGATGGTATTATTTCCTGAAGTAGCTAAGAAAGCCCAAGAAGAGATCGATCATGTCGTTGGGTCGGACCGGCTACCCAACTTTGGAGATGAGAAGCAGCTTCCCTACATTCGGGCACTTGTCAAAGAAGTCCTTCGCTGGCGTCCTGTCAATAAATTTGGAATGACGCACGCCACTAGTGAAGATAATTGGTACGAGGGGTACTTCATCCCGAAGGGTACGGTAGCAGTACTCAGTTGGTGGTAAGTCAATTTAGCTGTAATCGTATCGAGTGGTACAGTTGATTAACATGTGCAGGGCTATTCACATGGACCCGAAGCTTTATCCCGATCCTACACAGCTACGACCCGAGAGGTATCTAAACAAGCCACTACCGGCTGCCGATTACATCAACTCCAAGGATCCCTACGAGCGGGACCACTTCACATACGGAGCTGGAAGACGTGTCTGCCCTGGTGTTCACGTAGCTGAGAAGTCCCTATACATCAACATTGTTCGCACTCTTTGGGGCTTCAACATCTCCAAGAAGAAGGGAGCAGATGGTGAGTTTCAGGAGCCTGAAACGGGTATGGTCCGTGGCTTTTTGACCGTGCCGAACCCTTTCGAGTGCGATATTACCCCTCGGTCTGCACAACATGCTAGAGTGATTAGAGAATCGTTTGGAGCGGCTGAGGACTCGGGAGAGTTTCAATAGGCCTGAAATTGAGTGTTGTAATTCTGGCGGCTCCGGGCACGTGGGATGTTCTTGATCTTTGTTCTTATTCGATTGTGTGACGTATCAAATGAAGCACTTTAGGTACGATTTTCCAAGATGTTCATGATTTTAGTGAGTTGTTCATACTGGTCCAATCCCAGACCAAATTCAACTCTTTTTGCTTCATTGCCCTAGAGAACCTTCACTGAGATCGACTGAAATGCCGCAATGACCAACTCGTCAAGAAGTATCCCGGTGTACATACTTAGAGTGCACGAGGAATCAAAACTTGGCTGACACATATTTCTCTCGAATCTATGCAAAATTGTGCAATCGAATATAGCATCTTATCACGACGCAGTTCTTTCATCGCAAAGTGATCTAACAAAGTTAGGTAAGCCCAATCACGGCATTTTCTATTTCGACTTTGCGATGCGATATTCTTACGGTATGAGTCGCGACTGTCCCTCATTTACATGATCACTTAACTCCTTACCCATCCATTCAGGTTGCGTCCTGGACAGTCCCTCCTCAAAATCTACGATACTATGCCCTGCTACAAACAGAGATTTGCCATTCAGATCCGTTTTTATAGCTGGTAGCAGGAGTGCTCTTGCAACACCAATAGGCTCGTTCGCCGGAAGGTCACCCCATATATCTAGGAATTTTGGCAGCAACATTGGTGTTTCTTCGCTTCATCAGACGTAAATTCGCTTGATGAGTGAATTATTGAACTTACTCGTCATCCAAGGGGCGACCATGTTGACCGTTATGTTCGCATTCTTGGGAAGCTGAGTTCGCAGGGAACGCATCAAGCCGAGAACGCCTGTCTTACTAGTGCAGTATGTATGTAGTGGAGGTGTGTCTAGAAAGCTGTAATCGATTGTCAGTTCTGCTCGATCTGAAAGGTTGCCTGGCATACCTGGCAGCGCTTCCTGTCAACACAAGTTGACATGGCTTTCCGTTCATCTTTACAAAATAATGAATTGCGCACTTGGTTGTATAAAGGATACCGACCAGGTTAACATCTAGAGTCTTAAGAGGAGGAGGCAGCAGTTTTCCCGTGGCGCTGTCAATATCGTCCTTTAGTAAACTTCCAATTTCGTTCACACCTGCATTAGCAAGGACGATATCGAGTGCACCAAAATGAGTGAATCCCGTCTGGAATAGCTCAAGCACATCTTCCCACTTGGAGACGTCACACTTCCGAAACAGAATACGTCTGACAAGCGGTTAGTGATACATCGGCAGCTATCCTGGGACAACCTCACTTTCCAAGTTCAGTAGCTAGCTGAAGGCCTTCCTGTTCGAGGACATCGCCTATGACCAAGTTTGCGCCATATTCTGCGATTTCAACATGTTAGATCTTTATAAAGACTTTTCATTGCTCCTAAGCAGTGCAGACTGTAACTGAGAACTTGGATGCGAAGGTCGTTGAGGACTTACGATGAGCTAGATCAACTGTGGCTCTTCCAATGCCCGTTACCCCACCAGTTATGAGTATGGTTTTCCCTCTCAAGGAGCCAAAATCCAAGTCGTCTGTGGGATACGTAGTCATACCTGCAGGTTTCGGTCGGCGGTCTCTGTTTGTCTTGCTGACAGTCCGAGATCTGATGGTTACTCTATCAAACAAACATGCATCTTGTCAAGTGTCGAGAACCTTTCCTCAAGTAAATAAAAGAAACATCCCTCGCAGATATCTGTGCGTAGCCGCTGGTTTGATGCGGGGAAGGCCCCTCTATTTGGGGAAACGGGGTTGTCGTGGGGGCCGGCTACCAGAAAGGATCCGGGGCATACGGGACATCCTCTAGCAAGACTAATCCGCCGCGCGCTTCGGCGAATGTTACATATAGTGCTGCATGTGGGGTATAGGGTATCATAGCTCCTCAGCGTCAGGTAACCTTCCTTTATACCGACATCATGATTGGTATATAATTAGTGACATCACCGTGGGGAGTGCAAATTGTTAACGCCGGTATAGAATTTAATTAGTGAGGCGAATCACAATTAAAATTGACCTAAAGACGCACTGCTTGTAACACATCTTGCAAGCAGTACACTGGGCAATCAATTCCCGTAGTCTTGTGCCCAATTCTCATCTCCTCCAATATACCGAATTATGAGCCTCGAGTCCCGGGCTCTGTATCTATGATCCTCGCTAGCATCAACGTATGCCTGTAATCAAGCTTCTCCTAAGAGCAATTTCGTCCCAACTTCATCAACAGCATCTAGTGCCGAGCCAAAATCCTTTTTCACCAGCTGAACCTTGAATCCACCCCGGTAATCATTGCTCGATGGGGCTTTCGGACAAATGCCTGGAACTGGGTTCCACTTGTCGCAAATTGTGCTTTGGGCCGTACTTGTGCAGAATATCTTTGCAAGTACTCGAGGATCAATACCAGACTTGATGCCGATGTTCATGGCTTCTGCTGTGGCAATGGCAATTAGGCCTGAGCAGTAGTTGTTTGACAATTTCGCCACCAAACCCATTGATGGACCCCCACAACAATAAACGGACTTTCCCATCATATCTAGTAGCTGTCGAAGGAGTGGAGAATTGATATCGTCCTCTGAAGCGTCGAGCATGTGGGTGAGCGAGGCATCAGCAGCTCCCAACGAGCCGCCAGAGACTGGGGCGTCATAAAAAGAAGCCTCGGGGAACGATTTTACAATTCTCCCTCGAACCAGATCGGATGTAGCTATATCTATAGTCGAAAATCAACAAGAACTTTAGAGCCAAGGTTGGCTTTGAGAACGCCATTCTTGGAATCTAAATAAACAGCGCGTACATGTGATCCTTCAGGGACCATTGTGAATAAAATTTCCTAGATTTGAATATCAGCTCGCTAACTTTACCTCATAATATGTCCCAAAATCGGAATACTTACAGACTTCTCCGCCACGTCTCGAGGCGAATGGCAAACAATAACGCTATTCCTGCTTACCTCTAGTCGAAACTTGTCCAAGACCTTGCTGGAGATGTCGTAAACATTGAGGTGTGAATGTGGTGGAAGCTTGCTCGCTAGATTCAGAGCCATGCAAAATCCCATGATACCCACCCAGGTCAATAAAGCCAAAGCTTTTCGGAAGGGTGGCCATACTGTATCTGAGGTATCAGAGAAATCAGCGAGTGTTTTGAAGTGCGTAGTCGAAAACCAAAGGGCAATATGAGGCTGAGATTTGCGTTTCCATTGCTCACAGACTCTCTCATCATATAAATTCCGTCGCTCTATCTGACGAATAGTCAGATGACTTATACCTGTCATGATCCTCTAAATCTAAGATTTTTTGGGTAGACATCGTGAAGAGGGGGATCGCTCTTTTTTACCCCACCCACGTGACACAAGCCGGGAGAGTTGGAGTGTGAGCGGGGCCTCATGTGTCTGAGCAGCATACAACATACCGCATACAGGTTGGAGCAAGATATTTGAGTGTCAAAGGTCTAGAAGATTGCAATAATCTTGTCGGGGCACTCACGATTTCAGTCGGCAAGTTTACTTTGAGGATTCGAAACTGCCTCGACTGAATCCTGAACGAATCCGTTCACACACACAGCAAAGATAGAGGGTTAAGTGAGTGTAACCCATGGCAATTTTCCATAATAGTCAGAGAGCTAACTTGAACCTTCTATCACAAGAGTCAGGCAGTCATGCCTTATATCACACATCCGAACGGGCAACAAACTCATTATCTCGAAGACGATTTCACAGATCCATGGGAAACAGTCGAGACGATAGTCATTCAACACGGTTTCGCCCGTCATGCAGCGTTCTGGTATCATTGGGTTCCAGTGCTCAGCCGTCATTTCCGAGTGATCAGACGCGACGCCCGTGGTCATGGCCTTTCCAGCTACCCGCCATTTCCCAAAACGACGTCCTACGACTACAGCATCGACACGATCGTTGATGAGATTGTTGACACTCTCGATCAGTTGGGCCTACAAAGGGTTCATTTCATCGGAGAGTCTACTAGTGGAATCATTGGTAGTATTCTGGCTGCGAGGCATCCCGAGAGACTTCACAGCCTCACGCTGTGTTCATCGCCTACCGTACTTCCGCCTGTCGCCCAGAAGCTCTTTGCTTTCGACCAACGTGACTGGTCGACGGCGTGTCTAGAGCTGGGATCCCGAGGCTGGGCTGAGCAGCTTGCGAAGTTGCCTGGGACGCTCTCTGTCCCCAACCAGGAATACGTGAAGTGGTGGATCGATCAGGTAGCAGTCTCGAAAAGCGAAGGTTTGGCTGGCTATGCAGACTTTCTGTGCAAGGTTGACTGTCGTGATGTCTTGAAGGATATCAAGGTCCCTACGCTGATTCTGGCTCCAATGAGAAGCGCAGCGACAAGTGTGGAGGAACAGAAGAGTATTCAGGCAAGCATCGCGGGGTCGAAACTTGAATTAATAGACGCGGCGGGTCACGAGATTTACGTGCAAAAACCGGAGCACTGTCAAAAAGCATTTCTTGAATTCGTGCAAGATATATCAGAAACTTAATTTATTGCAGTATAAATGTACAGATAAACGTATTCTATTGGGTAGCATCAAGATATCATTTCCAGTAGAGTTATTATTTCCTTTTATTGGAATTCGTGTCATGCCCCCAGCTCGTTGAGTACGGCCATCGTCAACAAGAAAACAGAGTAACCCAACGCCAAACGTTCAGGTAATCGTGTCTTCCACATGGGTTGCCCATATCCGCAGACCATTCAAACATGTCATTGGGAGAGTTTCTTACAATCAGCAGGGACCCGCTAACCCCACATGAACTTGTCCGCCGAATGTGTCCGCTATCCGGCGCACCGATAGTCCCTCGCATGCATCACCCCGCAGGCTAGGGATGACTACTAGGAAAGCCGTGCAGGCTTGACGCACCAGATTAGGTAGTCTATGAGATCTACACCTGCATCAGTTTCGAACGCCATTACACTCAAGATCTGCAGGTAGGAAAAGAAGAAAATCGACATTCGGCACCTGTGGATCCTGATCTCCCAACTTTTGAATATATCACAAGCCCCGTCACATTTCTTTTCGGCACCGAATACGGGAAATATGACGACTTTACATCCAATCGAGGAACACGAGCTCAAAACATTGGCCGGCAAGACCATTATTGTGACAGGCGGCGCAAGTGGCATTGGTAGAGCAACGGTGCTTCTCGCTCACAGTAAGTAAAAACTGTTTAGACCGCTGGTTTAGTTATAGTCAAGGAACGAGAAAGAGTTATTGACTGAGGAGCGGTAGCTGCTGGTGCCAATATCGCCGTTGCAGATTTGAATGAATCAGACGGCAAGAGATTAGAGACGGAACTCAAGGAGTAAGTATCGTCTATGCCTCGAGTGATTCTCTTTTCGTCATCCCCCAACAGGAATTACACCCTTCTCTAAGTAAACAAACTTATAGGCGGATTTTATTCGTCCAGACGGACGTCACAGTATGGGAATCTGTTATCGCATTATTCGAGGCAACGGTACAGTGCTTTGGGGGAGTTGACTCGGTGTTTGCAAATGCTGGCGGTGCATTTCCTGATGGCTTTCTTGATGATGAGGTGGACGAAGGTGGGAAACTTAGAGCACCTTCAATGAAAAGCATCGAGGTAAATCTGTACGGTGCAGTGTATACGAGCAAGGCTGCTATCCACTATTTTGGCAAGGAATCGTATAAGCAGCACCAGTTGGTCCTGACTGGATCGGCGGCGAGGTGAGTGATATATCCTGTGATATTTTCGTTCCAATGTTCTTAGCAGAGCAAAAATGCTAATGTTGGCTTCATTTGATATAGCTTTCTCGATACCCCGCCATTGTTCCTGTATGGGGCATCCAAAGCTGGTGTGTTGGGATTGATGCGAGGATTACGATCTACAACGCGTGCGAAAAACATCACAGTCAATATGATTGCACCGTGGATGACTGGTAAGTTTCTCTCGAACACTTTCTCTGCACTGCGATTCTTTCATAGACACAAGTAGAAAAAAACATGTACTTGTCTGATTTTCACGACTCGCAGTTACCGCTCAAGTCCCTGACTGGCTGAAGAAAGTCTGGGGTGATCTGCCTGCTAATGACCCTGAAGGCGTGGCCAGGGCACTGGTGATTCCTTTGCTGCGACCCGAGCTGAATGGAAGGACGATTTGGGTGGCAGGAAACAAAGCAATCGAATTGGAACAGAGGCTGGATGCGATAAGACCTCAGTGGATGGGTGAGGAGCTTTCAGCATCGATTCAAGAAGGACAGGAGCGCATGGGTGCTGGCGATTCATTTTGATCAAGGAAGGGGTAATTGAATGGAACTGGGAGACGAAGAGCTTGGGCAATTGGCAATGATTAATGTATCGCTGTGCGACGGAACAATTCAGCGATCGGAATTTTTACAATGGAAATTCTGAGTACAGAAGGTGCAAAATTTCTAGTTGGAGTGTGGTTTATCGAATCGCATGACCGGAGTAATTACTTCACTTCCTCCTCGGCTTCAAAGGTTCGTCTGTCGATCAGTACTTGCAAGGACAACTACACACGGCTCACTATGTTATTATGAGTTCCTCAAAGTCTTTATCACTGTCCGAATCATACCTAACAACGAAAAGTGTGTTTTTCGGCGCCTAGAGATCTTACGGATTGCCGATATTATTACCCCTATTCTTAGCGTGCTGAAGCTTAAGGCAGCCCATAAGCGAGCCCTCTGGGGGGACATTCTTACCCCACACAGCACATCCTCCAAGTTTTGACCCCGCATTGTCATTTCCTTGAACCTAAGTTCACTATGCTACACCACTGAACCCCTCCTCCCGTATCACCAATCGCGCATTACGCATCACAGGGTCCTTGAAATGCTTCCCCTCCTTCCTCCTTTCCTCTTAGCTATGGCGTTCTTATGCGTGAATCCCTGTATTTCCGTCATCCTGAGATCCCGATCTAGTCGACGACTTAGCGGAGAAAGAACCCAAGGCATCTGCGAATAATATTTTCCGAGCAGACCTGAACACGACTTCTTATCTTCGACTTTCACCGTGTGCCTACTATTGCCTAGGTCAAGCAGTCAATTCGCTTAGATCGAGTCCAGCGATGTCGCAATTCAACCGTTTTACATCGAATGAGATGGATTTTAGACGCCTTGTTGCAGCTTTGAGATCGATGGAACGCCAGACCTTGTACCTCTCACTGTTTGGTCTGCTAGTCACCGTGTTCGCGTCGCGACTCTTGTCAGGAAAGTCCTCGAAATATAAACTGCCTCCTCGAGTCCCCGGTGTTCCCATATTCGGCAATGCTCTCCAGATACCCCCCGTACAACAAGGACCATGGGCAAAAGGACTGGCCGAAAAGTATGGCGAAATGTAAGGTTCTCTAGGGCTTTCAGATCTTTTGGAGTCCCTTGTTTACATCCTTGAATAGGTTCACAGTCAAGTTCGGCGGGACTCCCTGGGTCTTCTTGAATTCTTCGAGGGTCGTAACAGACCTTTTGGAAAGGCGCGCAGCTATCTACTCGTCTCGGCCTCCTTTCCCAATGACACAGGACATTATGTCTGGAGGCTCGCGCATTGTGCTGATGCCTTACGGGGATCGATGGCGTGCGACTAGGAAGATCATGCACCAGATCCTAAGCACGCGGCAGAAGGACGTTTTCCAGCCTTTCCAGGATCTGGAGTCGAAGAATCTACTGTACGACTACCTCCATAATCCAGGAAAGTGGTATCTGGCCAATGGCCGATTTGCGAACTCGGTCATCATGAGCGTTGTGTTTGGAACGAGATCGACCCTAGATGATCCAGAAGTGGTGGCACTATTTGAGACGATAGAAATGTTCCTCGAAGAGCAACAGCCGGGGAAAAATGTTGTCGATGGGTTTCCTATCCTCGCAACCCTTCCGAAGGCTCTACAATGGTGGAGACCACGGGGAGAGCGAATCTTCAACATCACAAGAGAGTAGGTACATCCAAGTTTTGCAAGGAGAACGAGTCTGACTGGGATAAGGGTGTACCAAAAGCAGCTCGACAACGTGAGGGAACGCATCAAGAAGGGCACCCAAAAAGACTGCTTCGCTGTAGACTTCCTGAAATCGACCGATGATGATCCTTTCTTTAACGAAACCCAGAGGCTCTTTGTTCTTGGGACGCTGATGGAAGCCGGTAGCGATACATCGAGAGTTTCCATCGGACAAATGATTGCAGCTGCTGCGACATATCCGGATTGGGTGGTTCGGGCTAGAGAGCAGCTAGACGCGGTCTGTGGCGCCAACGCGGAACGGCTTCCTGACTGGGCCGATAGGGAGAGACTTCCCTACATCACCGCTACGGTGAAGGAAATTTTCCGTTGGAGGCCAAATATTGCAGAAATAGGGGCTCCGACTTCTCTGACACAGGATGATGAATATGAGGGGTACAAGTTCCCCAAAGACACTGTTTTCGTTTGGAATGCCTGGGCAATTGCTCTTGACCCAAAAGAGTACCCAGAGCCAGAGAGGTTCTACCCGGAGCGGTTCATGAATGCAGATCTCAATAATAGCTTAAAGGGGCACTGGTCTTTTGGACCTGGTAAGTATTCTCATTTGTCATGCCGAAACTTCAACATAAGAAGCTAATGTCATGTCACAGGGCGTCGCGTATGCGTAGGCTGGAACGTGGGCGAGATGAATGTCTGGATTGCAGCCGCACGACTGCTCTATTGTTTCGACTTCGTAGAAGATAAGGTAAGTCATCTACGTGGCGAAGAAGACCATTGCCTAACAAATCTCTAGACTCGGCCAATAGACACTTTCTCGATTCCCCAATTGACAAAGAACAAGCCTCAATTCCACGTCGACATCAAGGTCCGTAGCCCAGCTCATGCCGCTTTGATTGAGCGCGACTGTGCTTTTGCACCCAATGTGCGATACTGAAAGGAAAATAACGAGTGCACGAGTATGAGAGGGGGTGCTCGAGTTTGCCTAGAGGCAACCGGCGAAATACGAATCGCTTGCAGTTTTTAAGTTTCTAAATGAACATTTGTATTTCACGATGACTTTGATAAACAACGAGCCACTGCTGAGCATTAATCCATAAGTTCCGACCGTGCTAAAATTTCGGCAACACGAGAGTGACAACATGATTAAAGACAATGATAGTATGACTTGAGCCTAGAACACAAAAGAGAAGCTGTGTGTTTGGGCTCCATGCCCCTCCGTCAAATGACTAGATTGCGCCAACATAATTGTGGTTGAATATCCTTCGTTCTCTTTTGGTATTCGACCCCGCCCCCGCCGACCCCGCCCGACTTACTCTCCCAAGGTTAGCCTATTACATAGTTCTTCCCCCTCACCCGCCTGTCGATTTTCCAGGGCCATCTCGTTGTGGGTACAGTATTCACAGGCTATCATGTGTCTGACTTGACTCTCAGACTAGTTCTTCCGCCCACATGTCAGATTCCCTGCTCGGAACTCCTTCTGCGTATCCGCCAGAAAGGTTCGGAAATGGCTAGCTTGAATTTGATCATGGTTCTGTCAGTTCAAATATGGCGTCCCCTTTCAAATGCTTCTACACTTTGTTCTTGAGATGGTTCTGACTTGATTTAGAATTCTTTTTTACATTGATTTTCATGTAATAACACCTTATTCTACCCTTTTTTACGTGCCTCTCAAGTCTAAGGATCGTTCAAACATTATCGCCGACATGGCAACGAACAACTCTCTAGTTCCCAAGGCGGATGAAATCGAGATGAAACACTCTCAGGTCATCGTTATCGGTGCTGGCCCAGTTGGGTTGTTCACAGCTTTGAAGTTGGCCAAAGAAGGAATTGAAGTCACTGTTGTGGAGTCAGAGAAGCAAGTTCTTCAAAGCCCTCGAGCAACAACGTAGGACTCACTCCCTATGAAGATATCTGATGCTTACTTAACTGAATCAGGTATATGCCCATCGTCCTCAACGAATTCGAGAAGATCGGGATATATGATGACATCGTGAAGGCTGGACATAAGAATCAGGAAGGGATCACATTCCGCAAATCGAACGCTCAAGGCGGTGATGTCCTCGCTCAATTGAAGATGTCATTTATCCCAAAAAGATGCAGCGAAATACAATTTTGCAGGCATTCATCTTGGACAGCAAAACGTAGCCGAAATCCTGCTGGACCACTGCACCCAGCAGAAAACATTTAAGATCGTCTGGGGCCACCGTTTCGCCGGCATCGTGCAGCAAGAAGGACAAAGCCCACAAGTGACTGTTACCTGTGTTGGTATGGCTGGAGAAGCTTTCTTCACGTGCGACTATCTCATCGGCGCCGACGGTGCAGGCAGCTCTGTTCGCAGGTCTCAGTGTATACCATTCGAGGGCTTTACATGGCAGGATTTCCGCTTCGTGGCGTCCAATGTCAAGTATGACTTTGAGAAACACGGCGGTTTCACAACAGCGAATATGATCATCGACGAGGAGGACTGGGCGGTTATTGCACGTACTGGACCCGGCGATGCTCCATGGAGAGTAGCTTTTGGAGTACGTACCTCGGTGCCCGAGTCAGAGATCTTGGCTCAGATCGCGATGCACTATGAACGCTTGTTACCTGGACCGCGTCCGCTACAGTACGAGTTGGTGAGCGCGAATCCATACTGGGCTCATCAGCGTGTGGCAAAGACGTTCAGAGTAGGGCGGATTGTGCTGTGCGGAGATGCTGCACATGTAAGTCTCAACAAATAATCATGTTCGAGATCTCACATATGTACCAAGGAAGAGACTAATCGACAATCGCTTCTTTAGTCAAACAATCCCATCGGTGGTCTTGGTCTCACAACGGGTCTACTTGATGCAGCAGCATTGGGAAATGTCATGCTGAGAATCCTGAAACGAGGCGAGCCGGCCGATGCCCTGCTCGATAGATATGCAAAGGTACGTCGCGATGCCTGGACACAGTTTACAAATCCACAATCCATCGACTTCAAGCTGCGCTGTCATTCGATGCATCCGGACGTTGTGGCTCAGAGAGATGGGTTCTTCGGTATGTTGAATGAGGATCCGTCGGCTAGTGTCAAGATGGCTGTGAAGATGAACGAGTTGATAGAAGATGAGTTTGAGCTGTTGCCTGAGAAGGTCAATGGTCATCCGCCTCCTGTAGCCACTTGAGGGTTTTCATATATACGTTCTGTCATAGCAGGAGCCGAATAAGAACTGCGAAAGTAATGAATGCTATTGTTTATTGGTTCGCTGTATCATATTCTCTTTGAACATCTTTCCTCTCAACCACTACGGAGACGGTACATCAACGCCGAATCAATCTTCCTGTGGTGTCATTTTCGTGATGTATTTTCATTTGATTCGATTGCCATCCCAGCCGGGAACCTAGGTAGACGTGTATTACAAAGGGAGTAGCTCAGAACATCGCACTGCCTCGGTGTTATATAATGTCTAAACATATCTAATAGGAACCATGAGGTAGTGGAGACCTCGATGCTTACTTTTTCAGTATGCTACTCAAGCCAGAAAAGTCTTAGCTATCCACATCAATAAATCAAGCCAGAAAATAACGGCTTGCACCACACATAGGAGCTGAATCCGGGGAGTACCATACTAGAGAGTCAATTGGACGCGAAAACACTAGCTTGTCCGGCAGATCTGGCGTGAGTGGTGTCTTCGAGGCGAAAGGCGTGCCGCTTTAAGCTCTCACTATTCTTGATCTGGCGGTAATCAACCCCACATGGTATTCAGGTCTTCCCGTTTGAACCATTTCCCCACCCCCGCATGGAAGATGGACTGCCTGGCAGGAACAGCATACAACTCAAAGTCACAGTCAAGATTAGGGAGGAGTTGGCTAGTCTCTAATGAGATGTGCAACGCAGTATTCCGAGGACAGTCATGACAGCACAATTGGTTTAACTGAATTTGCAATCGGTATTGCTGCATGGCATATGAGCGGGAGGTTAACGCAATTGCATTCAGCCCTGTTTTGGATTCAAGTATTGCCTTGTATAGATTCAAGGAATTCAATAGCAAGACACTTCGGGCATGGATTAAAGGAACGATGTCTTGAACGCCACGTAGCTGTGGGTACAATAATAACATGAATGGGTGCAGTTTTTCGAAATTTGATAAATTGTATTCCATGACCTCAGATATATGATGCGATCACCTAAATTGCAATATCTACAAAGCCATCAATCGTTCAGCGATCGCACCTGACACATTTACTTCCCCTGTTTGACAAGCCATCTGTTCTTCGTATCCCAGATCTCTTCCAATTTTTCGAGCGAGATGTCTAAATTGCGGATGAGTTGTGGTATCAGCTTAGACATCTCAAGCACACTGATGTTCTTCCCTATGCAAGTCCTGGAGCCCATTCCGAACTGTTTACATTGAAGCGGCAGTCAGCAAAATTGATCTTATCTCCATGTTTGTACAGATAAAATGCGAAGTGAATCTTACCGAGAGGAAATACTTATCAAGGACCAAAGCCTTCTCTTTGCTCTCCAGCCATCGCTCAGGTTGAAACATCATGGCATCTTCTCCAAATACTGAAGTGTTGGCATGGGCAACCCAGGAATATATTCCGATGATAATCTATAAATAGCCGTTAGTGGAAAAAGTAAACAATGTACTGCAATGAAGAGAGTTTTACTCCTTCAGGGAACGACGTCCTGCAATCATCTTACCACCTGGTGGCATGACTCGCCCGAGAGGTAAACCAGTGGCTGTGTGCGTCCTCAGACCTTCTTTGATAGCAGCTTGGAGGTACGGCACTTGCTGTGCTTCAGTGAAAGTGACGGGATTAGAGATCTTCCCTTCCTTCTCCATACTTTCAATCTCGTCTTTCAAGGCTTTCATGGCCGCTGGGTAGCGACAGAGATCATAGATTACGGACCCGAGGCTGATGGATGTCGTGTCCGAGCCGGCGCCTATGTTTGTCATGCATGTGCTGAACACGTCTTACATGGAGATCTTTTCGGGATCTTCAGCATGGAAATTGAGGAGTTTGCCGAGACGTCTGATCCACGCGCATCTAGCTGATTCTTCGTGAACGCCTGCATTGTTGATATGCCATTACCAGTAGGTGCAAGTTTGGACAGCAAGGTGGCCAGCGGACGATGGAATTCGAAGTATACGCCGACGTGAGCGGCGTATGCAAGGTACTCATTGATGGCTGACATGATCGCAGAGATATCCTCTCCATTGTCCAAAACCCAAACCTCTTTGCGAGCTGAAGTAGATTAGCTAGACTGCGTAACAAGATTGGCGATTATCAGCTTACCGTGACGTGCCCGATAACATCGAAAGCATAGCATTGCAACCACAGGCGCATGTCTACACTCTTTCCCTGTTTCGCCGCGTTGCAAACTTCACCACCGGGACGGTAGTACACTCGTCGGCAAAAGGCTCCGTTTGCACCAAGTAAGACATCGAGTACAAAGCTGCTGCTTTTCGCCTGTTGTTGGCATTTCGCTTCCGATCTCTGCCAGAGAAAGGTCGGGTACGATATGTGGATCTGGATTCCCACTCGCAGTGTACCACGGAAACTAAACAAGACAGAGTCCTTTTAGTATTTATATTCTGTCTCATTGCAGATGTTGAGGGAACAGTACCTTGATAGTCGAGCTTCCAAGACCATAGATTTCTTTTACCGCCGCAGGATCATCAATGCTGTATTCGTTGGGTGCGAGACGATGGGACCTGTTCTAGTACCCGTCAGACGCTCTAGGACTCGCATTTTATTCCCAGGCTTCAAGATATTCCTCGCCATATCTCTTGTGTAGTTCAATGTTCGTTTTTTTTTTTTTTTTGGAAATGTCCTCTGTAGATCTCGCTCAGCTTCCAGAGTCTCGTGAACCGGGCTAGGAATAGTCCCGGGACACTACGGAGCGGCGATAGCAGTGCACCGGCCGTGAAGTATACGATCGTGAAAGCAATGAATAGACGGAATGGAAGCCATGGCTACCGAATCCTCCAGACTTGCCTCGCCTTGGAGTCAATCAGATGATATCGTTGTCCCTGGACAATGGTTGAAAGAGTACCCAGGAGTTGGCAAATATATAGTCGTGAAGGCGTTTACGGCACATCAAAAGGCTTCGCCTATCTACGTACGAGATAATCCCTTCCAACCGTTTTAGACTCGCTTGCTACACTGATCTAGGTAGCCAGGCAGTGGTATAAGAGATGTCTGCTCGATACGAGGCAAGTGTGGAGTATGCGGGGTACTGGGGAAGCATTCGGGGTTGCTCTTGGCTCTGATCAAACAGCATTGGCGCCATCATTTACACGTGATAAGTAACAGCTTGGTTTTTCCACTTGGTTCGTTCTGCATGTTCCTAGAGCGTCATAAGAAAGGTCTTTTTTTACTGAGTCTCTCTTCTAGAGATTCTTGCCCTGCAAAAGATTCAGAGAAGAAGACATATCACCGATGACGTGACATGCGGTACTACTTCGGAGTATATAAAATCATGCGCATAAGAAAGTTTGCTTGTAAACGTGAATCAAAAGATACATTATGCGAGCAAGGAGGAAGAGGAGGAAAAGGCACACTCTTAGCAGCCTTTCCAGCACGCACTCACAAGACCAGATGAGCACCAAAGTTCCAAGATTCAGAGACGACCTCCAAGATTGACAGACACGCACAAAGCACTAGGAAATTTCATCAATGCTCAAGTCAAATTTATTGCATCTCGAATCATTCACCACGATCTTGGAGCTGTATTCTTTACAACCAACTTCGCCTCCTCCAAGAAATGCTTCTTGAAATCCTCCTCCTTCTTGACCGGTGTCCAGCCCATGCTAATCCCTATATCAGACCGAGTTCTCGAGCTAAATTCCAGATCAGAATGCTATCATTCATTTCATCGTGGGAATTCGAGACTCACTTCGAAGCAAACCCCAATTCCGCAGTCAACGCATCGCCTCCCGCCCACTTGGCAGCCTCCTGGACACTAATACTCTCAACCTCGTTACTCTTCAAACCTCCGACTTGTACGAGCGCATCCGCGATCTCTTTCGCTGCGTCTTTCCATCTGAACCATCCACTTGCACTGAACAGGATACCTTTCTCGCCGATGGGTATTTCTTTTCCAGCTAGTACCCTCTTGAGGAGAATCAGATACAACTCCGCCAAGTCCTCTACATGAACATAATCCCACGCTCCTTCACCGTTTCCAATCATCTGCACCTTCCCAGCCGCAAGAGCATAGCGCATCATGCTGGGAATCTGGATAGACAATGTATTGAATTGGCCTGTTCCGATGCCGTAGATGGTAGGCGACATGATGAGTGTGGTGGGGACGTTGACGGAGAGACCAGTTTTGATGGCTACGATATCTGTGGTGCGCTGCCCGTAGATTTGGAGGGCTTCGCGTTTCTTCTCGTAGGTAAAGATTGGTTCGGTATCGCTGAAAATGTGGGATTCCGAGTACGCGCCTGTGATTGGTTGATCACCGAGGTTTGATGTGCCAGTTGTCTAGAAGGAGAAGTGGCGTGTTAGGATACTCGAGATTTAGGGATGGGGATATGGTGGCTGAAGGGAGGACGTACATGCATGTAGTGGACTTTTGCACCTGTGGCTACGACTCTGTCTCCAAGACCTTGAATTAGCGATTTGGCTGAGCTGGTGTGGTATCCGGATGCGGTGTGGATGACGACTGTTGTGATCAGCGAAATATCGATGTTGTGGATGGGGAGGAAGGCGTACTGTCATGCTCGCTTGCAACCTTTCTGAGAAGCTCAGACTCATCAAGGCTTTGGAAGAGTATTGGTGTGACACCTAGGTCTTTGAAAGTTTGAGCTTTCTCTGCGCCTCGGATGAGCACGGAAATGGTGTGGGTAGGAACGATGCCACTGCTGGGCTCGAGGAGAACAGAGAGGATAGAGCCGCCACTGTGTTTTGTCAGGAGGTAAATAAAGATGTTGGAAAAGACTCACATGTATCCTGTTGCTCCAGTGAGGAGGATCTTAGTAGAAGCCATCGCAGGAATACGAAATTAGAAAGTACCCGAATATTCGATGAGTTTGCGGCTCAATGATACGAAGTACCTTCGCGATTGGAAGGATAATGTACTGGGAGGCAGGTTGGCATGGAAGGGAAGCAAACACCGTCAGTTACCAAAAGGGATTCTTGAAGCAGAGGAAGGTAGTCTGAGGGACTTGGAGGAACATGTCTTCTCTCTAAGAAAACCTTCTTTCTTATACCAAAGCCAAACGGGCCTCAGGAATACACTTCTCGGACAAATCGGTCGCCATAAAGCACCTACACCAGAAAAGGGCATATGCGAGATTTAGCATCGTTTTCCTTTTTACCGACGTCAGATGCAGCAGGGACTTCGATGTAGAGCGGGCTGACAAATGCAACTTGCATGCGATGCCGCTCGAGTCCGCTCTACCGCTCTTAGGCCGAAATCCCAAGCCGAGACGGAAAGCCAATCCAGATGCTGGAAAATGTATACCGAGAAATACATTCCACACGATTAAGGCATATACTGCGCTTTATAAGTTGAAATGGAAAAGGGTGATCTTGACCCGTCTGTGATTTCTCAGCACGTCGTGTAAGCTTGAAAGACAGACGAGGTCGTATGTAGCTCTGGAGATCGAGCAAACGGAAATAGCACCAAGTGGATGGGCGACATAATCGGTGATAGGATGGCACTTCTGGTAATGCATCGGCGATGAGATAAAAGGTATGATTTTAAGCAAGGCAGGCTTTTTAAGTCCGAAATGCACACGGGTACGGCACATTTGTGTATGCGAGAGCGGACCACGACTTTAGATTCGCACTGCCATCTCTTACAGCCAGTGTCTGTCATTGTTGACATGTCATTGTTTTGGTTTCTCTCGCTTGGGGAAAGAGGGTGACGAAGAAAAAAGGGGAGAAGATCAGAGTGCCAAGACCACCCGCCTCAAATGTTTGCCCTGTTTGCTCGATTTGCTCGAGCCAGCTTCGCGACAAAAAAATCACGACTCAACGAGGCCGAGACATTGTCAACAACACCAAGATACCCGACTTTCCCCCCCACCCACAATGGCGAAACGACAAGCTGCAGAAGCCCTCGAGGAGATCGCCGGAACTGATTCTCCCTCCTTCAAGAAATCCCGCGTCGATAACTTCCACGATCTACACAATGGCTCCGAGCTCCCCCTCCAGCAGAGAATGGAATTACATAGCCTTGAGGAAGCACAGACAAGTCGCGCAGATGCACCAGTGATCCCAGTGGAGGAGGATGACGAGGAAGATGAGGATAGATCGAGGGCTCCTTTGCGACAAGATGCGCCGCTAGAAGGATTCGACGATCTATACCTGGATACAATCAAGAGGGGTGTTCTGGATTTCGATTTCGAGAAGCTTTGCTCGGTGTCCCTTTCAAACATAAATGTTTACGCCTGTCTGGTCTGCGGCAAATACTATCAAGGTCGAGGTCCGAAATCACACGCCTATTTCCATGCGCTGGAGGTTGGCCACCATGTTTATATCAATATGCAGACGCAGAAAGTATATGTGCTGCCTGAAGGCTACGAGGTCAAGAACAAGAGTCTGGATGATATCAAGTTCGTATCTGATCCACGGTATACTAAAGAGGAAGTGATGGCCTTGGATAGGGAAGCAAAGACAGCCTGGGCACTGGGAGGAAAGGAATATGCGCCTGGGTTCGTGGGGATGAACAACATCAAGGAGAACGATTACTTCAATGTCGTGGTGCAAGCACTATCGCATGTCCCACCTCTCCGGAATTACTTCATGTTGGAAGATTTTTCTTCGTCCCCAGAACTAGTCAAACGCCTCTCTATCCTCATCCGCAAGATCTGGAATCCCCGAGCCTTCAAATCGCACGTCTCGCCCCATGAACTCCTACAAGAAATCTCCCTCAAATCAAGCAAGCGATTCAATCTCACCAACCAATCCGACCCCGTCGACTTCCTCTCCTGGTTCCTCAATAATCTGCATCTCGCGCTAGGAGGAAGCAAGACCAAGCCCGGAAGCAGCATGATCCAGCGCGTCTTCCAAGGAAAGCTAAAAGTCGAATCGCAAGCCATAACCGCCAAAGCCGACGCGGGCGACCGTCTTCGTTTTGAAGAAGCAGCATCGGTACAAACAGACGTCAACAGATTCATGTTCCTGACCCTCGATCTACCCACCGCACCTCTGTTCCAAGACGAGCTGGAACGCAATATCATCCCGCAGATCCCTCTTACCAACATCCTGAGTAAATATGACGGCCTGAACGCGCAGGAACATCTCAACCAGCGGAAACGCTACCGATTGCTACATCCTCTCCCGCCGTTCCTACTCTTCCACATCAAGCGCTTCAGCAAGAACAAATTCGTGGAGGAGCGCAACCCCACCATCGTCACGTTCGACGCTAGGAATCTCGACATGTCACCGTACGTGGAGCCGAACCCGGCGTTGCATCCTCCTGGTGAACCGATCTGGTATGATCTCGTGGCGAATATTGTGCATGAGGCAGTGAGGGGGAGGGAGGATGCTGTGGAGGGCGAGCAGGAGAGGAGGGCGTGGAAGTGTCAGGTTAGGGATAGGGGGAGGGAGGAGTGGGTTGTGGTGCAGGATTTGTTTGTGGAGAAAACGCAGAGGGAGTTGCTGTATCTTGGGGAGAGCTATTTGCAGGTTTGGGAGAGGAGGAGGGAGGGGGGTGGGAAGGGGAAGGGGAAGGGGAAAGGTGTTGTGAAGAGGTGAGGAACTGATTCGCAGGGGGGAGCATGAGGGATATCAGGGAGTGATGCTGAGGCCTGAGATATGGCGCTTCGAGGTTGCGAAGCTTCTGCTGAGGTGATGCTGGTACGTCCAGAGGAAGATTGAAGCTGTAAGAAGGGACGTGTGGACAGCACGCGATGACAACTGGATCGGGCAAGAAAGCAAAGATTTGTGTAATGATATGGTAAAGCACCAGGAGAGGAATCTCCGAGGAAGATAGAGCGGTCCATAGAGGCCGATAATGTTACGATACGAACAGACCTTCTCCCTGTTCCACAGATCTAATCAAACTGATCTCGTAACCGAAACATCTTCAAACAACGTCCATCTCATCATTGCGAGCTATATACAGCCCTCATCGCGGTGGATATATCAACTTCGTTACTCTCCTCCCTACATCTTGCTTACGAGGATGCTTCAGGCTGGGCGGGTATTTTTTGGAGCTAATTAGCTAGATGCTGTTCACGAGAGGGGGAGGAGTTGGAGACTCGTTGGGATTGTGATGTTGGAGGTTGGTCTGGTAGGAAAGGCTGACACGGACGGAAGGCAAAAGTATAGGAGGACGCTGTGTGTGTGGGATTGCGATTCTGGATATCTGGAGCGTGGGGAAGGGGTTTGCTGAGTTGCACGGAGCCGTTACGCGAGGGTAGTAGTGACAATGAGTGCACACACGCACAGACGGAGAAAGGAAAAAGGAGAAAGGAAGGGTAGAAAAGTCTGGAGAGGATGGTCTTTATGGTATTGCAGTAAAGCATACGAATGAACTCTCTGAGTGGAAAGGGTAGGTATGCTATGCCGCTTTCTTGCTTGTGTTCGTGAATATAATTGTAAAGTCAACGGCGAGCACAAATGTACCGTCAGAACCAACACCGATAATGCTATGCTCCCTACAGAGTTCAGAACTCCATACAATGCACCTGTCCTTCATCACACCTTTGGCTTATTCGTCTCCCGCATGGATATCTCTCTCATTCCTCTGCTTCCTCGCCGTCACCAGCTCCGTACGGTTTCACCTCAATTTCAACACGTGGTATCTCAAACACAACACCGCCGTTCTTGCCTCCATCGACTTTCTTCCACCTTCCCATTCTATGTTCCTTGCCTACAGCTACGACGACGCATACCCCGTCTTTTCCCCTATCTCCTCGTTCGAATAGTGAGATATCGTTGATGACGCCTCGGACAGGTGCTGTAGATGGGACTGTGTCTGAATCTACTTCTGGCACCTCTCCATTGAGAACCACTTCACCATTTGGTAATTGAGGCTGAGGCTGAGCATGAGGAATAATCCCTCCACTCCCCAACGTCCCCACCCTCTCAATCTTCTTCCTATCCTCACTGACCCTCCAAGCCCTCACCTCCCCATCCCAACTCCCACTCAGTATAACATCTGAATACGGGATTGTCGTCAACGCCGTGACCCACCTTGGCGTAGGTTGCGGTATGACATTCTCGTCTGGATGTTTCTCAGCAGAGACATCTTCGACTTTGAGAGCTGGGTCGACGCCGTGACAGAGCGGCAGAACGAAGAGTGGTTTCTTCTTGTGGACGACCCAGAGGGAGAGAGAGCCATTGTCGGAGCCTGTGACGAACATCTCTTCGTCGATCATGGCGACGCGGTCGATGCTTCCTTCTTGGACTGAGGGTCTATTTACACCATTTGATCCATTGGAATTGGATTTTGTCCTCGATTTCTTCTCCGCTCCACCACCTCTAAACACCAGCTGTGTCTCCTCAACTACCTTCCATAATCTCGCCGTGCGATCCCTGGCACCGACAGAGATACAACGTTCTTGCGCGAGGGCCGAGACGTCAACGACTTCATCTTGATGTCCGAATAGCGTTTCGACGTAGGCTAGTTCGTCTAGACTCCAGATCTTGATAGTTCGGTCTTTAGATGCGGAGTATAGCTGATTTGTACCTCTTCTGAAAGCGAGACCGCAGACAGAGTCTCGATGTTGCGAGAAGACGCGGAGACAGGTCAGGGTTGCGGCGTCCCAGACTACGATGCGCCGGTCCTTGCCGCCTGTGACGACGAATTTGCCGTCTTGGGAGGCGGCGATAGTAAGGATTGTGTCGACGTGGCCTTGGTAGGCGTTATTTTTGCTTTGACGCCTGTCGCCGCGGACGAAGAGGATTTGTTCGGGTTTGCGCTTTGGTGGGGGAGGTGGTTTCTTGGATTTCCGCTTTCCTTTCTTCGGGAGCCATTGTTGCGAGGGGAGATCTTGGATCCGCCATTTGGTTAGACCAAGGTCCTTTGTGACTGTGTATGCCCATGGCGCGCATGTAGCTATACTTGTGACTGTCTCGCTATTCCATCTAAACCAGCTGTGTGTTGCGCTTTCGAAATCTAATTCCTGCGCAAGATTCCTGTATAAGCGGCCTTTCGACTCGGCTACATCTTCAATAAGACGCTCGGCGATAAGGTCTCTGTCTATTTCTTCGGCATCGAAGGCGGAGGGGTCGCCGTTTGTGGCGGAAGCTTCGACTTCGTTGCGGATGTTGGAGAGGTAGCGTTCTGCGAGGCGAAGACGTCGTTCTGCTGCTGTTTCTTCGGCGTCTGATCCTCCTTCTCCTTCTTCGCTGCTGCTCCCGTCTGCAAGGTCTAAGTCCATACCATCTTCCCTTGCACCGCCGCCATCGCTCTCGTCGTCGCTACCGGATATACTTTCATCGCGCTGTGGTTTTCTTGGGGCGGGTTTTGAAGGTTTGGATTTGGAGGTGTTGGATATGGATGCGATGCGCTTTTTAGGTGCAGAATTGGAATTAGAGGTTTCTGTTCGTTTTCGCTTTTTGGCGGAGGGGAGGGTGAAGAATGAGGACATTCTGGTGGCTGTGAGGACGGAGTGTTGTGAAGCTCTGGAGGGGACTTGGGAACTTTTTTCTGAGGCTGCACCAAAGATTGTCTCTACCATTGGAAAATTATATTCTGCCGGCGGTGAGGGGATGGATTGGGATTAGGGCGGGATTGAGGAACATCAGCATGCTTGCTGCTTGACTTGACTTGAGTTGACTTTTGATTTGAATTAGAAGTATTAAAGAAGTATTAAATGGAATATTAGACTATATTTTAAATCTATTATAGATTAGGTTTCAAGTCTACTATCGTGTTATTGATTCGAAAAGGCAGCAGTTAGTTTCCCTACTGGAGAGTCTGGTTGTTCCTGGCTCCAACTCTCACGCGGCCGCTAGCTTCAAGCTTCACAAGAGGCAGCAAGCTCCACGCGTAGAGAGACGAGACGAGCAGTCAAGCAAGCAACGACCTCAATAGAGCTCCATCTCTCCACCACATCAACCTCCAAGCACAACAAACCCCCCCCTAAACAACCATAAAAGATAACCAAAATGTACGTCTCCCCTTTCCTCAGCTCTACGATCCTCCTGTTACGATATGTCTGCTAACGTTCATGCTTCACAGGGAGGTATTACTGGGCATCACCGGCAAGGACTTCACGCTCATTGCGGCCTCCAAAGCTGCTATGCGTGGAGCTACGGTCTTGAAGGCTTCGGATGATAAGACACGCTCGTTGAATAAGCATACACTGATGGCTTTCTCGGGAGAGGCTGGTGATACTAGTGAGTTGGGATATGTTCTGTTTTGTTTGGAGATGGGTTGGCAGACCAGAGCGGAGGAGAGGAGAGGTTGAACAGGGTCGATGGGTTACTGGGAGTCGTAGCTGGGACTGGAGATGAGGATTGAGTTGAGATGGAGCTGGAGGCACTGTGAGCGGGCTGCTACTTTGCTGCTTGTTGCTTTGTCGTGGCAGCCTCTCTTCTCTCAGCGTTCTCCCCCACAGCACTGACCTGCCTCTTCTTGTTTAGAGCATCTGCTGCTCTCCATTTCCGCTCCCAATGACCACCCACACTATGAAGTCGTACGTACACACAGCTAACCCTCCACAGTCCAATTTGCAGAATACATCCAAGCCAACGCCCAACTCTATAGCATGCGCAACGGCATCGACCTCTCCCCCTCCGCAGTCGCCAACTTCGTCCGCGGCGAACTCGCCTCCTCCCTCCGCTCTCGCAAACCCTACAACGTGAACCTCCTCCTCGGCGGCTTCGACCCCATCACCTCGCGCCCCTCGCTCTACTGGCTCGACTACCTAGCGTCTCTCGCCCCCCTCCCATACGCTGCTCATGGCTATGCTCAGTACTACTGCTTGAGTATATTGGATAAGCACCATCATCCGGATATTGAGTATGAGGAGGGACTGAAGCTGTTGAGGCTGTGTACGGATGAGTTGAAGAGGAGGCTGCCGATTGATTTTAAGGGGATGTTGGTTAAGGTTGTTACGAAGGAGGGGGTTAGGGAGGTGGAGTGGGATGATGAGGAGAGGATTGCTTGTCCTTAGATGATGGGGCTGGCACTGGAAAGGTGTGTGGAAGGATGGATGATGGATCGGAATGGATTGGAATGCTGGCTATGATAAACTGGCTGGCTGTACTATAGCGATATGATGGCATCAATGGAATGGCGAACGCGGTTGCTTTCAGGACCGGTACTGGCGTCTATACACTCTGCATATGTCCTGTGATTTCCCTTTGCTCATCTGGCCCCTCGAAGTAGAAGGCACTGACTGGTCTAGAGAGCTGACATTGCGATCAGATGGTGAGAACATCTCTATCTACCCATCTACACACCCGATCTATAGCGTGATTATTTCGTTACCTGACGGCTTCTGAGCAGTCCACAATAGAATGCCTGTGTCATCTCAAAGGCAGCAGGCAAAATAGCAAGCCCACACATCCATCCATCTGTCTTCCCACCCCATCCCATCGCATCTATACCCAAACTTTCTTCATCACCGTATCCTTTTCTCATAAAATAGATCAGTCGGGATGACTATCACGCACAAGCTGTTCCTTTCCTTCTTATGCCAAGTTACTAACTCGTGGTATGCTATTAGCATGGATGTTGACATGGCCATCGATATCAGCAATAAGCTGTGCACCTGTTTCTTGAAGTAAGAGAGTTCTGGTAAACCGGAACTAGAACTAGAAGTAGAGGGAGAGGAGAGGAATAGAGAGAGGAAGGAGAGGTGTGGAGTGTTGATGTGGAGCTGGTATTAGTGGCATTTGAATATCTCGTTGCGTGGTTAATCCTTTGTGCTTCATCCTTCATGCTTTTTTCCAGATTTGATTGGAGTGGAGGCCTACCAATACACGCTCTCTTTGAATTCGACATCTTTGCTCTATAGACTGGGTGAGATACCGGTATATAATTACGGATACGGGTTGTTAGAAGCAAGCGATTTCTATTTCTTGGATTTCGATTTTATGTGAAGAGACGGGAGGGAGTCTTCAGTGTGAGTGATGAGCTTGCGTGCTGTTCTTGTATACAGCTTCTTGGGAACAGGTGGTCAGATCAAGGCAATGATATGGAGATCTTGTCAGGGAGATTTCAGCTGGGGGAGGTAATGCTGAGGACTCTACGTACTGATTTTTGCTTACTTGAAAGGGAAAAGGGAAAGGATGTACTGAGGATTGTGCTGTGAACAAATTGGTTTTGCTGACTGACAGGATGCTTACTTGATGTTTGGAGAGTAGAGGGGAGAGCGAAAAAGGTACGATGAGGCGTGGAGCCTCTGAATGGAAAGTTGTGGGTTTAGTTGCGTCTTCATGGACGTTACCGTACTCAGATGGCCTGGACTTGCAGATTTGATCGTAGTCAAGTGTTTCCTTCGGCCCTCTGCAACCTTAGAAAGAAAGAGAGATCGGTATGCATTGCTGCAGGAGTCATAGACTTGGAATCCAGCTCGCCCCACGTTCGTAAAGGTAATGTTGAAGGGTTGCCGTGCAAGTCACTGTCAGCAAGCTTCTACCAAGACAGTGCTAGAGTGTTCTTTGACTCTAGACCCTCTGAGGATGCACTTATGTGGTATGTCGGACTCGGATCTCGACATTGCTTAGCAGGATATAGATTTACCAGGGCCAGCTCTGGACCTTCGACATCTCGGAACTAGCAAAAGAAAAGAGAGAATAATGGAATCGAAGAACAGACTGATATAGCGATGGGAAAAGTATAAAACGAATATAGGAGATCGTAGCTAAGATTATTCGCCTGCACGTGTGACCCTCAGTTACTTTTGCCCGCCTTGAGGTTTAGTACTGCTGCTGATGAGACCCTGAAGTCCCCAAAGGAAATGTGGAGTTTGAAGGTTTTATAGGCGGAATAGCCCAGGTAGAAGCATGCGTGACTTGAGAGCTGCAAAAGATACAGAGCGTCTTCACAATGTCCAGGTCTAGCGAGCTTCAGCACTACCCCACGCCAAGATGATTCGTCGAAGATCTTTGACTCAGGAGAGACAGGAAATTTTGGAGATTTGTTGCAGAATTAGGGTACCTGATGCAGATGAGAGATAGAGAAAGACTTAGCTCGTGTACGGAAAGCTCATAGAGGAGACTTCTAATAAGCAACATCAAGTGTCTCTCTGTGTCTTCCGAGTTTCTCTTTCCAAGCGAGAAAGCAAAAGGACCCCAAGGACTTTGACCCCTTTTCCTAAAAGAAAAAAATCCGTCAAAGCGACCAATGAAAGTCCAGCCTACAGACTTCCAACAAATGAATTTTCAAATTCTACACCTCTCATTCGCCGCCTCATGATGCAAGTATTCTGTCTGCAGGGTCCAATCAAAGCCACTTGGCTTCTTCATTCGTCCCGTGCCTCCCGTAACCTTCAGCTGTCCAGCAAGAGGGCGTGGGATGATGGCAGGGGAAGATGTCCGGCTTGCTGGTGATAGGCAGATAGTATTTTGGAGAAAGGAGTCAATCGAAAGAAGAAAGGAGGTGTCGTGTATCAATATTCTGTCATGATAATACATACCTGACTCGATGCCGCATTCAAAACATATCCCGTTGCTTCAAATCGACTCGACTCAGACTGGACGAAGGCAAAACCGCCCCAATCGTCATATCTATCACGTGTAATTTGGCGGTGAAATCTGCTGACTAATTCACACACAGCTTTGGCCTCCAGACCCTGACCCTTTCTCTTCCCAATTAGGGATAGCGCCAGTCCCATCCTGGTCAAGCGAGTTATCGGTTTTGTCCTACTAAAATTTTGCCTTCTCGACTTCTCTTCCGCCTGCTTCTCTTCTTCCTTCAACCTCCCACAAACAACAACTTCACCCTCTCCCGCAAAACAAACAATATTCTACTCCTCTCTTTTTCCTTTGAAAGTTCTTCGTTCTTTCTGGGGAATATCATCACTCTACGTATTCTGCGTGTTACGACTTCGCGTTTGATTTGACATAGACTCGATCAGAAGCATCAATTCACGGCCTCTTCTTCCTCCTAATCGTTTCGACGGCGTTTCGCCTTCACGACAACAACGTAACTCTCTCCCACACTCTCTTATAGATCCCACGGTCTTTCAAGAGAATAAGGAGATTCTTGACTCTTCGCAGTTCACTCGAAAATAATACAACAAACGTCGGTCTTCAGCCTTACCACAACCAACAATCAATATGGCGGATCAACTCAACATGGGCAACCTCAACCTTGGGGGAGCCGGCGAGCCACGCTCGTACATTCCTCCTCACATGCGAGGGAAGATGGGTGGCCCAGCTCCTGCTGGTCCTCCTAACGGTGGCCCTCCTCCAATGAATGGTGGCATTAACGGCAGTGCCTGGGCTGGACCAGCTGCGTAAGTTCTTACCAGACTTCACCCTCCTCGTCATTCACTGATGGCCTGCTAACGTACTTCCCCAAGCAGAAACGGATTCGCAGGTGATGCTCCTCGCCCCGCCGGAAACTGGGCCAACGCCCCTGACTTCACTCCAGGTGCCGGAGGACCTCCCCCACGCGCTGCTGGCGGATGGGACAACTACACTGAGCCAAAGGCTTTCAACCGCAACGGATATGGTAACCCAGGTGCTGGTGGTGCCGGTGGCGGATCTGCCCCTGCTCGTGGCGGCGGTGATGGACAATGGAAGGATGGCAAGCATATTGCTGGACCCGCAAACCTCCGCATGGAGCGTGAGCTGTTCGGTGTTGCTGACGATCCATCCAAGCAACAAACCGGCATCAACTTCGAGAAGTACGACGATATCCCAGTTGAGGCTTCCGGTACCAACGTCCCTGAGCCAGTCCTCCGATTCACCAACCCTCCTCTCGATGACCACTTGATCCGTAACATTGAACTTGCTCACTACAAGGTTCCAACTCCAGTCCAGAAATACTCCATCCCAATTGTCATGGGTGGCCGTGATTTGATGGCTTGTGCCCAGACTGGTTCCGGAAAGACTGGTGGTTTCCTCTTCCCCATCTTGTCCCAGGCATTCATCAACGGTCCCTCAGCAGCTCCAGCTGGCTCCGGTGCCAACTTTGGACGCCAACGCAAGGCTTACCCAACCTCTTTGATCCTCGCACCAACCCGTGAGCTTGTGTCTCAGATCTACGATGAGTCCCGCAAGTTCGCCTACCGATCATGGGTCCGTCCATGTGTTGTTTACGGTGGTGCTGACATTGGTTCTCAACTCCGCCAAATCGAGCGTGGTTGCGATCTTTTGGTCGCTACCCCTGGTCGTTTGGTCGATTTGATCGAGCGCGGCCGTATCTCCCTCTGCAATATCAAGTACTTGGTTCTTGACGAGGCTGATCGTATGTTGGACATGGGTTTCGAGCCACAAATTCGTCGCATCGTCGAGGGTGAGGACATGCCAGGTGTTCAAGACCGTCAAACCCTCATGTTTTCCGCCACCTTCCCCCGCGACATCCAGATGCTTGCCCGTGATTTCTTGAAGGACTACGTCTTCTTGTCTGTTGGACGTGTTGGTTCTACCTCTGAGAACATCACCCAGAAGGTTGAGTATGTTGAGGATATGGACAAGCGATCAGTCCTTCTCGACATCTTGCACACACACGGTGCTGGTCTTACCTTGATCTTCGTTGAGACCAAGCGTATGGCCGACTCTCTTTCCGACTTCCTTATCAACCAGAACTTCCCTGCCACTTCCATTCACGGTGATCGTACTCAACGTGAGCGTGAGCGTGCATTGGAGATGTTCAGAAATGGACGTTGCCCAATCTTGGTTGCCACCGCTGTTGCTGCTCGTGGTCTCGATATTCCAAAGTAAGTCATTCTCCACCTTGCTGTCTGTGCATCTGCTAATCAAAATTAGTGTCACCCACGTCGTAAACTACGATCTCCCAACTGATATCGATGATTATGTCCATCGTATCGGTCGTACTGGTCGTGCTGGTAACACCGGTATCTCTACCGCATTCTTCAACCGTGGCAACAGAGGTGTTGTCCGTGACCTCATTGATCTTCTAAAGGAGGCCAACCAAGAGGTCCCAGCTTTCCTCGAGAACATTGCCCGTGAAGGTTCCTTCGGTGGTGGTGGACGAGGAGGTGGACGATCTGGAGGTGGACGTGGACGCGGAGGCGGTGCCAACCGTGATTTCAGAAAGTTCGGCGGAGGTGGTGGTGGACCATCCTACGGAGGCGGATTCGCTGGTGGTGCCCCATCCTACGGCGGTGGTGGTGGATTCGGTGGACCTCCCCCTGCTGCTGCTTACGGTGGTGCTCCCGCCTATGGTGGTGGACCCCCAGCTGGTGGCTATGGCGGTGGAAGCTATGGCAACCCATCTGGCGGCGGTGGTGGCCAATCCTGGTGGTAAATCCACCTTGACGACGTCTTCCTTCGACCCTGTTATACATAGACATGGGAAAGGCGTCATTTGAGGTATCAGTCCTTCACTGGTTCCTGGGTCACCTGGTCCTTTTCTTTTACATTTTTCGACAATTCGGTTTCTTTACTTTGCGATATCGATTTTCTGGTGGCGGCAAATCACGATCGAAGCTGGCTCATGTCCCTTGCAAATTGAGCTGGCTTTACATTGTGCTTTCGACCATCCAAAAGGCATACGAATAGATAGCGTTGTCTTTTGTTCCTGGCTGTCCCCTTCGTCTCGAGATACCCAATAGACAGAAGGCGATCAGGCAGATGCATGAGACGCCACATACGGCGTACCGGTCATTTGAGCGTTTTTTACCCTGGGAGCGTGGAAAATCCCTGGGTTCACAGAACGCATCATGACGGTCATGTTTCGGAATCAATTCTGCTTTCAATAATACTCATCGGAGGTTCGGCAGACAACTTCGTCTGGTGCTTCCACATAGAAGATCGTGCGTGCACATGGTTGTTTTCTCATCTGTTTTACATGCGAAATTGCGTTGGCATTTTCTGCTTTCTTGCGCTGCGATAGACAAAAGTGGATGGATGGATGGATGGAAAAATCTCTTCTCGGAATTCTTCTCATGGGCAACATTTGGGAAAGAAGTCTGGGAATGGGATTCTTCGGATAATGATTGATCTGATTGATCTCTGCTCTTCGGTTTATCTTTTTTTCATCACGGAAATGCGTGTGGGGTCTGCAAATAATCGAGAAATCGCAGGCACGGCAAGGCAGGGCATGGATACCCCAGATTCTTTGTTTTTCTTCTTATCTCCCGGAGGAGAGGACGAACGAGGATATAGATTCGATGCTTGGCTTGGCTTGGTTTGCGCATACGGGCATACATAGAGCTAGCTGGATGGAATACGGAAGTGCTCCTGTCCATTCCATGCGGCTGGCGTACGTACGTACGCGCGGTATGAATGTCGTTCATACAAGACGCGGACATTGCATGCGTACAATGCAAATACGACAGCGAACACGCGCTGAGTGATGGGAAATTTTTCAGTGGGATAATCTGATCTGATCTGATCTGATCGATGATTGATCGACGGTTGATTGACGATTGATATCCAGTACAAATGAAAGTCCGTTCACCATACAAACATATGCTGTGTTTTCTCCCCTCTCTTCGTGACTTGTGACGTGATGTCAACTACTTGATTCTACGCCAATGTGATCTGTAACTCGCACTCGCACCAACACCCTCCCTTCTCGCCTCTCTTTGCCTCTCCCGCGAGATTATCCTTACTGTAATGTTGGATGGCTCTTTGATAGTCAGTTGCATGTCAGAACAAGGACAATATCTACACTGTATTGCTTACTTGTCGCTCGCATTTCCAATCATCATAACACTATAGATTATATTGATCACCTATCACGGATATATCACAGCCACATTTTCATTCTCACTCTCTTCTCGTCCCCCACACCGTCCCTTCCCATGCCCCTCTGCCCAACCTCAATTTCCGGAGATAAAAATGGCATGTTTCCCAGTGGAGTGATGGTCAACGACATGAGGAGTTCTCCCTTTCCTTCTACGGCATTCTCATCACAAAGGATAGTGCCGATCGAAAGCCGGACATTGCTCATCCATTTATTGTGGTTGTTGAACGGATGGGAACTGCCCTTCCAGTAGCCTTTTCTCTCCTCGAATTTCTGACTCGACACGTTTGGATGGTGTCTCGGAAGCTGATGAAACTTACTGTCGGAGTGTCGGAAATCGATGATGTCGTAATTAATGAAGAGATCAACGGGCAAATGCTAGAAAACACGTTCTGTGCCCTGGTGAAAAGACTCAAGTCGTCCATCTCCTCAACCTAATCTTCGGGCTACTGTACTGTGCTTACCATGCACCTACAGCTCTTTAATCTCATGACTTAAAGTGATATCGAAGCTAGTATAAGTATTGCAATGTATCACGAGAAGACAACGAGTACATACAAAGCATAGCCGATGCAATAAGACGGGATAGATCCTCGATGAAAAGCAGTGCCACTCTCGCTATGGTGTTTCTGCCGGGAACGTTTCTCTGCGTAAGTGCTGCTGTGATCTATCAATGAAGGAAGGATGCACTCACAAATCTTCAGTCGTTCTTTAGCATGACAATGTTCAACTGGAATCGTCAGCCAAGGGAAAGTCTCGTTTCTCTGTACAACTGGACGAACTTCGCTGCCATGGTACGGCTGACACTGCTTTCCCGAGATTACCACAGCTTCTCATGTTTCCACCGCCAACAGAACCAAAATGTGGCGAAATAGTCGAACATTTCCGTACAGTTATCGATAAGTCGTGGAACAATTTTCTCCCCTCGGAACACGAGCCGCATCTCACGATACATTACTGCGGGGTCCCATGGGGAAGGACGCCCAAAAAGGGGGACGGTCCACTACCTTCCGTCCGCTACCAAGTTTATCCATTCCGGAGCAACGGCAAATGGCCACGAGACTGAAATGAAATTTCGCAAGAGCAAAGTCTTGTTTAAGTGCTCCCAGGGGTACCGTCGTACCTGGATCTGGCTTCGGGTCCTGGGTCGAGCTGGCCCTAATGTGATCAGATGGACATTGAGGGGTGTGGAAAGGGGAGAGCGAGGAGGGCTCGCTTAGCAGGGGTGTGCGGGAGGTACTCCGGTAGGTGGCATATGCTTGCGAGATGTATATTACATGGATTACGAGAAGCTTTGTGGTACCTTGCTAGACGGTCCTTGAGGAAATCAGATCAGAATCTTCGATGCCTCGGTCCTGGCGCTAGTCTGTTCAGGTGTTGTTGGTGGGAGTACCCCCCATTTCGGATCATGGTCTCCGCCACAACTAATCCTATTCAACTCCACCTAGATTTACAAGGGCAAATACCAACGGTATTGGTACCAAGGAGAGTTGGAATTGATGTTTCATCGGGCCGCCATGCCTCCTTTGATTTCTGTGAGAGTTCTGAGCAAGTGATTGTCGCTCTTGGCAAGAATATATAACGCGAAGCATAGCCCCAGTCTTGGAATCTTCAGGACAACAAGCTTTTCCCCTCACTTTTACAAAGATGAGAAGTTCTTCAATCCTACTAAGCGGCTTGCTCGCAGCCGGAGCACAGGCTCAGCTTGCTGCATATGCACAGTGCGGAGGACCCAACTGGACTGGGACGACGACATGTGTTTCTGGATACTATTGTCTCTACCAAAGCCAATGGTACTCTCAATGTGTGCCAGGAACTGCGGGTACAACTGCGAAGCCAACTACCACATTGGTGACCAGCACAAAGCCAGCAACGACCTCATCGACAAAGGCTAGCACAACGACGACCTCGGCAGCACCACCTACTTCGAGCGGAACGGGAAAATTCAAGTGGTTCGGTATCAACGAGTCTGGAGCCGAGTTTGGTCAAGGGAATTATCCCGGTGTTTGGGGAACACACTTCATCTTCCCAGCAAACAGTGCTCTTGACGTACGCCCTTCATCACATTCTTGATTTTGGAGTAAGGACTGACAAGCATAGACACTCATCAGCGAAGGCTACAACATTTTCCGCGTTGCTTTCTCCATGGAACGCCTAGCACCATCCGGAATCTCAGCTGCCCTTGGCCCAGCATACCTCGCCAACTTGACTGCCACCGTCAACTATATCACTAGCAAGGGCGCATATGCCGTGCTTGACCCACATAACTTTGGGCGATTTAATGGGGCGATCATCTCGGATGTTGCTTCTTTCAAGACCTTCTGGACGAATCTCGCTACTCAATTCAAGGGAAACTCAAAAGTCGTAAGTAAACATTTGACACTTATTGTTTTCACTTTTCACCATGGGCTCTTACTAATGACGGTTTACGTGTCCAGATCTTCGACACCAACAACGAATACCACGACATGGACCAAACCCTCGTCCTAAACCTCAATCAAGGCGCCATTGACGCCATCCGAGCCACTGGCGCAACATCGCAATACATCTTCGTAGAAGGGAATTCATACTCCGGAGCCTGGACATGGGCTAGTGTAAACGACAACCTGAAAGCTCTCACCGACCCGCAGAACAAGATCATCTATGAGATGCACCAGTACCTCGACAGCGACGGATCAGGAACGAGCGCAACTTGCGTGTCAAGCACGATTGGCGCCGAGAGGATCGCAGCTGCAACGGCATGGTTGAAGGCTAATGGGAAGCAGGGTATTATTGGGGAGTTTGCCGGGGGTGCGAATAGTCAGTGTATGAGTGCTGTTACGGGGATGTTGAATGTGTTGAAGGCGAATACGGATGTTTGGACTGGTGCACTTTGGTGGGGTGGTGGGCCTTGGTGGTGAGTTTTTCCCCTTCACGTTTTTTGATAAAATGTGAGAGATCTAACATTCTTTGTAGGGGTGATTATATCTTTGGGTATGAGCCGCCGAGCAGTGTTGGGTATAATTACTATGACTCGACGTTGAAGGCTTATGCTCCTGGAGTTTAAGTCTAGGCTTTTGTCAGGCAGTGTGGGGCACACACAGAGTAGCGAAAAGAGTAGGATATTGGAATATCTTCGTGTAATTATTGGAGAAGGAATTTGTACATATTCAAAAGAACATTCGTTTGATGTTTAGGGATGCCTATCTCTGCCCGTGTTGAGCAGCAAGCTCGACAGCCGCCGCTTGGCTAATTCAGTGACTCGAAGAATAGGCCTCGGCCCTCGAGGAGCATTGGACAAAGGATCTTGCCCGAGATATTTGCTTCTTTGAAGCTTCGACTTGAAGTATCACATTATGATCTGTCCACGTTTCGCGAGTTTGAATAAAGGAGTTAGGCGCTATCACACAAAGGAGTATGCACTTACGGTCACCTCCTTTTGTTAACAGGCTCCTGTTCCACACAGATCGATGTCTCGTAGTGCTCTCATCCATTAACGAATTAGATCATTTCCATCAACTTTCCAAAAATCTTCAAATGCCAAACAATGTAGGAAGAAAGCACAACATATCGCCATTCTCATGAACGTATCGAAACAGAGTGTACCATCATGTATAAAACACCCACTAGCTTCCCCATTCTCTCCTTCTTTTCTCTCCACATTACTTTGCCTTCAGATTCCAGATATCATCCAGAGCCCCAACACACATACACACAGCTGCAACCACCCAACACATCCCCAACCATGGCCCACTGCTGGAAATGCAACCGCGAGTTCGTCGCCACCGATTTCTTGGCGCACTTCGATCGTGCTCATCCAGAAGTAGTTCCAGCCACGAAAGTCATGTGCACTTTCAAGACTCGTGGTAGATTGTGCGGAAAGATGTGTGCTAACATTCCGGCTTGGAAGGAGCATATGGAACTTGCGCATGGAGTGCGTTAAGTCGTGTGTGTGGCTACGAGAAACGTGGTCTGGTGGACACCGAGGACCTGAGCTGGCTCCCATTCTCAACTCTACATGGAAGTCAATCCCTAGGTAAGTACCACATGGTATCCCCCTTCTTCCATGATCAAGAGAGAACACTTATGGTTCTTGACCGCGTGTTTTCTGAGAGGCAAACCCTCATGAGATATAGTACAACAAAAATAAGTCGCGTTCCCCTTGAGTCTACAGAATTGTCGTGCAAGTGTGACTTGGTGCACACAGGCTTACCATCGTGAGTGCAAGCCTCTTGAATAAGACTCTAGCATCGTCTTAGTTGATTCAATTTGATTGTTTGTTTTTCTTCATATTTTTTTTTCCAGCTGCATGTTCATATAATTTTATGATTACGACCGTCACGTCGAGAGGCTCTTCATTCTTCTTTACTGATTTGAGCCAAGTACTGTATGTGATTCGGAGTATAAGTTAGTAGAGATGCATATATTCCCATAAACTTTGGAACTGACTTGGGAATCACAACGTAGCTGGTGGTCCATATCTTGAGAATCTGTGATTCAAGAGGGAGGGCCTACACTGATCGAGATCTATAAATAGCTTGTATGTCTGCTCTGTTTTTGATACCTTAATCTTTTCAACCAAAGATCTCAACACCAAGTTCGATCCTCCATCTCTCTCGGTTTGCAACCTCCCGATACTTCAACATCAACCAACACAAAATTTCGAAACACTACCTCCAAGCGAGAGAAACAACATCTAACATCTGCATCGAGTATCACATCTACTCTTCAATTTTAACATCAGCGTCAAATTTGCAGTACTGCGACCGACAACATGCCACCTTGCTGGGTCTGCGGAAAGACTTTTGCGGATAGTGCTGTACCCGGACATTAAGACCAGGTACACGCTGACAAGGCCGAAGCCGCACAGAAGACTTACAGATACCGATACAACCACGGAAGAATCTGCAATATGGTTTTCAACAATGAACCTGAATTGAACCATCATAAGGCTGTCAAACATAATATCAAGTAGTAGTAATAAGGCGATCTTTGATCAGCCCAGCTGGACTGGCACCAACTCTGCTGATGAGAGATTTGAAAGAGTTGTATGTCTTCTGCTGCTTTTAATTTTCACTAGCTGGCCCCGGTGGCCTCTTGAAATGTTCTCGTTGATTTTCCGTTTTGTTTGGACTCGTCTGCGATTGTTTCCGAGATCGAGATGGAGCCGGTTCTGATTATGTTCGGGCAGCTGGCTTTCTGGATATAAAGTCGTTAATTTGAAAACGAGTCTTTCAATGTGAATATGTCGCCTAACACTCCAAGTCAGCTTCGTGAATGCGGCGTTGATTTCAGGATTCATAAACTTCCAAGGTGGGATTCTGGAAGGATGAAACCATTGATTAAGTATAGCTCAATGCGAACGTTCAAGTGTCTGTTCCCGATACTCGCGTCGATGGCCGATATGTTTAAAACTGATCGTACAGATGCGGTCTTGAATTAATCCTCTATCTACCTGGGTGTATTGGATTTCATACCGACCTGGTCCACCAGTCCAAGGCTACTAACATGCAAGGAGAGAGGCAGGTAACTACGTGTGATCGCCTAATTTCCCATAGAGTGCGGCGTAATCCGACGCCGCCTTGGTTCTCCTTGTCTCTGTCCCCACAAAGCCAAGTATCCCCGATACATTTGAGTTCTTCTTCTATGTTCTTCTCATCTTGATTGGAGGGGTTCTCGACTAGTGCGAGTATCCTGACTGATTCTACTTATCGATATCGTGTAAATATCTCGAGAGGTGTGAATCCCTTGACGCTTTTGAGATTCCAATCAGCTCCACAAGCAAGCAACAGCTCCGATCTTCTCAAATCTCTGCTTTTCACGGCATATTGCAATGCTGTCCCGAGAGAATAGTTTATATAAGCATTCGAGGGCGGTGGGACCCTCTACATATGGTTGAAATTTACCCCCACATCCAGATATTGCATCATCTCAAGTAGCTTCGCAGATTCATCGTTGCTCGATGTTACCCAGCAGAGAGTATCTGTCTCATTTAGACTCGCTCCGTACTTAATTAGAGACTTCTCCATATGAAGGACTTAGGATAGGTCGGTAAAACCAGGAGAGCGCTAAGAAGATCGTTCTGACGGTTTGGGTCTGCTCCGTGGACAAGCAGCCAGTCAGCAAGTATTCCATCACCTTGTGCGACAGCTTGGCTATACATAGCTGTCAGTAATTACATCTATTGCTTGAATGGTGCGCTTCTTTCTGAGTACCGAAGGACTGAGTTCGCGGAATTTGAGTTGACCTCCTCCGAATGTGCGACTGATGCTTCCGAACCATTTCTATCGAGAGGTCTGACGATGATACAGTGTAGGTTTACTTTGATCCCTACAAAAACCTTCGTAGATAGTGGCTGAGTCTTCTTTGGTAATATTTTGGGCGGGCAATCTTAGAAATCCAAAAAAGAAACACAAGTCGGCACTGAATATACGTCCATCGCACCGAAGAGTTGAGTAGTGACCAAAAGATATACTGAGATCTTAAAGCATACTTGAAGTTGAAAATCCCCTGAAAGTTGCGGCAGATAGAGAAGAGTGGTGGCTATTTAGGACCGGCCACGATGCAAATGATGCTGGAATGATAGTTTGCTGAATTACACCAGTGATGCGTCAACTGAAAGGCTTTTGCTGGAAGACGAGCAGGCGCTTGAGGCAATTCCCGATTAGGTTCCGAAGTAAATATTGACTTTAAGCGCTAGCGGCCGAGGTAGGAGCCCAAATCCGAAACGAGGAAACAAGCACCAAGTTACTTTTCCGAGTGCCATCTAAAAACAGTGACCGTAGGACAAGGAAACCGCTCTAGACATATTCCCAATGAACAATAAGTGGCCTCGAGAATATGGTAGGGTCTAAAAATGGCCCCGAATCTAACAATTTCCAAAGCTGAGCTTGTATTCTACTCAACAACAGACCATGCTACTCGCTATGTTGAAGGATCTCCAAAATTGAATTTCTGCCTACCTTTGACATTTGTTTGACAGTCATAGATTATTGAAGTCACGCCATTACTAGAAAATGCGCAGCAATAGATTGTGGGGAAAATGTTATTCGAATTCCCCACGGCTCTTTCCTCGCAATATTCGTCATCGCAGAATTTTGTACACACCATACCATGGGCTCTGGATACAGGTTGAAGCATAGATATCTCAAACCAAGAAGACATCTCCCATCCGACATTGTTTAAGCTGCTGTTTTGGAGATGTTCACGGAACGAGATAAGGAGACCGACCTGATGGAAGGATCCTGGACAGCCGGGAAATGCGGAGACAGAGCGCCCCCAAACTGCCTGCCCCCAACTGTAATCTTACCAAAGCCTCTATCGTGGACAGATTTATGTGGTTCGGATTTTCAGAATGACATCGAATGCGAACAGAAGAAAACAGTGATCTTGGCAAACCTCGGTACCCCTTTTACGCCCCCAAGACGACACACATTCGCATTCAGCTAGCCGATTTCCTTTTCCGGCGCCAACGCCAACGCCCCACGATGAAAACGTTGCAGCCAAGCATTGGCTGCTGCAGACAAACCTGCATGCACAAGGAGGAGTTGATGAAAGCTTATTTTGCTGAGTGTGCGCTCAGCGCATCTGCGCAGAATTTACGAAATCCGGATTCGCTGTGCGGAAACTGGATCGTCATCATCTGTACTACATGCGCTATGAGGCCATATGGAGATAGATGCGCTGGCTCCCTGTCGTCAATTTTAACTCATTTGGGGGTTCAAGGCCGCGCAGTGGCTCGTGCTTGATCGACACTACCCACGGACGGACAAGAAAGCTGTGCCACGGAAGGTTATCTGGGGTGTCAGCTTCATTTCTTATCGTCGAGCATCTTCTCTTCCTGCATCTATCTTCTCCAAAACGTCGAACGGTCGTAAGGCCGGTCAACGGTGTCGACGATGGAGTTGTCGCCTATTCATGCGCCGACGGAGCAGCGGCCTCTCTCCGAATCGACTCGAGGATGGATACATCCGACGCATCCTCTGATGGGAAATCAAGGCCGTGTCCGGATACGTGCGCATTTCACGATTAGCGACTGGCTTTTGATGGGAGGACTGCTTCAGTCATTGATAATTCTCTTACTTCCGATCCGTCCCATTTACGCATTACTGCCGACATTTGGACTTGCAATCTGGAAAGTCACGATATTGGTTCTGAAAGTTTATGGCGTGGTTGAGAATCCGTTGATGGAAGGTGTTCAGCATGGGAGACTGAGTGCTGTGTTTCCACCATCTCAGATAGGGGAGAAAGGAATGTTCAGGCCAGTGGGCGAGAGCGTTGGTGGACAAGAGATGTGCATTCTTTTACTCTCAAATAGATGCAATCAGTACGTAACCATCATGATCCACAAAACATCGCGCTAATGAGATGTACCCAGCCCACTTGGACTGTTCTACACCAAGTATCGCGAGATGGGCACCTACGCTAAAGAAATGTACAAAGAGCTTGAGAAAGATCCCATCGGAAACGGCTTCCTCGGCTACTCAGACTACAGCTCCAATAATGCAAGCACGCAGCCCCACTCTCTGTCTATCATGTACTTCAAATCCATCGACCACGTCCATAAATGGGCACATAGCAGTCCTGCTCATCGAGCTGCGTGGGAATGGTGGGATGCCGAACAGAAAGCTGGGAGAGTTGATCACTTGACTATCGCACATGAGATTTATGGCGTAGAGAAGGGGAAGTGGGAAAACATCTATGTAAATGCGAAGCCTTACGATTTTGCGGCGACGAGTCATGCGATTACTGATGCTCGGGGGAAGAAATTGTGGATATGTCCGGCGATGGATGCGAGTAGGAGTTTCAGGACATCGGGCCAGAGGTTGGGGAATGTGAGGGGGTAGTAATCATACTTGGGAGAGTGACGAGGTGTTAATTAGTACATATGCATTCAGGATCAAGCTGGCTGATGGCATCGGCGCAGCTGAGATGTATTTACAGGATGGGCGACATATCTATTGGAGCTATTCATACGTCAATTTCTCAGAGAACAATATACCCACTCAGCAAAAGTTGCAAAACACAGAGCCAGACGTCGCAGCGTCCAAGCTCTCACGTTTCTACTAGATCATTTATCTAAGTAGAACTTGTCTCGTTCTCACCCTCATCATTGTGTACATTGTAATGTGCGATCACATATAGGACGTTCAAGTTAGCCAAACCAAGCCAAATACAGACGAGGAGTTGTCACATGACTCCACAATCCGCCGAATGAGCGGACTTCCCATGGTCAGCTCTTGGGTTGATAGCAATCAATATGAGCAGAAGATGGCTATTATCCTAGATGTCGCTTCCAAACATACCAAATCTGCGGAAGCCAGGGACAGTTTCTTTTCCAACAACCATCAACATGCCTCCCGGCCCTCAGGTGAATATCACCACACAAGCCCATCTCACACGCCACCCTGTCAGACCTCCCCACTCTTGCACGAAACATAATGACTTGGTATATACGCGATGTAATCCTCGCCTTCCTGTTCAAACTTTGGCGCAGATAGAGTATATACTTCCTTACTACACAGTCCGCGTTTGCGCCAAATTCACGGAGCCGACCACGACCTTGTACAAATTGATAATAAACAATGATGACAAGAAGAAATTGTTGGAGTTGTGTGCTTGAATTATGAGAATAAGAGGGACAAGTCGCTTGAAATAATCGATGGTGAGATTGGGGATGCGAATGAGCATTTCGATGGTGTGTGCAAAGGAGCATAGGGTGGATTGGCGAGTGAAGATGAAGCGATGAGTAGAAGAGAATATCCAAGTATGTTACGCAAGCAGTTGCTGTGGCATTGAAGATGATGGAGATGTCAGAATAATAAATTTTAGTGGTCTCCTCGCGAGCGATACTACCAATGGAAGGGGCACCGGACGAAGCTTATGCTGCACTTTGATGAGCTAGCGAGAGTTCGAGGGCTGCCAACATATCTCACCTCGTTCCCAGGCGTGCAAAATCTGTTTGAACTTGGGATATCAAGATTTGAAGCATTTTAGTGTAGATGTGAATCTGTGAGGACCGAGGAACAGAGGATTTGGAGTATGTCGAAGCTTTGGAATCGGTTCGGAGCCAGACAGAAAGGAGCAAATATGAATCTGTGCTAACAACATGAGGACTACGTTGGGCTGGGCTTGGTTTTCTTGTAAAATTACCCAGCTATTTGTGTGCGAAAATAGTGCATATACGCTGCCGTAAATATTCCCACTTTCATTTCAAACATCTGAATATCTCAAATACTTCCGAATACATACAAAGGAAATCTTCTTCGCCTGAAAATTTCCAACAATGGCTTTCTAGACTTAAATAAGCAGGTGTTTGGTTCCAAACACCTCGGTACAAAGGACTACTCTAAAGGACTAATGATAGAGCTCAAAGAGGCATTCACCCTCCATGACTGACAATAATTAATGCCCCCAAGGCTATTCTCTTTATTGGGGGCTTCCATTTGACTTATTTGCAGTCACATTTTTGAGAATTGGGCTGCGGCAACTGGTTACCCCACTACCCCGCACTTGATATTCCAAGTCCTTGAGCTTACCTTCGTGAAGTCACTCTCCCGCTATCATCTCAAATAGCCCCTCGCTTGATTGCATTGAAGAGCTCTGCTATCACAAGCCATTTACGACTGCAGTCAAAGAAATCTCCTCAGTGTAAGGCGTTCTAGGCCACCGGTCCCACTCCAGAGAGAGCAAAACTCGGGATTCCGGTTCCAGCGCTTTGTCAGCAGGACAATGGATACCTGGGGTGCAGATCTTGTCATCATGCATGACTGTTTTAACTGAATGAGTAAGATATTATGCAGCAGAAAAGGCACTACAACGCTACCTGGCTGGTATTCCATATCAAGAACCCCTCTGTCGGCCGCCAATTTTCGGACCTGAGCGTTGGCGAGGTGCCCCGGAGATAAGCAGTGCATTCCTTATTCAGAAGGTGTTTCATTTCGAATTTTTCTCTTTGACTGGACCGATACAGGTAAATTTATTGGACGACTAGGCTGACATGTGAGGCTTGTGCCGCTGGCACGCATTGTGGGTTGAGCACCATCAAGACAGGCTCTCTTTGGATTGTTTATACACCGACACCGAGATTTGTTTACTGTACATGAAATTTCGCGAGGAGCTTTAGCTGCTTGCAGCCAAGACTTTACTGCAGGAACATCACTGGTAGGCTCTTGGTGACTGGCTACAATTATACAAGGGTTGTGTCAGATCATCCCAAATTCGGGTTCGGGTTAAACTGCCCTTGAGCCTATATATACTGGCGACGGAAAAGTCCAGACAGAATCTCGTTCTTCATTCTTCGGGAATACCTTGAACGTTATCCTTCCATTCCCATACACATAGCTAGGCCGACATCATAGCTATCAAATTACGAGAAAGACATCTTGAAAGTTGCTTCACCTCCAGTACCATGGCTCCCTCAGCAGACTCGCCCTCCTTATCGAGCACTTCAGACATAGAATTTACGTCCTTCTCCAACGTGATCAATGGCAGACTTTCTTCAGCATCCAAGACGACTTACGCGATCAATCCAGCAACCAAGAAGCCGAACTGGGAAGTACCCATTTCCACATCTCAAGATGTCGACGAAGCAGTCGCCGCAGCGAGAACAGCTTTCAAGACATGGTCGAAGACGACGATTGCTGAGCGGAAAGCTGCTCTTGAGGGATGGTCAGCTGAGATTGCGAAGTATGTCACCGAGTTTGGTAAATTGTTGGTTAATGAGCAAGGCAAACCCGTGAGTCCTCCGAACGTGCCCCGCATCAAGTAGGAGACTGTCTGATCGGAATGGTAGCTTCAATGGGCTATATTCGAGGCCGACATAACTTCCAAACAGATCATCAACTTCTCCAATTTTGAACTCCCCGAAGAGATCACCGAGGATACGGAAGATCGCCAAGTCATCACAAGATACACTCCTCTGGGGGTTGTAGTTGGTATCGTGCCCTGGAATTTCCCCATGAGTCTTGCTGCTGGGAAGATTTCCCCTGCTGTTCTTACTGGAAACACGATCATTATCAAGCCTTCGTGAGCTATCTCATTCAAAGTCTACTTGATGATATTTCTGACGTAATATCAACAGGCCTTTCACCCCGTACACTGCCATCAAAATTGTCGAGCTTGCCCAGAAGTTCTTCCCTCCTGGTGTCATTCAAGTCTTGACTGGTGATGATAGCTTGGGTCCGCAACTTACGCTTCACGCTGGTGTCGATAAGATCACGTTCACTGGATCAACAGCGACGGGGAAAAGGATCATGGAGAGTGCGAGTAAGACTTTGAAGAGAGTTACATTGGAACTGTGAGTCAGTCGTGAAGACTTGTGACCCAGACTAACTACAAATAGGGGTGGCAATGATCCTGCCATTGTCTGCAAGTCGGTGGATATTGCCACTGTCGCACCAACGATTGCAACGATGGCGTTCATGAACTCTGGTCAAGTATGCTGACACCTCAGAGATCCTTTGCGTCGCGAGACTCTATGAACTGACAATATCAAGATCTGCTTGGCTCTCAAAAGAATTTACATCCACTCATCGATCTACCCCGCCTTTCGGGACGCTATGGTAGCATACACCAAGACCCTCAAAGTAGGCGAAGGTTTCGAAGATGGCGTCTTCCTCGGACCTGTTCAGAACGAAATGCAGTACGATCGTGTACAAGGTTTCTTCGATGACGTCGAGAAACATGCTATGAAAGTGGCTGTTGGTGGAAAGGTGCCAGATTCCAATGGATACTTTATCAATCCCACAATCATTGATAACCCGGATGATGATTCGAGAATTGTGGTAGAGGAGCCGTTTGGTATGTTTTCCTTCCATCTTTGACCTCTTAAACTCAGCTCCCAGTCAAATATGGGAAACTTGAGCTGACTTCTCAAAGGGCCAATCCTCCCTATTCTTCCCTGGACAGACGAGGACGATGTGATCGCCCGGGCGAACAACACCGAAATGGGTCTCGGTGCCTCAGTATGGTCAAATGACCTCGATGAAGCAGCTAGAATTGCGAAGCAGCTCGAGGCTGGAAATGTGTGGGTCAATGCTCACATGGATCTTTTACCAGCTGCTGCCTTTGCGGGACACAAGCAGAGCGGGATTGGTGCTGAGAATGGCGTTGCAGGATTGAAGGCTTTTTGCAATGTTCAGGTATTGTACCTGAAGAAGAAGGCAAAGTGAAATTCATTCCGACGAGTAAAGCAAGGTCGCAAATCTCTGCTCCGGCAAGGGAGGACTGGGCTCTAGCCTCTAGGCCACGAGATGAACATTTCTGAAAGAGTTGATGCTGCATTTTTTGGCGATAGAATAGAACAACGACGAGCCAACTGACACAATATCTTCACCCTGTGATTCTGTTCGTCAAAGCCTTAATGGACTTGAACAGACTGGCTGACGAATTTGACAAAGTATACAATTACTGTGATAATCAAATGCGCCGTGGTACCTAATAAATCCCATGAAAATCTCTTGATCCCTCGCCCATACAAGTATATGCCGATCTCTTATCCACTACAGACTTAACGAACCCAACCTGCTGCAGAGGGTAGACAACACCGAACAGCGAGGATCAGTATACTCCCACCAATCACCACACTACCACTGAAGATGATAGCCTCTTCGAATCCTCCATATCTATCGATCATGGCCCCAGTGATAGGCGCACCAGTCAACCCCGCCAAACTATACACACCCATCGCCATACCCATCAAGCTCCCAATTTCAGTCGGACTCTCCGCAACGGCTGCAATTGTCGTCGGAAACAACGCGATGATGATGCCCGACCAAAACCCGTACAGAACTGAATACACGATAATGGGTGCAGAAGAGGTGATGCGCAGCCAGCTGAATATCAGGATTCCGGACGCGAAGCAGGAGAAGGCGAGTAGATTGAATCGTCCGACATGAGACACGAGAGGACCGGAGATTAAGCGACCGATGAGAGACCCAGCGTTGAGAATGGCGATGGTGTATAAAGCCAGGTTGACATCCATACCATGCTCACGTGCATATGTTGGAAGATAAAAGAAAGGTGTAAACATTCCCCAGAAAACAAAGAATAGACCAGCAACTTGGATGGTATACCCCGGCTTCTTCCATGCGCTCAAGACGAAATAATTCCCTTTTCTTCTAGGCAAGTCTTTCCTTGGAACGACTGTTATGCAAGCGACGATGCAGAGGACAAGGACTAGGAACCCAAGAATGCGAAGTGTCCAGCTGAAGCCGAGGGAGCTTTGATTCAGCAGGCGGTTGAGTATTACGGGAAATATTACCCCACCAAGAGAAGATCCTGATGAAGCTATACCCATTGCTAGAGCTCGACGCTTGAGGAAGTATTGTTGGAGTATGGCCACAGACGGTGCATAGGCGAGTCCGGACGCTAAACCGCCGAGAACTCCTTGTGCGAGTAGGATTTGGTAGTACGAATGACAGATGCTGGTCAGCATAAGAGACGCGACGAAAAGTATCGAGGAAGGTATGAGGATGATCTGGTTGAAGCCATTAGTCTCGTACGGCATATTGGATTTAAGAGAGACACATACTCGAGGGCCGTTGATATCAGTGATGGGGCCTGAGACCAAACCACCGAAGAACTGAAAAAAGAGTTGCAACGATCCAATCCAAGCAATGTTGGAAGGAGACTCCGATGGCAATTTTGTATTGAGGTAGTAATCTTCATAGACTCTGTTGGAAATGGTAAGTTCCTGTTTTGTATTGGTGTGGAAAAATCATGTTTACCCAAAAGCATTGATGTAACCGAAAGTGAAGAACATGACCGCGAAACTCCCCAAAACCACCAGCCATGAATCTCGACCACCTTCAGGAAAAGATGTTGTTGGGGCGATTGGAAGGGTGCGTTTCTCAGCGCCGGCCTCGACTCTTTCCGCGGATGATCCTGTGGACGTCATGTTGCTGGATAATATCCCTCGAATGTTTTCAACGGTCGATTAGTAGAATAGCATTCGTCGAGTCTTTCAGCTCTGAGAGTGCTTGTACGGCAGTTTTTCGAGCCTTCATCAATGGCTTCCGATAACTCACTCAAGTACCACCTGCTTCATCATGAAGACCGAATATGAATTTGCCGAAACCGATAAATCCGTATCTAGTGTCGTCATTGCGAGCCTCATGATTGCTTATTGCATCTGCCAATCCACTGTACTAACTACGGAGATTTGCATCAAAGCTTGACACACCCAAGTAACGCTCGTGGGACCCACTCGGGGTTAAGTCGCTCAAGGGGGTTAACATACTTGGCATAAATCTGACGTGCAGTGATCACACTGATTGGAGGACATCGGCCCCAAAAACGACAAGCGAGAGCGTGGCATACAATCCTAGACAAAGCTGCATTCCTGGCTCCAACAGATAACCAATCTGTAGATCTCGGGGACCATTTCGATCTGTATAAATGAACGGGCTAAGCTTTGGCCCTTGACTTTGAATGATCCTTTAAAGCTGAGAACCTCAATACTCCGCAGTACAACCCATTTCAAAGCAATCAGACTATTCTTGTTGTATCTTCATTCCTGAGAAGGCTTCTTCGACAGTCAAAATGGTAGCAGTAGCAGCTCTCTCCATTGCAGTCAACAAATCCATGTTAACCTCTCTCGACTCGATACCAGCAAGGACCATTGCCAAAGTATAATGCGTCTTGAAATGATCCAGCGAAATGGCTATTTTAATGCCCCAGATATTGAGACAAGCTTCCAGAGCAATCTTCGCCGTTGCACGCTCAGGCATCTGGACACCAAAGGTATACTGGTCGGAAAGTGTGTTCTGCCATAATCCGAGAGAGACGTACAGCGCTGCGATGAGGAAGTCGGCTTTGAAAAGCTCAGCGAGCCATTCGTTGTCGGTGTCATTGGAGTCTTCGTAGAAAGTTCGCTGGAGGATTATGAGAGAGTATGAGCATTCCAAGGATGTGAAGTAGGATTCGGGTTGAAGGGAGATCGAGTCCGAGGCAAGGGACTGCTCGCGGTGGAGAGCAAGGAGGAGACGACGGAAGAAGACCTCGGTCGCTGTTCTTTGATGGAAGATCCAAGGGCATTCTGGATGCTTTACGGAAGCCGTGTCGAACATCCTTTGAGATTCTTTCAGGAAAACCTTGACTTGGGTACTGAAAGATAGAATAGTACGGGCGTCACTCGGCTGCTTGTTGGAGTTGATGAGAATGTTTATTTTGATCGCCAGAGGTAATGATTTCGCGAGCAGATATTGGTGTGAGGATTCTGTAAACACAGTCGCAGATTCAAAGGTCGAGGGGAAATCTGTTGACGCCGAAAGATCGTCGTCATCAAAGTTCCTGGGTGGAGGGCACATGAAGTCTGGCGAGGCGAGAAGGATTGGCATGCCAGATTCCATGCACATTTGGACATCCAGACAAATAATCGTCGTCCAGAGTCGCTTTCTCATTTCCATTTCGAACAAGGGCATATCCTCGAAGTGATTCGGGTCTTGGTGGAGGCCGATGGACATCGCCAATCGCTGGATGACGCCCATAAAACTCCAAAGTCCATCCGAATCGTCGAAAGCGACGATGTCGATATGCTTAGCAATTGCCATCATACACATGGCCCTAAGAGTCACCAGGTTAGGTTTGTACATGAATGAGGATTCGCTCAGATAGAATTCAGCAGCATCGAGAAATCCGTCAACCATCTCGATTTCTTCGACTCGTTTCGCGCGAGGACATCCGAGCGCGAGCATCATCATGAGTTGGGAAGCCCATGCGGAGCATATTTGAGTTGGAGTTGTCCATATCTCTTCTAGTTCCTTCTTGAACGTCGGGATATGGAGGAGACGATGCGTTGTCTCGAATGTGAACAGATAATTGTTGATGAACGATTTAGTGACCTGCCGATCTGGCAAGATTGACAAAATGGATTCCGGGGGTTGGAAGTGGCTATGACTGCCGTGGAGGAACGGAAAATTCCTATTTCGCTTCGTTCTGCTTGAGTAGAACCGCTTGCACTCTTTGAGTCGCTTGGACGTTTCTTTAAAGGCTGGGCTACAACCAAACATGAACGGTTCCAGATCGTCGAACTCGTGATATTAGCCTTCATAAAATAACAGTTCACTAGTATCCTTACTTTACTGGTTATCGAAGCCCAATGCGATGGACCCTTGAACTTGACGTTCTTATCCTTGTAACTCGCATATCCGACTCTGTTTCCCCGCGACTTGTCATTTTGACCTTGTCCGCTGGTGAGCCACTGGTCTTGTCCCGGAGACGAGCCCGATGACGGGACCGGAAATGGGTTCCCATGAACCAAGACTTGAATATGAACGTTGTTCTCGCTACCGCTAATGGATTGATCATTGTCTCTTGATTTCATGGAGTTTATGCTCTTGTCCTGGTCATTTGAGGAGCTTCGTCTCCGATCTTGCCGACTTGATCCCGGACCATAGCTGCAATCGCGATGATAACGAGTGCAGCTATCACACGGCTTCTTGCGGTTACATTTGATCTTTTGTTGGCGGCAGTGATTACATGACAGTGGTTTCCGGTTCCGGGTTCGGATTGGAGGTTTAAAGGAGGAGCTTACAGGCTTGCCATTCTTAAAAGAAGATGGGGTCAGATTATCTATCTCCATTTGGACTGTTGACTCCATGTTTCAAGCAAGTATCCCCAAGAGTGGATGCTTCTTTGTCTCAAGATAATCAGATGTAGAATGAAAGTTGGTAGGACGATGATATTTGACGATGGATGGTTTGTGGCCACTCGGGTATAACGTCAGCTCGGAGATAAGAGGTCACTTCGGGTAAAAGAGGCGAAGATCCCAGGACCTTATTAATCAGCATTGCTTGTCTGTACCCCCGTACGATCTTTGGAGATACGTCAGGAAGAAGCCTCAGTGGGAACAAGTGTGTAGGCAGGATTTTGATTTCGGACCTAGGGACGAGGAAGATCACTTACAAATTTCTTGAACACGCAGACGATACATCTTCTGTGAGCCATGATAAGGGCAGTTCCGCGATGTGGAAAGACCCCATGTTCAAGGTTGAGTTTTTATACGATTTCCAGGCATATCATAACATCATGAAATCCTCGATCTAGAATAGACACCCCGAAAAGTGCAACAAGAAATTCCACAAATGTGAAGCTATCATAAATATCCCATTCAAGAACAAGCGCTGACCTTTCTAGGAATTTAGATCTAGCATCCGGATGGCAGCGTGTAGCTCTCGACGCGGTTGTTGCTTCCACTTCCTTGGGCAGCAGCAGATCCAAGACCACGCTTGGCGAAGCCTTTCCAGAGCAGACATTTGTTCGCTCCTCCTGTCAAGGCAAGATCGGCGTCGATAATGGCGTTACGTGCTGTGATGAATGTTGGACTGCAAGGTTGCCTGTGAAGAGTCAGTTGTATGGACGACACGAACATGAAGAAAAGGAGCGCTGACAACTTCATTCCATCAACAACAAGCTTCATTGCCAAGAATCGTCCATCAGTCGGTACACCACCAGAGAACGTAGGCTTTCTTGCAGCAGTGATACCGTATTTCTCGACTAAGTTCCAGAAAACCTCATACAAGATAGTGGCCCAGACCGTACCGATAGTGTGCACGGCAGTCATGCCGTTGACACTCTTGTATGTGTATGGGTTCGTCGTCAAGCTGGTGGAATACAAGTAGTTGCGGATACCGTTGGGATTGTTGTAGACCCAATCACCCATGGGGTAGTTCTTGGAGCGAGTGTCGGCTGTCTTGACGTGGATAGCGATGGCCATGAAATCCGACCAGCCTTCGCCCATACCACCTGCTTCGGTAGTGCCGAGACAAGCAGAATTGGCTGGGCCACCAGTGAGACGGTTGGAAAGACCGTGGGTGTATTCGTGGATTACAACACCAGCGTCAAAGGAGCAGTCGCGGTTGGGAGTGGAGTAAGTCCAGATGTACACTAATCAGAATCAGAATTGCATATACGTCTCCGCGTAAGGAGAGGTGAAAGATCCGATAGATTAAACAAGTCTTGGTACTTACTGCGCATGCGTCCTGGAGAGCCATCGGCAGGGGTGGCAAAATTAGCATTGTTGGTGCCGGATGCGTCTTGCGCATTGAGAATAACGGCATCGGCTCCACGCCCACCTTGGCCGTTGTTGTTGGTCTCGAAGTTACCGGCTGCTTCGTTGAAGCCGAGAACATAGAGGAGATCATGGCTAATCGGAGGGACCGGGTTAGCATCTCCGGGCCAATAATTAAGCGAACGGCAAAGATAAGGATAGTAAAAGTGTGCACGTACTACATGTTTGCAGTGTAGAAGAGCTGGGCGACAGATGCATTGGCGTAGGTCTTGGGGTTAGTGTTGGTCAAGTCAAGCCCATAGTTGAAGTTGGCACCTGTGCCCGCGTCTGGTCTGTAGTCGTTGAGATAGGCGCTATCACCTTCCCAGTTTGCTTGTGCGATACCATCTATAGGTCATGTCAGCATGAACCAAAGTCACTTCAGGCTCGCGCTACTAATCTGATATGACTTGTCATGCTGGGAATGGTGTGAAATTAGGAGCGACTTACTGTTGCCTCGGGTGACGGTATATGATGTCGTGCCGATACTCTGGAATCCAAACTCAGAAGCAACGGCATCTTGGGGATTGGTCTCGACTGAGCGGCTTCCCTTGCTGGGGTCGTTGATTGTCCAGGGGCTAGGCCACTGTTAGCGAAACTCTTTGAGCCGCTTCTGATTACCCACTAAACAGTGTAAGAAGCATCCGAAACGTAATCGACGACACCCAGGATCTCGCTTCCAGTAACAGCATCAACATAAGACAATAGCCAGTTGTCGTTGATATCAGTCTCGACTCTCCAGGTGAGCGTCAGTGTTGAGTCGGCATTCTGGAAGTACACAAGCTTCGCCTTCGGCTCGGAGAGAGTGCCGGTAGAGCCTTCGATGACATAGTGCTCGGTGGCTTCTTCGGGAACAGCAACGGCTTCGGAAGCGGAGATAGGAAGGACAAGTGAACTCGTTACGCTTTGTAGAGCAGCAACTGCGTCGATCTGGTCCCGTTTCTCGAGTGGGCTCTCTGCCGGAATTGCTCCTGTGAAGAAGGAGTTTCCGTAGGAAAAGACAGTTCCATCTGCGGCAACCTGACATTATTAGCGCCTTCCCCGGGAGTTATGACGCGAGCTCACGTTGACATTGAAATCCGCATTGTCGATGTCCAACCCATGTGCAGTCTGCTTGAAGTTGACATGCGCAATGCCATTGTCGCTCACATAGTGGTCATCCACTACGCGAAACTCTGCACCAGGTGCTACGCTGGCAACCAAGGCAGTCGCAGTATCAACGTAGTCTGCTCGTCTCACGAGCGTTGTAATCTCAGACTCCGCTGTAGCAGTGGCATTGCTATAAGTACTTTCGGTTGTGATACGGAACTTATTCAAGTCGATGACTCTTGGTGTAAGTCCTCGTCTTGAGGTAGAAGGCGAAGATGGGTGACCGAGAACATTAGCAGCTAAAAGAGCAACGGCTCCAGCTTGAGAGAGGAAGCGCATCGTAAGAGAGTAAGGCAAGTTGGAGCTTGAGAGATTTTGGAGCTTTGCAAGTCTGCTTGCCAAATGTGATTGTTGATTACTTATCGCCCCTTATATACACGTTCATTTCGTCCCCAAACACTGCTCAGACAATGGTCCTATCTCTTCTTTTCCGCTACCATCTCCTCCATCGCGGATAAGCAGCTCAAAAGCAGACATACCAAGACATCTTCATGCTTGAACATTGCTTAAGTCTTTCTGCATTGAGATAACTTCCTCTTGAAGCTAGAAGAGCCAAGGCAAAGATGCTCAAATGACAGGCAGGGAAACATCGTTCGTGTTCTCGAAGCGCCCGTAGAAGTGCAAATCAATTAAATCTATCATGAATTGCACCCCTCGAGGAGCTAGATAGCAGACCCCGATGCACTCCCGGTGAACGGATAACCTAGCTGCATCGGGGATTTATGCCGTAGACGGCAGTTCAGGAGAAAGCGACACTTGCAACCTTCTCCATCTGATAACATGTCCCTGTTCAATACATTGCGCACATGCGAGGCACGATGTCAGACTTCCATCATTTGCCTCTGATGTTGTGCCTCGCGACCTCCATCACGACATCACGTCCGAGACAAGGTGACAACGAGAGGTCAGAGAGCGGCTTTGCACGATTCATAAGGTGAGATAAGCAATGCAGTGGCATCGCAAGGGCGACTTGGCAGCCCTGTTGCCAAGATATATCTTCATTCACCTCCCTACTTGGGATGTTGGAGCGCGTGACCCCAGTATCTTTGAAGTCTAAATGTTGCCATGAGCTAGATAAATGTGGAAGGTCCGGCATTGGGAGGGAGGATCTCGGTAGAACACAGGCCGTTAGATTCGCGAACTAAATAAACATAAGCGCCCGAAGATAAAGCATGAGAATGGATTGTTGATTATAAATGGACATGGGGTTTGGGGATGAGTTGACAAAGATGGGATGAGGGGTGAGATGCGGAGCTCACCGCCTCGTATTCGGTAGTGCGTTTAACCGAGGCCGGCAGCCAAGTAAAATTTCACGTGATGCCCCTGAGAATTGTAATGAACCTCGCCTTTAAATACCCACGCTGGTTCAGCATGGCATTGATTTTATTTCTACCTCAATAACATCGGTTGCAAGAGGAATCTTTCGGCCTAGAGGTATTGAAGATCTTCATGCAGACCCTCAGGTCACGCTTGGGAAATTCCTCGCGAGAAATTTCAGCAAAGTTCCAAAATTTCGTTCCAAATTGACACAATTCCCGCGGGAGAAAAAAGGCCAAACAGAAATCCATGGCTTGGTAATTCTCTAACCATTCACCACATCGGAGTTTGATGCTCAAACTCCCAAACCTTCAAGTGCTTGCAAATAGGTTATGTCCCTCATCGCGGATGATCAAGCTCTGGCAAATCTAGCATACGCTAGCAAACTGCTCTGGAATACGGAGGGGACCTTATCCAGAGAAGTAGAAGACAGTCTCACAATTTATTCGTAAGGCGTCAAATCGAAATCATTTCGTGACGGCTTTGTTGTTCGCTACTGGAGAAACAAAGAGCAACTTGAGTAAACAGTGGCCGATAATCCCAAGGCATTCAAGTAACCAGTACATAGACAAGATTTAGATCCTTTAGCGAGTAATCAGGAGAAGAAGCTGTCTAGGTGTTGTCAAGAGGACGTTCGATTTTCAAACGAGACGATTTTACTTGGCTCATTGGTAACTGAGCGGCGGCAGCGCTCGTGCACGAGCAATAATTTGCTGAATGTAGTCATATGATGCGGGATTCTAGAAGAAATACACTGCTTGCAAATCGGAGCAGCTTCGAGAGTGCTTTCATTGGCTCTCGTGACTTCTGGAGTTCCTTCTACTACACTTGTCCTTATCCCAAGACAAATTCCGCCACGTTCCTTCAGAGAAACACCCATCCCTCAGCTTCATCTTCAGCATCAATCTTCTGTCATCTCATATTCTTGATCTCTTCATCACCGTATTCATCCGTCGAGTCGTAAAGTGACAGATCTCCCTCGGCCTGAGCATCATCAGCGCAGACTTCCTCTTTCTCACCTTCACGTAACTTTCGCTGTATCGAAAGGCGCATGTTTCTTCTGAATCTTTTGAGGTTGTCATCGATCTTCTTATCTTCTGTGGTTGTCACGCCTTACGTTCTCTCGTATGTCTCGCTCTTTGCTTCGCAATGCTTGATTGCCTCCCTTTCGGTGAGTGGAACAGGAAATCCGTAGCTCGATTGTCTTCCCTAGAAGACCGCGGTGGTAAAATGGCCGTGTGGTCGGATGGCAAGGACTTCTTCCTTTGTTATTCACTTTTGTGGAATGCCAAAGTCTCTTCGACGGGTCTTTGGGTCCATGATTACACAATCGAGAGGTATCGTGTTGTGTTGGTATGGCAAGGGCTTTGAAGGCGCGTGTAATGGCTGGTGCAGACTCGAAGGTCTTATCGAACGTTCTTGTAATTTGTTCGAAATCCTTTTTGTTCCTGCGAAGTAGTGTATTGGATGCCGGCAGAACATCTTTGTGTCATGGTGAAGCGCCTAGGTGAATTCGAATAAACCTAACACACCGGCACGATTTCTCGCTTAACATTTGTTGACTTCGTGAATTTCAAGGACTGCAAATTCTCCGTTTGGGAGAGGAAACAGTCAAGATTATATATGGATTACACACTTACAGCAACCAAGATGTTTCAGAAGTATGAGTAGCCTCTCAGCCGCTCCGTTGGCGTTGCTCGCCGTGCCAGCAGGCCAGCCATGACGTCAGTGAAGCTCAAATGCCAAAATTCTTGCTATTTGCGGATGGCAAAATGGTTTTCGGCTTGTCAATAAACGCGTGAATCATCGCCTAGCGACCTCATTTCTTATTGTCGACCACCATCCACGTCGGCGAGTCTCAATCTGGGCTAGCTTCTTTTCCACCGACTGAGAATGAAACGAGGTAGGCTGGCAACCAAAGCAGCGCATCTTCCCAGATTCGAAAACTCCATAGACGGATTTCGATCACCAAAGTCCATCACGAAAAATCAACAACTTTCAACACTTACATTCGCTCAACATCTTGCTTACATCGAAGCAATCTTCCGATCCTTTGTAGACTTTCGTATCTACCAGCTCTGTCCAAACAACCTCGATCTTTCGCACACTCCATCTCCGATCCACCAACTTCCACTAACATGTCGTCCAAACAACCTCGATCTTTCGCACACTCCATCTCCGATCCACCAACTTCCACTAACATGTCGTCCAAAGCACCAGTTCAGCCAATATCCGCCGCCCGTACAGAAGAGAGACTGGATCTAGTTGACGGAGTGTCATCTGGCGAGGAGTCTTCGTTTGAGAGCTCTCTTGCCGACACTGCCACGTCTTACCATGGCACCATGCCCGAAAATGAAGATAGCGGCGTACTCTATGATGCTGATGCCACTGCGATGAATGATGCCGAGATTAGTGATGATCTCGTCTTCGAATGCAACAGCCCTGACGACATCAAGCAAGTATTCTACTATGCATATGGTCAGTGGAAGCAGGTAAGTACATCCATAATCCACCGTATACCATCAAAGGCCGTGAAATTTAAGATCAGCAACTAACAATATTGAACAGGCTATGGGAGGTGCGGATTACCAACCCAACTTTGACATTGATTCCTTGATCGATGACTTGACAAACCAGCTCTTCGACCAAGCGACCCAGGAGTCCGTCAGTGATGGATTCGAGTTGGCTAGACAGGAGCTTTCTCGGATGCTCGTTGAGGACAGCATTGCGCAGGATATGGCTAAGAAGGTGGCCACTGCTGATTATGCTGGGGATAAGGGTCAGAACGTAGGAGAGGGCACTGCTTTCGAGTCTGATGGCACCGACAACGACGGTCAGGACGGTGATTACCAGTACCAGGAGAGCAAGATAGGCACAGCGGTGGAGGCGCACAGAGAGAGTATCGATCCCGATGAGCATGATGGCTGCGAGGATGAGATCGATGTTGTGGAAACCGTGCACGGTTGTCTTGAGCAGGGACACGCTGTCGAGGAGGATCGCGTCGGTTCGGGTGATGAGGATGAACAATTTGAGGATGGCCATGAACATGGTGGCCTCGACATTGAAGAATCCGACTCAGACTCCTCGTCTTCGGATAGTGGCTCGGATTGGGCTCCAAAGAAGAAGAAGACTGTCGCTGCACGAAAGTCGAAGAAGAGAAGCCGTGAATTCTTCGAAACCGCCGAGGAGAGAGAGACTCGCTGGCAAAACCACAAGAGAAGAAAGATCGAGATCGCGCAAGTCAAAGAGGCAGCGTACGAGAAGAATTCCCGCAGAATCCAAAAGGACAAGGAGCCAAACGCTTGTTACCACCCTTTCGGGGCCTGCGAAGGTCTATACCTTGGCGTGCCTCCTAGCAATATCGAATCCGATTCAGAAGATGACCTTGCTTGGAACTATTCCGAGACCCTTGATCACGGCGCAGGCGAGTTCAGACCACCTGTGGCACAGAAGTCTCGAAAGAGGTCGTTCGCGGCAGAGGAGGGTGAATCCATCCGCCCCGCCAAGAAGTCTCACAGGGCCCTCGCTGGCAACTCTGGTAAGCGCGATCGGAGTCCGCAAAGACCATTGAGTGATGCTCAGAAGTGGTTCCTCGAGCAGGGAAAGATTAAGCCAGGACCCGTCAGCGTGAAAAAGTTGAGAGCGGGATCGGTTGGTCGTTCTTATGGTCAGAAGCGTCGTGGTGATTGGGGTAATCCAAAAGACTCGATTACGAAGGCACAGATGTACAGGCTTCGGAAACACTTCAAATACACGACCACGATGTTTGATGGCAAGAATGACACAAAAGCAGTTAACAACGTCACGATAACTCACAGAGAGGCCCTTCGCTTCAACGCTTTCTTGGGTCCCAGAGATACGAAGTATTCTTTGGAGCGTGGAGATGTCTCTGAAGAAGACCCCATCATCGATGGTCACTTGATCAAGTTTGAGATGGAGCGATTTCAGAAGATTCGCAGAGGAAAGCGGGCAAGACGGCAGCGCCTAGCTCGGGGCGAGGACCAAGACGACGAGTCTGACCTCTCGAGTGATGACTCCCAGTACGGTGATGATAAGGCAACTTGCGGCTGGGACTTGGAAGAGCGAATGGATTACTACTTGGCAAAGCAGGCTGCCAAGAAAGATGGAGTGGAGGATGAATACGACGGCGCGGATGAGGATGATGTCCCGAAGCCACAACGTCGCAAGAACAAGGGCAAGGGCCGGGCTTTGGCAGGAGCCGATGGCGAGCCAGACTATAAAGAAGAGAGTTACAAGCCACGCCGAAAGAGCAAGGGCGGGGGCAAGGGCCGCGCCGCTGTGCAAGATGTGCAAGAGTTGGATTACGACCATGGTCACTATCCGGACTATGAGGAAGCTGAAGCAATCCCGTCCACAGCTGAGTCTACTCAAACCATCCAGGACGATGCTCAGAGTGATAGTAGCGTAGAGAGTGAGGCGGATTAGGTGGACAAGTAGGATGTACGGAGGGCTTTCGAGCAGGATCGGAAACCGGGCTTTACTGGAAACGATTTCATTTGTCTTTTATTTTTCTTTTGGGAGATATGGTGGGGCATACAGACGGATGCGGGAGTGTCATTTATGAGTTCACTTTTCTTTTGTCCTTTCTTTGTGTTATGGCATACGAAGTAACGGACAATTGGGAGAGGTTCTGTGTTCAAAGGTAGAATTTCTGGAATGATAGTGGAGGAATGTTGGGTATCTGGTACGACAGTGGAGGAACGTTTTGCAGCGGATAGTTCTGTACCGGAGAGCGGTCTGGGTCTCATGGGTATATGGTTCATAGAACCAGCCTTTGATGGAGGGTTGTATAGACCAAATAGAGCACTTTATCTGTGCTTCTTTCGTGATGCCTACTTCCTTCTGGCATTGTCCAACAAAGGACTCTGAATTGTGACACAGGACTCGTGATCTTAGACTCTCGAGGCATCACTACGACTAGCCGTTTTTCTGCCTTGCTTCGGCTCCATCTGTTCTGCAATTTGTGAGGCCATTGATTGCCTCAAAGTGTGTTAGACCATCGGGAAACATCAAATTCTGGCTTGATGGTAATCTATCTGGCCGTGTAGTGGGGAAACTGCCACATCGCAAGCTACTCTTCCACGTGTTGCAAACTTTTCTTTGAACTTAAAGGCAGCGTCCAACTACTGTGAATGTCCCTTCCTGGCTGCATATATAATCGTGAGATCTTGATAACATACCACAGATATTGAATCAGAGGCGATTTTGGCGCCAGTGCTCATGCAATCCCTTGTTGATGCAATACATAGCACTTCGTTGATATGTGGAATTTTCCTCTTCCCTCATACATTTCCTGAAAAGAGTTAAAAAGTCCTTTGACCAAGGTCAAGGGCGCCCCAGCCTTCAGTTTCCTTCTATCATGAGTTCTGCATTTGTAGAATGAAAATGACCCTCCCAGCTTGGTATTCAGGTCACGACGCATTTACCACATGCCAAATTCAAGCTACTGATCCCCTTCCCCGACTGAAGAGAGTGCTCTGCCTGTCAGCTCTCACAATCTCAGCGAAGCCGAGCTTTAATGCGTTACTAACTTTACTTCAATTACCCTGAAAAGGCGCGTAATTGTCGATTTGACTTTTATTTCTGTCGCTCGAAGTGAATACCATGTCAGTCGGCGGAAAAAATGCTAGCGGAGTGGCAGTCGCTAGCGTCTTTCCACGACGCGAGCCATCTCGAGCTCGAAACCCATCTCGTCTCTTTCACAGAGATTCTTTCGTTCGAATTTTCCTCCTTGGACTAGAATCCTCGACATCTCCAATCTCAACGAGCCTTTGTCTTATCATCTTTCTTTCACACAACTAGAGTACCAGAAGGTCGCCCCATTCTTACAGATACATCCCCCGCACTATATCAAGATGGACCGAAAGGACGCTTTATGGTTGGAGGCTCTTCAAGGCGTTGTAAGTTCACCCACTATTCGCCCACTTCAGTACAAGCCAGGCCATCAGTGCCCAGACTTCCCCATCAGGTAACGTGCCCTAATCCTCTCCCTGGCACAAAAAGCCTACAATCTCGCTTGGGAGAAGTCGCGAGTAGCGTTTGTGGAAGAAATCGGAGATAATCGGTCGCAAGATGGATCAGACTTGGAGGATTCTGGCTTTGTGGAGGCACATCGGGAGAGACGGGAGACCAGTGTGCTCTCAGATTTCGGACATCTTGCTCACGAACTCGACGACATTGAGCAGAAATATCCAAGCATCGAAGCAGATGATGAATTATCGATCCCACAATACTCGAAGCCTCCGGCGGGTAAGGCACCAGGTCTGGCGCCAGCGCATTCGAGTGCGAGCCGGAACACCTATGCAGTGCCATTGTTGTCACTGACCAAGGGTGAGCTGTCTCGAATTTGCAAACATTTTCGGTACAGAACAGACAAATTCAAGGGACTTTCCAAAGACAGTTCAAAGGGCTACCCGATTCACCTGTCCCTCTGTGAATGCGAGAACCTGTCTGCGGACCGGAAGCGGCGAGGAATCTCTTGGGAGTTCAAGCCACCGAAGTCAACCAAGGATCCTGGTTTATACGCCAAAATGGCACCGGTCAATAACACGAAGTACAACCTTCTACAACGTCGTAGAATACGTGTCGAGCTTCAACGCAGACGGTCTGGGGAGCGCGCCGACGATTCGGAGGATGAGAGTCTGAGTGACGACAACGGCCAGTACGACAGCGATTACCTGAGTGAAGATGACACTTTCATTAGGAAAGGTGAAACTGTTGGCGTAGCAGCAGATCTTGGAACTCCAGAGATCGAGATGGAGGGAATGTCCAACTCTGGGTACGATGGCTCGGACGACATGACGGAGCGCGCGGACTCGGAGATGAGAGAGTCATCTGTGGCTTCTTCTGTTGGTAAGTACAATTCTTTATGAAACAGCACAAGTCTTGAGTGCAAAGCTGACGTTATAACCGCCGATGATAACGGAAGACCATACAAGGGTGGTAAGCTTTCGTGGAGTGGACCGAATGGAGTTATTCAGAGTTGGAGCCCAGAGCGGAGCGAGTCTGTTGAGAGTGGTCAGTATCTCCCGTCCCAATCCCAAGAACAGCCCTTTGTCATACTAGTGCTAACTATGGACTAGGAGCTCCATGTTTTGGACATCCGAGAATATTGGATGTCTCTTTCTGAAGTTGGAGGTCATGAATGAGTAGGATGATGCTGGCCTTTTGTACAAGTAAATTTGGGGAGCGGATCGTGAGGGGTGCATGATGGATGGTTGGAGTACTGCAGATATGAGATATGGGATACGAGTACAGGCACAGTAGATTCTAAGAGTAATGAAGTAATGAAATAATGATACACCATGCCATAAACCTCAAATTCGACTTTCAGGCGTGTTAAAAGTCTTTGTTTATATTCTGGACTTAAGCGAGACACGATGTGGGGCAGCCCGACGATGTATGGTTGGTAAAAAAACATCGCCCATTTTGCGGGGCAGAACTTGCATACTTGTATTATGTCCATTCGATGTGATAACTGCTGTGTATGTAGTCCCTTCAATACCAAAAGAAGTCATCTCGGTTTGTGGCGATAGACATCGTAAAATACCGAGGTGGGTGAAAGTTCTGGCCAAGCGCTGAGCTTCTTCCCCACTTTGAAAGACATCGATATTTCAGGGGATTGATCTGCCGTGAGATGACCTAACACCAAGATGGATGTTCAACGAGATGGTTACTGATCGTATCTATGTTATTCCCATCACATATTTACGTAGCTGACATCTGGCTCACTTGCACAAGGAGATAGTGAGGTGTTCTTGACATGAATCCCAGACTGGCATAATTTTGACAAGCTTAATGAAAGGATACGAACAGACTTACTTAGATCTAAGCCAATTTTGGGCAGGAATTTGACCACCAAAGAAGCGTCTTGCTGCATTAGAAATCAAGATCGTGGTGGGAAATGGTGACAGTATGGGCCAGAAATGGAGATACAATGCTCCTACCGTCAAGAATTAGTACTCTGCACGAAGCTTCTCGAAAATGGAGAAGGTGGATAGGAAGAGGTTTAAAGTACAGAGACTGACACCAATTGAGGTGGAATTTGGAGAAAGTCAGGATTAAGAAGTGGCCTGTACTTGAGAAAAGCTTGTCAGACTACAGATTGTTGATAGAGTGTGACTATTTTCTTTTTCTTCTTTCAGGATGGATCAAGAGAAGTAGTAGACGGAGGCAGAAAAGAGCTTTGCATTGATTTGCTCACAATTTCCACGGCTCTAGGTCCTAAGCTCACCAAACCCAGCATGTATCCCTCAGATAGCACCCCATTGCCGGTATAGAACGACCTATCCACCCATGCTCCAGGAACTTCATTTCTTTCCCTTTGCAGCGTGCCTATCCTCCTCGAGCCGATCTTGGCGTCTTCTTTTCTCACCCTGTCGCTCAAATCCCGCAATTAGCTCGTCAAATCGACGTTGAGCTCGCTGCGCTGTCTCAGCGTTGGCGTAGTCGCTCAGTTCGGAGAAGGGAGTGGAATCGTACGATGATTCAAGGCCAGGAGGAGAAGGGGCGACATGTGGGTTGCCAGAAGGGTAGAAGGAGGGGTCTGTTGGTACAAAAACTGGCCTATTAAACTCGTTGGAGTAGACCCATGCTCCTGGAGGCATCAATGCCTGGCTGGGAGCCTCAGCTCGGTAGCTCGAGGAATATTGACCATCCCCAGACTGTGATTGACCAGCGGTGTCAGGTGAGAAGAAGCTTTCGGGCATAGCTGGTGGAGAGATTGGTCCCCAAAGGTCTGTATTCTGCCGAGCTGTTGTAGAAAGCATATCTTGTCTATCAAAGTCTGATTGGAAATCGTAGGTCCAAAAGTCTTCGTTTTGCTGGGGCTGTCGGGGGTCGCCGGTATGGGGAGGTAGTGTTGGCGGGGGAATTGTATCGAAAGGCGCGTCTTGTTGCATCGTCTCGGGAGACTGTGCCATAATCGCCTCCAGATGGTGTCGTGACCGCTCTGTCTGCCGTTCTCGATTTGGTCTTCTTCGCTGAGACATGGACGCACTTAAGGTCTCTCCGCGGATCTTCAGAATAGCGTTTACAGTTGATTTTCCAGAGCCTGACATAGGTTCATCGATATCATAGATTCCGTCTCGAACTGCAGCCTGAATGATTGCTAAATGGCGAGTCAACTCGGCGTCTCGAGCGGCTGCAGCTTGGTCCCAGCCGTGACCTGCCATAACCTCATCACTAGGATAGAATGGTCGTCGGGTTGGGTCGTTGGCCTGCTCTTGCATGACGTTCAGGTGAGATAACTCGAGAAAGGTGATTGGCATCCGTCGTGGACCGGTAATACCTTCCCCTTGCGAATTGACAAAGGGTGCAGCGCGAGGGAGATTGACACCATAACCAGGTCGGATAGCCTGCAGTTCGTTCTCCGTAATTGGTGCCCGGATTGTACCAAAGTCATTGCGGTCTGCATTGGGGATTAATGGTCTATCCCGGGATCGACTTGGCTTGTTGTCACCGTTTTCATCAGGAAGCTTGCGCTTTCTGGTTTTCTTGGGGACAGGTGATGTGCCGTTGTCGTTGTTTCCAGGGACAGGCAAAGAGGGAAGGCGAAGCCCACTACCTTGGATGTGCGCGTGGAATACACAATTACTTCTGTTCTATTCTCGCGGATGTGGTCCAATCCACCATGAATCGAAGCAGAGTCATCCAGTTGCTGACGCCGAAATGTTTTGTATTCGCCGATGTGCTGCTCCCTTTTCTCGAGTTCTCCGCCGTTCAAATCAAATCCCTATCGGGATATTGTCAGTAAACAATCGCATCTTGCTCATACTGACACAATATCAATGAAAGATGTCTGCCAACTGGGTTTCAATCATAGGAAATGGCTCTTCTCAATTGTGGATGAAGATCGCGTGGTACTGCTTAACATACCTTAGATTGCACCGGTGGGCCTGCGCGACCAATATCCACCAAGCTCAAGATGAGCATCGCAAGTGCTAGCATATGCAGAAGTAGCTTCATGTTTGCTATGGCTTTTCGTATCAGTTTAATCTTTGTTTGTGTTGAGATGCTGTTTTGGAGATTTCGAGAGTTGCGTTTGGAGTGTGTGTGGGATGTAGACTACTGGGCGGGGTCGAATTTTTGTCTATCGTCGGTAATCGGGGTGTCCTCGCTTGCAAACCGCAGACCACAGACCATCGCTTCATGCACACCATCGTGGGCTTCCATACGACATCCAATACTTTTTGTAAAGCTGGAGTAGCCGCAGCCGATCCCATGAACTTACGATCTGTAACCTCCTGTGCAAGCACCGCTGACGGAAGAAATGTTCAAGAGGGCTCGACACAGCGACTGGCTGCGCGCAGCAAACAAATTTCAGTATAAAAATCCTGCTCCAAGCAAGAGATATTCTCTCGTGCTTTTCCTCTTTCGAACATCGAGCTCGACAGTATACAGATGGCCTTTGGGCTTGTCCATCCTCCAACGATCCTGCCATTCCATTGTACGACCCGTTGGACGGAGAAGTTGGCAGTCCAGCCGGGCCAATGACACTACAACACAAGGACTGAAAGATTAGAGCAGGAGGATGATAGCCTCCGAAGATCCCGGCTGACTACTCGCTGGACCCGTAGGCTGGATATGATCTAGAGACTAGAATGCGGCATCGCACACTACGGGTCGTTGAACCTGCCATGGACATACACTTCCTCAAATATCGGTAGATTGAACCAAAAATATCGGTGAATTGCATTTGAGGATAGATGCGGAGCATTGAGATTGAGGTGAACAAGATGTTGAGGCTGGTGCCATACACGTATCCGACATTCCTGCAACAGCAGATAATATCCCAAATCCCAAGTCCACCAACATCTACGACTTCGGAGGCTTCAAGGACAAGACAAGGAGACGTATAAGATCGTCGATCATGGGCATCACGAGCTATATTCGTTGCTCACATACTGCTATGACAACTCGAGAAGAAAGACCAATTGAAGACACAAGATGAAACGGGTCACTGGGGTGGACATTGGGAAATTCCAGATCTCTGTTTGGTAAGAACTACCAGACGAACTCCCAAGCTTGGAGTCTGGAGCAATAACACATCCCCAATCAGTACGAATGGAAGAGGAAATGAAAGATGGAAGGAACCATCCTGGTGGAGGACACTTCCTCACATACCAACCAGCAATATTACCGGGCGACCATGATTTCCAGGCGAGCATGATTGCTACCAATCTGCAGCTGCGTATGATAGCGGGAAAGTCCTGTTCTGGATCTGGTGTGTCTTTTTCTTCATGGCGATGTAGCCTTGCATTCCAGGTCTTCTTTTCTTTTCCGTGCCATGGTAGACGTCTCTCCTCTTGTTGAGTCTTGTGTTTCCCGGTATTGGAGAAGCATTGTTAAGCCAGATGGAGTGAGGCAGCAAACAGTGCCACGAGTAGCAGACCGACTACAAATGATGGGTGTTCCCGTATCAGCAGAGTCGTTGTTTGCCAAGTGGCCTTTATGGTGAATTTCCTGTATGGTGCTCAAGTCCAAGAGAATTTTTTTCGTTTCATTGAAGACGTGTGGGGAATGTGGATCCTAAATACGCCTGGAAGGTACCTTTCCCAGAGCAAAACCTGATCCATTCCAGGGGTCTAAGCGCATTAAACCTTGAATCCGCACACTTCAGTTGTTTCTTGTAGAGCTAGAGCGGGTAGATTGGGCTATATCTGGTTTCTAGTCGTCCTGAGCAATGTCTATCAGAAAGTCGTGATCGTGGCTTCCTCGATATCAAGTCCCTTCATCAAATATAGAAGGGGCTGAAGGAAATAAAGAAGCCCTTGGCAGATACGGGAGGGACATGGTGAGACACGGGATACCTTGGTCGATATGTTGTCCAAAGTGGCCATCAATGAACCGCGGCGTATCATCTACTCCTTATCGTTAGTCCTCTGCATTTCTCCTTTTGAGCTCGAGTTGATCATGAAGGGAAGGTCTGTTCCTACATGCATAATTGCGGTAACATTGTGAGTGATCGGGGCGTCTGCCGATCCTCGAATGGTTGAGGAAACTCTCCGTATAAGTACTCTAGAAGTGAGGAGGAGGCATCGGTGGAGCAGAGGTGTTGTAAGATGCTTCTATTCCGTACGCGGTGGGCTGCAGAGTACTGCTAGCTTCACCAAAAAAGCTGAAGCAAGGTTTCGTACCCAGCTGCTTATATGGTATCGAAAGAAAATCCAAAGAAAGATGCTTCTGCCAAAGAGGAGCGTTCAAAGGACTCTCTGTCCATATATTGGACAAAGGACAGCATGATGTGGGCAGTGGTTCATCGTTTCCAGTTTTCGAGGTTCTTTTTCTGTCGTGGGAGAAGCTCGAGCCTCAAAACAAAGCCTGTGCGGGTCAGTCGCGCTAAGCATCTTCGAGCCTGGTCAACCGATGCAGCAACCTGAATTGGATTTACTGAAGGGATCGCACTACTTGGACGCGATTTCACGGACAAAAAGAATGCCCACGTCTTTGAAGATCTCATTCGCTGAACGTGCTTGGCGTTTTCTATCATTGTATGCCGTTGATAACGTCTGTGCTGTCAAACGTGAGGTTCTGTGAGGAGAAATCTCAACACTTAGTGGAAATTAAATCTAAATTGTGTGCCTACGACTTTTATATCGTGGAAGGTACAGACAGTCTGACATGACGAAGTACGGCAGAGCACTATGTTCTTTGACAGAAGCACACTCCTGAATCGCGCTACACATGCAACGGCTTCTGTTTGCCAGAGGGATTTCTGAGTGAAAGAACCCATAAGCATCTGATCCTCCAAGACAGCCTCGACAAAATCGGAGCTTTCACCTAGCTCAAGCAACAATCCTACGTCTCTCCATCTCCTGGTTCTCTCTCAGGTTCGATTCGGGGATAGATAGCCATCTGCACCGCAAGCAGTGCCTTGAGATGACGTTGAAGTTGGCGTCTCGCTTAAAGCTGTTTAGTGGGTCATCAAAACAGAAGGTGGTGTTTGTCGCCTGGGCACCTTCCTCAAGCAAAGCATCCCGTTACCTTCGATTTGCGAGACAGACGCCACGTTTCAAATATCACAGTACTTACATCGTCAATAACAGCATCATTAGTAATGGAAGAATTTGAGGAATATGTTGTAAGTCTTTATTAGTCCTCCTCAACCCCCCCAGTCTTTACCAAGCTGCAGACCGGACCCAGTCTCCGGGTACGAAGCCTGGAGACATCTAGAAGCTCTAATTGACGACGGTTAACTGTGCAGCTATTGGTCTTCTACCACTGTCCGTTCTTCCGCCGCACAAATCTTGGGCTGACTAGTATACTAGTACGAGCGGTTGCTGAGAGAGTACGACGCATTCCTCCTCGCGGAAAGATGCAGGCGTCGATCCGAAGGTGAAATAACACCCAGCCGCATGGTTCTCCCTCACTCACGACCGAGGGTCCCAACTCGTGTCCGACCTCCCGGAATTCCCTTCGAGCAATCCTTCATCATCCCCGTGGAGGCATACGGACTCGAGTATACAGAAACCAGCCGCCGCGGCCTCGACATCGCTCGCAGATTCTTGAGACTCCCTACCGATCTGGGCGACAGATGTGGCAACCTCTTATGGTACCTACAACAATTTTTAGAAGCTCTCTATTTGGACCTACAACCAAAAGATGCCTTGGTACCCGAACGCTGGACTCAGGCTGGACTCAGTCAGGAAACTTGGCAGGAAGCTAGATTACTCATGCACATGGAGCAATTCTTGCGGATCCGTCTTTCAGATTCACGTTTCTGCCATTTTGGTGAAGGTCCACCTATCGATAATAAGAAGGCTTTGAATGCATGGATTGGTTGGATCAGCAGGGTTTACGAGAGTGAAATCGACCTCAGAAGAACTGGGATTCCGGTTGATCCACCTGATGTTGATATGGAGCAATAGCTGGAGCAATGCCGTAAGATGTTGTTGGAACCTCATGATCGCGTCCAGGGGACATCAGGATGGACACAGAGGACACTTGTTCGGTGCTCTGCTCAGGATGGCAAAGATATCCAGACTTGGCCGCTTTGGGTCTGCCCGGTACAGAGGAACAAAGCAAACTCGACATTGATGGAATTGATCATATGTTATCAAATTCAAAACATTCTCGTGAACAAATAATCTTTGACCTGTTGGGAAGGTTCGGCAACTGAAATGATCATAATTATACGCGAAAAAGAGGAATAACAACTTACTTGGAAGACGCAATACTCTCTGATCCAAACAGATTAGACTTCTGGGTGGAATCGGGAAACTCTGGACTGCCTGATATGCCCAATTAAAAATCATTCCGTCATTCCAATCCAGGTCAGAGCGTCGGAAACTGATCACAGGAATCTTTCAGTCTACCCACGCACACAGACATAACCGGTGATCATTCGCCGTGGGCTACGTCCTGAGTTTACTGCAGCTATTTGGCATGAGCCGTTCCTCGCCATGTATCATCCAGAAATGGGCTCGTCTTCAAACGACTTGAAATGCCATCTTCTCGAATCTGTTTTCAGATCTTGCTAATCAGCGTCTGAAAACGGCAAGTAGCTTCATACCTGCTTTAATGATGAATGCCATGATGAGGATCCAACTTTTGCTGAATCGAGATAGATTCGAAAGGCAGCAGCCTACTTTTCTAGGCGATGATATCTGCAGTCACGCAAATCTCGGCACGTCTGTGAAGGTTGTTGGAGCTGCTACTGTATCATCGCGGCTCGCCTGAGGCCTTTTTACTCTAAGTCTTGAGTTATGCTTCAGGGCCATCTATTATTACTGGAGCACCAAGTGACGACCTTAGCTTTCTGTCTTGACTCCAGCTTTCTGGTGAATGGTATTGTCTTGGCACCCGTGATCGGGCTCCTTTGCGCTAGTTGCCGACACTCGAGAATCAACACCCAGCCGACACCTCGAATCCGCGTTCACGGAGCAGGACCAAATTCGATCAACCTGTGATACTGAGTATTCAGAGAAAGGCAGGACAAATCCACATCACAGGTACGTACGTCAATTGTTTCCCACAGTGTTTCGTTGTTGCACTTGCAGAGGCTCGCTTGAATCGCTTCCAACATTTTCTACCCTCTGGAGTTGCATATCTTCTTTGTTTACATGACCATGACAGTGCACCTTGAGCTTCATACTTGCACAGCATACTGAAAGTCAAGTAGACACCTAGCTAATATTAAGCAGACAATCTACCTGAACGCAAAGCAACCATGGTGCAACGAGAGCTAGGCGTCATGGACTTCATGGACGTCAACCCCTCATGGGAAGACTTCGCGCCTTGGGTCGCAGCCTTGGTACAACCCTATCTTTTCCCATACTCTCGTCTAGACAAAGACTAACTCAACTCCAGAATGAAATCGAATTCTGCATGCTCAAATGGTACCTACGTAACCCTTTCGATCCCTTCAACAGCAGCAAGCCAAAGAACCTCCACGAGCATGAGAACCCCCTCGCGCGCCGCCTTGCGGATGTTGAGTTTGGAGATCTGGACGAAGAGTATGGCCACCTGATTGAGAAGTACAGTTGCGGTGATACTGCTGAATGGGAGCGGAGAGTCAAAGCTCGGGAGGGTAAGGCAATGAGAGAGGAGGAGAGAAGAGCCGAGAAAATGGGGATGGAGAAGAGGAACTTGGCTGAGAAGGTCATTTACCAACAGGTAGAGGATGGCCAGGACATGGATGGGCAAGAAGATGATACCCTGTCCCAGCCAAACACTCCAACTCCCGGGCACAAAGCAACGAGCCGAACCAAAATCACATCGAAGAGTGCGGCTCGCCAGTCCAGATCTGACTGGGGACAGGAGAGAACAATGATGACGGAGGATGAGATTCGTATCGTTCAGCCAGACTATGATACGATCGGTCGACCATCGCATGGTAGGATGGGTCGGCATAGGGCGTTCCTGCCTGGTGGAGAGGGTGATAGGAAGGGTGTGGGAATGGTGGAGTTGACTGATGTTGAGTTGTAAGTCGCCTCATTTCTCCTCCAGCCTCCTGAAACCATCAGCTTGATCTTGAACCGAACTGAGCTAACTTTTGTTCTTTACAGCCGCAACCTCGTGCGCCACCGCATGGCAAACAAGATTCACATCCCTAGGCTTCGACCTCGCGACGACCCAAAGGAGCAAGCAAGCTGGGACGTAGCTGCACGTAAGAGAAAAGAGAAGCTTGAGGGTGCTTTGGATGCTGCGAGGAAGAAGCTGGGTGTGAGTAAGGAGGAGCGGGAGGCACTTTTGGCGGATTGGGAAGGAGAGATAGACTTTCCGGAGAGGGAGGAGGAGAGGTTCAAGAGTATTACTGCGTTGGGACGTGAGGCTCTGGCGAGTCGTCGACAGAAGCTGTGATGGCTACTGGTAGGCGCATGATGTATATTAGTGACCAATGTGTGGTGACCAATGTTTGGTGGCAGGATTTGATCTTTTGCTGAGCAAAAGAAGCAGATCATAGTCTTACGATCGCGAGAGAATGTATGGATCGAGGCCTCATATGACTCAAAGGGAATGATGCGCTGATCGATAAATGCATCAAATCCATTGACAAGCACAAGTATCCAACGAATAGGGAAATGATCCATCCGCTTTCGTATCATGTCTGGTGGTTGTGCCATCTTCCCATTGATACGTCATCCGCGCAAGTTTCCTAGCCATATTTGCTTCCCGTAACAGCTGCAGATTGCTCCTGGTATTCTCGATTCATTGTTGATGCTGGACCATCCAAGAATTCATCGAAACTCTCGTATGCCCAGATACCTCTTTGAAATGCCCAAATGTGGTTTATTCGATGGAACATCTTGCATAGATCTAGTGACTCGGAACGATTCTCGTGATCTCCACATCTGGCTTAACTGATTGGGCTTCCAAGCCTACTGACTTATTTCATTTTCGAATGGCCCGGATTAAGGTTGGTTATTCGACATCTACCGCTGGTGTTTGATCATGCGAGGATGCATGTGGGGAAGATGTCCTCGTGATGAGAACTGGTTGTTGACATGCTTAGTCACCAAGCGAAGCACTACTCACCACCTCATGATGTGGGGAAAGATTTCTATTCATAATTTATCTATCTATTCCTCTATCCAGTATTTCCAGTCACCTGCTTTCCCAATTCTATTGCGCCAGCCGATTCAAGTCCCAGAATGTTACAATCGTGGATGTTGCCCAGACTCAAGAAGCTTACTTCGCGCAGCCCTTCGTGCCGTGTTTCGCTCCACCTTCGCCGTCCTTCGCTGCCCTTCTGGCAAGGTCCGCTTTCACCTTCCACTCGCTGTACTCTTCCACTTTCTTATCCTTGAACTCTTGGGTCTGCTCTTCGGCGAAAGAGTAGATGGGGTCGACTTGGAGTGCTGCAGGGAGAGGCCCGAACTCGTATCCGTTTTTCTCAGGGTCTTTGATTCGGTTCTTGAACTCCTCGTAGTCGACGTTTTTTCCAGCGATCGCATTGATGACCTCTTTGGCTTGGGAGATCGTAGCCTTCTGACCCTTGCGCTTGTATTGGGCGAGGAGGTTCTCGACAGCCCGGCGTCGAGCTTTTCGATTGTCGGCCATGCGGGCGGCGTCCATGTTTCCTGCGTATCTGGCAGAATCGAGCCATTTATTGAGTTCTTCATCACGCTCGTGGCGCGCGCCTAGATAGGAGTCGCGGAATGCGGGATCGTGATTGGTTGATCCCAAATGACCTCCCATAGCCCAGTTCACCGCAACCTTGAAGAAAGCCTCGTCGTTAGTGACCCAGACTTGGCCTGAGCCTACTTTCTTCTTCTTTTGAGTAGGAGCTTCCTTCTCCTTGCTCTCCTCATCTTTCTCCTTCTGATTTTTCTTTTGCACCTCTACATCCTTCTGGTCGCCCGCTTTCTCGTCACCCTTCTTCTTCTTCTGCTTCCTGGTGCTGGCCTTGAAAGCGCCGCCGTCCGGCTTGAAGCAGACTACTTCGGTGTCCTTCAGAACCTCATATCCATCTCGGATGAAGGAGAGCATTGCCTCTGAGATCTTGGGGCGGATCTTTCCGAAGTCTGGCTGCCAACGGTCGTGGTGAACCTTCTGAACAACTTCACCATCTTCACCTGTGCCCTTCGCTTCATCCTCGTCCTTCTCCAGATCCTGATTGTCCCCCTCATCCTCGTCCTTCTCCTCGTCCTCGTCATCGATGTTCTGCTCTTCGTCTCCACTCTCCTCACTCTCGTCGTCGTCATCCGACTCAGCAAATTTCTCATCCTCCTCGTCTCCATCATAATGCTCGCCGCTCTTCGATGGTGTCTTGCTCAGTTTTCGGCGTTGATGAGGAGGAGAAGGGTTATAGTCCGATCCATAATCATCGTCAAGGTGCTTCTTAGGGCCAGCGGCCGCATTCCGTTTGGCAGGACTCATGTCGGTGTTCCTTCGGTGATTGTTATTGGATGATGGTCGTTGCTGTTGCTGAGAGGAGGGAGAGTGAGAAGTACCGCCAGCATATGTATCAGCATCACCATTTCGAGGAGATACTGGAAAGATTGACTGCGGTTCGGTGCGCTCATGTTGTGAGACAGTTCTGAAAGGAACCTGGATCCCATCAACAGAGAAACCGAGACCAAGGCCTTCTGCGCTCGCGTAGCCGTCGACTGGGTCGTGCTCGTCGATGTCGAAGTCATCGCCCTAGAAGGTGGTAGGTTAGCCGAGGAGGGCACTAAAAGGCTACTAGAAAGCGGGAGGTTGCAGAGAAAGAGACTTACAAAGTCCAAGTTGGTATCAGGGTCAAAGAGAGGCATTGTGTTGGTAGTGCTTGAAGGAACGAGATGTTTCTGTGCTTTGGGTTGGAAGTGTTTCAAGTAGTGGTAGTAAGTGGTGCGGATATCGAAGGAGGGTTGAAGTCTTAGTCGAAGTGCTTCTTTGTGTCGGAGTAGATCGTGTCTCGAGTTTTTCCTCCTGTTTTAAGGCCAAGAAGCAGATGGGAAGAGTCTCGAGAACGCGCTAGCAAGCTGCTCTTTAGCGAGGCGCGCCCATTGACCTGCATCGTGCGACATTTTCTGGCGTTGATATGAATGAAAAACTCGAATTCACGCGATGGCTCCGCATTCACGAGACTAGGTGGAGAGGCTGGTAGTAAACAGTTGGTACTGTAATATTCACATATATACAGTAGGATAGGTCATCAGAGATTGTGAGAGGGAAGACCAGCTAGAACAATGCATACACATGGCGATCAAGCAACTGTTCAAGACCTCAGTGTAATTATAGAAAATAAGACAATCTCGTCCTCCAATTCTTTGATGTACTTGAAGAGAAACTCTTGATATCTACACTGGAGCATATTCTAAATGCAGCGCCCACCGAAGTTGCTTGTAGAAGAATCATGTCGATAGCCGCCCAACCCACCAAGACACGCCGTCCAATATCCTTCAACTAAGCAAAGTTGGCACCCTACGGCAGCAAGAATAAGATTTTGTCTGTTATGTAATAGCAAGGCTAATGTCCTTATACATACTAGTGATCACTTCTAAAACATCTAACCTGAAACATGTGAAGCGTCAACTTCAATTTCGTGTACACAACCTGCAAAGCAAGCTCCATCGATGCCCTCCAATTCTACGTTAGTATTTCACCAGTCTGAACTCCTCTGCAGCCGACACACTTTCTATTCCGACATTAGTATTCTGACATTCGGAATATAACCTCCTATTTCACTCCGCCATGATAATCATACCTTTCCGTGAACATGACCTCCTTTCATTTCCCTGCCCCCTGACCCCTGATATCTTTAGACCTTACAAATTCCCAAGTGCACGCCCTGAGCTCTACGACTTACTTATACCATTCTTTTCCCCCTCCCTATCACCAATATTCCATCTCAACAGTCGGCATCAACCCCATCTCCATCCTCGTGACATCCATACGCTTCTGAAACTCCATGCAGAGCAAAAAGCAAAAGGCAAAGCTACCTGCAACGAACAAACATCAACCACCAAACACCAAACCCACCCCTTTTCCCAGTACACTCCAATGCCCCCAAACGTAGGCAACTGGATCCATGTGACTGTGGCATTGGTCGTCCAGTCGATAGACGAGGATTGAAACAGTAAAAGCTAGATAAGTACCCGGCATGGCTTCAAGAACGAGTTTATTTATGCGGGCTTACCGTATAAGATATCGGTGTGAGCTTGATCATCTAGCCAGAGCCAGCTGACTCTCCACAACACCGATATCTACAGGCCAGAATGGAGAGGCAGAGGGAGAGATGGACAGTCATGAATGACCTCGGAAAGTTTAAAGTTATTTGGCTTGTTTTTTTTCTTGTTTTCGTTCGAATGGTGTGGATGATATGTTTGTATGGAGAGGGTACTCGTCAGCTACCAGCAGTGAGTACCGTAAGCAAGCACCGTAAATCGGGAAGATAAGGGGCATGACTTCCGTTCAGTGTCGACGTGAGGTCTTCGCTCCCCTCGCATTAATCGAGGCGGAGTTAGCTTAGTCGTTTCCCGATGGACGGTTGAATTTGCAAAGGGGAAACACATGGACATGGAGGTGGTCATTAAACAGGCGATCAGAAGAGCAAGCAGGAAGCAAGGGTATCAGCAACGTTCATCCTATTTTCCATTTCCCCTTCCCTCCCCTTTCCCTACCCATCTCCCATGCCCAACCCATTCCTCCATACCATACATTTGTTGTTATTTGCGAAGAACCAGCACGTAGAGCTCTATCATACATACATGCATACATACACATCGCCGCACGTCACCATTACCCTCTTCCCTCCAATCCACCCAACCCACCCATCCTCAACCTATCTCCTAACCCAAAAGCCACTTGATCAACCCACTACTCAATCATCCATCGGCTTATCCGTCAAACTAACACCGACCCTCGCCCCAGCGGCACCGTCTTCATTGCCTCCAATACTACCCACACTATCCCTCTTCCCCTGGTCCTGACTCATGCGCGCGAGTCCCACCGGTCTCCTCCCCGCAAACCTTCCAGAAGCAGCAGGTGCCGATCTGCCCAGACTATTCCTCTTCTCTACGCCAACCTCGTCAATTCCATCGCCCTTACCAGGGATGTACGTTGCGCTGGTGGGAGGAGCTTCAGAGGCGCCGTTGGTGATAGGTTTGAGCGGGGAATCGGTGCCGTTTGCAGTCTCGGATGGGACTACGGGTGCAGATTCGCCGGGGACTTCGAGGCTTGCTCTTGCGCCTGGAGCGGGTCTCGGTGTTCTCGCGTGGTCGGTGTTGGCTGTTGGTGAAGTCTGGATAGGGAATCTGGTTTCGGGGCCGCCGGATGAGCGATCTCTGCGGTGACCACGGGGTGAGGGCGCTGGAGATTTGTCGCGGCCTCGAGAGCCGCCGGCTTTTTCGATGATGGCGCGGGCGCGGGCTTCCATGTTGGCTTTGCGGTTGCTTTCGTCGGTGGAGACGCCCGAGACAGAGCGAGGGCGTGTGTCGACGCTGATGCTATGGGAGAGAGAGGAGGCTCGCTTCAGTTCGGAGAAGATGGCGTCTTTGTGGGAGAAGAGGTCTCGAATTAGACGGTAGGAGTACTTTTCTTCCATGGTCATCGAAGTCTCTGTTCTGGGACGGAGAATGCATGGTGCTAAGGCGGTTGCCAGAGCAGAAATGTAGGTCTCATCGGCGGAAGTAAGCTCGATAAGTCTTGTAAAATGTGTCATGAGGGCATCCAAAGTTGCAATATTTGCTAGTCTGAGCTGGCTGAGGGTGTTTTGAAGGACGGAGATGCGAGACTCAATAGACTCGGATGCTGGAGAAGAATAGATGGTTTTCATAATTTCGTAAACATGAGAAGAGACCAGGGAATCTAAGCAGTGTTAGCAGGATCGGAGACACGAGCGCAATCTAGCATACCTGGAAGTTCTAGTAAGTACAGTTTAAGAACGCTTGCAATGATGGGTATATCGAATGGCTCCAAGGTTTCAATGCCGAATGCTTTTCCTGTGTTGAGCGCTGCACGTATTCTGTGAGTCTGATGAAGTGGGACATCAACCAACCAAACACTTCGACGGGCTTCATCGCCCTCAAGATCAGGATATCTGTTATCGAGGAATGTCAGGATGGTTGTGACGAGAGCTGGAACACGTTTGCGATCAGCTCTAGCACGGGCCTCGAGATCCACACCGAACGTCTGTTCATCTGCAGAGTTGTAGTAATTCTCGTAGACCACAACCTTTGGAGCGAATCCACCAGTGCGGTAATTCTCCAACAAGTATCGGAGATCGCCGATTGGCTGAACAGTCTCCTGGTAGAGCATCATATTGTCAACAGTCGATTGAAGACTTGGGATGACATTGCTGATGGTCCCAGAAAAGTCCAGGATGATGGTCTTAATCGCCTTTAGACGATCAAGTTCGCATCTCTCCAAGTATCGCAAGTGCTCAATGATAGCCTCCTCCAATTGGCAGCGAAGAAGGTCCAGCTTTCTGACGCCTGCCTTGTATCTCTCATCCGCCTCTGATGCTTCCCTTCGAAGTCTGTCCCCTGGTGTTTCGTTTGGATGTTGAGTGTTCAGAGGGTTCCATCCAGCCAGATAGTCAGTGACAGTTCCTACGACTGGAGACTCTGCATAGTCGGATTGGGAGGCCATCGAGAATGTCCTGCTTACAGGGACCTTCTTCTCAGGAACACCAGACCATTGGAAAGCTTTTGGCTTCCATTGATAGAACATTTTGGAGCTGTTTGCGAATATGCTTCCCACATTTCCAATGAGCCGCAAGAAACCATTTGTGATCAAATCCTGACCGATGCGCTCGGCATGACTGACACTGGTTGCGCCCATGCTCTTTTGCAGGTATTCCACGATCTCAGCTCCACTGGTTGTATTCTGGTATGTGCCCAGGATAGGGACTTTCGTCTCGCCCAGCCTTACGGTATTCAAGACGTGTGATAGGATCTTCTTGACTTGCTCCGGCTGGTAGACCTCGTCTCCAATTTCTACGGGCTCGTCATCTTCCTCCTCCTTGTCCTGGACCTTGATCTCGGGTATGTTTGGTTTGGGACTGACTTCCGGATCTTGGAAAGCAAGCTTGTTCTCCTCCTCGATATCTTCGACTAGCCTGCACTTATTGAAATAATGGCTGCGCAGCTTCTTAACAGTCTCGGCTTGCTTGTCGTGAAGTTTTATCCGTGCTTGTAAATCGTCTTGGGAATTCTGAACTCGTGACTCGTGGGCATCGCACCATCTCGTGAAGGGAAGTACGACTAGATCTCGAATACTTTGGGCGATTTTCCGATGGTTCTTAGCTGCCTCTTCCATCTCCGTCCGCACTCCATCGTATGCCTGCAGATCTGTTAGCAGATGGTTTCCCTCCCCGCAGACTCTTCCCCTCCTCTCTGACCTTCTTGACGCTTGCTCCATCATCTCTTGAGAAACCTCCCCCTATCCTGTCTGTTGCTGCGCCGATTTCTCCCAACTTCATGCCATATAGATCTTCGGCCTCTGCTCGCATCCGCGCAATCGTCAACATCTGCTGGTTCTCTTGCACACCCTGCTGAAGCTTGCCAAAGAGGACGCCGAGTCCTAGCAACAATTAGAAAACGATTCCAGGACCCCGAATTCCATTTCTCCTTACCTCCCGCATAGTCCCCTGACCAAAAGGAGTCTGCGAATCCTGGCATGGCTGCTGTATATTTGCGCTCGGAATTGGTGTTGTTGGAAGATCACAAAGGTCGCAGAGCCTGCAGAACAGTTTTCAAGGGGTTGTGACAGTCTGCTAACGAGTGACGGAGGTGGTGATGTTGGGCGGCTGGCGGTTGCGGGTTCAGGAGTACGAGTTACGAGCTTCTTGTCGCTTCCCTTCAGCTGTATCCCTGTTCCGTTCCGACTGACTGCTGTCGCGGCCCGTCGTTCGTTGTTGGGATGGATTGGAGTGACAGCCGTGATTGATTTCGTGTTCGTGAGTGTGAAGCGACCGCTATGATTGTTAATTACGCAGTAGAAAAGACGAGAAGATGAAGGTATTCACAGCATGAATTATGGGCATTTCTTTTCTCTCGTGGCAGCAAGGAACCTCCCAAGTGACGCCTGCAGATCATCGTCGCGTCCAGATGTGGTTTAGGGGCATTGAAAGCAGCCCCAGTCTTGGTATCATGTGATTCGAGATCCGCCTTATCAATCAACTTCAAACGACATCATTTCCGACGAACTGCCATGAAGAGTTGAGATATTGTTTATTTTTGGTTGTTTAGGCTGCATATTTATATCCTCATATCTTCGACATGTCTTACTCTTATGAGCAAGATCCTCTGCTTCCGAAAAATAAGAGATCTCCAGAGGTTAGATCTCGACCTGAGAGTATCAATGACGAGTATGCCAAGGAAGAGCTTTTGGGGGAGAGGACACGACCAAGAAGATCTATATGGAATGAAATCGGAGCCATGATCTTGGGATTATGTATATTCTCCAGCTTGGTCATGATCTTCATGCCTTCAAATCCTCCCGATGATGATAGACCTATTCCAAAGACAATCAGCCAGCGGGTCAACCGGATTCTTGAAGACACCCCACTTATCGGTCAGCTCAACCCCTCTATTCAAGAAACAATTCTGACAAAAGACAGATGGCCACAATGATCTTGCAATTCTCATCAGGTTCTTGTTCAATAATCAAATCTATGGTGATGATTTCAAGAAACCATTTGAAGAGGGCGGCATGATGGCTCATGTTGATATTCCTCGGCTGCGGGAAGGCAGGAACGGAGGTGCATTCTGGAGTGCATTCGTACCATGCCCAAAGAACGGATCAGACTTCTCAGATGAGAACTATGCCGAATGTACGTTCTTTCCAACGACCAAGTCCCTCCTCATCCCAATGCCATTTCGCTCTCATCTCATCTCCTCATTCCCATTGCTCACACTAACATGAAAAACAGCTGTCGCCTTCACCTACTCTCAAATTGACCTCCTCACCCGTCTCCAAGCCGCCTACCCCACCACCTTCTCCCCGCCCCCCAACAGCAGCACCGCCCTCTCCTACTTCGCATCCAAACACCTCATCTCCCCCCTCGGCATAGAAGGCCTCCATCAAATCGGCAATTCCCTCTCCAACCTCCGACACTACTACGCCCTCGGCGTCCGCTACTCAACTCTTACCCACAACTGCCACAACGCATATGCCGACGCCGCTCTGGTCGAACTACCTTCCGGCGGCGTGGAAATCGCAAAGCCGAAATGGGGAGGCGTGTCGCCCGCGGGGAGAGAGTTGATTGGGGAGATGAATCGCTTGGGCATGATTGTTGACCTGGCGCATGTTAGTCAGGATACTATGCGTGATGTCCTCGGCGGGTCGAAAGATTGGGAAGGGAGCGCGGCACCGATCATGTTCAGCCATTCGTCCGCCTATGGTATATGTCCGCATCCTCGCAACGTCCCCGATGACGTTCTACAAATGGTGAAAAAGAAGAATAGTATCGTGATGGTGAACTTCTCACCCGATTTCGTATCCTGCATCACCAACTCCTCTGATCCCTCTGGCATGCCAGAGTTCTACCCAGCGAACTCAACGCTCGCGCATGTAGTGGATCATATCGTGTATATCGGGAACTTGATTGGGTATGAACATGTTGGGTTGGGGAGTGATTTTGATGGGATACCTACGACGCCGGAGGGGCTGGATGATGTGAGTAAGTTTCCGGATTTGGTGGCGGAGATGTTGAGGAGGGGGGTGAGTGATGAGGATGCGGGGAAGGTGGTTGGGGGGAATATTTTGAGGGTTTGGAGGGATGTTGATGAGGTTGCGAGGGAGATGCAGAGGAGGGGTGTGAAGCCTGTGGAGGATAAGATGCCGAGTTTGAGGGGGCCTGAGGCGTTTGTTTGAGCAGCCACGAGAGAATTGGAAGGTTGCGACGGTCGTCTGGATTCCTACTGGACAAAGCATTACATCTGTTATCGAATGCTAATGAAGTTTCGTGATACGACTTCATGACTTCCAAAATAAGGCTGGGGCTGTAGCATTGCATTCTGATTCTAGACCACGGCTTTTCTACACCCTTCGAGCATATTACCTTCATTAGATCTGTGCGTATCCAAAATCTCTTTCCCTCTTTTCCTCAATTTTGAAAACTGCTCGCAATGCTACTCCAAGAACCAGCATCTTACCAATGCATGCATGCACGTGATTACTTCACCGATTTCCCGGTTTTTAATCCTGGTTCTCATTCTCAATTCTCAACTTCACACTACGCAAGGCTATTTGATCAGTTTCACGAATTCAACAATGACCGAAGTCGATCGACCCCATGTCCAAAGATCACCTCATCACCCCAGCTTAATTGCTTACACAATCCCCCCTCTCTTGCCTGAAACTTCAGCACGTTCCTCACAACCTGGGAGCACGACATACTGGGTAAAATCTCATCCCGGGCCTTTATGTTGACAGTTAACTTGCATAGTAAGTTGCTCTCCTGCTAAAGCTGAATTATCTTACCATTTTCTCAGGTTTCTTTCTATTTTGGTTGGCTGATAGCATCTCGCTTACCACCCTGCTGACTTATTTACATCATTACTTGGCTGACGGGGCGGGACACCCACCCCGTTCCCGCTCCTGCATTTCTTTCGACCCCATCTCGCCCATATCTCGCAGACCCATGATTTAGCCGTTCCTCTAAAGACTCTGGAGAATTCCAATGCAGATTATTAAGCTAGAATACGTTGTTTATATATCTTCCCGTTCACACAACATCATACTCTCATAGACTTATGTAATCTATCTATCCAGTGCAATAGTTGCCATTTCAGCATGCGTTATCATCCTCACCGCATAGCAAATTTCGAAAATATAAGAATCTCGACACCTGCTTCTCCTGGTCCCATCTCTAAAGCCCACAAATCATCTCTTCTCACATATTTCCAATTCCCTGAAAAGAAATGTCCTCTCCATCAAAGCCAATCCGCGTCGCCCTAATCGGCCTCTCCTCCACCCCCGCCGACTTATACGAAGGTACCAACTGGGCCGCAAGCGCTCATCTCCCATACCTGCTTAAATCACCACACTTCGAGATCGCTGCATTACTAAACAGTACCACCGAGTCTGCTCATCAAAGCATCCTAAAACATAACCTGCCCTCATCCGTAAAAGCTTACGGAGCTCCTGAAGGTACTTACTCTCCCCCTTCTCCCACCCTCCCTTTTTCCTTCTCCCTCCTCCTTTATCAAAACCCAATTCAAACATCAAGATTAACACGAAATGTGCTAATCTCCGTAGATCTCGCAGCCGACCCCACCATCCAACTCGTCGTCTGCTCCACACGCGTCGACCGCCACTTCTCCACCGTCCGTCCAAGCATCATAGCAGGCAAAGACGTCTTTGTCGAGTGGCCGCTTGAGAAAAATCTAGCGATCGCGAAGGAGATGAATGAGTTGGCGAAGGAGCATGGCGGGAGGACGATTGTCGGGTTGCAGGGACGGTATTCGGAGCCGGTTGTTAAGGTTAAGGAGTTGGTTTGGGGGAGGGATGGAAAGGGAGGAAGGATTGGGAGGGTTTTGGGGAGTACGTTGTTTGCTGCTTTGGGGGTAAGTGGTCTTCGTTTCTTACTCCTGGCGTGCGTTGATACTTTCAAGCTATGGAATGGTATGAAGGACCGAGTATGATGCATTTGACGTTCTGGATGATGGTTTGGGAGGTTAATCTCTGAAATGGGTGATATTGAGAGGGATGGAAAGTGCTGACTAGTAAACAGAACTCTGGACCTACGGAGAGTAAGAACGTTAGATACTTCCTCGACAGAGAAGTCGGCGGCAATACACTCAGCATCCATTTCTGGCACGCAATGGAATGCGTCGTATCTGGTACGTCTCCTTCTTCATTCCTCCTTCCCGCTGTTCTCCTCATCTCTCTTCACTTCCAAACATTTTACTAACATCCCACCACAGTCCTCGGCGAATTCAAAACCTATTCCTCCTTCCTCGTCAACCAACACCCCACAAAAGACATCGTCACATCCACCACCAGCATCAGCACACCCAACAGCACCATCGTGCAAGCCTCCGCCCCCAACACCGTTCCAGACCAACACCTCTTCCAAGGTATCACAGATCACAACATCCCCTTTTCAATGCACCGCCGTGGCGGCGCTCCATTCCCAGGCACACCAGCTGTGGAATGGCGGATCCAGGGGGAGAAAGGAGAGGTGAGGTTGGTGAGTGAGGATTATTTTATCCATATGGGACATGGGAGGCCGAAGACGAGGATTGAGTTGTTTGTCGAGGGGGAGGGCGAGGGCAATGTTAAGGAGGTAGTTTGGGAAGAGGATGAGGGAGAGGGAGAGAGGCGGGATGGAGGGGATGAGGTTAGTAAGATGGATTTACCGGTTTTTGCGAGGGGCATTGCGAAGTTGTATGAGGGGTATAGGAAATGGGAGGAGGGGGTGCCGGATTGGGATGTGGCGGTTAAGAGGCATGAGGTTGTGGAGGAGATGTGGAGGAGATATGATGAGGATGTTGAGAGGGGACTGGCTATTTGAGGTGAGAGTGCTTGGGTACGATTTTCGTGTCGAAATGTCGGTTATTCATGAAATACGGGATTCTGGTAGAAGGCAGTCGTTGATATTTCGAAGTAGCTTCCAGTTATAGAGTTATTATTCCTGCAATTGAGTTGAATCCAGATATCGGGTTAGATTTCCCATCTCAAAGACTCCAACTGGATTAATTTAAGCTAATGAGGATACATATGATTTAGTGTGAGTCAATAAAAGGTGTCATTTGCAAAATTTAGTGGTATAAACGATTGTTTTTATGAAACCCTGAGCTTGGTCTGCGTCGACCTTTCCTTCAATTCAGACCCGGTAGTGTGAGTGTAGCGAATCGACTTTGCCAAGGAAATGAACTCGAAATCGAATTTTGAGACCTTAAAACGGATCTGTCAACATGCACCTTGGATGAAGAATGATATTTAATTGGCGTGAGCTCCCAGTTCTTAACGTGTCGATGCCATTAAGCGAGAAGCAAAAGCGATGGCTTTTGCATTCGATGTTATTCTGTCGTGCAGAGCTGTTTCTCTTCTAATTATATTAACTTCTGATACTCTTGAGTCAAAAGTAGCAAGCAGCCTGATCCTCGAGTGTTGAGACTTTGGTGATACATGTTGGGCGGTGCAGCACACCCTGTACAACCTCTACATTTGGCAACAAGGTCACGGCGAATTAGTTTCAATACTTCTGGAACACGGCGCCGAGGTAGATATCATCAATTTTCAAGGTCGTACCTTCCTACACCTAGCGTGCTCCCGAGGACACGAAAAGATCGTTGATATTTTGCTGAAGTGGGGAGCGAAAAGCATTACGGACCATGGAGGGCAATCTCCGTTGCATGACGCTGGCTACGGTGGTAATAAAGCTATCGTGGAGAAATCATTACATCTATGTCTGGATCCCAACGCTAGGCTCGGAACAGGAGCAACGACTCTCCACTGAACTGCGGCAAATGGCAAGGAAGGAGCGTTACGACTTCTAGTTGAAGCTGGAGCAGATCTGACTGCTCAGGACTCTGACGGCAGGACAGCTTTAGATTATGCTATCTTTGGAGGTTATGAGGCAACTATTCAACTGCTATTAGAAGCAGGGTGCCATTCAAAGACTCCACCGAATAATGGAGAGACTGTGTTGGACCATCCTAAGGGCGGCACTGATTTGCCAATGTGCCATAGTCGAGCGATCTCAAACCCATTTGTTTTTTCATATTCGGCATGCGAACGGTCTTGTTAATATATTGAAGTTAACCATGTGGTCGTTCTAGATCAAGGAATTGGCACAAAGGATGGAGTGAGGAGTCAAACACAGGTCATTCACGAGACAGTGAATGAACATTTCTTGGCGCATGGATATGTATCGATCTCAGAGAACCCTCCACGGGTTTATGTATACCGGTATCATTTGTGTAGTAGACCGTGACATTTCCAAAAAGTTTATTGAGGCCGTTTCAATGTCAAATCAGAAAAAAGGGAATGTGTCAGTAAGTAAGATTTACCTGTGACAATACCTTGGACGGTTGTCCTGTGTACAAGGAAACCCGTTTGTTGCAGTGGAGACGTAAGCAAGTCCGCCAAGGCCAAAATGTTTGGACTACTTATCGAAAGTAATCTCAAGCACCTTCTGGGCGTCATTGAGTTTGAATACTCCTTAGTCCTCAGGTTATTTATTACAGAAGCCGACCGTCTTCGGAAAGTTTGAGAGCGCTGTAATGCCCTAAATCTATCATCTTCTGGAATAATGACGAGGTCATTAAGGCCTTACATTCACCTAAAAGACATCAACTAGGAAACAAGACTGTGTGCCTAGATGTCTCCATCTGCAAGGCAGCGCAATCCTTTCCACGCAGTCATCAAACACTACCGTATTACACCAAGTACAACGTCCTCATAGTTTCCAAACCTGCAAATTGCGATACCTCGCAACAAGCGGCTGCATCTGCCTAAACCCAATCCTTCCATCCCGAATCACCGGTCCCGTCGACTTATCATCGTAGAACTCAAAAACCTTCAACCCATTAATCGAAAACGTCACTTCCCTCTTATCCTTCACAACCTCAATGGTATAAAACGCCCCCGCCGCATCCGCAACCGGCGGTAGCGGATCTGCACCCTGAGCAACGAGATAAAAACCCGGCGATTTCCTCAAGTTCGCCAGTAAGAAAGCTCGCTCTTCAGGCCAACGTCTTCGGAAATAGGATGCGTGTAGAGTTCGGATGTCAGAGGAGTGATATTGCGGATAACTCCCATTTCGTGGTTTGAGTGAGGGGTCGAAGATGGATCCTTTGCCGTCGTCTGCAACGGAGGCGGCGCCGAAGAAGAACATTGCCAAGCCGGGTTCATTGCGGGGAGAGAACTCCCAGGTGATGCGTATACCGTCTGGGAAGACCTCTGGGACCCAGTAGACGAAATAGTCATCCACCTTTCCGGCGCCTGAGAGCTCGATTGTGCCGTTGACTGCGGTGGCTGTGAGGGGTCCTTCGGCAACCCAGGTTGAGATGTCTGAGGTTGAATTGAGGGGGTTGCTGTAAAGTAGTGTTTCGCCCATGGTTGATGCGGCTAAGACAGCGAGGATTGGGAGAATGTTGCGCATCTTGAAGAGTTCGATGAGGAGTTCCTCATAGACTTTGTAGCATGAACCACGGATATTGGCTCTAAGTGTAGTTGAGTTCTAATTTCCCGTGTCCGAACGTTACAAGCTTCGGGACGACAAATTGACGAATTCGTGGGGGCAGTCAATAAGATGATCCCAAGATCCTATTATATATTCGAGATGAAAACTCAATCCGCGATCTCACATTTCCGGAACCATGGGAGTGTGTACGAAAGATCAACAGCTAACCGAGACAGGCAACTCGCTCGCTGTTGTCATTCCCGAGACTAAGACGCGATCAATTTATTTCTCTTCACAACCTCTGTCAAAGACCGCAAGATGTTTTCTTGTCCCTGTATCACGCAATCCTTAGCGCAATTTGGGTGGAAGTCAACAGAAGTAAATTTCTAATTGGGTTTAGGTCGGTGTTTAAACTTCCACCAATGACACGGTTCAGGAATGGGTCTCCACCTGCTGGAAAGGAAGTGTAAACACGAGATGATGGAGGAGCTTATGTCAGAAGCTTAAATCGACAGCAGAATATGCCAAAGACCGCAAGTTCCGAAGGTAGAGTGCACAAATAACTGCAATGGATTGGACGAAGATGCGGTCTCGGGTGCCCCACGTATGCCCAAGGCTTCTTTGAGTTGAGAACCTCGCATCACTGGAAATTGCCAGCAAAGATGTCGAAAAATATTAAAGATCATAATTTAAAATTACTAAAGCTTCGTAAGCTGTATCTTAGGCATTCCCCTCATCTTGCAAGATCAAAGCCGCCAGCCTTTATAGCAGCGCAACGACAGCAACATTAACAACCACCAAAACTACCCCACTATTCCACGCCAAGCCCATCTCCATTCCGACTCCGTTTGTCGAAGTGGATACAGTAGTGGCTGTCTGTGAGATTGCAGTCACAGCAGCGCTCGTAGTTGGAGCCGAAGTCGTTAGCCGAGAAGTGTCCAGATTTGAGGACTGGGTCGAAGTGGAAGCGGTGAGTGTAGCTGATGTAGGAGAAGTGTAGGAGAAGTTCGCGCGTCTGCTTGTGGACGTAGACCTGAGCGTCACGTACACATCATCATCGTCGAAATCATCGCCGAAATCATCGTCGTCATTGCCAGAATACACTGTCGCTCTCGCCGTCGCACTTCCGGTAATGCTTCCCAGACTTGGACTCGGAAGGCCCGTCCAGTAATTGCTGACAGCTGTTTGGCTGGGAAACTGGTCGTTCTCCAGAGTTGTTGTCGTTTCGGATTGTTGTGTGGACGCCGTCGATGCGATACGGTATGCAATACTGTATAGGATTTCCTGGAATGCTTGCGTTGGACGAGCACTGCATTCGGCTGTCCAGATGGACGATACCAATTCATTCGTATTCTCCGTTTCCGAGGTCAAGCCGTGCGCAGAATAGCACGCGCCACATCCTTGAATGGTTTCTCTAAAGTTGGAGCCACAGATGCACTGCTGTTCAGCGAGGTAGTCGATGGATGTCGTGTCGTTGGCAACACATGTGTTCAGTATGTAGACTTGTTGCTCACAAGGAAATGGCGAGTCGTGTAGAGATGGGATGAGGTTGTCGACCGTCGAATCAACGTTGTATGCATATTCCGCGACAGTGGGAAGGCACATCTCTTGGAGATACAGATCAGTTTCCTCATCGAGCTCCCTCCGGTACAACCCTCCGGTGTGGATCAAGGCGATGGCACTGGTGGCCATGAGGCTCACGCATAGAATTTTGACAGCCATGTTCGGGAAGGATGTGATGAGAAGAATCAGACAGGGTGCACTTGCCAGCGATTGCAGAGGGCGACAGTATATGTATCAAATGCAGACCACTGACTCACGGCACGCAATTGTGACAGCCTGAAAATGTTTCCAACGACTGATTTGCGATGAAATTGGATATCTCGTAAGGTGCCTAATCCGGCCATCAGGAGCCCCTGTCGGTGGCTTGCTGCAGCCTGATAGGGATGAAGAAATTACGCCAAGTAACCAGCAGAACCCTTAAGGCAGATGTCGTGAAGGCCTTGATCTCCAAGTTTTTTCTGAATTTTGGAGGTAGTTTTAGCATACATACCTTGGGGATTTTTTTCTTGTTCTAATCTGGCCGATGCCATTGTTTTTCGAACATCGCTGCTGCACTTGCGATGACTTTCGAATTTTCCTCCAGCTCTGAAAGCTCAATTTTCGAGTGTGCCAATGCTCTCAGCCGTGATTGTGGCGCGAAGGAAGAGGCGCAGTCGCTACTTCTTATTGGAAGCACGACTTTCCTCTTCAACTCCAGTCACACCAAATATCGGGCAGCTACAATTGATTTCGCCAAATACCTTTAATTTGGAGAATCCCGTGCAACCAATGTCAAGTACGACAGACAAGCGAGTGGGACTGGTCGAAGATGTCTGACAAGCACCCTTTCCGCCTCTGCCAAAGGATTCCGGAGATGGATATACACAAAGGTAGGAATTGGAAGCTTCGATGAAGTTCAATCGGCCCGTTGGCAAGTCAATTTTCAACGTGCATCGATCGACGAACAAGTATGGAGGACCAACGGCTGAGCGATGAGCGTCGCTTACGAGATCCTCGTGCGTTGTGTACAACCTGAGCACAACGTGCCTGATATCGTGAACGGCGAGGTTAACGAGAACCACGGTCGTACGTGACTCGTACGAGAGAACAACAACAGCATAGGATCGATTTATATTTGGAGCTGGAAAACGAGATGGCGTCCGTGTTTTTGCTTGCAGGGAAAGAAGAGCCTCAATGAGGGCGGGCTTCCTGTCTTCGTCATACCCAACCTCCTCCAAATCCCGTCAACAGATATTCTGGCTGTAGACACCCTTCACTCCTGGAAATGAATGGTACCAGGCAAAAGTACCTTCCTTCGACACAGCAGCTGCAACTCCAACTTCGAAATCAGGAATTCATGCTGCCACGACAGTATTTCCATCTGGTTCCTGGGAGAATGCAGGAACTGAGATGGATATAAATCTCTTGGTCTTCCTCCACTTCTCAGTACAAGACAGCCAAGCAAGCCGGGCACCCCACATCTGCAATCCATTCAATACTTCATACTCCACCAGACCACAATGGCTTTCTTCAGTGTTTACCTGAGCTTCTCGAAAGCAGTCATCCTCGGCTTGCTTGCAGCTAGCTCCGGCATTGCGGCGGCTGTTGAGAACATTGACGTGGCTGCAAGGGACTACGCTCCTCTACCACCACCATCTTACCTCCCACCACCACCTCCACCCCCGGCATATACATCTGTCTGTGTTCCAAGCTACAGTCTTAGCTATGTCACCAAGCTGTCCACCATCCCAGTCGTCAAGACCTACACCGTCCTGAGTACCGGTACAAGCTACAGTGTCATGTCTTCAGTCAAGACCGCTACCTACACCAGCACTTGTCCAGCTATCCCTACCAAACCCACTATCCCAGTTTATACACCTCCCACACCTCCCACCACCAAGCCAACTACTCCCGTCTATCCAACTCCATCGACAAAGTCCATCCCGTCGCCCGTGTACACCCCTCCACCAACCACGTTGAAGACTTACCCACCTCCTATTTCCAGCACCAAGAAGACGACCAAGAGTAAGCCCAGAATTCCGGTCTACACACCACCAGGTTACACGCCCCCGATTTATGTTCCGGCTGACCACTACTGAGTGACACGAAGGAAGAGAGAGCCCTAGGCAAAGAGGAAATTGGAGAGCTTGTCGATGCTTGCCTTTCATCATTTCCTCTTTGTATTGTGCGATACCTGCTTGGGGACGGAAGGCGGATAAATCACGTTTTGTTTGAGGGGAAAGTGGGGGATTCGCTTCTTGTCTCTCGTTCTGGTATCTGCAGGTACCACATATTTATTTGATGTCTTTTGGAGGAGGAGCGGATTAGCGAATTTTCAATGAAAAGGTTATCAACAAAAACACCTCGGACTACCTTGATCTCATCCAGCATGCGTGTACTGGCAGCGATACTGGCTTTGGAATATACAGGGCCTCGTTGCCCCATGGCTAAACTCTAGAACGTCTGGAATTTGGCATCGATGCCTGTTAGATCTGTCAAGCCAGCGAGGTGAATTCTTGGACTACACGCGCAGTTTTCGCTGTCCCCAGGGGCAACATGCCCTTGAGATGATGTTGTTCGACTAGAGCCACGGTCTAGTCGGTATCCCCTGAGTCCAGGCTCCCAAAAACCCAGCTGTCATCCGCCACGAGTCACGTTCCACAGTTCCACAATGCAGATAAGATGCGTGCATCGCATGTTGCAGGTACCCCGCATGGATGCTCGTGGAATTTAGGTATCGGGTAGAATGTTCCCGATGGTCACAAGCATTTCGTGTCTTTGTACATATTGGGTCTCCAGACGAAAACGTGAGTGTCGATTGTTTTGAGCTTTGGGAGACGGTTGTGAAGGGTAACGGGTGATCTACCCGACAGTTTAGTAGCTTTGTAAAACTCTTTTGAGAAAAGATCACTTTTGCGCATAGATAGCATAAGTCCTTCACTATTCGGTCTTGAGATTCTTGCTTCATGTAGAAGGAATGCTTTTAAGTTATTGAGGATAATTCATTAAGTCATTTGGAGGTTCAAACAGGCTCAAAGTGAATAGGTCATCGAACCATTACACAGATGGAACCGTGTTGGATGCGCACTGTTCTCCAGGTTCTTTGAGTTTCCTATGCCCTCTATATTACTGTTTTTAAATCTGCAACATGTTGATACAGCAGTTGATGCAGCAGGTTCGAGGTCGGAGCTCTGTCATAAAAGTGGTTGCTGAAGTTTGTTTACTCTCGGCAAACATCGGGAATAGCCGAAGCTTCGGCATATAGGGCCGTGGTCATTGGGAGCGTGGATGCTTGTGGGTGATATCCCAATTCCTCTATCGACGATGGAAATAGTCTCACTTCCTTTCAGCAAGCTTTCATCTATGGCATGACAGTTCGAGTCTTTTCTCCATCGAAGTTTTGTTACCCGGGAATCTCTTTAGGGCCACCCGTGCGTAAGTGCCGAATGCCGATTATGAAAATCTGCTATCCCGATGCAACGTTAAAGAATGGCAGCTGATCAACCGGAGGTAATGAGTTTCACAATTGCATAATAGTCTTGTAAAGTCGACTGATACGGCAGTCCGAGTTACTTTTGTCTCTCGACATTGAGATTCCAGGGGTTTGTTTGGTATTTGGAAGGGAAATTCTACGTATCACACACATGGCTACTTCTAGAAAAACTTCCTCTGATAAATCTCTGCCCTTATGATATTTGACTCCTCAACACATTCTGGCCCCCCGACCCCTGATCATCTCATACTCCTAATTTCGCTCAATAACGTCGACCTCGTCCGCCTCCAACAACCCTTCTCGCCTCGTTGAAAGCCATCCAAGTCCAAATCCACTTAATATGCTCCCAAGCAACCAATTTCACCTTCAACGGAGTAGCAAACCACCCAATAGCCCAAAGCCCAGCCACGACGCCCACACTCGCGAATCTCCGATAAACTTCATTCTGCGCCCAATTGACAGCCACCACAACCACAATCTCCAAAAAGGCCAACTGCCAGTACATGACCTGGCGATACATAAACACGATATCTGCAAACTCAACCGCGACAGGCTGAACAATGCCTGCGATTCGCCATTGAGAGTAGAGTGCGCCGAGAACGAGGACTGGTGAGAGGAAAGTGTCGAGAAGCTCGGGCCCTTCGGCGGGGATGACCCAGGAGAATGGGGCAAAAGGTGTGAGAATCGTAAGAAGTGCACCCATGAGGAACACGGAGGAGATGCGACGGACGGCCATTTCGGTACTAGATGGGAGAGCAGACCATGCCCTGCTCTCTTCTTCGGTGGCGCGTTTGACCATTGTGTAACCTCTTTCCTCAAGGTCTGGTGAGATAAAGGTAGAAGATTTGAAAGGTGTCGAGATTTTGACGTTGTCAAACAGAGAGATATTGCGACACAGCTCCGATTTCTGGAATTTCCCAATCTTAGGAAGGAGAAGGTCTAAGTAGTGACTCCAAAGAATACGACTAGTTGGTTAAGAGGGGCACAGTGATGTTGGTTGGAGACACAGCCACTCACGATGCAACATGCAGGGGAATTATTTGTTGGATACCTGTGTTTTTCCAGGGGCCTTCACCCACCTGGGCAGGCACCAACGATGTTTTCTCTCAGTCGCAGCATCAGGATCCACTGGGTTCCAGTCAAGCTTTTCTTACTCGGTGTGTATTCGCTTATTTGAACTACATGCAGGTGCTCGCACGGACAAATCCTTCGATTTGTGGGTTCTGTAAATAGACTGAGTGGATGCTGGTGCGGCACAGGGCCTTCAGGCCCCACCAACACTTGAATATTTTGTTGGAATGCGACCCCGTGACGGGAAAATGTTAGCATGGACCAAAACGCAAGTTCCAGAGATTGAGTGTTACTACCTTTATTCAGTGGTCTGCAAATGGATTTATACCAACAAGGCAAAGTGGATGGACAGGTTCGTCAGGCATCCATGTATTGGAGGAGACCCATTTGCAGACACTGGATACGGGAGTAGGGACCGTGTTGGACTTTGAATCTGATAACATATTGATGGCTTCCTCTAGTGCAACCCTCTACTTTGTTAGGTTTCCATCGACTAATTTTGAGAGATGGATCGGTTTGCGCCGATCGAAGGCATGAATGAAGCTTAATAGAACTGGGGATGGCAGAGAACTTACCGACAGAAGCTACAGGCATGATATGCGAAAGAGATACTGTTCTGGCCCTCTCCGCATTATTGGAGCTCGCAACTGCAGCTTCTTTTCCCTCCTCTCTTCCACGGTGGGTATCCACAGCTCATATTACCTGAAAGAGCAAGCTTTCCTGGCGGATAGCTAGGGATATCCCTAACCCTAAACACGGACCATGAAATAGCAAGTTGTATGCTTCCTATCTATGTACACCGAAATCATTTCCAACATCAAAGACGCTCCTTAGAAATCATACTCCCACCCAGCAGCTGGCTTCAGCTTTTGCATCCCCGGTGGACCGTTGTAATACTCTCCCGGGATTTGATAAATGCAATCACACAGCTTCAAACCGCCTCCAGAGCCGCCAATCTGTCTGTGTCTCTGTTCTCTGCCAGACTCTCCTGTACGGCATTGAGAAAACTTGGTTCGTCCCCCCAGCGATCTGACCAGGGATTTTCTTGTCCGTAGGTCGAGTAGCAATGTTCTCCCACGACTCGCCTGTTCTTCAGATCCAGTGTGATGATCACGCGATTCGGCCAATGTATGTATCCACAAAGTGAGACGCTCTCCATGCGATCGAACATCTCTCGCGGGGTCTGGGAGATCCACGGCCTGAAGCGACGATATGTGTTGTCGCCTCGTCCCTCAAACTCATTGTGGATGAGCCAGAATTGATTTAGAGAATACCTAAATGCCAAAAGCTAAGTTAAGCTCTGTAGAGGAATTGTTTCAGGAGACCTCAGGTGAAGATAGCCACTACTTACCACAACCGAAGAGACTCTTCCCGAAATGCACGACACACGCGAGAGATTGGAGGCTGTTTCGGACGACTTCTCCTCTCGTCTCGGCGAACTTTGTACGGGGAATTCTTGTAAAAGATGAATATGTCCCGAGGGCTACCATTCGTATGGCCGCGATCCTCTTGGACTCGACCGATCAGAAAAGGACGGTCGACGATCACCATATAAGAGAAAATGAGGACTCGGATTTCGGAGGAGAGCTTTAACAGTGGAAATGGTGGATTTGCGAGTTCTTTCAACCCCTTTGAACGACGTGGGGCTGGATTCTTTTTAGATTTTCGAGGAGCCATGGTTGATGTGCGGGTTGAATGTAGGTGAGAGCAGGGAAGAGAGGGGTCGCGGGGTTAAGTATTCAGAAGCCAGGAGATCATCTCGTGGCACCGGGTAAATAGATAACAAAGCAAGCTTGGGTATTCTGGGCCAGTGAGCGCTACCGCCAATTTTTCTGTTTTCCGCAAGGAGTGTTGAAGAGCCAGGCTCGTTCAAAATGAGAAATCGAATTAACGTTTCACCAGAGGTTTGTTAGAAGTAAACGCATGCGAAATGGGCCTCAGGAGCTTCTGGAAAATGAGATATGAACTTCTCGAAAGTATGTAACCCTTGAACAGCCTACCTATCTGTGCATGAGGGAAATCCGGGTCTATTTCGGTTGCAGCACGCCACCACCAGGCTCTTGAAACATCTCGAGCTCAGTGAGAAAATAAAGGTAAAAAGTCTTTCACGGGTGAAGATGCATTCATGGTTCTATGCTTCTGTGCCTTCTCTCCCATTCAACTTCGCCTACTGCTCCTGAAGAAAGTGGTAGTCTGGCACCAAAACGAGATAAGCTCTACAATTGACCCAGTCTTCCTTGAGCATGCTTTGTCTGTACGATCAAAGACTCCAAGTTCTGAAGAACCTTGCTTTCCCTTGCTCCCTGACTCTGCACGGGTGCCGTCAGTGTCTTTGTCTGATCCATCATGCCCTGTAAGTCTTCCACCACTTTCTGCTTCCTAGCCTCCTGTTCCTCTCGAGCTTTCTTACCGCCTTTCTCTCCCTTGTCGCCAAAGACCTCTCCTCATTGCTCAAAGTATGCTTGACTCGTTTTGGAAGCACAGTGTGGTCTCTTCCCATGCGGTTAGCGAATATCTCCTTCCGACGAGACTTGATCTTGGATGATCTTGGGATATTCTTTTGAGGATTCGAGGGTTTGATATACTGTCCACTGTGGTCGTATCGACGTTTTCCAAGTCTGCGAGGCATCTTCATCGGCGATGGAGAGGTTGACTCGAATGCTGTTCTCTACGATTAGCAGTCTTCGACCAGCGGTAAGACGATTCAGTAAAACAATTATTGTGGGATGGAAACTATGATCGAATAACATACCCAAAGCTGTTGGATTGTGGTTGTCAAGGACTCTAAGGAGGCAATAGAAGCAATCCAATCAACCAGGATCAGCCCACCCTTCGGAAGTAGCACAGCGAAAACGTTGGGCGGAGATAGGAATGGAGATGCCCAAGCTAAGACCTTCTCCGGTATTGGGTTTGGCTACGAGGCAAAGTCTTTCTCAACAGGGAACACCCTTTCGAAGAGTAGCATGATGTCGTCCAATCCAGATAACATCGACGAAGCTGAGGAACTTCATCTATCATGTACCAATTCTGCGGTGCTTGAGACACAAGACAGCACCGAGGAAGATGCCCCCAGCTATGTTATGGATAGTGATGGAGGACAACCAGACTGTCAAGCTTTATGCCCTACTATACATGCAGAAGTCAAAGTTATAGTAGATACAAGCCCCTCCGTACAGATTCATGGGGAAGACCCTACGTACCTTTCAGACTCTGGCTCGGCTCCCATGGACTTCGATTCTGAGGATGACGAGCAGTATCAGACAGCATATGATGTACTGTTTTCAAACCGGCTATGTCTTGATGCTGCAGAGGAAGACATCGCACCACCGCTGTCAGTAGAAGTGATCCCTAGTGTTAAATACCTGGTTGCAGACAAAATTGGACCGAGTGAAGTAGTGCCACTGCGAGTTGAGAATTTGCCTTCTTCAATGCCGGCTACCGATGAACGAACGGAATCCGTTGACTCTCTCAAGACTGCAAATCCGCACGCGGGGATGTCGGATCAAGGTCCGAAGTTGAAGCCGCAGGCTCCCAAGGCAGCGCAAAAGAAGTCTGTATCTGCTGTACGCATAGCAGAATGGCGCCCGACTACAAAGAAAGATTCGTTTCTCCCAACATATAAGTGAGTATAATGTCAAGTCGCTTCTCGGGAATGTTTGCGCTAACAGATTTACAGGAATGAACGCTTTATCATATTCTTCTGCGAGAAAGAGAATCCCCGATACAGCGCCGACGACAGCCATCAAGCCCGCCACGTCTATCTTCCAGACTCCCTCATAACCGACCATTCCTCCACAATCGTCGACCTCTTCTTCGCGAAACACAACCCCACATCCCAATTCGACCCAAACGACACCATCTGTTGGGACCCGCAGATCTCCAAAACTTCAAAGCCATACAACGAACAATCAATCTACATCCCCTCACTTATCGCGCACCAAGCCACAAAAGGAAATGCTGATGCTCTCACACTTCTACAACATCCGAACAAGATCTGGGGCGCATTTCTGCATTGGTGGAGATATGTGAAGGATGGGGAGATTGCTGTGATTAGGTGTCCGTGGGAGAAGGAAAGGGCGTTGAAGATAGCTGGGGTGATGGGAGCGGGAGCGGGATATGTGGACGCGGTTGAGAAGTGTGTGGTTAGGGAAAAGAAGTATGCGGATGAGAGGGAAGATGTGATGTGGCAGAATCATACGCATCCGCAGTGGTTGTACCTGTTTGATAGGGGGAGGTAAAATATGTTGCAGCAGAAGGGGAAGCTGCCGGAAGTGCGGAATGTGTAGATTTGGGGGTTCTGGGGTTTGGGCATTTTCTGGCTGTACTGGTCTCACTGGCCTTTTTGTGCATGGGCTTTGTTTATGGGTTGGATATGGGGAGCTTTCGGAGAACTAGGATACATGAGAATATGGAGCATCGAGAAGTGTGCATCGCGTCAAGAAGATTGCATCCTTGAGTTTGAGTGACAAGAGTAGAAACGTTCTTTGTTCCCTTTGCTTTATGCATTGCGGATTTCCCTCCTTTGTTTTATTTTGGCTCGAAAGCTGCGCTTCTCGCTAACCGCTGAATTAGTGCGACGCTGCTTTTCGCTCATCTCGTTGCTGCTTTACCATCTACTCTTCTCCCGGCCTACCCCTTCCAATGCATTCAACCAGTATCTCAAACAATTACCGTCGAAATTGATGAGCAGTATGTAAAAACTAGAGGACAACTCACTACACCAGGTCATCTGCGTCATTGCGCGGGGTCTCAGCGAAATTTTCAAGCCAGAGGTAAATCACGGGACCGGCCAAAAACCACCGTACCACCCATCCGGCCACATTTGACCGACCCTTGTACCAAAAGAAAGGACCAGAACCATCCACTCGGGCTCTCCCGAGATGGATCCAAACGGACGAAATGCACCGTACGGTGAGCCGCACGGTGGAGAGGGACCGGCGTCCTGGGATATAAGAGAATGGCTTCGAAGCTTGAATGGGAGATGTCTCGACTTTGACTTCACTTCATTCTTCTTCGCCTAAATGCTGTTTGAACCTCGATTTCTCTCCTTTCAAACAAATTTCTCCTTCTTAAATTGTCATTTACATCTCCGCGTCTTGATCCGTCTATTGTAGGGGATTCAAAGCCACCATGTCCGAGCAAGTCGTCAAGCCCGACGACTCTGGCCAAGACATGGAGACAACAAGTTCCGCTCCCATAACCGACACTGATACCGAAAAGCCAACCCCAACACCAACCATACCACCAAGCGAAGCCACAGTCGTGACCAAAGACAAAGACGATTCACGCTACCCCTCCGGCCTCCCCCTCTTCCTAATCTTCCTCTCCCTCTGCACAACCACCTTCCTCGTCGCACTAGACGGCACCATCATCGCGACCGCCATCCCAACCATAACCAACGACTTCAACAGCTTGGGCGATGTATCATGGTACAACTCTGCATTCCTGCTGACGACGTGTGCGTTGCAGTTGCCGTTTGGGAGGGCGTATACGCTATTTAATACCAAGTTTGTGTTTTTGGCGGCGATTGCGATTTTTGAGGTTGGGAGTGTGGTGTGTGGCGCGACGCCGAGCTCGGTGGGGTTGATTGTTGGACGGGCAGTTGCTGGTGAGTTTCTCTTCTCCTTCTCCTTGGTACCTGGGGGTAATGGATGGGTCTGGATGAAAGGGCTGATGAGGTGATGCACAGGTATTGGAGGTGGGGGGATTTTCAGTGGATGCTTCATTATCATTGCTGAGAGTACGCCGTTGAGGAAAAGAGCTCTATTCACTGGGGTTATTGGCGGGACGTTTGGAATTGCCTCTGTCGTTGGGCCGCTGATTGGTATGTTGATTGTTCCGGGAGGATGGTGAGAGTTGTGCTGATGTCGTTGCAGGTGGGGCCTTTACCACTCGTGTAAGTTGGAGGTGGTGCTTTTACAGTAAGTAGACACTGTTTGGACTTCTAGTGCTGCTAAAGTTTGATATTGTATACACGAGAAGCTGACTTCAAATTAGTCAACCTCCCAATTGGCGCCGTGGCTTTGGTGATAGTCACCTTCTTCCTCCCTCGTTCCATTGGCCGGTCCTCCCCAGACCTTAAATCCAAAACCCCGTGGGAAGTCTTCAAGAAGTTCGACCCCATCGGTACAGCGATCTTCATTCCATCCATAATTTGTCTGCTCCTTGCTCTTCAATGGGGTGGTGGCCAGTACGAATGGAGTAGTCCCCGAGTCATTGCAACCTTTGTTTGTTTTGGGGTAACATTCATCGCTTGGGTGGTGATCCAAACCCGGCTTGGAGAAGATGCAACTGTTCCAGTCAGCATCCTGAAACAGAGGACTGTTATTGGGGCATGTTCTTTCATGATGCTTGGATCGGCATCGTTTACGGCTGTTGTTTACTATTTGCCCATCTGGTGAGCTCTTTTCAACTCTCCCTCAATGTCCAGGCTCTCGACTGACAATTCCAAAGGTTTCAAGCCATCCGACAAGACAACGCTGAGGAATCGGGTATCCACACTTTACCTCTCATCCTCAGTCTGATCATCATATCGATCGCTTCCGGCGGCGCAGTCGTAGCATTCGGCTATTATACACCATTCCTGATCGTCGGTTCCATCGTCATGTCTGTTGGTGCAGGCATGCTCTACACCCTCAAACCCAACTCCAGCATCGGCGCCTGGCTGGGCTACCAGATAATCTTTGGTGCCGGTATAGGCATGACACTCGAACAATGCAACATCGCGATCCAAACTGTGCTTCCAGAGAATCAAATTCCCGCAGGTACCAGCCTCAGTGTTCTGGTCCGGTCGCTTGGTGGCTCGATTTCCGTTGCGATATGTCAGAACGTGTTTGAGCGCAAGCTGAGGAGTAATTTGAAGGATATTTTGCCTGGTGTGGATTTGTCGTTTATCAGTGGTAGTGGTGCGACAACGTTGGTGCAGAATGCGAATGCGGCGTTGGGAGGCGATGCTGGGGCTGTGGAGAAGGTGCTACTGTTGTATAATGATGCGCTTGTACAGACTTTCTTGGTGGCGTTGGTCTTGGCCGCTTGTACGTTTCCCATGGGTTTGCTGGTTGAGTGGAAGAGCGTGAAGAAAGAGAAGAGGGAAAAGAAGATTGAGGATGTGGAGAGTAAGCAGGCTGTTGACGAAGATGTGAAATCTGAAAAGGTTTGAGTAGAGAGGATAAGGGATCAAGGTATGCTTTTTTCGCAAGGAATAGATATAGAATGTATTGGTAGATAGATGTTCAGACCACTCACTCTCAATGTAGCATTTTTTTTTTTTTGGTCTGCGAGACTGCGCCTCACGAGGATAAATGGAACCTTGAAGTTTGGACTTGGCAGATACCACTGAAAGAATACTTACGTCAATAGGGGTATTTGAAGCAGCTTTGAGCTGTTGACTGTCAATGAAAAAGGCAGTGAATGAAAGGACTTCTTTGCCCTTCATAATATCGCAACACAACTCCTGCGAAGTATATTTGGAACATTGCGGGTTTTGGACTTCATTGACGTCACCACTTGGTCACGTGTGCGAGATCGCCTTCAGCCTCAAACATTCAGATTCAACATCAAGACAGCACACAAAGACGAAAATACCACTCTCCTGCATACACATACAGTATTTCTTTGGTTTGTGGAGATGACTGCACCACGCAGAGGTCGCGCTTGCGATGCCTGCCATAGCATCAAAATCAAATGTGAGCTCGGCGCGTCCCCAAGCAGTGTACCGCCCTGCGAGCGATGTTTGCGTCTCGGAAAGACATGTTCTGTATCTGCACCTATACGAAAGAAAGACAGGATAGCGGAATTGGAAGCGCAATTGGAGGAGATGACGCGGTTATTGAGGAAACAGGAGCTTCAAGATGAAAGGGTGGGGGCGGAAGGAAGGACATCGCCCAGGACACCGATTAGTCTTGATGCAAGGACGAGGACGCCGGACTCAAGAGCCGTGGGTGTAGGGGCGGTGAATGGAAGGAAGAAGAGGAGGTTGTCTGGCGATGATGGGCGAAATGCTTTGGAGAATGGCAATGCCAGTGCAAGGGACGAATTAGAGATCGATCACGTGGTATCGAAGGAGGTGCAGAGGGCGTTGGTTGTCAAGTACCGGAATGAGATGGAGCCTGTGTTTCCTTTTGCAGTCAGGCATGGGTATGATGTCCTGCGAGAAAGGCATCCCATCTTGCTACAAGCTGTTATCTTCGCTGCTTGTCCCGGGGTATTGCCAGTCGAGGCTCAGGATGAAGTCACGACGATTGTCGTGAAGCTCGTTGCTCCAGATCAGGTTGAGAAATTCGAGAAGTACTTTTTCCATTGCATCTGACTCGCGTATGATGGCTGACATATGCCAGAACCGTTGATTTACTACAAGCGATACTCATGATCTCATTCTGGTATCGTCCGCCAAAGAACCAAGTTCATGTTGCCATTGACAGGAATCTCAACCTCGCCATTAGCCTTGCAGATGAATTGGGCATTTCAAGCTCTGAACATGCGTTAGGTATTGCATCGCTAGAACCCCACGACGATAATATCAACTCAACAGAAGCATGGCGGACATGGAATCTATGCTATCTGCTATCGTCAAGTCTAGGGGGCTGTATGAGATTTCCACCCAAGATCCCCTGGAACGTCGATATGGAAATGAAGCTCTCGTCACTAGAATACGGGAGAGATGCCGTTGCCACAGATAGATTACTTTGCCAATTCGTCCGCGCAGAGCGATTATGCGAACAGATAGCCGTAGAAGCAGGCTACAGTACCGGAGACCCACCAATGGAAGTAACGGATCACGTCAAGATTCGACGCATTCAAAATCTCATCATCGACCGGAAAGCCCAATTGTTCTCATCCAACAGCACGCCAGCGCTGAAACTATATGAGAATATTGCCACGCTCTACCTGTACGAATGTATACTCCATACACCGACGAATAAACGATCCTTCGCTGCACCGTACGTCGCTGAGCGCTTGTCGTTGACGGATTTTCCGGCGCCGGTCGTCACGCCAGATCACATCCCTTTTCTGTACGGCTTGCGCGATGCTTGTCACACCGCTTTGAACGCCGTTCTTGCCCTGGACTACAGAGACATCGCATTCGCACCCATCGTGACCTTCGCAGCCAAAGCATTCTACGCACAATGGCTCCTCATAAAACTCTACGTCGCATGCACCGCATCGGGTAACACCTATGGCGCGTTCATCGATCCGCAGAGCTTGCAGGTAGATCATTACCTGTGTCGGGTTTCCGAAGTTGGAGATAGGATTTGTGCGATGGATGCGGAGCATATGGGTGGGAAGGGATTACAGATGAGTACGAGGAAGATCAGGGAGTGGGTGTTCAATTGTGATGCGTTGAGGGCGGAGGAGTCATTGAAGAGTTTTTCGGCGGCGGAGACGATGGCGATGGTTGCGCCGAGTGGGGGTGTGCAGTTTGGGCTGGAGGGTGAGTTGGATTGGAATGCGGTTGATTATGGGATTCCGGGTTTGGAGTATGGACTTGAGGAGTTGTTTGGTGTGCCGATTGTCTGACGACGTTAGACATGGAGATTTAGGAGGAATTGCTGCATGTTTGAAACTTCTCTTACTGCATGCGCTAGTTGCGCCACCCCGGGGTACCGAACAGGCTATTGAAGGTATCGCTCCTGAAGTGCAGTGAAGGTCTTTTGTTTTTAATGGCTCGAACGCCACATCTTTAGCGAAATCCCATTCCAATATTGACTTCCGGATCGTTCCGGTGCATATAAGCGAGCGAGTTGCCCCTGTGGAAGTGTATAGCCCTAGCCGTTTCAATTGACATCAGATCCTCTCAAATCCGATGTTTTCGCTTTGACTTATCCTAGAATCGTCGATCAGCCCTACGATTCGTCATACGTGAGTTGACTCACAACTCGCTTCGCAGAGAATGAGCGCTCCATGCCACTGCATTCGGACAAGTGCAGCCGGAATTCCTCGGGTGCTGCTGCCGTGCCGCGTTCAGCTTGTCTTGTGCAGCATCGTATCAATCAACGTCCTCAAAACTCCATATATCATCCACCAACCTCTCTCATACCACCCCGTCCTCATCTCCATCAAATATCAAACCTCACAATCCCAAACACAACCCGGGGTATTGAACCAAAAAAGATGTCCACAACCCCCACCCAAAACACCCTCCTCTCCCTCCCCACCCGCCTCCTCATCCTCCTCGGCCCCCCCTCAACCCTCCTCCTCACATCATTCTACTCACCCACCGCTGCTTTCTATTCCCCCCTCGCCTACATCCCACCCCTCTACCTCCACCACGAATACCACAAATCCAACCTCCTCTCCCCCAGCAAACACGCCCCCCTCGAGCCCCTAATCTGGACCGGTCTCTTAACAGGAACACTCGGTCTGATAACCGCCTCTGCAGCCCAACTACTCATCTTGAAAGCCGCTTTATTTGGCGTTTTCTATAGGGATGAAAAAGCGGGGGAGTTGTTCTTCAAGGAAATGCAAAGGACTAGCATTGATGGTTTGAATGCGGAGGAATTAGCGAGTCGTGTCGCTTTGGCGGGGAGTTGGCGGAATTGGGCTATGAATTTCATTTTTACATTTCTCGCCGCGGGGGTCGTTGAGGAAGGAATTAAATTCATACCTGTTTTGTATGCGCGGTACAGGTATGGGAAGGTATCTGGGGTGGGTGGGAAAGAAAGGAGCGAGGGGGGAAGGGAGAGGAGTTATATTGATTTTGCGATTGCCGGGACGTTGGGGTTTGGGGTGATGGAGGCCTTGGGATTTCTTTATGGGATTTTTGGGATGGAGGGGAAGGGGTTTGGGAGGGGGATGTTGGTTGTTATGGTGCTGGAGAGGGTGGCGGGGCAGATGGGGCATTTGGCTACGGGGATTTTGAGCGCTGTTAGGGCGACAAGGAGGGATTTCTATGACGAGGATGGGGAGAGGACGAGTGGGGATGGGAAAACGAAGTGGTGGTGGGTTGTTGGACCGAGTGCGCTTTATCATGGATTTTCGGACTTTGTGGCGTTGAGTGCGAGTGCTTTGGATGGGAATGTGGGATTTATACATCCCAGGGGTGTGAAGTTGGTGGTGAGCATGATTGGGGTTATTGGGTGTATATGGGGAGCTGCGGGGTGGCAGACGTGGAGGGAATGGGAGGGGCTTGATGAATTGGATAGGAAGGCGGCTGGGAAGAAAGCGAAGATTTCAGTGGAGAAGAGCGAGTGAGGAAGTTCTGATGTGTTCGTACACTGAGTCTCCTCCTCTCAAATTTCTTCTCGGGGCGTATGCTATGCTTTCAGTATAACCTCCAACTCTGTTCTCTTTTACTAGCAATGTAAATTACTGTATGATACCCCACTTCAGCACTTCCCTTAGCCTGCGACTACGTTTCTCTTGCGAATAAATGTTACACGGAAGCTGAGAAATGACAATGCATACCAATATAGAGAAGTTATGAATTATATACAAATCAAGCTTCTATCCTCTTATCCAGCACCACATCTCTCGCTCGGTAAATTTCATGCTTGGTTCTCCTATCATCTACCATCGACGACATCAATAGTTTTGACGTATTTTATCCGGTGGATCATTCGAAAAGAGAACGTCTACGAGCAGACAGTGACACTTGGGACATTCGTGCAGCTAGCATACTTCTTGCCACCAGTAACAGCAACCTTCGACCAAATCCATCCGGTGCAAGAAGACGACGATCCACAAGTGACGACGACGTCGTATCCAGATGAAGCGACAGCGCCAGTACCGACGATGTTCTTGACTGTTAAGCCGGTGATGGGGACGCCGGTTGTGGCGGTTCCCTGTGGGAGGTTAGTCAAGCTGTCGATGAAAAAAAGAGAACGAGGAGAGGAAAGGGAAGGACAAAACTTACGTGGAGATCACCACCGTCGTAGTTCTGCTCGATCAGGATACCGTATTTGGAGATGGAAGACATGGTGATGCCATCGTAGGTAACGCCCTTGATGGATCCGGTTGTGCCGGCCTTGGCCTTGACGCGGATAGCTATTTGATCTCATTAGCGAGATCTTTTTACTGCAATGTGTGAGATAGGAACATACCCTGGACGGACTTGGTAACAGTTGAAGAGAGGAACTGCACGCCATCGACAACATTGTTGTCACGTCCACCAACTGATCCGATCGAGAGACCGTGACCACCGGAGCAGAGACCGCCCGTGAAAATGATGTTGGTGCCGGAGTTGACAGCTACGCAGTCGTCTTGGTTATAGACAGTTGCGCCGGCTGCTTGTTGTCAGTATGGGTTCAAGCAAAATATGGAGCAAACGCACTGATAGTGACACCATCTGAATCACCAATATCAAAGGCATCGGTGTTCTTAGCGAGAGCATCACCAGCCTTGGCATCAATAGTGATGTATGCGAATTCGGTGTTGGTAACCTGGTTGATGCTGAAAACTTGGACGGGAGGGTTGACGATGGTGAGTTGTTCTATCAGACCATTGGTGATCTTGTGGGCTTGGAAGAACTTGGGCTTGCTGTGAACGTACTTTGTTAGTATATGTGGTTTGAAAAAGGCAGCTGGAAATCTTACGTCTTTCCGGAGTCACCACCGCCACCATCCCAGTAGGAAGCTCCGTTTCCATCAAGAGATGAACCGGAGAGACCTGCGACCTTGATGCCCGTTCCACTGACTGAGAAGAGAGGTCCTTCCCACTCTTTCTGAAGATTACGAGAGTCAGTTCGACTTTCTAGATATTTTGCATGCGCACCCTTTACCCGGTAGCGAGGAAAGGAGGATAAACTCACATAAGCGAAAGTCGTCTTTCCCGAGAAAACAACAACAGCGTTATCCTTCAGACCCGTCATATCAAGGGTGACACCAGCCGGGACAGCAAGGTCCTTAAGAACGATCCAATCGCATGAAGCCTTGGACTTGATCGCAGTCGCATACTGGGAGCCACTATATGTGCAAGAAACAGCGCGCTTCTCAAGAGCAACTTCGACTTCTCTTGGGCTAGGAGCAGCAGTTGGCGCAGGCATGGCATTGGCGACGGGAGACGCCAGGACTGCAACTGGCGCAGCAGCGAGCAGCGCTGCCATGAGGAGGTTCTGCATGGTGGCGGTAGGGGTGAGGCGGGATGGAAGGGTGCAAGAAGTGCTTGATTGACTTGGCACAGAGGTAAGACGAATCGAAAGGGTGAGATTCGAGATCTTGTCTGTTGGCCAAGAGAAGCCAAGGGAGGTGGCAGGTCTTGGTCTTTATACAAGTTGCATTGCAGTTAATATCGCATGCTCGGCGGAATGTCATCTCGATATCCTTGGATTCAGACTTCTCGCACTCGTAGTGCGCCTGATTGTGTGGTGCGTTGGTGGATGTTCGTGACCCTGAATATCGGACTGGTGGACTGAAAGTACCATAGTATCTCCGTGCTGTGGGCCCTGTGCAGCGATCCGAAGGACCCCAACATGGTGGTGTGGAGTTCTGTGGTGACTTGTTGTCGATGTCGATTTTCTCAGCCCCATCCCACTTCCATGGCAATTGTTCCGTAGCTACCGAGCTAGATAGATTAAAAAAGATTAAATTTAAGCTTGGCATGGAAGAATTAAGCATCCATGGCAAATGCTTAGAGGCTAGCAGTTCGTGATCCAGATGTGTTTCGCCCCCGGCCCCATCTTTCCTGTCTCAGGTTTAGAGTGCTGTAGTGTTGTGGAGTAAACTTGTTCGGGACCGATATCCGACTATATGGGCGAATTGATTGGATCCATATGCAGATTGCCTTTGTTCGGACGACATCCGTTCTGGGGTTTCGTTTGCACCTCTCAAAATCTATGGATGGAATAAGGTTGGTTGAAAGTATAAACAGAACCATTCTGTATGTTGCGAAGAACGACTCAAGATCTTGCATGTTGCCGTTGTCCTCCCGTACGAACTTAAGGGCAGTGCCGGAAGCTCTTGAAATCCGCCAATCGCATTCGTTCCGAGCCGTGCTCCCCTGCATCTTCAGATCCCTGGAATGGCCTTCCATTAGTACCACGGGACCATCGTTCGTTAAAGATGTCCTTAAAAGGATGAAAATGTCACGTCTTTGAGTTTCACGCTTCTCTTCGATGTCGCCATTTCGGCGTGGTTTCGAGTCCGTCAGTCTGACTCAGTCATACTTCCACTCGGCTCGGAAAAGGAAGAAAATACACGTGTGTTGGCTGTTACTGCTGCTACTGCTGCTGCGGAAAAGCCGAAAGTTAAGTTAATGATTTCATGAGTTCAAAGAGTGGACAGATCTGTAATCCCATCCATCACATCCGATGTTTACCGCTGGGAAATTTTGGCATACGCTCCAATCACGAATCAAACCTTCACCACTCGCATAGGCTTGTCATGTTTACTCTTCAGAAGCTGGGTATTGTCGAAAGAAAAGACTAGTAAAGGTAAGTCCTCGTAGTAGATGAAGAAATCGTTTTCGGTGTCTCAGCGGGCATGTTGTATTGGAGTTCATTTTTTTATCGTCAGACTGTTGTTTCCAGTCCACCTACAGCTCACATTGAGAGGCTTGTGCCACCTTTTCTTGTGTGTGTTTGGACGAAACAGACCGAGAATTTTTACTGGACTTGAAGTTGCATTCAGACTACTGCTGGCTCTACCTTTAGCTCTTTGTATCTCGAACTCATGTCTGCCTTCTCCTCCTTTCTGTTGTGCTGATAGAGGCAAAAGGCAAGTCCCTGAAGTGGTTGCAGTCTGCAGACTACAACAAAAATGTCATCCTATGGCTACGGCGACGGCAACTCATAAAGCTGCTTCGGTGGCCCTGGAGGATGAACCTGCATCACATTAGCTCTCCGTCTCCATCACCGGCAGCCAATCTAACAACTCACCGGAGACGGCAACTCCGAAACCGAAAGCATTGAGCTCTGCCTATGCGTATTCTCCAACTCCCTCCTGTTTTTCTCCTCTCTCACCTTCCTCTTCCTCTTCAATAGCCACCACACCCCAAGCACAATCCCCACCAACGCCCCAACACCGCCCACCACACCACCCGCAATAGCACCGACATTAGTCTTCGCAGTAGGATCTGGCTTTGAGGTATCAGTTCCATTGACACTATCACCTCTTTGACTGCAAATCGGCACCAAATTCGCTCGATTCTCATCAAGTGGTCCCTGAACAGCTGGTGCCATCTTGAATATTCCCATCTCGTAGTCGACGACGAGATAGATCTGCGTGAGGAACATACCGCCCAGGATAGCCCTGACGCTCGCCGGGTCCGCATTAGCATTATAGTTAATACCCGAATCAACTAAGCTATCGTTGACGATGGCGTAGCGGCCGAGATCGTCGGAGCCGCGTTTGATGGTGAAGAGTTCGGAGTTTGGAACGACGGTTTTATACCCATTGTTGAGTATGACTGTGAGATTCCCGTCTGGGCGTTGCGAGATGGGATAGTTGAGGCCGGGGAGGGAACTGCTGCTGTTATAGCCTGTGACGTTGCCAAAGAGACTGGCTACTGTGGGTGTGAATGTGAAGCGTTGGCGGGATGTGTCGAGACAGGCGTTTATGGGGGGTTCTGTTTCGGCTAGGAGAGAGACGAATGTGCCGTTGAGGAATGTGTAGCTTATGGTTGAGACGGAGACTTGCAAGGGACATGGCTGGGAGCTGGTCCAGCTGCCGATGGGGAAGGTGGTCAAGTTTGTGTTGGGGAGGATGCGTGCGCTGTCGTAGCCACCGATTACGAGGGCGCCGTCGACGGGGGAGAGTGAGCGGGAGCCGGCCCAGAGAGACCAGGCGCTTGATGGGGCGACGAGACCGTTTGTTGCGGCTTTGAGAAATGAGGAGTCGACGCCGAGGGGGATGCCGTTGTCGGCTTCTGTTCATTGAGATTGTTAGACCTAGTTGCCTGTCACCTCACTTGACATGTCTGGTAGAATGGAATGTGATCGCTGGAGTTTGATAGAGTGAAGTGATATGAAAAGAGAGACGAACCGCCCTCAAGCCCAGCATTCACGAGCGGAAATCCTAATACACTCCCATTCCTTTCAAACTTGAGCACATCATTGAAATACACATAACTACCCGTCGCACTCTCCTGATCGGCCTGGCTCCCATTCCACGCGCTCCGAATACTGACTTCGTACGTGCTACTCTTCGTGGCATCGAATACACCTCCAGCTGCTCCGATGCAAGTGGTGTTTGTTAGGGAGACGCATTCCAGGACGTTGGAGATTCGAGTGTTGTTGAGTGTCGTTGCTGGGCGGAGAGAGAAGATCTGAGAGGGTGTACCGATGCCGAGTTCGATGCCGCGAGTTACGGCGAGTCCGTCGAGGGAGACGGTAATGTTGCGCCAGGGTAGGTAGAGGGGAGGGATACTGCATTCGCCGGTTGCTGCTTGGGCGAGAGGGGAGAGGAAGGGGAGAAGAAAACAGCCAAATAGATGGATGGAGAAGAACAGGGATATCATTCTGCTCAACAGATCCAAAGACCAAAATTTTGATAGGAGGTGCGGAGCAAGTATGAACTATTCTTTGGAAATATGTCAGAGTGTTAATGAAACTCCTGGTGAGGTTGTGCTTCCTTTGTTATAACCGATTGCGGGTCTGACTGAATTTTTGAAAGAATTAGCAATACGCCGAAGCGTGGCTCTGGAATGAGCATGTGGACATTATGTGCGGAGGTACATCAGAATGTCAAAGACCATAATACTTGGCCCAGGAAAATCAGGATACTCTTGAACATGACGATCTTGAATTTGTTAAGTCTGTCGATCGAAAGTTGATCGACGAGGCAGTTCTACCCTTGCGAAGGTATTCACGAGTTTGGATCATATAAGGTGGTGCGAGAAAGACAAAACACGATACAAGTGCCATCAAACCCAACTTCCTAAGGTCTTGTACAACTTGTGTTCAGATTGTGGCTATAGACATTGGCTACAGCACGCGTCTACCTCTCGCGAGTCGAATATACGAGATACTGCCGAAATGTATACAGATGATTCGAGCTGTGAGATGATGGATGTAATCGCCGTAATTGCTCCTATCAATGCCCATCGCTCCCCTCTATTTGATGCATCATGGCTTGGTCTAGAAGAGCTTAGCACTCATCCATTGAAAGATTACGAAAATCAATCGAAGCAGAAGAGCTGCTGGCGGTTGACGCCAACATATTGCCATGCCTTGGCAGCAGACAATGCAGCTGAAAGGCGAACAAAAAAAAAAGATCACCAACGGGAGAAGAAATACTCCCATCTCATTTGATCATGAACGAGGATGTGATGGTAGAGGTTACAGATCACCAACGGGAGAAGAAATACTCCCATCTCATTTGATCATGAACGAGGATGTGATGGTAGCGACGCACGTCAGGCGTTGGAGCTCTCAATACACAGGACTTTTCAACACAAGTAAAGTCGATAGGCCTCGATAGAACAGATTGTAGAGCCCGCGGCTCAAGAAATCATGGCACTTGCCAACTGAAGAAGAGGGTGGAAAATATGGCAGAAGTCATAACAGGCGTAGATAGATATATACGGCAATCGAAATACTGTCAAAGTCTAAAATCATGCCATGCTTTTTTCAGGATACCGCTTTGCCTTTTTGTTGTTTCCGACCTTCATCCAAACCGCAACGCATCCCAAAATGACCATAAGGAACAATCCCTTCTGCAACACGCTCCACTCAGCAGACTCGGTCTCGGCATCGGTATCGGGAACAGGGACAACAGGAGGAACGACATCGGTCTTGGCTGGGGCTGCAGCAGCAACAGTTGATGTGGAAACGATAGGCGTGTCGTCGACCTCCTCCTGTCCTGCAACGAACTCCGCGTGTCCGTATTCAACATCTGTGCGTCGGACAGCCACCAATCAGCATGTCCACCCAAGCAAAAGCGTGCTGCGTGTGAAGGAAAGGTACTTTATAGTTCCACGTGGATACCTTCTTCTGGTACGGGGAGCTCGCCACTCTTGGCAATCTTTACGGGCGATTTTGGCTTGTCTCCGCCGCCCTTGGGGACGTTCTCGATAGCTTGGACGATCTCGTAGCCCTCGAGGACTTCGCCGAAGACAACGTGCTTGCCATTGAGGTGGCTGGGAAAGTCAGCATGTGCCAGTTGTAGTAGTATGAATTGGGGGAGCTTACCCTGGGGTGGAGGTGGTAATGAAGAATTGGGAACCGTTGGTGTCTTGTCCAGCGTTGGCCATGGACAAAAGACCAACCTTGGAGTGCTTCAATTTGAAGTTCTCATCAGGGAATCTCTCGCCATAGACTACCGTACATTAGCATTTTCTTCTAATGACTTCGCAGATCCATATACATACTGGACTTTCCTCCAGTTCCATCTCCCTTTGTGAAATCACCTCCCTGGATCATGAATCCCTTGATAACACGGTGGAAGGTTGAGTCCTGGTATCCGTAGCCCTTCTCTCCAGTAGCTAAAGCGCGGAAGTTCTCAACAGTCTTGGGAACGGTCTTGCCGTACAATCCAATGACGATTCTGCCCATAGACTCATCGCCATGAGTGACGTCGAAGTAGACCTTGTGGGTGATCTTGGGGCCCTTAACAGCTTCAGCCGTTTGGGTAAAGAAGGCGAAGGTGATGGCGATGATCAACAACACCGAAACGACGAAACGCTGCATGGTGAACATCTTTGCTGTTCAATTGATGGTATTGAGGATGTGTATTGTGGTACAGAAGGTATTCGTGGGACCTTCGAGGGGAGAAGAGGAGGAGAGCGGGAGGTGGTCGATGAGCTCGGATATCCAGCTAGAGTTTCGGATAGGTGTCGATTAGGAATCGAGCCAAATCACGTGCTGACCAAGAATGAAGGCGGTCAGAGCTCCAAAGCGGCATTTGGGAAATTCAAGAACCGACAACACCAAGAGCTAAACATCACGACATCCCAACCCTCCTTGTCCCAATTGAAGCTGCCGAAGCTTCAACCTTTACAATGGTATGCTCGATGTCTGGGAGATCGACTCTGTGATCTTACTAATGCCCACAGGTCTTCATCCTAGGGATCAATTTCCCCGAAACCAGACTCCTAAAGGTACACCAGCTTCCTCTCCCAACCCCAACAACAGCTCTAATAGCCCTCCAGAAATCCCTCGAAACATTCTACGGCATCGGCGTCCAACATTCCTCCCGTATTCTAGCCAAACACTCCATCTTCCCCGCCGCGCGCGTAGGCGACCTGCCCACCAAGACCATCCTCGCAATCGATGCCGAGCTATCCAGTATGAAGATCGAGAACGAGCTGCGTAAAGAGATGCGCTCGAATATCGCGCGCTTGAGGGATATGGGAACTTATAGGGGGAGGAGACATGCGATGGGTTATCCGGTTAGGGGACAGAGGACGAGGAGTCAGATCTTGACGGCGAGGAAATTGAATAGGACGGATCGGGTGGGTTGAGGGAGAGGGAAAGAGGCGATAAATTGGATGGTATGAATGTGTATATTGGTGCATTGATGGCGTAGAGGGTACTTTGGGATGTAGGATTATTGTAGGAATGATGATACTCTTCCGATGCCAAGGCTTGGATTCAAGGGGCGGGAGTTACGCTTGGTGGCCGGTGAACATCAAGTGACGACGGACTGGCTGGATACGAATGTTTTGTAGGTTGGTTATTCCTTATGTTCTTTGGATTCTGCGTTGCTTTTTGCTTTCTTTTAGTATGGTTTTCAATTTATTACAGGTCTGGATATTGTCTCAGTATGGCCTATTGACCTGGCGCGGTCCGCCGTTAAATGGACCTCTCGGTAGCTGGAGGATGTGCATCTCGACTGTCATGGAAGGTTGTTCATCCGCTATATCGCTTTCCGGCACTATGTCCATTGAGCTGCTTCCTCGCATTGATCTATGTAATGGAAGGTTACTGCCATTCATGTCCTGCTTAACTACCTGCCATTGACCCACTCAAGCACATCCCATATCCACAGCACAAGCCTTGAAAAGCACCCCAAACCCTCAAAATTACCCCTTCTACCAGCTGCCTGGACCTCACATCTTGCCTCACCAATGTAACCCCCATATCCATCAACCTACGACATCCTATCAACAGATCTCATCTCTTCCTCCCACCATTCTTGCCAATCCTCAACTTGCCACTCAACCCCTTCTTGATTGCCTTCCCCTTCGCTTTTCCCCTCCCACTCTCTTCCTCATCACTCTCAATCGGGACCTGCACGCCATTAATCCTCTCTCCAACCTTCTTATCGTTGATCCACGTAATCTGATGACTCTGCATCGCTTTCGGCGCGTGTGGTGGGTTCCAGGCTCCTCTTCTTTCGTCCTCATCTCCAGCTTCGTTGCCCTTTCCGTCTCCGGTTCCGGTTCCTTGGTTTGAGAGAAGGAAGGAAGGTATGATGGAATCGGCTGCATGGTAAGAGTTGGGAATGGAGACGGAGACGGTGCTGGTGTTTATTTTGGTGACTGAGCTTTTGCTTTGGCGGTAGAGGGTGTGGAATGTTGTGTCTTTTTTGGGATCGTATCTAGTTTTTGCTTCTCTAGAGTCGTCTTCAACATCACTATCCCAACTCCCATCCTCATCCTCATCCCCCTCCTTCTCCCCAAGAAGTGCTTGGGATGAACTGCTAGACGAAGTATTTCTCGCTGGAGCAGCGGTATATTCATATTTCGTCGCATCGACTGGTGTATTCGTCGGCGGGATGATACCAGCTGGAGGTGTACATGACATGGAGAGAGAACGATCTGGTGACGGAGCTGAGGAGCGGAAGGTTCGCGGTGCTGGCTCTCTGGTCTTCCTAGCACTGACTCCGCGCTCGTGTGTATCTTCTTGCTGAACAGAACTTGCTCTGAATTTAGGCTTTGAGGACTCCATGTTCTCTCTCTTCACCACAGGTGCAGAAATAGATGGGGACGGTGAAGGCGCGTTGGAGCGGCGTCGTACTTGTGGCGGAAGTGAGTCAGATATGTGCTCTACTTTGACGTGAGGCTCGGCGTTAAGGTCAGTATTTTGACTGGTGCTGTTGTTGTTGCTGTTGAATGTAGCGGCGGCGCTAATGGATGGTGAAGGTGAGGGCGCGTTGGATCGAGCTCTTTGGTGTATTGCGTGGATGTTGTAGGGAAGCATCTCTAGAACGCCGGAGGTGGAGCAAGGTCGCTGGAGACTGCAAGCTTGATCTTGACTAGAACACGACGGCGTATTGGATCCAGCTCTGCGGTCAATATTTGTTGTTTCTCTGGCTTGGGGACTGGTTGGAGATCGACTTGCAATCTGCGATGGTGGTAGGACAGGTGGTGAAGGCGCTGCAGAGCGGGTGAAACGGCGCTTGTTTGCTTGAGTTTGTCAGTGCAATATCTCGAGGATAAATATAGGAAGACTGCCTGAGACTCACGATTGCTCTTCTTTCCAGATTTATATGACCAGTCGATATTCGGATCCTTGGCGCCCATACTTGCGATCGTGGGAGCTTTGCTGAATTCCAAAATCGGAATGGCGCAATTAGGATGAGGGTTCGGCTGTGTAGGCTGGAAGGGAAGAGATTGGAACTTACTACCACTGAATAGCGGTGATATGAGGCAGAAGGCAGATGGCACTAGCGCCTTTTCAGAACTAGTGCTGCGAGGTTTCGAAACTAGAAAACAAAAGAATACTGAAAGGCAAATGAATTCCTTATTCAAATTAGCTATTAATCTACTCTCAAACAGAAACGGAATCTAAACTGTTAGACACCATTCTTTGCTTTTATCACTGCTTTTGTCTTTGGGATTAGGTTGTGTTTTCTTCGCTTAATTCACATCTACCAAGATATCATATCGTCCCATCACTTCACAAGAAACTCGTGAACATGCTTCATAAGTAGATCAGACACATTACATGGTTCTGTCGGGCTTAATATGTGGACTCAGTTCATCCTCACAGGACCGGCATCAATACACTGAGCCGAGATAGAACCTCTCGCGAAGTTTTTCAGTCACAAACCACACCTAGGAAAAGATGGTATAATGGATAATTACATGTTGTCCTCCATCGTGAAGAGAGCCATTGCGACTAACACAGTATTTTCACCTTAACCACAGGATCATACACTATCCCTGCTCAGAGCAACGGTTCTTGCTGCCTGGAGTACCCAGCCTTCACAACCTGGGCACAGAGCTGAGCTGATGCACACCCTAAAGTCCAACTTCCAATGCAGTACAATAACCAAACCTTAACCTCCCTTGGTGGGACACGATTTCAATACCTCTAGCCGCCCATTTTCCGCCCTCCCCTCTCCATTTCCCACTTCGTCATTGTATCGATTGGCCTTTCTCATCCTTCTCTATCTCTCCGTTGCCACCCTGCGACGCACTCTGGTGGGACCCCTTCATTCTCTCATGCCTTGGCTTATTCGCCCCTTCAGGACCCATGCTTTTCAACGAGACTTCACCCATCACCTTCGTGAGCTCCATTTCAAGCTTTCCCTGACTACCCTTCAATCTCCGAGAGTCCTTATTCTTCCTGCGGATCACCGTCTTCGAGTTCTTCGTCGTGTTGTGAGATCCTGTTGGCTGACAGTTGTGTTCGGTGGTAGCTTTGGAGCTTGGAGTAGAAGTCCCAGAGGTCGAGCAGGTGGAGCACAGCGTGGCTGGTGGGATGTTAGTCTTCATTTTGGGTTTGAGTATTCAAGATTGGTATTGTGATGTCGAGCACGCAAAACTGCGGAGACGAATTTGCTTACTCTGGTACAATGACTGCTTACCATGATCGTGGAAAGGCTTTCGAGATCCTATTGCCGGCACGGAAGATACGCGCTTCCGCTGCAGTGGAGCCTCGAAGGCGCGTCTGCAGGTTTGCTTGATGTGACGGTCATCTATGCACGATATCAGTGTCTGTCTTTCGTGGAATTCATTCGAACGGAATGATTTAGTTACCTCTTGCGTATTTTCGTGGTGCCATGATAAGATATGCAATATTGAAGATGGCATAGAAGTCGTCGAAGTCCAATAGGAGTTGGCGATTTAGGGAAGCGGGAAGGCGCAATGTTGAGGGAACGAGGGTGCCTTCGCTTGCGCTTGACTAATGGGCAGATTATAGGTAGGTACTGTTCTGCACAGTTTGTGTGTACGTGGTAATATCCCAGGCTCCTGAGTTTACAAGCTCTTGGTAGCCCACATCTCGAGTCCGTGCTAGTGCTTTGGGATTCTTTCATTGCTGAGTCAAGGGCGTAGAAAGCCCAGAAGGGCGGGCTGAAGGTGGAATATCAAGGTTAAGCTGGAAATAAGTACCTGATGCACATTTTGGATGCTTTTTAAACAATTTTCAGAGTCACGGATGGGGATATGGTAGCACATGTTCTTCTTTTCTGGTACAGAGCAAAAGCAGTGAAAAAAAAAATGGTACTGCAGCAACAAACATCAACAGCTGGGAGTCTGAGACCCAATTCTCCAGCAAAATCAACTTGCCGAAGGTGCCCCCAGAGTGTACTCTCAACCCTCGATATCGAAACCCCAAGGTACAATCCAACGCCACATCAAACACCCAAGCAACGATTCAAAGACCTCTCTTCTCATAATACTCATGAATATGCCCACCAATCGGCGACCAATACTCCTTCAACTCCCTATCCTCCTTCTCAACATACTGTTCAGGATGCAACCCATTATTCCACAGCTCGCACTCATGTTCAGTCGGGAACCTCTTCACATCGACCTCATTTTTCTTTACAGCCCTGAAGAACTCAACAGGTGTCTCCATGACCCGTGCGAACTTCAACATACGCTCACGCTGGAATGGGCAGCGACCAAGCTTGACTTCACCAGTCTCTACCCAGGCTTGCCAGACTTGAACTAGCTCCCAGATCTTGGCAGATGGGGTGTTGACGAGCTCTTGAAGGTATGTGCGGTTGTCTTTGTCCCATTTGTCCAAGTTTGGGAGTTCGTCGTCGAGTTCTTGGATCATGGCTTTTAGAAGAGGGATGATGAAAACTGCTTGACTCTTACCCACTGGGAGAACGAAGTTGTTGCCAGTGGCCCAGCGTCTCATGTTCTTGGATTTGCTGGGATTATAGCAAAGCTCGTCGTCAGAATCATAGCCATTGTCGGGGTCTGCCTTGCTCTCGAGGACATGTTTGAGGACGGCAGAGTTGGCGAGGACTAGCTCTTCAGTGAGTGATGTATGGGTGGAGTCGGGGCGATTGCCAGTAAGGTAAATAATAATCTTTCCTTGTCTATAGAATGTGAGGACTTGGCTCGAACTTGCGGAGCATAGCAGACAAACCTTGATGACGTCTTATTGGCTTGCATCTTGCGCTTCTTGGAGAGCGGTTCGACACGGGCACTATCAGCAGGGGGTGCTCTCTTGGTACCAATGCTGCTGCTGCCATTCATATCGCCCACCTGGCTGCTCTTCTGACCCCTTGGAACCGTATGGGAAGACTTGCCTTCATGGTGTTCTTTTGGAGCAGTAACGACGCTCTGTTTCGACGATGTATCTGGCAAAGTGGAGACTGTGCTGGTATCATCGAGAGCGACCGACTCTGGCGGACTGGGAAGATAGACGGGACCACTGTCCTCTACAGGCTTCTGCTTGACCACCAATTTGATTCGATGGAAGGGGTTGGCACGGAAACGATGCAGACTGAAAGCATTGAGACGGATAAGGTCGACACTGTTGTTCTGTGGCTGCGGGGAAAGTGAGGCTGAGGGCTCGATAGACGCGTCGATACCTTGCCGAGAACACTTGGACGCAGCGTGGCAGCTGGTGGATGGCATGGAACTCCATAAAATCTTCCCAGTGATCTTGAGCTCATTGTTAGATTTGTTATTGTAAGATCTGAAGTTGACTGGATTGTCCTTTGGAATATGTGGAAGAATGCCAGCTGGAACACGTATCGCAGTCTTCAAAGAGCCAGCTTTGTTCTTCCCATTCTCATCCTTGTCGAACTTCCTCGGGGTATGGATCGCGATGCCAGCAAGCGCCTTGACGTTGTACGTACTAACACTCTTTCGAGTGCGACTGCTGTGACGATTCTTGTCCAGAGTCTTCAGAGCCTCGACTGGTACCGCCCTTGGTTTGCATGTAGATGTTGTGGTGGAAGCCATGTTGAACGAATCGAGATCTTGACAGGTGCTTTTCGTGAATCGGGTTGTGTCACTACTCTTACCACTCATCTTGCTCTTCTGAGTGGTCATGCTTGATCGATCTTGGTGCGAAACCTTGATTCCCTCCATTGGAACTCTCTCCTTCAGTCCCTCTGGGACGTCTCTCGCAATCGGAATTGCGCTCGACATGACGAATTGAGCGATAGCAATTGTGGGCAAGATGTTGTGGTATAGTAAAGGATGCAATCGCGAGGATAAATGAATTCTCTGCGTTCGCGGATGACATTGAGGTATTTGCGAGGGAAAAATATGAAAAATTGCGATGTGTGGGAGAGGCTGCAAACTACGCTAGTGAGTCTAAGCGAGTGGTAAACACTCACCTTTCGATCTGAGGAATTTGAAGATATAAACTCTCCAACGTCACGAGCTCCTCGATCCTTGGGATAAAATATCGATTGTCAACAACGAGAACGCCAGACTACACCATCACCATGGCACCCAACGACGATGCTCAGTACAAAATAACCCTGCTCGTCTGCAGAACCTGCACGATGAAGCAGTCGCACAAAGCGACCGACAAGTAAATACCTTCGATGTCTATGACTTCTTTGAACCCGAGCCAAGTGCCAATAGAAGAATTAAGCTTCTATTTCGCTTGTCTTATTCCCATCGCTGCTGCCGTAGATCTCTTCAACGCAATACTACACCAGCTCTGTTGAAGTTTCTGCTAAATGCACTTCCAGCCGCCGCTCGAGGCAAAAAGTCGCCCACCAAATGTGCAGTCTACTCCACCTACGGCAAAGGCAAGCGCAAGAACAAAGAGACGCCATCTGGTGAGGTCCAGTACCATGTCATTTCTAGGAAAGGCAAGCGCAAGGATAAGAGAAAGCCTATGGAGGCGATACAAAAACTGGCGGACGAACACGAAGTGGTAGAGAGAGAGAGAGAGAGAGAGAGAGAGAGAGAGAGAAAGGGAAAGTTGGCGGTAGATATGGAAGGCGATGCCATCAATGCAGAGCCAGTCGAGACAAAGGAGGACATGAATGTAGTTCTGAAGGAATCTGACAATGAGGACGAATGTAGCGGACGGAGAACTGGTTTCTGTTGGAGGGTCTCACACCACGGGGCGAATCTCATTTACCTGCGTAAAGGCTTGTAAAGTCTCGATAAAATCACAGTCTTCTCAACATCATAAAAGTGTGATCTCAGAGGTCACAATAGAACTTCCCGTCCAGACTTCCGGCCAGAGTAGCAACTACATGACTTTCAATCCTTCGGAGCAGGCGCAGCCTCGCCATTTCCTTCCAGCATATCTTCAACCCATTTCCCACGTCTCCTCCTTTCATCAACCGATATCTCATTCTCCGGTGAGGCACTGTATCCCAAGCCAAGGTCAGGATATTGCAACGGAACAGGACCACCGCTAGGAAGGACATCGAGGTAGATTGGCCAAGGCTTGCCAAGCCAGCCTGCGCGGGCGTCGTGATCTCGACGTTGATCTGAAGTCAAGGGATGAATCAGGATGCTGGAAAGGTGTTAGATGCTTCCTTGAATTCTAACACGTTAGAGGCAACCCACCTCAGATTTCCTCTGTTGGACGCCAAGTAGAAGTAGACATCTGAAAACGAAGAATCCGGAACCCAAACTTGCACAAGTTAGTCGAACGTGTTTTTTCTGTCCATGAATAACTACTTACTTTCGTACGACCCAGCCGGATGCGGACCAATGGGATATTTGTTGACTCTGAACAGCGGTACAGCGACGAAAGCACCTGTTCAATGCAAAACCATTAGCTGAAATCCCCTTACATCGCATTCCTTTGATTTTAGTTCAGTGTGCTTCGAGCTTACCATCCCGACGAAGCCTCAACACTGCATCGCGAAGCGCAAGTGCAGCAGCCGTCTCAACGGGTGACTGAATCAGGAAATATATATGGAAATGCCATTCCCGGGCTCGGCATTCGACGACCGTGACTAGGTCGTCTTGAGGGGAAGGTAAAGTGGGGTTGGAGGCTTGGGGAGGGACTTTGGTCATGGTGAGTAATAGAGTATTGACAACTGAGTATGAGAACGGACTATAAATGATGTCTATTTCTTTGACCTTGAGAGAAAGAAATGTCGTCTTTGGGGGAGGCGGCTGTAGGTGGGTGTGGTACGAAGAAAAAAATGGAGTTGTGGAACGAACATGCGGGGTAATCGACAGCACGCCATTATAGTCTGGGGCTGCTGGGATTTTACTATGCTCTGAACTGAGAAGTTGCATAATAATTTGAAGAGATAGGAACATTGAAATTCCAACTTAGGATGACGAGAGAATCGAGGTTGACGATGGGATGACAATCTGTATGATTATGTCAGCAACCTCGATCTTTTCTACTTTGGCTAGGATCCCCCAAAAAGTTTCGGCGAAAGGTTTGTCTGACTTACAGCTTCTTCTGGCTGAAGAACATTGGTTGACCTTACTCTGACATATAGGATAGACCTGTTGGTCACCGTATGGCAGCACTAAGCACTGGTAATACTCCGCGAGAGCGTGTATTCTCCAGCTCTGACCTGATCATTCACGAGGAGGAAACGCAAACTCAATCTTCAATTGAACATCCGCTATTCAAACGTCAAAGCATCCTCAAGGGCCTTGGTTAGCTTTGAGGCGAAGTCATTTCATGCTATATGTAACTATGAAAGTGTTCCAGCCTAGAGTTCGTCTCTGTATATGTTCTGAGTCTATTTCAAAATAAAAGGATATCTACCCTAAGCAACTGGCCCTAAAACTCCTCACTCCCAATAAGTAACTTTCAGATCCACATCGAATTATCTACAGATCCGCGACCCACTCCAAATCCAACGCCTCTACCCAAAAGTCCCGACACCCCTCCAAGAATCCTCTCTCCAGCCAAAGCACGCCCTTCAGAACCCCAGTCATCTGTTCCCAACTCCATTCCAGCGCCGAATTCTGATTTAATACCCACCACAGCTGCTCCTTATACCACTTCCTATCCTCACTACCCTGCGCCGCAGCCGAACCACCAAGAACCAACATCCACATAAGCTCAGCCGCAAACGAGCAATTTAGTGTTGTAAGTTCCGTAGCTTCCAGACTCATGCGTAAACGTCCTACTAGTCGTTGTCTGATTTGTCCGCCGACGGGAGTAAGTCGAAGATTAGTGTAGGTGTAGAGGAGTAAGCTGTGAAGAAGAGGCGTCACGATACGAGCCGGCGATTCGTCCATTATGATGTCGTTCTGAGCGAGGAGTTGAAGGATGTGGTGTTCGATGCTGTAGACGCGGTCTGGGTATGATGCTTCGTTGAGGTAGGAGATATCTTCTGGTGGGATTGTGTCGAGGAAGTGGGCGAGCTCGTGGGCGTCTTGGAGGATGGGGAGGAGAGTTCCGTTGTTGGTTTGGATCAGGTTGTACATTAGACAGTTGCTGAATGTGAGGGTAGGTTTGAGGGAGGAAGTGGGCAGGTAGGTGGATAGTGGCGGTAGGNGGGNGAAATCGGCGTAGGGGAATCGTGGAGTCGATTGCCAGCTTGTGGCGTACAGGAGATCAGTCCTGAATCTTTCAGTAAGTGTATTTACTTGAAGGGGGAAAGAGAACGAACCAGAGAATGAGTCGACGAAGGACAGCACTTAAATTGCACAATCCTCCTTTCAGATTAATGATTTGCTCCAATCCATTCATGTGTATCACTGCTTTGCATCTGTTTCCGTTCAAGTTCTGGCTGTAATTAGTCAATGCCCATAGAAACGAGAACTGTTACTTACCTCCATGTTGGTCATGCATGCAACCGCAGCAATTGTTCCCTCGGAAATCCCGCACTCGCCCGCATTTTCCAACTCCTGGTTTATCGCAGAAACAGAGCTCTGCAAATAGAACGAGCTTTCGAAATTCTCGGGACCGGACGAATTCGCGGTTCGAGCTGCAAGCCAAGAAAGTGTAATGTAGAGTAGAGCTGCATTGGTTCCCACGCATGAGGAGAACGTGTCCAAGTCGTCTTCGTGCACAGAGGTGCGCACTTTGACTTGGGCACCTGCGAAATGCATTCGTCAGTGTCACGCTTTTGATGGAATAAGTGAGATTGACTTCTGTAGACTTACTTTGATTAATAAGCTCATGTACCCTTGGCGTAATAGGAATGGGAAAGGTGCCGAACGGATCGGAGTCGCTACCGAAGATATATGCAGCCAGCCGGGGCGAGACATGGGCGTAACCCGAAGGTATGGGAATGATTGAATGGTCAACCGAGTCTCCAACCTGAGTGCTGATTAACGGCTCGGTACCGTCTGCCGAGGGAGCGGGCGTGACAGAGCTCCGTGGCGTGAGATGGTGGCTTGAAGGAACACTGTATCGGGATTGCGGCTCAGGAGATCCAAAATACGATGATTCTGATCCCATATCGCTAGTTGGAGTCTCTGGTTCTTTGGATCGTAGTGGTGGGAGTCGTTTGATCCATTTTGCTTGTGAGTCCTTGTGTTTCTTCCATACTCGGCGCATCACATGTGATTTGACCTCACTTTTCGCCTCTTCATCCTGATCCCTCGTTCCTAGCTGGTTGACGAAACGGAACTCGTTGCATGGTGCTTCTGTTTTCGGCTTTCTTGGTTTGGGGCAGTTCTGCTTGGTGTTGATAGGAGTCTGCTTTGCGCGTCTCTTGTCAGTAAGTTCGTGGGGCGCATCACTAAAAGCCATGAACCTTATCTTTTCATTGGCAAGAAGTTTTCGTACCTGTCTATCATTATCCTTGGTTTTCCTTCGGTTTGCAGGACTCGACTTTCTAGACCTGGAAGACTTGGAAGACTCGTCGTTCGCCATGGTAAGGAGGGCTAGTGGCACGGGCCTGCTAGTGATAAAGAATCCAAACGTTTTCGCCCTTGATTCCCAAAATTCTGGTCAAGTGTCGGGACCTTCCTCCTGTATATCAAGTATCAAAACCAAAATAAAGTTGACCTTCATGTAAGGGTGAGCAAATGCTGAACAACGAGATTCCAGGCCACTAGTGACGTGGGATGAAGCTGGAGGATATGATTGGACAATGTCTAACAAGAACAGGACAGTCAGCCAGAGTGGGCAGAATGTCGGGAAAGCCGCTGAAAGAAAGGGGAGGGGGTAGTTATGAGTAAGCGCATGTATGCTTCCTTGGTGGTCCTTGGCCTGCAGGCTTCGACCAGGGGCTTCTGGAACATCCACTTCAGCAATTAAGTAAGCGAGCAATGTCAGGATTTGTCACTGACAAGTACCTACTTGGTAAGTGATTTATCCTGTAGAATCCAAGTATTAATTGCTCCTTATTGACGTATCTCCATCAAATCAATGTCGAGAATTCTTGAGCACACCTTTAGTTTGGCATACGGGATTTCATCGTAGTGGGCTTGGATTTGAAAATCTCAAGGGGAATCACGTGTCGGCACAGCTAAGCGAGGAATATCGTATAGTTGCATTTAGACATTCGAGCAAGTCTAGATGCAGATCTTGTCGTTTCACTGACCTTCCTTATTGCATTTTGCCATAGTGGAATTTCTTTTCTGGCTTCTCATTTGCCTTCGTGATATTCAAAGCCACATTCGCGAGCAGCGGTGTTATTTTCGGCTTGTTTACCTGCAGTCGCATATCTCGCGAAGGGACACGAGATATGGCCAATCCTTACCCCAAGAGCTCCGCCTCCTTAGGTTCAACTGACTTCGGACTACGGAACTAGCCGCGAAGGCTTCGTGAAATTCCAGTAGCTGGAGATCGAATCTAATGGACAAAGTCATTTCCGTGGGGCCTTTCCCACGAGCCCGGAAAGATCTGGAGCTTGGCCTCAATTTAGAGTTTTGACAGCGACTCAGCTCCACGCAACTCACTGAATGATATCAAGAGTGGATTGATATCGCTAAGTTCCGCAGTATCAGGTTTGGAGATTTCTGCATTCAGGCAGTTGAGCACAAGGATGTTTGGGGTCGAGTGGCTGAAGTAGCGGGATGCAGGGGTTAAGTGATGTTTGATTGGACCGTTCAAATCCTTAATTGAGTTAAGCTCAGCCCAGTCCCGAACTCTACTGTCGGAGTGAACCCCTGGACCGAGAGACCATTCCGCAAGCACGAGCACGAGGCTACGAGGTGGACCCTTATTCTCTACGAGCACGCCAACCAGAATTTGCGATGCGCTGGGTCGTATCTGCTATCAATTCCTTGCATGATCTAGGGTTGAAATAACCTTTGGCGGAGTGGCAGAGCGGAAGCTTGGAGATGGTGCAAGAGTCAATGAATGGCGGCAGAGAGAGACTAATGACTGACAAGCGAGCCTGGATCTGTTTTTCTAGGAACATTGCCACGTGAGGCCCGTTGGGATCCGACGGTATCAGTCAGTGACCAAGACTTCGCAATTGTCGAAATCTTCGGTCATCGTCCACCGATACCGCCGTTCAACACGAAAACTTTCGTGTTCGACCAAATCGTTAGGTGGCGGAGTGTTGCGGAAACCGGTATCAGTCCTGCCACTCGTATGTTGCGGACTTCGAAGCCAAGACCTTGCTTCGCCAAAATAACAGCCGAGGAGTTCAAGAGTTCTTTCATGCCATATGCAAGAGTCGAAATTTATTGCATTGTTCTCGGCATCTTGGTTCAAAGTATTAACTTCTTACAATGCTATTGTAGCGCTGAAGTATCACCGTGTGGTATTGGCGAGTGTCACGTGCCATATGTTCACGTGCCTAGGTGTAGTGATGACGAGGTGCTAGGCGGCAACATTCAAAAGTCGCAGAGCCACGCACACAGCCCCAGGCTACGGAGTTCATTGACAAAGAACTATTTAAAAGAGGACTTGTGCTGAGCACCTATGTATTTATATGATCCAATTTCCTGCTCGTGCTGAAATAGAGACCAGTGTTTTATCTTAATATTCCTCAAGCTTTATCCAGAGTCAAAATGGCGCAATCAGCCTTCATGCTTCCATCTGAGCCTCCCCCTTTGACCATATTTCATTATTACAATAGTCTACCCTTGGAAATCAGACAGTATATATGGTTTCTTTGTCTCCCCGGCCCTCGCATCCACCGCACCAGCTGGACAGACCCAAAGAAAGCCTCGCGTTCTTCCTGCATCAGCCCAACAATCATGTCAGTCTGCCAAGAATCCCGAAAAGAAGCTTTACACCACCTGAAACGACTCTCCCTGCCCTCAATTTTCAGTTCCAGCACTCAAGCCACGCCACCTGGCTGCACATCTCGATGCTACTTTAACTCTAAACTCGACACGCTGTTCATCACCTCGCCCACTCATCCAACCATGTCTCTTTCACCATGGCTTCGACCATGGTTAAAAGGGCTGGAGAAGACAGATTTCAGTATCGTGCAACACATCGCTGTTGATCGAGCATGGGTAGAGCACGTTTCACCCATCTCGGGATCCGTTATGCAGCTCGGCGAACTTGTGCGACTGCTCGGCAATGTCAAGGTCGTACATGTGGTGAGTCTGAACTCCCACTGGAGTATGCGGCCATGGGCCATGTGGCGGGAGATCGACAGAACCCCCGATAACATGCGTGCGAATTTTTTCTGGGTTGATATGGAGGAAGTCAAGAAGAGACCTATAGGTGGTTATTCTCGTATTTGGGCAGAGTGGGGTGAGAATAGTCAGATGGCGAGGGCAGGAAGTGATGTTTTGAGTTTGGAGGGGAAGGATGCGATTGCGAGGTTGGGCAACGTGGTACAAAGATTGGAGGCTGAGAAGGAGAGACATCCGACTGGTTGGTCGATGCCGAGTGTTCGGTTGGACTTTGTTAGGTATGATAGGCTGAAGAGGGAGGAAAAGACTCCGATGGTTCTAAATAAAGGAGTACGGGGATGGAGCAATTTGAGTACCATGCTAGCGGCCCTGCCTCCAGTCGCTAACTTCAAGAAATGGGTTGCTGGTGCCGCCTGACTTGCAGTAGGCTGCTCTCCAGGGGCCATCAAAGGGCGAATTTATCGGATATCCTTGTTAGCGAAGGAGCATGTCCACTGGCAGAGCTGGGTTGATTTGTTCTTCGTCAGCACATGGCAGGCGAGGCTTGCACAGCGCCGAAGGGTCAAGGCACTGCAACCTTAATTGTTCTGCAATCACTAATGCCCATTCAGTCCCAGCATTCATATGCCCATGACTGGAATTAGATATGATGGCTTTCGTTCGCTTTGCGTGTTATTTTCTTACAGTCGTAAAGACAGATCTTGAGGAGTAATTGTGGCATGCCTTCTGCCTGGCTGATTCGCTATTCTAGGCACAATAAAATGACAAAGCTTTGCGCTTTGCGGCGGTCTCGGTCGAGACCAATCCGTCATCCTTCACCTTTTTTCCTACTGGAGCTTGACTTGGTCACTTAGATCACCTTCGTTTGACCATTGGCTGAAGCGAAATCAAGTGCTTAGATATTAGACAGCGCTCAATTCAACAGGACAGGAAACAACACCAAGGTAGATGTACATTTCCTGCCCTAGGGTTCATGACTTTCCTTTCCATAACAGAAATGGCCTTACAAATACCCTCTCCAACAACGATTGTCGATGCTGGCAGTGTCACTCCATTGACCACTACCTTCACACCGCCACCTTCGTGTCTATCGGACTATTACATCCGTTCGATGAATCCCACGGCTGCTGATTATTACCTCGTCCTGGATCATCAGATACTTCTGGCTGTTTCCCTGAAGGATGGGCTCTATATTTCAGTACCTTTTTCTGGGAGTCTGCCCCAGTGGTTATAGTCTCGTGTGCTCAGTAGGTCCATATCTCCTGAACAATCTCTTATTTACTATCCAGGCCATTTCAAGTGAAAGTTAGGTCGGTAAGCCATATATGACAACACTCACTGATGTATTTTCTGTTGAATCAGGCCACTTCTACGATCGGCACCGACATTGAAACCCAAGCAACTTGCTGTCCATCAGATACACATGCATCACTCTGCCCCTCACAAAAACAAGGCAGTATCCTATTTGGCTCCCTTCCGTATACCAGACGAATGTTTGTGAAGGAACTGGTGGTCATGGAAGCACATTAGGCACATACGCCGTGACGAGAGTCCACGATCGGAGGACAAACGTGGATACTACGCAGAGACTAGGGGGAGTGAGTGTATATGGGGTATCAATACGATTTAGAGAAGCTGACTTGACCGTGGCTTCCTCGACTTCGATCACCACATCGCTGCTGGCCGGAAGCTCAGTTACAATTGCTGGTGGAGGTGGAGCTTCGGGAGCATTCAATACGGGGTCGAGTTCTGTTTCGTCAGGCTTGGCTGGCGAGACTACTGAAGCCCAAGAGGATCCCAAGTCTGGCCTTACATCAGGCGCTAAAGTTGGGATTGCTGTCGGTGCAGCTATGCTTGTGCTGGTTCTGACTGTGGGTTTGTGCTTTTTTGTATTCAGAGGAAAACGGTTTGCGTCCCATCAATCCCAAAGGCAGGCTTCCCTACAAGAGAATAAGTAATTAGAGTGTCAGGCTAGGACGGGACTGGAGCTAGGAGATGGGTCGGAAAGGCAGAATGATCGGTCACAAGCGGAGACCGTGACCAGAGAACTGGAGTAGTCTGTCGTATGTGCCAGGCTGGCTTCTGGCCGATTATATGGAGTTGAAACCGCGGCTTTGAGGTTGTGGACATACAAGGCTGGGAATATACGATTGCGGCTAAAGTATTGCACGTGCAAAGTGTATTGTCTTGACCAGAACATTGTGACCAATAACATCCATGCAGCATGCAACTTATCGGGTGGCACCATTTCAACAGTAATCGCCAAAAACTTTAGTTACAATGGCCATATCATATATTGAACAAGATAGCAGACTTTCTTCTGTGTTCACAACACGTTCTGAAATCTGCCCGCTACAAAGTTCAGGACTGGCATTCATCCTAACCACAAGATCTCCTCATCATCTCGCCAAGTTGGTATGGCAAATGTTCAACAGCCACAGCCTGGCCATGGAGACGCAGATTACCTCCAAAAAATCGGGCATCTCAAGGAATCTACACCAGTAGCACTATGCCAACTATGCCAGCACCTGGTGAGCGACGTCCTAAACGATGACGTTTGCGATAATCCTAGGTGGTCGCCGGTCGACTCTGCCGAGTGCAAAGAGTGGCAGACTAAACATCACCACAGCTCACTTGCCCTCCACACATTTGGTTACTCGTGTTTCCTCTGTCATTTCCTGTGGCATAACGGGTTGGATGAACCCCCCGCTGTTTATGCGATTGTGAAACCAAAATTCAGCAGAACCTTCAGGTTTGCGGAAGCATGCCTAGATAAATCCTTGCTTGAGTATCACTCGGTCATCATGTTTTCATTCAGCGAGTCGTACTATTTGGATCTGCTTCTATCTTTGAACACTCCTCTTCTCCAGACTCCAGCCTATCCTAGAATGGACGAATAAGTTATTATATGAGAGCCCCAATTACGGATCTGTCTTGGCTTAGAAAGAGGGTATTGCCTTCAGCAGATGATCGAATGTGCTTTGCACTGTCCAAGCGATGGCTGAGCGACTGCAACAAGTGGCATACCCATTGTAATAGCGATGGTGATACAAGACTCCCGACCCGGGTAATTCATGTCGGAAACGCCATAAATTCAGATGTCTTCTTGCACATATCAACAGGCGATACTAGTCCGTACGTCGCACTCAGTCATTGCTGGGGAGGAGTCTTAAAGGAGAAGTGTGTTCTATCTAATCTGGTGACTTACCAAAAAGAATCAACATCGACCTGTCTTAGAGATGCTGGTCTTCCACACTATATCTTCACTACAGCCGACTGACTTTCACTCAACGACTTCTCTATCAGAGATTCGGCATCTCAGAATTTTTGGGAAGCGGCGCCTGTTCTACAGAAGCGAGGGTGACACAATTATTCCTCTTGGCCGCTATTAATCACTTTCGTCTCCTTCTATTTCATCGGTATAGGGCAATACATGCATATGTCAGAAATGGAAAACTAGCGCAGCTGAGTCAAAGCAGTCTATACAAAATCTAATATTCTCAGCTGATTCCACCGGACTCGAAAGACAAGCCGAGTTGGGAGTTTTTGTCATCAACATCTTTAATGATGAGCGTGTGCTTGAACACAGTTTGCTGTGGCAAGGGAACAGCTAGAGCAGATGTGATTAAAAGCCAGCTTTTGCAGACATGTAGGAAACCAGTCAGTCTCTAAACTTCACTTATAGATTTCCGCTGGACTTCTTATTTCGAAAACTTGAAACTCAACCCAATACAAATCCTTCATGATGCCTTGATGAGTTGGTGGGTTGAAATATGAGCGGCAGTTGCGTCCGGGACGTAAATCGTTTTCTATTCTTTTACCACTGTTATAGCTTCAACTCGGCTACAAGCACAGACTGAAAGGTATTATGGAACGGCCCTGCGTCCCCAACTTTCGTGACGTGCAGAAGCGTCAACCACCATGCTTAGCGAGAGTCGGATAACAGGATCGGCAGTTTAGTTCGAGTACGAATCGTCACTTCTGAAAGACATCCCCTACGGTTTGACGAGGTAACGCACCCTCCCGATTGATCCCCGGTAGTGTCATTTCCGGTGCTAACAGCCGCCTAGAAGCCGACAGAAACTGGGCACTGCTTGAAAAATGCAGTATCTGTGACTGCATCCATATAAATACAGAAATTAGATCGGCATCACAGCCGCCTCTTCTTTGCTTGTGCGAACGCCCCGACACGCCGGGCTTAACGTTCAAGTTCAAATTGTTGCCATTTTCCTACTTGGACTTCAACATGGCTACCACCACCAAATCGTATCGATGGATTCAGAAAGAGCTAGAGCAGTCGGATCCCTATGTTGATTACGAAGCCATTTTCCGTCTGGTCACCTGCTATGGCTCGAACGACTTCATTAACAGCCTGATCTACACACTCATCTTTCCAAACTTTGTAGTCACAGAGCATGGTGCCAGAGTTGTCTGGCGTGAAGACGGTGGCAAAGTCCTTCGAGCGGCTACTAGTCGCGTGGAGCAGACTCAGACCACCAATGACACTTGGTGGTACTACGGTCCCAGTGATGTTCGGACGCAGAAATCGGTAGAGAAAATTAACAGACTGCACACCCACTGGGCGAAGCGATATCCGGGTCACTTCTCCCACAACGACGACTATGTCTACACACTTGCCTATAGTGCAATATTCATGCACCGTTTGCGTCTGCGGCTTGGGCTGTCTGGCTTCTCGGAGAAAGTGAAGATCGCTTCGTATCTTTTTATGTCAGATATGATCAAGCTGTTCTACTCAGAAGGTGGTGTACCCATCACGGACTGGCCCGAATCTTGGGATGGCCTGATTGCATATTGCGAGGCCTTTGAGAACGCACCACGACCGGGCAGCAACGAAGGCCATCTAATCGCCACGGCGATCTACGAGCACTTTGCTTTTCGCTTCTTCTGGCCAAGTATGCGCTGGCTTGGGCTTGCTATTCCCAAAAGTTTAACTCTTCCAACGACACTGAAAGCGCATCGAATCGAGCCTCCAAGCCCTCTTCTCCAGGCTGCCATTGTCTTTGTGCTCGGCTGGCTTATATGGTTGATGGAGACGTTTGGTCCAGATCCCACGAGTGCGTTCCTACCAGAGTGGGAGAATATGCCAAAGGAGAAGCAAGTGGCTCGTTGCAAGGAGCATGAAAAATTGGACCAGCAGTTCCCCAAGCACTATGCCACAAGGCCAAATTCTGTCATGGGTTGTCCGTTCCAAACTTTCATTGGAGCTGAGAAGATGAATGGAAATCCACCTACCAAGTGAGGCATGGAAGCTTTCGACGGTGTTGTATCATTACTGAACAACTCATTTATCTGTTTCGCCGGAGGAATGGGAATGGGCAATGGTCACAAAGTAATCAGGGAGTTCTTGCCACTGCGGCTATCAGAAATAAGATATACCCAAAATAAATATCAATATACTGTCTTCTACTTATTTGTGTCCCCTATTCTTTGGTGCCGGACTTCGTCAGTGTTAGTCGAAGAACTCAGTCACCAATATCCAACTGAGAAGTCGGGAAAGTCGTTTCATCATCTTTACTGACATTGCGCTAGCAAGGTTTTATTTACAGTTCAAGCGATAGAGCTATGAATGATTACATCAACCTTGAGAACGATTGGGATTTTTGAGCAGCACCCAAATGCTCATAGTCGGTTGTTTATGCGACTATTACACTCAAGATTAAAGATTGAGCTGTGTAGTGAGGCGAATGTTTGTTCCCTACAAAACATGTGCTACCACCAGCTTTTAATATCTCCGAATACCATATGAATAAATGCCAGCAACACAAGCTTCAACTAAGGTTGAAGTCAAGAATTTGAAGTTGATATCCTCATTCAAACAATTTTGATCATTAACAGTCCCGTGGACTTACCATGACATTGCACTCAGTCACTTTCACAAAAAATCCCTCCCTCATTTCCGTGGGTCCTGAAATGGAACGCTCAAACTTGAATAAACGGAAGATGGTAGCAAGGGTCTTGAGCATTTCCATCCAGGCGAAGCTTCTTCGAGTTAAGAATTATTCCATGAGCGTACAAGAGTGCAAGCTTGACTTACTTTCTCCCGACGCAAGCCCTTGGCCCCGTCGAAAAAGGAATAAAATATTCCGTCAGGTTGGATGCGTCCGGTCCTAGCCATCTGTGCGGATTCAACGTTTCGGCATGCTGCGTCGCCATTACATGAGACACCGGGATGATTTGCAAATGTACGGATACTTACAGAAAACATTTGATGATTATGATGGATTGCCACCGTTGGTACGCTCACAAGATAGCCTGCTGGGAGAAAAGTCCCTGCCACGTCTCTACCACCCTGTGGAACCACACGTTCCAGCCCTGTCGAGCTCGTGGGTCTCAAACGCATGACTTCTTTGATGGAGGCGTTGAGCAGAGGCAATTTGCCTGCAACCTCTTCTGATGCAACCCAACCTAGCCCGAGGGGACCTGGAAAAGCTTCAAGGAGTTCCGCAAATATCTGGCTTTGGATTTGCTGGTCACGCGAGATGAAATCCATGAAGTTGGTCATGGTACTGCTTGTAGTATCACTGCCGCCAACGATAAAGCTAATCGCCTCGGCAATAACCTCCTCGTCGGGAAGCGGGCCTCCATTGTCTGGATCCTGGGCATTGAGTAGGAAACTCATGAGGTCCTTGCGTTGGGCTGAAGAGGTTTCAGCTTTCCGCTTTCCAAATGCTGCCCGTCCGATTGCTTCCAAGTTTGCGGTTGATCGAAGACCGTTACAGAAAAAGGGGTCGATGCGGAAATATTTCATATATGGTCGAATCCAGCGGGGTAGGTGCCCTATGGTATTCAGAACCTCGCCTCGAGTGTCGACTGTGTTAATCAGATTGTAGCCGTCGCTTCCTGATTCTAGAAATCCAAATGGCACTCCGAACGCGTATTCCCCAATAACATCGAATGCGAGAAAGTTTGCTGTCAGGTTCGGAGCATCAATCAGAACATCATCTACTAATGAGGGCAGAAGGTAGCTTACACCAACGGGAGAAGTCAAGGGACTTGGAACCAGGGATAGACTTCTGTATACCATTGACAAAGGAGGTCATGCAAGGATTCATATGTTTCTCAAAATCTTTGAGATTCTTGGCAGAGAAGGCCGGATTGATGTATCGTCTTTTCCGCTGATGTACATTCAAGTCCCGAGTGTTGAACAAAACCGGTTCTACCTGACGAAAGGGTACGTAGTGTCAGCTTGATCAATTCTTTTCCTCACTTCGGGATCTTATCTTCGTAAAATGGCCCTTTCAGAAACCCCGTCTTATGTCCATATATCTCGTTGATCGCTCGTGGATCAGTCATTGATATGTGATTGGGAGCAATACGGACATGTGGACCATATTCATTGTGTTGCTCCAGAACCCAGGCGGACCGACGAGCTCTTCGGCATTGAAGCATCAGCGGGAGAGGGGAGATTTTGGCCCAGAATGGGCCTGGGAAGTGTCGCAATGGATGAAGAGCCACTTGATAAATGATGTAGCTTGCCTTCCGCAGCATTTAGCCATGTCGATCCGTTTTTGCTAAACACACGCAACTTACGACCAAAACAATTAAACCAATTAGTGCTATGCCCATGCTTGGTATTTTCAGTGATGACGGGGGAATAAAGTATTCTGCAGCCATCTTTCAGATTGGTCTCGTGAGGAATTAGAGAGTAAGTTCTTGTTGCATGCCACGTTGGAAGAATGATCTCTGAGCGTACCACACACAAGAAGTATCAACTATTGGTAGCTTAGAAATCGACTGGTCAGACAGAACCTGTGGCTAATCCCAAGCTCTACAACTTGGTGGCATGAGGGTCCAGAATGCGGGGCGAATCCGGGGCAGCAGCGGGAAAGCAAAACTAAAACTCTCTGCCGAATGCAATGCCGAGACATCTCCAATCCATGTGGCGTCGGGATGCGGGATCAGAATATGGGGAATGCGGGGTTGTTATCTATGCAGAAGCCTTACGGTGTAAATAGTGCCTCATGTTTGTGTCCACCAGATCCGCGGATGCTTCGGATCGGGGCAAGGTCGGGTACGACCATGTATGCTGTCCTCAATTGCGATGCGAAGGTATTTTCTTTTGGAATTAGAAATGCCTAAGACTCGCAGTTTGGTTTCCTCTGACATGAACCACTCATATGCTAATATGGTAGATCTAACGTCTACTGTGGAGGCACACGGTGGCGAAAGGAAGTCATGGGTATGATTACATTTTCCCTTCTGCTCGATCAATCTTGGACTGAGATCGTTAGGTACGTCTCGGCTGCTCAGTAGAGCTTCTCTGGCTTGATTCTCTTCCGCAAGATCGTATCTCCGATGTCCCTTCCATGGTATGTTGCTGCTCTAGTACGGGACTACCAGTTTGAGAGCACTGTTTCTCTCAAGATCAACATTCAGGCTGTTCAAACCGGCCCCACCAGAACTATAATTCTCATTTCTGTTTCAATGTCCCTAGCAATTACCATTCCCTATGTCGTTATAGATCTAGGTACTGCTCGAAGTAAGTCCGTGTGGTTTTACTAATATGGGAGAGTGCCAAGTGTCTCCTTGCTCCGGGCATGATTTTGAAACCCGGCCATCAAGTAACCTAGTCTAACATGTATAAGCTCAATATATAGTTTGAGATGATAAATGGTCATCCCAGTCATCAAACAAACAAGACTTGTCGCAATTATCGACTCAGATTCAATCGCAAGTTGGAATGTCGCGCGTCGGGCGCCCCCAAGCCCCTCGCCAAAAAAAGATTTCGTAAGCGACCTGCCTCCGAACATGATTTTACGTTCTTGTTGGAAATACATCAGACGTTCTTCGACCTGTATCGAGTCGAGACTGGATCCATCGCCAGAATCCAGCACCTTCCTCCACATTGAGTACTCAACCCCGATAGCCTTGGCCAGATTGTTCTCAGTGTAATCATCCTCTCACGATGAAGAACTCACCATATCAGGACATCCCGAATGATGAATGCACAGTTTCAATGACGAACGTGGAGCGGGAGTACGAGAAGTCACTTGCAGCTTATGATCAGGCCATGAGTGGGTATTGGGAAGCCTGCGTCAGCTACGCCAACGATCTAGAACGTTACGTGGCGATGGCTGCTTCTTACTGCAAGAAAACTAAGATCTATCTCGAAGTGACGTCCGAGACCTCTGAAAATCCTGCAGCAATTGTCAGTACATACATGTATCCGGTTCCGGTAACTCCCACAGTACCTGTCATACCGACAGTCCCACGACGGCCCCAAGTCGCAGTTGATCCCGATTTTATGAAGTCGGATTCTCTCTCTTCAGAACGAGGCAACAACCAGTGTCGCACTTTAGAGCAAGGCCGAACTCCCAAACTTCGTCGTGCCATCGATCGGATGGAGGATGAATGCAGACTGATGCTTACAGGTGCTACGTCCCGAATTGATAAGGCAAACTTCCAAGTCGAGCTTATGAGCAACAATATCCAAGCTATGAAAGTGGTGTTCAGCGATGAGAACAGCATTTCCACCGAATCAGGACCCAGAAAAGCTGGGCTTGTCCACTCAATGTAAGTCTTCCACGTATGAACATTCGCAATCTACTTGCTAACAGATGGCAGCGCGGATTATAGTGCAGCGAACCGGACCAAGACAGGGGCGATGAAGCGCAAGGAATGCGGGGATACAGAACACATGCTGGTGGGCCAGAACAAAAGACAGCTTACCAGACTAGTTTTGAGACCCAAGAACATGTAGAATAGCCAATGTTCATTCCCTTTGTTTTCGAAGCAAAGAACAATGGAATTGTTTCTTACGTTCTTTGGCATTGACAGCCTTCCTTGGAAGAATAGCTGGCACTAGGTGGTCCGTCGGGGGCAAAAGAAGTTTCACTAATAATAGAGATAAGCACATTACATTCGTCAAAAGATTTTTTCAATTCATAATGGAACTGACCACAAGTAGGAAACGACGTATCTGGCTCAGTTTGACAGTCCGGAGGTGCATTTGAAAAAATCCTGATTTTGAAAAATACATTGTCGCATGCACCACTTTCCAGTCTTGACTCATCAAACTTGCCAGAGTGAATGCTGTGTATGTTCCAAGAAGCAAATAGCTCGCAGTGCTGTTGCACCTGTCTCAACTCAACCTTGACAACTCGATAAAACATCCTGCTAAACCTCGAATTTGAGCAGAGACAAGCTCGGAGAAGTGTAGCTGATGATATTTGAGCACACCCATAAAGACCGGAAAACATCACCTGCGCCAAATGGGACTCAGCCCACCCGTCAAGGCTCTAGACCAGTACCATCAAAGCTCAGGAACCATGTTCGTAGGGCGCAAAGTTCATCAAAGTCGAGAACGAAGAGAGATCGACCGAGTCCTTCGAGAGCGGCGGGTCACATATCGCAAAGATCTGACTGAGTTCTACAAAGTGATCGAGAGGGACGCTGCAAGACTTCATCCAGTAATAACCACAATTGCCCTTTCAGGCAACGATGGAGTCCAGAGGCTTTCCAAGTGATCGTTTCCTGTGTCAATATCGTGGGCCTGATGGCTGTCCCGTTGCTTCTGCTTGCTATTGCGATGGGCCCACCAAAGCTAGCTTTGGGCGCTGTTGTGATTGCATCAATTTGCCTTTGACCACTCACTTTCGTGCTTATTTACGGCGGAAGGAAGGGTCTTGACCAGACAGAGCATAGAGGATTTCAGGAAACCTCAGACCATTTCTGCCGTCGAAGATATAGATGAATGCAGAGAGAACTTATTAATGGTTCCATTTTATATGCAGCGTGAGGTGTCTTCATTTGCTTGATTCGAATGAGTGAGGATGGCAATGAAAGTGTGGTCGGAAAAAATATGTCGAATTCCGGCAGAGAACTTCACCTTCTTACCCTCGATCGTACTCGAATTAGTGAATTCATAAAGATGTTAGATTCGCTGGGAAGAAGATGACTCAGCTCACAGACTCTGACTCGATGGTCAGAGTAGGTTAGCTAGGTTTAACTCAACCTCGCTTAGCAAACATCAAGCCGTGCGAGAGCGCGTCAACAACAAGAGCTCGACACTTCTGGCAGACCTTCGACCATTATCCACGACCCTCCTCAAATTGTATCTCGAAACCGTACCGGTTGGGTAGGTCTTATAATCATGACTTCAATCGTCCTCGACCCTAGCCCCGCAATGCCACGCGACGAACGCAAGGCTCTTGTTGACATTCAACTCGCCGCCATAAAAACAATCACCGAGAACCCAAAATGTAGCAACAGTGACCTCGAAACCATCAGTATTCACCTCGCGGTCTTGATGGCGAAGATGTCGACAAGACCTGCACCTGAAGCATCCGCTGCTACCAAGACGTCTACCCCGCGAGCTTCGAGCAACAAGATCAGGACTTGGAGTTCCCGTCAGAGCTTGGCCACGAAGACGAATGGTTTGGACAGGAAGAGAAAGAGCCAGGGCCATAGGACGGTGTTGAGTGTCGCGAATGGTGGTTTATTACCTCTGGTTGCCGGGACGAAGAAGGAGAGTCGGAAAAAGGTCACGGCGCGGACTCTGACGAAGGGGGAGGCTTCTACTCTGGGATTGTTCAGGTGATCATAAGTTCTGGTAGACTGGCATTCAAGCTAATCTTGTCCGCAGTAATTTGTCACTTCGTATCCGGGGCAAAGAGAATATTGTCGAAGAAGGAACAGTATCGGTGAGAGAGGGCGATAAGCAAGCTCGGGAGCGAGGATTGGAATAGATTTGATTGAGCTATAATCCCCGTGAGTGGAGTGGAGTGGATGGGGTTTTGAGAAGTGCTTGGAGGTATTTTCATGCCAGTGCCGATATTTCCTCACTCAATAGACTGATTGCAGACTCGATATCTGTCATTACGAAACCCTAGAAGCATAGAAGCTCTTTTCCGATCAATGGTCCTGATTAGCCTCCAATACTCTATGCTCTCTGCAATGTTTTCGTGTATCGGTAATCTATTCTTGTCTCCCGAGGAAAATGAATACCGCACTCGTCTATATTTCCTGGCTTGCTATCGGGATGTCTCAATGATGTCATACAATCGAAGCCAGCTATCAAGCAAATGGTCAGAGTTGTTTAATTTGATGGTCATTGATTGAGTGAAAGCAAGCTAAGCTATCGACAAACTCCTGAACTCCTTCTTGGGTATCAAAAACAAAATAAATCCCTGTTCAACCAATTCTTTCATATGCAGCCAGCTGTACTCGTATGCTTCGTGAATCCTGCAAGTACCTTCTCCATGATCGGTGTTTCATGCCTTGAATCGAACTGACAGACTTCATGCCGTTAGTATCCATCTTGCATAGGAGAATTGGTCACCGTGGAGAACTTACTTCTTGAAAGAGAGCTTCATTGTTGCCTTGGAATTGATGCCAATGTTGACTTGCGCGGAGGGAGTGCGAGCATGGCTGGTTCTGGAGCTTTGTCTTGGAGCATAGGTACTACATCCTGGTAAGAATGGACATTCATTGGTGCTTCAGACAACATTTACTTACCTGCTGTGACTCTGAGGTTGATTTAGGATCGGTGCTGGAGGAGCAGAATGTGCTTTCATGCTACAGTTAATTAGCACAATTCATCGTGGCCATGAACAAGACTCACATCTCAGCATAATTCTTCTCCGAAGCTCTCGAGACAGCATCCGTTGGCCGCCTCTTCCTAGCAGGCTTGGTGTTCTTCGTGACCTTCGATGGTTTGGCGATTGTGCTACTCATAGATCGGGTAGTTACGCGTCGAGACCTCGAAGCCTTGAGAGAAGGCGGGCAAGAAGGGGAGTCGAAGTCAAGCGAAATTGCAGCCGTTGAACTGATGCCTGCCAGACGTTTTGATCTGCGAGTGCCCAATGGATTGCTGATGACGCCCGAACCAGCAACAGAACTGGCTGCTCCTTTTACCTTGGACTCAACACGAGTGTGAGCCGGGGTCATGGAAGCGATACTTTCGTCTGTGTACATACCGAGAGACAGATCATTAGGTGCTGGAGTAACACTGCGATTAGCTGTCTCGGATGTGGACTTGGTTCTGTGTAGCGGCATCTTGTTGTTGATGTGGCTGAAGCACTGTGGCTGAGGCTCGAGGATGTTCAGAACGGGAGTGGCTTGTGTACTGATCGCGTTCTGAGGTTGCTTTGCGAGACGCGTCGAAGTTGTCTTGCTATTGTTGTTGTTTTTGTTGACAGCGGATAGGGGTATTTATGTCTGTGGGGCGGCTGCCTCGGTTAATTGACAAGGGTGTTGTTACCATCCTCGGTCGAAATCTGGCCAGAGCCAGCCTTATGACTCGGTTCCTGCCTAGTCAGTTGAGAATGATCAGAGTAGCGTTGAGATGAATGAATGAGTGAAACAGTGAATATATAAGCCAAAGGAATTCTCGTCTCAAGCTCCAACGACAGCTAAGTTATCACTGGGGAAATCCCAAGTCAGTTCCACTGGGCTAGCTCTAACCTACACAACAGAATTACGAAACTCGGTAGGTTGTAGATAATTATACCTTTGCTAGGGTACTGGGCTACAGGATATGATCAAGACGGCTGATAAGGTGGCACGAGGCATGTAATGGGTCCAGCTGATTTCTAGCTCACGAACACGCAGACTACAACAAGCAGCTCTGAATCAGCTATGTTTGCTAGGCATTAATGTCGGTTCTCATACCTAACCAGCTCGTGCCACATATGTATCGGAAGCACTACAAAACTACGTGTAATGAGCAGCAAGGAAGTCATTGTGGTTTAGAGAATTGTGCTGGCTTCCAATCTCCAGGAGACTCGAGCAGTCCAAGAAATCGTCAACGACTCGTTACACCGAGCAAATCACTCAAAAATGATATCCGCCCCTCTGAACAGATACATCGGAATGATCAATCTAATGAAATTTCAGCGTCGATACATTCGACATCGCACGGCAAGATCTTAGCTGGAGCGCGACTGGTAAAGATAGCACAATTGATGTCCACGGTCGTCGATGTTTCGAAAATATCTAGGAGGAACTTTTGCTCTGTATAGAGTGGGACATTCGAAATCGTAGAAAAATTGGAATAGGTATGGCCTTACCCGAGAGGCAACAACAAACATCGCTTACGGCGAGTCGCAAGGACTACCTTAATGGAGCTCGAAGTCACGATGGCACGTGGGCAGAGCCGATTTCATTCACTCGGGATGATCCTCACCTATTCGAACCTCCGCATTCATTGACAAGGAAAGAACAGGAGATTCAAAAGAGGCAAAGTAAATTATTGTCAATGTTTTAAATGAGGCTACTCGGCACCCTCAATTCTCTTCACTTCCTTGCCAAAATCCACAATTCCCTTGAACTTGTCCATGAACCTCTCCCACTGTGTCTTGTTCCCATCATTCTCCTTCATCCATGCCTTAATCCTTTCTAGTCCATCTAGCGTCTCCCTCATCCTCCCCTCCTTACTCGTCCCACAAAGCGGACTCACCCACCCGGCCAACCTTCTCAACGCAGCAAAACAAACAATCTCCCTACTCAACCCCACCTTCTTCCCAAATTCCTCCAGAATCTTCTCTTCTCCATCCAGATCATCTAAACTTCCCCACAGCATACCCCAAGGTGCATAAGCGATGCCCATCTGACAACAGTAAGCACGCACGTCTCTGTCCCATGGAACCAGAGGAGTCGGTAGACCAGGTGTGAAGATGGGATTCGGTTCGGTGTCGCGTGTGAAACGGTTTTGGACCGTGACGGGCTTGATCGCGCAGCTTGAGTAGACGTGCTGGAGGGAGATGAGGTCGATGTTGGATAGTCCGAGGGAGTGGACTTTGGTTGGGACAAGGAGTTCCATGGCTCGGTAGGCGGTCATTGTATCTTCCATAGAGGGGTAGATGGAATGCAGAATCAAGCAATCGATGTAATCTGTTCTGAGATTGGCGAGAGAAGACGTGATTGACTGGTCTACTTGAGTTGTGATGGGAGACGTTGTGTCGTATGGGTACAAGGAAGTGTCTTTGCCTGCCTTGTACGGGGAGAACTTTGTTTGGATCTGTTCTTGCACATCAGCAAGAGCCTATGTCACCATGCAATTATTCGACATAGTTGACGAGTAAAGACCAGAACTCACATAAAGCTTGTCACGTGTACAGACACCTGCTTCGATGGCTGCTGCGATTCCTTCTCCCACGAAAGCTTCTCGATAGGCTCCCTTGGCACCTGCGGTGTCGATGGCTCGGAAGCCTGCTTTGAGAGCAGCTTCGACTAGAGGAGCTGTATTTTCGAATTTAAAGGCTGTCCCGTAGATGATCTCTGGAATGTCTTTATCTGGCCATGAAAGTGTTCGAGCCATGGCTTGTTAGAATTGTCACGTCAAAGGTTGCACGATTCTTCATTTGTTCTAGCTATACATCCATGCTCTGTAGAGTGCCAACCAAATAATCTTCCGGTCTCCGTTTTTGGACAGTCTGTTGTGTCTTCGTTGTGCAGGAAAAACAGAAATAGCCTTCGAACGGAAGTCTGCGGGTTATGTAGGGCGAGGGTGCGATTGGGGAGTACGAAGCTGTGCCGCATAGGACGCAGGATGAATGTGGATGCGACCAGATGCGGAAGGTGGATAGATACCGCAATCGCCAATCGAGTTGAGCGATAGGGGCGGCGGGAGAGGATATTTTGCGTACCATGTCACACATGGGAGAACTGCAAGGACTTTGACAGCGCGGAAATTTTGGGCCTACCTCCTGCTGTTGACATCGGATGATGGACAAGCGACTTGGCAAGCAGGATGGCCGTCGGCATCTTGCTTTGACTTTCTCGGAGATGCGGGGTAGCAAAGCTTATTTAGACTTCTTCCTGCTCTTTCCGGTGAGATAGTGAGACTCCATCGTCTCTGGGATCGGGGGCAATAGAGGGGTTGAGAAAAATCGTTTACAAGGGATTGCATGATGTCCTGTCTTTCTCTCTTTGTGATAGCCGCGCAGACGAACAGGTCAGTGGGAGCAAGCTCACAAGCGCTAGGCTTGAGTATGTGCTGCAAACAGACATTGCAGAGATGCGAATGTCAAGGGTTGAAATCTTAACAATTCAATAAGGAGGATACAATTGAAAATCGAGTACTATCATCTAGGTCCAGGAGCCGATGCCTTGTGGGGCATTACCTCTGCCTCAACGGGATCGACAGGAGGTATCGAGATATCATGGTTTATCGTGCAATCACAGCACCAACCTGCTCCAATGTGATGCCAGTGTACACATAGTAATCCACCGTCTTCCGCCTGATTACAGTCTCGTCTGAGAGAGGAGACGTACGCTGCTCGCACTGAACCTCGACCGTCCGCTTCTCAAGATCAACATCAAAATTAGTAGTCCGTATTCTGGCCCACCAGGGTATCTTTCCACCATCAATGTACTCCTCTTCGAACCCTCTAACACATTCAATTACTAGTCCAGCGAAGACACTGTCCCAAACTCCCTCCCTGCGCGGGTACGTCAATAGCAAGGCAATCACTCTTCGGCGGAGAACTGGGTCGCGACACTTATGGCCCGTGAACCACAGGGGAATGATAACCCCGGAATCAAAGCAGAACTTCGGGATTTTCGAAGCAGGAGAGCAGTTCAGAAGAGCTTCCGATAGATCCACGATATCCTTGTAGATATCATAGTAGGCTTCGAATACCATCTCATCTTGCGCAAGAGACTTGATGGTACCCATGTAAGTGGCTTTCATATGCAATTCAAGCGTAATGCAGGCCTTGCGCTGTTCAAGCTGCTTGAACTCGGTACCGTTCTTCAGAGGCGCAAATGCTGCCATCCATTGGTGAAGGCTCTCGGTCAGTGCCAACTGAGCCTGAGCAATTTCTGGTGGAATCACTTCACTCGCTGATCCTGGCGTATATGCGCCTGTAAGACTTCCCGCCCTCGCAATCCGAGGCAGGCCCTGCGAGACAAATGTTACCGCAAACCTCACAATCAACCCATAATACACTCCAGCTTCTGTGATCGTACTGAAGGAGAGTGGCATCCTCTGCAGGCTCGGCGGCATGTCGATCTTTAGTGGTGGAAGTGGTGTTGGCGGCGATGCTTGAGGGGGCTGGTCTTTGGGTGGTGGTCTCAGCTGGATGGAAAGTCGAGTGAAGACATGGGACAATAGGTTCTCGTCATCACTGGGGCCAGGCGTGGACGCTTGCTTCTGCTGCTGCTTCCACTCCATCAATAACCTTGTCCCAATCCTGATCTGCTGCACAGCAATTTCATGACTACCAATCCATCCCTCGAACGCAAGAATGACCAGAGAGGTCATCAAAGCTGTCCGCAAGTCCTGACCTCCTTCCTCCTGTGCATACTTGATCGCCCTGGCATATTCCTGTACTGCATATTTGTAATGGCGACTCGCGGTGCTGCCAAAATCACGACGCGCTGCATCGCGAACGTTTCCTTGCGACCGAACTCGAGAGGTCATGTCCAATGCTCCTAGCGCAATTATTGCATGTCGAATTGCATCTCTTGCCTCGCACGCTTGTAAGAACATCAACCGCAACCTTCCCATTTCAACATTTGGAAATATCTCGTATGCAGTATTCCGGCTGAAGATCTCGAAGCATCTTGATTCCTCCTCATTCTGGAACTTAGTCACCGATGGAGCCGCATAAGGGGTCTGCTGGGATCGGATGCTATGAAATTTCGGAAGTAGGACCTGTTTTGGTCGTTGCACCAGGCCCTTGGGGCGTTTTGGTGGCGGATATCCATCACACTGGATCCCAAATTTGGCGCATCGCTTGCAGAATGGGCGTTGCTCGTCACATTTGACTCTGCGGACTCTACCAGATCATCATGATTAGCAAATCTGTACATACAACAAGAGAGCTTGCCACTTACTTGCATGTCACACAGCCGCTCCTTACCTTCGCATGCGATCGTCGGCTGCTGTGGGGCTTCTTTACCACAGGCTCGGGACGATGCATACTTTTGTTGACATTGGTTCGCTCCTTGCAGCTGCTCTGTCCAGGAACATGTTCGTGATTCGGACGTGGAAAGCATCGAGAAATTCAAGAATGGCAACGAAGTTCATAAGTGGATGTCAGAATTCAAGCAGATCTACGGCGCAGAACGGCTAACTATTTAAGGTTAAACTTCCCGCTCTTTGCCCGGCACTACCCCTCGCTTCCCGTGTCTCCATCTTAATTTTAATAAGAACATCTTCATCCTCCTACTCTCCTAGTCTAATCATAAACCTTCTATACCTGGTGCCATAAATTAGCTGAAACTTCCGGAGCCATTTGTCGACCTTTTCCTTGCTAAATTGTACTGCCCAGTGAAGGCTGTGTCGAGCATTCTCCAGCTTCACGCAACGTACTTGATGCAGGCTTGAGGCGGATCTGTGACACCGAAGAAACTCTCGAGTCCGATACACTTTGGCGTATGAGTTGCTTCTATAGACTTGCGGAATACTATTCACTCCTACTAATGGTAAGGGCTAGAAATAATGCCTCCAAGTGGAAAATCATTAGCTTTCAACATTGCCATCTTTATAATGTCGAATCTTTATTTCGACATCAAGATGCTAGGGTGACAACTTCTTTGTGTGGCCGAATCGACATCTACTTTGCATGCAGTCTTGTAGGTCAAGAATGGACGGTGGCTTGCATGGAGGCTTTCTGCAGGCTGTCTTGGCAAGGCGGCCTGATCTGATATTCCTCACAAGGTCTATCTCCATTACTTCACCTTCTCTATCAGACAGCCCTTCCCATCTTAGAACCAATTCTCAAGCTTCATGGCTCAATCGCTGCCTTTACCAGCTCAGTCCCGGAGAGGCATCTACCTGCCCCTCTCGGATCCCGACGAGATTCGCTTGCTGGTGCTCCAGCCTCGGAACGGCGGCGAGGCTGTGGCATGTAATTTCAAGCATGTCAAAAAGTCTCGGAAACCTCAATATGAGGCTCTATCCTACATTTGGGGGTCCAATGATATCATGAACATACAGATTAATGGCCAAGATGCCGAAGTCCGGCAAAACCTGTGGCAGGCTTTGTACCATTTACGGTACGACAATGCACCAAGAATACTATGGGTCGATGCTATCTCAATCAACCAACAAGACGTACATGAAAGGAATCATCAAGTCGAAATGATGGGGAAGATCTACGCCGGAGCTTCTCGAGTGGTGGTATGGTTGGGGGAACCGACCCCGCCCATAATACAAGCGATGGAATTTTTGGCCAGGACCAAACCGGGAGACGTTGTTACAAAGCTGCAAGCTGGCAATCGCAATTTCGACTACCAGTTTTACCGAATTTCAAGGAATGGCAGGTTTTCGACTGTCAAATCTGCTGAAATCAATGCCCTCCTGCTTCATCAGTATTGGGATCGCCTGTGGATTATTCAAGGATTCTGCTAGCTTCCGAAGTCATAGTTTACTCCGGGACGCGGTCAGTCCCATTAAGCCACGTTTGGGATTTTTTCCGGAACTTTTAGAGAAAACATGAACCACTTTCGAGATATGAAGGTCGATTTGCAAGACTACCGACTGATGTCGTGAATTCCTCCTTGGCTCTATTGGTCTGCCGACGTAACGACTCAATTGAATCATCCTCTCAAAGAGCGATAGAGCAACCACTGCTCTATCTAATTTCAGACCATGCTAATGCTCAATGTATGGATGAGCGGGATCGCATCTTCGGCCTCTGTTCTCTGGCTATGCCTTGCTGTGTCGAGGCTGTCCCGGTAGACTATTCTCGTCCACACTCCGAAATCTGTGATATGGTCCTTACTCACCATTGCACCTTTCATGCCGACGAGAGCGATGGCGCTCTCAGAGACTCCAGATATTTTCATCATTCGATGAAAACAACTTTAAAAAAGCACGAACAGACGTTAAAATCGCATGTGAGATCTTGTATGATCGGGAGATCAATACCAGTACAAGGTTACGATGTGGCAGTTCGCGCCTACATCAAGAGTCGAATCGTTTGGCTGAGCCCAGTACTCACAAGTCCTACCTTGCCAGAAGACTTTCACATGCCCTTTGTTCCAGATGTTTTGCGAAAATTGATGGAGCCCTTACACCAGTTCATCTACACAGACTTCGTGGGTACATTACCAATAACTGCGCGGCTTGATCTAGTCCGACCGATCCTCAGTCGGGGAGAAAGGTTCCACAAGATCAGATCACGCGGTCCAATACTTACTCCGTTCACAAGTATCAGCAGTAAGACTTGGTCAGCGATCATAGCGCATGCTGAAAGATGCAGAGCTTCTTCAGCCTCCGCTTCTTACCAACGTCGGCTTAGCTCAGCACTTTCCACCCATGGGATTGAGCTATTCAGTCAGGAAGGCACTATAGCTTCAACGCCGGACACGGGTAAGATCAATAGTAGGCAGTACGGTGAGCACAAAGTCGACTCTAGGTCAACATCAGATTTGATGAGACCAGATGGAGTCGAAGATATGGTTTTCCAGGTTTTAAGTGCCTTAAGAGAGGCGATACCTATCAGTCGAAGATCATCCATCAGGTAATGCAAGGTGTGACGACTTGGAAGAAACATCTTACTGATATTCAGTGCAGGATAGCCATTGATGAGATTGGTGTGGCATTTTTGATGCCGGTCAACGCTAGCATACAAGACCTGGTTCTCCAATTTCCACGCGCAGATGTCACCCTCCTAGCTCGACAAGGCCAGCAGGAATTCAGCATAGGGCAATGCTCTATCGAAGGACAAGGACAAGAGATCCTTGTCTGTGGCAAGAATAAGTTCGTCACATCAACCGACCCTTCTTTTTTCGAAGCGAAACCTCGATTGTTTGATGGCCATCGTCACATCACGCATGAGGTCGAGTTGCGTATTCCTTTATCGCTGCTGAAGACAATCAGCGTAGAATCCGCAGCCGCAGATGTGCCACAATGGAGCTCCGATGGCTTGATAGAACGAAAATGACATCCCGTTTGTACGCGGCATTCATCTGTGCGACTACCTGCCTGGAGATTGTTCATGTACGACGGTCACTCGACTAATCTCCAGTCCAGTACGAGTAAGCCCAGCGGTTCTCCCGAGGTGGTAGCATACTCAAGGGCATACTTTCTTTCACTTGTGAATATGTCAGAAAATACATCGATATCTACGCCATTGTTGCTTCAGCAATACCGACAATGAAAATGAGAAGGACATTGACGCCTATCCTCGCCAAGTCTCAACTGTTCTAAATCGCTTCGCGGGATGCAGAAACCTATCTGACTTATGTGAAAGATAGCATGAATCTGAGGGCTGTAAACTTACAATAGTGCCTCTAACTTAACAACCTCTTACTACCGTCTCTTTAGAATTACTACCATGCATGTTGGGACAACGCAGCTATCTAGACGACCGGATTAGCACTAGACCAACTAGAGTTAGCTTCCGCTCTCATACACGCGGACTCGTCTTGGTTTAGGCCGACGCCTTGCATTTGACATGCTCTGAAGTTATCCGAGCTCAAAGCCGTTTGTATCCATACGAACCAGTCTTCTACAGAGCTGATTTAACGAGTATAAAATGATTGAGCTGGCTTACAGTAGGTGGTGAAGAGCTGATAACGAACCTTCCCCCACCTATCAAACCTCAAGACTTTACAATCAGCGAAAGGTCGAACCTTCGGGCCTTCACACCACATCATGCCTCGTCACCGTCCTCGCCGCCTGGATTATATCCAAGGCATTGGAGTCGACAAGATGGGGAGCCTCGCCGACGCCGCCTCCGGACAAGATTACCTCCGTCTCGAGAACCTCGATGTTGACATCCCACCGGATCCAGAAGCTCTCGTCCATTCCGAGCAAGCCGTCCGTCAAGATGAAAACAACAGCTATCTTCCATTTACGGGCCAAGTCCATCTACGAGACATAGCTGCTGAGCACGTGTCTCGGCTCTCAGGTGTCCAGTACGACGGCCAAAGAAACTGCACGATATCCGCTGGAGGCTTGTCGGGTATTCTCAATGTGCTTTTGGCGACCGTTGAAGAGGGTGATGAAGTCATCATGACCGATCCTACGTATCGCGGGCTGATCAATCGTGTGCTTCTGGCTGGTGGAGTGCCGAGATACGTTCCGTTTACCTTCCAGCCTGGTGGAAACTGGAAATTAGACCAAGAGGCACTCAAGTCCGCAGTGACGAGCAAGGCGACTGCAATGTTGCTTATGTCACCCTCAATGCCCAGTGGTGGGTATTTGGATGAGCAGGACTGGAAGCTTGTGTCAGAGCTATGTATTTCAAACGATCTTTTGCTCATCAATGATACTGCTATGGAGCGGCTCCTCTTCGACAATCGGCCGGTCATAAATCCTGCTGGATTACCTGGCATGGCAGAGCGCACCATCACAGTGGGATCATCAGCAAAGGAATTGAGGATGATTGGGTGGAGGGTCGGCTGGATCGTTGGGCCAGAAGATGTCATGAAGGATGTTGCTGCGGTCTCCATGGCGAATGTGGTTGTCCCTGTTGGAATTGCCCAAGAAGCTGTGGCGATTGCATTGGAGCTGTCATGGGGAACAAAATCGATTTCAAAGTTAGGTTCGAACTCAAGCATGTCTGAGAGTATGGTTGAATACGTTGCCGAACTTCAAGCACGACGGGATGTCATCATTTCTGAGCTGAGCGAGCTTCCTGTGGGTGTGCCTGCAGGTGGATGGAGTTTGTTGTTACGAGTGAGCGACTTTGGAATCGATGGTAACGAGGCCTCGAAACGACTCTTGAAGCAAGGAGTATGTGCTACCTCGATGGATGGCTGGGGAGGGGCTGATGCTGGGAAGTACATTCGATTTGTATTTTCGAATGAGCCTCGCGATCGTTTGAAAGGCTTGGGTGCCAAAGTTCGTGAAGCTCTAGATATTTCGTAGACGTAACAATCTCTTATCGACGGTTTTACCAAAAGCACCGAAGCTTAAAGCAATCCATTCCCGGATACGGAACATATCCGTAAAGATCTGCTATAAATGTGTTTACCGTACGAAAAAGCACCGAATGGAGTGAACGGTAAATCCGCGAAGCGAACTATTTCGACAAGGGTAAGCTGGAGCAAGAAAACGCCGAAGGGAGAAAGTGAAAAGGGTCAGCTGAATGAGAAAACCTTGACTTCGGAGGTATACACTCTACCACGTGTAGTTATTGCATCGGACATAATCCAAAAACAGAATGAAACGCGGTTGAAGAATACATATCCGATTTGAACCAAGAAAATTACCCCGCACTGTCGATCTTCGTCGGCTTCTGTTGCCCAAGAGCTTCAATTCAAATCACTGTCATCTTCAAAGTTGCCGAGCAGCCTCAAAAATTTCTATGTCTACTGAATGAAATTGTGTGTCTCGAATTTTGTGAGGTTATATATTTGTGCACCTAGAATCCAACCCCTTATCGACCAGCTGTTTACCCCACCAAGAAATGGCAATTCGAAGCCCCTCCTCCGCTCTACCGTCTTTACAATACCCCGCATATCACATGCCGGCCTTTCCGCCCTGAACAGCACAACTACCGGACTTGAATTGTTGTACAAGTGTCTTGGTTGGGCACACAACTCCAGCAACACCTTCCTAATGCAGGTCCTCCCACCGAACCATTCGGTACAGCAGCCATTACCCGTGTGTTAGTCAGGCTCATGATTGGCCAATGCTGACCGCATTATGAAATTATTGACCAACTAGAATGCAATTTTGCTTAGGTTGTATAGGGAAGCTGCGATGCATAAGGCTGGCCGCAGAACGGGAGTGCGTGGACTCGGACTGGTGATTGGTAAACTCAACCCGGTCGAACACCTTCGAGCTTAAAGTCTATCGTCTTACTGGAGCGTAAACTCCCATAGCAAAAGACCAAGAAGCGAGGCAAGAGATCAGCAGTACTTTTGTATAGTTGTTGACCTCGGACGTGTAGACTGAAATGGCAACGCTGATTTTTCTTCTTGACTTCGCCAGAGTTGGCAGCTCGTTTAGACGGACATGTCAACACCGCATGACCTCTATCAAAATATAAAGTCCTGTCCAAATTCCTACGATCTCGAAGATATTTCTTGCCAGTCGTGTTTCCATCTTCTTCTTCTTCTTCTCCTTCTCCTCCCCTCACCTCCCACTCACTCACTACTCCCCATACGGGCTCTCCCCCACACTCCCACGCACAACCGCCAACATGAAGACCTCCAACTTCCTCCCCCTCCTCCCCATCCTGGGTCTCACATCCGCCCTCCCCATCCTCGAACTCCGTGACGACCAACTAACCAACGTCACCATGTCCCCTTCTATCTCTCTGCCCCAAGCCGCAGCCATGGGCTCGATCTCCACACTCGAGAGCCAAGCCGCATCCGACTCCCTTGCCGCAGCCGCCGATCCCATCATCAACGAGAACGGTCTCTCGGGAGCTTGCAAGGATGTGACTGTGCTGTTTGCGAAGGGAACTGGCGAGAACGGGAATATGGGAGATGGGAGTTCGCCGGGGCCGGCGTGGGCCGCGGCTATCAGGGCGAGTTTGGGGACGGCGAGGGTCGCGGTTCAGGGGATTGAGTATGATGCTAGTATTTTGGGGTGAGTTTCTATCGCTTTCCCAGTTTTTTCCTCGTCGTTTTTATTCGAATTCGTCGAAAGCGAAACAAAGTCTTGTAGTGAAAACGTGAAAGATGAGATTGGGCATAGTATTGGAAGTTGGAACGCCCCTTCAGAAGGGAAAATATGGGTTGCCGATGAAATAGAAGACTGACAAAACAACCAGCTATCTCCTAGGCGGCTCCCCCTCCGGAAGCACCACCTACCTAAACACCATCAACCAAGCCAGCACCAAATGTCCCAACACCAAGATCGTGGTCGGAGGCTACTCTCAAGGCGGCCAAATCCTGCACAACGCAGCTGAGAAATTGAGTGCTGCTGTTACGGCGAAGATTGCTGCTGGTTAGCCCCCCCCCCCCCCTTTCCCCCTTTCCCTCTCTTTCTCCAACCTTTTTGGATTCCAAGCTGATCCAAAACAAAAGCCGTCCTCTTCGGCGACCCAGACTACCCCGACACACCAGGCGCTATCCCCGCCTCCAAGACATTGCAGATCTGTCATCAAGGTGATATTATCTGTCGTGGCACTGGGGGTGCGGATGCGCATTTGACGTATCCGAGTGATGCGCCGGCGGCGGCTGCTTTTGTTGTTGCTAGGGTTTAGGACTTGGGAGAAGGGGGTGGGTGAGGAGGATGAATTAGAGAGAAGAGGGATAGGAACGGGAGAGACAAGTTTGGGGATGGAGGTGAGAAAATTGGCAGGGAGAGTGTGTTTGTTTACTTGCCTGCTAAGCGATGGGAGAAGATGACCTGAGGCTGACTGACCATAAGTCCGTGGAATGCTTTGAACAACAGTCAAAGGAAAATGAAATAATTTCACTAGAAGCATTGAACATCCAAGTTCTCGCACAATAACCATTGCTCTCTAATGTTGCGCCCTTGCTGACACTATTCGGTGAAATATCCATACAAGAACTCTCTCCGTCCTCCCATTGCAGACACTGATACCAATCATACTTCGAAGACTTCTCCGCCCAATCGCTTTACAAGCTGTGTCCTTCATAGGAAACAATTGCCTATGATATGCAGAAAAGCGTGGTTTGTGAGAACCAGTAGAGAAAGCGCTCCAGAACGCCATCCAACGCACCCTAACCCAGAATCAATACCATAGAAAAGAAACAAAGCATGCCCGAAAATTCTCTGTCTACCCTAGCCTATTCCCGCCCTACGTTTCGTACACCACACATCCAGAACAATAACTTAAGCCCCACTTCCAAGCGTCATAACAAACTCCCCATCCTCTTCCTCCTCCCTCCTCAAACACTCCTGCAAGGCCCTAACATCCAGTCCCAATCCATTGTCACTCTCATCCTCATTCACATCAACCTCAAACGCCTTCATGAAAGCCGGACTTCTCCACTCAGTCTGTGCTTCGCTCTCCTTGGCCCAGCGAGCGGGTGTGATGGTTACATCGGAGCTGGTCGACATATTGCTTGTGCTGCGCTGAAGGACGCGTTGGGTGCGCTCAGGTTTAGAAAGGGTGGTGCTGTCGTTGCTTGACGCGGTGGAGGCGGAAGTGGAGGTAGGAGGAGCGGCGAATGTCTGCATGTTGAGAATTCCACTCGCGGATCGTCCTTTTGTGTATCCGATTGTGGAGCGCGATGCAGCACTCGCGGCAGCTGCGCGCATCGTAGAGGCATTACTTGGGACGGTAGGAGCGGGAGCTGGTTTCGGGCGGGAGAGGAATGATGGTTTGGGTACCGGCTTGGAGGTCTTTGGTTGGAGAGGAGCGGTTTTCAAGGGTGCGGACGAGAGGACTGATGCGGCTTTGCGCGAGTTGATCGTTCCTGGACCTTTGTTTTGGAGAATGGGTTTCTTGACGTCGGACAGAGGTTTGCGGGAGGTGGGTTGTGGTTTCATGTCTTGTGGGATGGAGAGTGGTGTCTTCTTGTTGCGAAGATGTCGGAATGTCTCTGGGACGTCGCCCACTGTCCAGTCTTCTTCCATCATCTTCATCATACGCTCATCTGCTGCCTTGACTGATCGCTGATATGCTTCTTCTGCCTCTCGTTCGATCCTTGACATGCCATTTTCATCGACCTGTTGGCGATATTTCTTGTTGATTCCCCGCATCAAGTTCCCTGGCTTCAGAGCTGTGTAATCGAGACAGTTGTTTGGGAAGTCAGTCGATTCGTAGGGAAGATCCTTGACTCTTGGCGGACAGTACTCGACATCTCTATCTGCCAGAGGGCTTTCATCGCCGTGTACTTCGAGCTTGACGGAATCGGCATGGATAAGCTTCTTAGGCCTGCGAGCGCTGGTCTGCTGTTTTGGTTGTGTCTTTTCGAGCTCTTTCTCGGGGGCAGGTCCAGATGGTGTTTGGAATGCTTTGGCTTTGGCGTTTGTCGTCTTCATACCAAGTGGAGCTCGAGTGCGAGGACCTGGAACTATTAGCAGACACCTATTGCTTGAGACTATAGTCGCATACCCATTGGAGTGACAAATGCATTCTTGTCGAACGTTGTGCTCTTTTTTCCAGTCACCAATCCTTCCAGACCCTTTCCCTTGACTGACTTTCCTCCAAAACCTGCTGGCGCATTTTCATCGTTCAATGGGATCTTCAATGGCGTCTTTGGGTATTTGGCTCCTGGTGTTTTGGGTTGCAGGCCGCGTACGCTCTGATTGAGTGGCTTTGCTGCTGCTGCTTGATGGTGGCCGTGGACCAGATTCTCCTGATCGCGTGCCGCGAACATGGTGGATGATTGTGATTCTCGATCTGGAGGCTCGTAGATTTTGCTTTCAGACTTGCTGTGATCCGCAATAATGGTTTTCCGATAGTATCGTATTGTATTAGGATATTACATTGACGTCGCGTTGATGGTCTGGTCTGGTCTGCTTTCGTTGATGAGGTCCCGTGTTTTCATCCAGCAGGGGTGAGCTATCAATCGGTAAATTATTTGTTTACTAACCCATCTCCACGACAACACTCCTTGACCTGCCCCACGTCCACACCCCTGTCCTTCCCCTTCCCAATCTGGCTGGCTGGCTGCCTCGTGTCTCTGAACTTCATCCAGCTCCTGTGTCTGATCTCGTCTCGCGATTCTTCCAGAATTTCCTCAACCAACACAACACACATCTCCTCTACTCTCACCACATCCAACGTCAGCACCATCTTCCACCAGTATTCGCATCTCCGCCCTTTCTATCAAAACACCACGATCTACTCTTCACCGCCGCCATCATGGATCGCATCAAGGAGGTAAGTCCTCCCCATCTCTGCCTGTGCACAACAACCCCGCCATCCCGCTCTGCCTCACCATCTACCCAACACAACACACCACGCCGCAACGCATCCTCGTGTTGTGGCAACTACTATGTCTCTGTTTTTTTCTAGAATATCCACATCCATCACTATGAACATGCAGAGAATACCGGTAGTAACAAGCGGCAGAAAATGAACTCCCTCCGCATCGAGGCCGACGAATCCGCTGCCCAAGTCGAGGAGCTTAAGGCCAAGATCAAGGTCCTCGAGCAAGAGAATCTTAGCAAAGACCACGAAATCACTTCTCTCACGCACAAGAATTCCCAGTTGGAGAGCGAGGTCGAGAAGTTGGAGACATCTGTTAAGGAGCACAAGGGCGAGAAGGATGAGGGATCTGCGGCTTTGACACAGAATGAGACTCTGCAACGTAGACTGCAGCTTTTGGAGGAGGAAGCTGAGGAGGCTGATAAGAACTTGCGGGAGACCAACGATAAGTGAGTGTCCTATTTCCCTACCACAGACATTCGTATCTGGTATCGCTGCAAGCTTCCACACTACCTGGTCCTTGTATGCAACTACTCGGAACTACGTAAGCTGACCACCATAATCACAGGCTGCGTCAAACTGATGTCAAGGCCGGCCACTTCGAACGTAAAGTCCAAGCCCTCGAAGCAGACCGCGATCAATGGGAGGCCAAGTACGAGGAGATGGCTAAGAAGTACGCAACCGTCCAGAAGGAGCTGGAGGATTTCCAAACCGAGATCGGCAACATCTAGATGTCTGGATAACGTCTTTCCTGTTTCTGGTCTTGCGTCCCCTACACTACATTGCGGTGCACTTCGGAGGTTGTTTTGATGGACATGGTATGAATGAGCGCTCGTTGCTTTTCTAGAGGATGTTCTTCTATCTTTGTGCATGGAGGGAAGGAGGATATCATGTGTCACGGGCTCCGTTGAGGAGCATGGAGGGTATAATTGCAGTTAGGCTCCGTATGCGCTGGCGGTGGTACGCTGTTGATTTTTCTGTGCTTCCGTTTCTTACAGATTCGATCATTGGCTTTTACTTGCTAGTTGATATCGACGGATTTCACATTTGCGTTGGCATTCCTCTGTGCTCTTATCATCTTTCATTAGTGATATCAACAGCTTCCTTGAACGCATTGCTTCGCTCCCCCTCCTCTCTTCAGGTGCTACTTGGGGATATCAACAGTCTCTATATCAGCGCACCTTGCCGGATTTGACATCACAATACGTTTCAGCCCTCTACTTCATTCGATGCCCCCATCAACCACCACCCTTCCTAGCATCCGCACTCGCCTTATTCTTACTCTTCTGCTTCATCCTCGTCGCCTTCCTCTCCACCTTACTCTCATACCTAAACTTCTGCTTCCTCGGTTTCTTCGGCCACTTCTTCTTCCCATCATCCTTTCCTCCCTCTTCATCTTTCCCAGCCCACTTCTTCTTCCCCTTCCCTTCTCCATCTCCTCCCTCTCCATCCTCATCACCAGACTCTCCACTCCCATCACCGACTTTCAACAACCCTTCTTTCGTTACGTCCACGGCTTCGATTGTAACGGTTGTGTATTTATCTTCGTCTTCCGAGGCGTATTCTTCTTCGTGGTTGACTACTGGCGGTGGGATAGCTGGAGTTTCGTCGTCTGATATTCCGCCCCAGGCGTCGGAGTCGGAGTCAGAGTCGAGGACGTCCGGGTCGCCTGCTGCTCGTAAGGCGGCATTGATGGCGGAGACGTGCTCGGTGAGTTCTTGTTTCCGTTCTTCGCGGAGCTAATCAAGGAGAAGAGGAGTTAGCAGTTGTGTGGGAAGGGAGTGTGAAGTGTTGCTCTGTGGAGTGAAAGTGCTGTAGTCTATCTCCAGCCCTAAAGACTTCTTGCCCAGAACGAAACGGCAATAGCAGGACCAGCTGTAATTCCCGTAACCCAATATTGTTCTTTCCACTGAGCTCTCAGTGTATTCCAATTCTCGACCGTAAATATCTCCAAACCACCACGAAGAATCCCAAAGAAAACCCAAAAGACTAACCTGCTTCCTCATCTCCACCCTCTCCTCCCTCTCCTTCTTCGCCGCCTCCTCCTGCGCCCTCTTCGTCCTCTGCACCTTTCTCTTATGAAACCCCGTCAAGTAATCCGCGCGCGCATCGTTATCAAAGGATATCTCTTCGATCTTGTGTTCTACTTTCCGCCGCTTGTTGGGTTGACTGCTCAGGACGTTCTTTTTGGGTCGTGGATGCAGGAATATTCCTGGTTCGAGGAGGGCGGGATTCATGTTGTTGGATTCCTCCTGTAGAGATCCGTAGGTGGGGAATTAGGTATGGAGGGTTTGGTGGGGGTATTGAGTCGATTGGGAGTAGGTGTATGGAAGTACAGTAAATGTTCATGAAGCTTTGGCTGCGAATCTCGAATCTTTTTTCGCGGGGTGGATATCTCTGCAGATAAGTTCCCGGGCGGCGGAGCGGGATTCCGCCTTCCTCTTTGCCCATGATGCCAAGCCCAGGCTGCGGCGCGATCCAGCTATCAAAGCTCCCGCATTTCAAGCTCGCTCGATTCGACGAGACATCGAGCATCATCAACTTCACTTCGTCAAACTCGACAAGATACGCATATACGATAGCAACGATGCGTCTCTCTATCGCTGCTGCACTTGCAGCTTCGGCCTCTTGCGCTGCGGCGTTCAAGGATACGAGTCCGTTTGTGATGTTCTCTGATTCGAAGTATGTCTTGTCTTGTCTCTCTTCTACCACATGCTACTGCCTCCCATTCCAATCCCAATTCGCATTTGGGGATGGGCCTGTCCAGGCTGGGAGTCATCGGGAGTGGACAATTCGATGGGAAAATGGCGCTGATTGGATAGATTACCACAAGACCTCAACACCGCCCAACTTCAAACCTCATCCTCCATCCTCGCCTCCGCAAAAGCACATCTCTCTACCTGCCCCTCGCAGATATACTACATCCTCACACAGCCGTCACTTCTCGCCTCTGAACTCAGCACGCATGCGCCGCATTTGAAGAATGCCGTGGAGAGTGATTCGGTGATGGGACGGTTGGCGGTTAATGAGGTTGTGGGGTTGAAGGTGGAGGATGCGGAGGAGTTGATTAGGGTGTTGGAGAGGGAGTGTGGTGCTGTTGTGAGCAGTGGAGAGGGAGAGGGGAAGAGTGTGATTGTGAGGAAGAGTGGGGAGGGGATTGAGGGCGAGAGGGAGGAGAGAAGCAGGATGGTTGAGGATTTTGGTGGGTTTATCCTTTTGTTTTGCCTTCCTACTGGATATATACTTGAGATCTGGACTGGTGTTGTTCTAGCCCATTGATGGATCCGGTTCCTTGGGCTGAACCAAACTCACGAAACGCTGACTAACTTATTCTCCAGATTCGACCCTTTACTCACTCCTCCAAGGACTTTCCAGCGGTCCAAAGTACACCGTCATTCTGCTCAGCACACCAGCAACCAATGTCTCTCCAGCCCAAGCTGTAGTCAGCGAGAAAGAGAATTCGATTGTTTATGAGCCGAAGTTCATGGAGCCACTTCACATGGATCTGAAGAGAGACATCTATGCTCGCGAGAGAAATGAGTCGGGTGTTGTGGATCGAAGACCGTTGTTTGAAAAGTATAACTTCTTGTCGCCTGGTATGTTTTCTCCCTTTTCCTTTTCGCCTTCCTTCCGTCACTACCCGTAGAATCTGGATTGAATTCCACGTTCCGAAGTACTGGCCTTCGCTCTGAATCATAATTTGCCTTCACGTGGGCTCGTATCGTATACGGCCGAGTATGCTGGCGATGAGCTAACATTCAGCAGGTCTCTTCATGGGCCTTCTGGTCACCCTTCTCCTTCTTGCCATCTTGAGTGTAGGAATTGGTGCCATCTCCAGCTTGGAAGTCTCGTACGGTGCGTTCGATAAGGAAATGGGTCCTGCTGCCCAGCAGAAGAATAAGCAATAGATTGTTTGTTTTGCAACGATTCTGTTCCCTTATGTTTGAGGTCTGGGTTCTGGCATTGGGCCTACCACGGGGAGAAGATGATCTCTCTGAGTGGTGGAGATGAGAAAATGAGAGAAGGTTGTCTTGATAGTATGTATAGAGTATGCATGGATGTAATGAATGCCTTGTTTCTTGTTCTGCTTTGGTTTGATATCACCTTTTCGGGTGGTCTTCCGTTCTCAATGGATTCGTCAACACCTTTTCGATGGCTCTCACTTCCACCTAACCTCATGTTGCAAAGCTGCTTATTCTGCAAACTGATATTCAGCCTCTGTGAATGTCACTTCTAGGACTTGACATTGGAAAGCGAACAAAGAGGGCATACAAGCCTCTAGCTCATCCATGCTGGCCCTAAAACGGCGCTGCATTATCTGTGACTACAATGTTGTTCCTTAGCACAGTAGGGCCATAGACGCGCATCTTGTACAACATCAAAGAAACGTAATGACTAAGCACATGCATCATTTGCTGGGTTGCGTGGCAGCCCAACATCTTGACACCTGAAGTCAGCCGTGTCTCCTTCCACCTCTTAGACCCGAATTATTCTATCTAAAGCCAGGTAATATTTCTATACTCAGTCAGACAAGAAGGCAATCCAGAAACAAGGCTGCACTTCCGTCGCCACCTCATGACATCTGAACTTCATCGCAGCCTCGTCATGACCTTCAACACAACTCCGCTCTATATCGCAGCCTTATTAGCACCTGTCGACGCAGCCATTTCTTCGTCATCACATCCTCATAATCATCTATTAGACACCGTTATCTGAAGTCTACCAGAGTCTCGTCTTCAACTTTCAAAACAGCTCCCTGAGCTTGATCGCAGCCTTATCACCAATTTTCCATACCGCTATCTGATCTTCATCTCAGCCTCTTCTTCAACCTTCGGTACAACTATCTTGATTTCATCGCAGCCTGATCATAAGCCCTCGAAACAGCTCTGACTACGTGGCAAAAGACAGCCGGCGGTCACAATATCCTCTTGGATTAGACCCGGGGGATATGAAGACTCTCCAAAGCCTCCGAAACGAATCTGGATCTCTATCCATCTGTTCTGATACATCGCCTGATGTGGACCATGAGAATACCGCTGCTCCTGGCAGCTTGGGCCTCGAGAATCATGATTACGCATATTCAAACTTGCCCGACAAACACATTCGACTCTTACGCCTAGAGGCAATTCTCGCGAACACTGGAGAGAATAGCCCTACACTACGATGCAAAATCTCCGGCTTCCCTCTCACAGCAACACCGAAATTCGTCGCCGTCTCATACTGTTGGGGTGATGAGTCGAATCCGTGGTATCTGATTTGTTCAGGCCGCAGACTTCGAGTTCATCGAAACATATATGACCTCTTGCTAGAACTGTCGCAGGTCCGGTGCAACGATTGGCTCTGGATTGACGCGATATGTATCAACCAGGGCAACCGCGACGAAAAAAATCACCAGATACCCATGATGAGAGACATCTACAGCCAAGCTGACCTTGTCCTTGCCTGGTTTGGTCCGGCGCAAGATGACTTGATTGCAGCATGGCCATTTATTCAGATGCTTCCGGATGTGCTGCGTTCTTCTTCGAGATACGTGAACGGAGTCGTGGTATTACAATGGCCTGAGGACCAGCAACCTCCAAGCGGCTTCTTGGAGATCCTGAGAAGATTCATTTGTGTGCCATTTCTCAGCCGTTTGTGGGTTGTTCAAGAAATAGCATTGGCGAAAACGGTGTTAGTGCTTGCGGGGAGCTTCTTAGTCACCTGGAACGACCCCTATGATGTAGCTATGGGACTGGTGTCCCAAATGTATCTCTCAACGCGACACTGGGCCTCAGAACCCATCCTTGTGAGAATGTTAGGAGCAATTTCCAGTATACTTAACATTGGCAGTACGAGGATAGAACTTCAGAGGAATGACGCGCCCTCAGGGCGGGATCTCATCCCACTCTCTAGATTTCACATTGTCTCGAAACCGCAGGATAAGGTCTATGCTTTACTTGGTCTCTTGGGGACTAGCACTCGGGAAAAGCTGGTAGTCGATGTCGGAAAACCTGTTGAAGAAGTTTATCTTGACTGGAGTGCGTATTTATTTAATACTTCGCGATCTCCTTGGGATCTTCTGCACCAGGCTGGGACTTCAAGCATCGCAATTGCTGGCTTGCCCTCATGGTGCTTCGACCTGAGTGTCAATTGCCGTTCTGGATATCGCCATGGAGCTTTTGCATCATCTGAGTATCCCGCAATTGTGCGCACAATGATCGATACCGAATACAGTGTTTGCAAGCCCAAATTCGAAGCTAGTGTACAAGAGAAGACTTTACAAGTTTCAGGCTGGGAGGTCGATCATGTAAAGGAAGTGATCGAGTTTCCCAGTTCTGTAAGGGCGGCGAACCGCTACGACGTTCTCACTCTCGGCTTGGGAAGTCGCGAAGGACCTGTGTCGGTGGGAAGATTCATGCCTTCAAATTTCGAGGGAGGTCTATAATACTCCGAACACGATTCCTGATGCTCATTGGCGCACCTTCACAGGTACTTGTGACTCAGTTGATGGGTTTCACGAGTACAAAGCCTGGAAAGAGTACTTAGAATATTCGTGGCACCGGCGGATGGCTCCCAGGATTTTGTGACTAGCGAGCGTGTCCCATCAACAGCACAGTCGTCCTTTCACTTTGATCTTTATAGCTCGTGCTTCGGAAGCTATTTTTATTCCACCACTTCGGGACGAATTGGTTACGGGCCGTGCGGTATGCGTCCCGGGGACAAGTTCTGCTTACCATTCGGAGCCCCAGAGTTCTTTGCCATGCGCAAAGACGAAATGAGTGGACGATATACGCTGACAGGTAATGCTTACCTTGCTGGTATGATGAACTGCGAGAACTATACTCTCGGAGTTGAGAAACTCAAGGAGATGGAAAGGCGGTTTGTTGTTGAATAATGGGTGGGAAGGGCCGGGCCGATTTGCGCTTTGTTTTCTTTCATCTCGCTTATATGGGACACATCTCTCTACACAATTAACGTCACGGCCATTGAATCCGACTTTGCTCAAGATCAATGCCCAAGCATAGCAAATGATATTTCAGTTGCGACAAGTCAGTAAGTCTAAAAAGCGGATCACGCGGAGGCATCCAAGCCAATCACGAAGTGCCAGCCAAATCCTCTCGCGTTAAAATCGTCGTTGTGTCCTAGAAAACACTGATGACATACGCCCCGGTGCCCCTACATATCTCCTTTCATCGCGAGCAGGCCTTCTGGCTGCAATCACACTTAAAAGTTCATTTAAGCTGGAGACTTGGATTGGGCATTCTCCTGGTTCAACAATCCCCCTCATCGTCCGCAGGAGAACTCTTGCTACGCGTGTCATGAAATCCTTTGTTTTGTTTTCTCATCTCTACTCTACACAACATAAAACGACGAATCTCCAAAATGCGAGTATTATACCGGCAGCTCGCAGTCAGAGATCCGTCGAAGATCTAACGGGAATCAACTAACGAAATAAGCGATTCGACTTTTGGCAGTGCCTCATACCTTGGCTGATCTAGCGGTGTTGATAAAGCCTAGTAGCCGAGAACACAGTGGACGTATAAAACATTCTCCGCATAACGAGATGGACCTAGTAGCCCAATACGTAAGAAATGCGAGGGTAGTTCTTTTTTTTTTGGCATCTTCTTTTTTTAGTATCTTTTGGTCCACCTCAAACAGTCATTTGCTGTGTCTATTCACTAGAAATGGCTTTTACGTGGTGGATAGTGGGGTCTAGAGATGCGGTCTTTCACTTCTAGCGTGGTTAGTGAAGCGAGTTCAAAACAAGCTTATCTTAGTAATTCTGTCCCTCGCTTTGTTTTTCTTCTCTTAGTACTACGGTCAAGGAATCTGAAGGTTATCGCCGGTTGTGGTAACGAAATGCAGAACGCGGGTTGTAATGTCAAAGCAGTCGCGAGACTGAACAAGTTGCGGCACTTCGAGGGATCCTTTCGTGCATAATTTTCTCCTCTCGTTGCCATTCCCCACCATTTTCAAGCTACTCATTCCATAATACTGTAGAACCCGCACCCTTGAAGATAATTGGCGGTCTCCCGGACAGCATCAAAAGAGTTACTCCCTTCTCATTCCCAAGTCGAATCTCAGGATTTACATCTTCAGTTAGATAATATTTCCACATTTCACGCCACTTTAGTTCTAGGTTATAATTTACTTTTCTCTCTCTGTTCCATAAGTCCATATAGTCACAGAGTACGTATCCTTTCTGATCCCCGACCATGCCGGTCGAATCAGCTGAGGTTGCCCAAATGTAGGTGGCATCTTCCATGACTGGCCCTGAACAGGTTAGGAATGATGAACGAGAGTGGCATCGGGGTAGCGACCGCGAGATCGCATGACAGACAGCGGCGCCGAATGCAAGTGGTATCTCGATCCGCCGGGCGGCCAAAATGCACAACAGAAGCCTGTCTGTCCATTCTCTCACCGCTGAGCTCTACAACAAGCAACCACTGTCACTGTATAAGTTGAGATACTAAAGCCGAGCGCTGCTGAGTTCCGTTGATGTTTTCCCAACGGTCGTGAACGAGGAAGTTGACTCAGTTGCTACAAATCTATTTGGAAAAGGATGGCGAGCCTTTCAATCCTTGAGGCTTTTCCTCAGCCGATACGCCATCTCTTAGATACGCTTCTGCGTCGTGCAGATAACGGTTTGTCCTGAACCAGCCAACATGACAAGGAAGATTGCCACCATGCGTGGTTCTCATAAAGATCGTTAGATCGCTCTTCCCCGATAACTCTTATAGACGGAACATCCAGTCTTAGTCGCAGGTCCGTACAATTCTTGTAGCCAGTTGCAGGAGAGAACGGAGTTTTAAATCGTGTCGGAATCGGGCTCTTCTTTCGAAATACGGCGTTACTATATTACTGAAATCAAGAATTGTGGCTTTATGCTTACTTGAGTCTGAAGCTTGAAGATAGATGGGTTGGGTCTTCTTTACCAACCAAGCCAACTCTGTCAAGTTCGTGAAAATAGGGTTTGGAGTGTTCGCGGACTCGTTGCATGCCAGTCAGAAGGCCCTCAAGACGTGGCGAGCCACCCATGAGCAAAACATTTGGATGGAGCGGTAATGAGAGGTGGGAGCATTTTGCAGTCGTAAACCCTGTTTGCACCTTGCCGGTGCTGCGGACCTTTGTTGTGACCCAGGGTCTAGATGGCTTTGCTTCTTTTCAGGCCTTTAGAGCAAAGTTCAGAAGATCTCGAATGAGACTTTCCAGTGTATAACGGTGGGCTCAAGAAATGAACTTCAACTATGGAGGCGTAATGACCTCAAATTCCTCACCGTTTGTCAGTCATATTGGTGTCCACACTCTCCTGTTCTGTAAATACGCTTATTTCGACGTTGTAGCCTGGCCGAGAGGATATCATGACCTTCCTTATAATCAGCTTCATTTGTTCTCGCGGCCCAAATCCACCTGCAATCTGAACGACTGCTCTATCGTAGACCTTCCCAGCTCCACGTCCGAATCCTTCCCGTGGTTTTGGTGGATAGCGAGATATCAATTCCTCTTCCAGTGTCAGATCTGGATCTCTCCAAATGAGTATTTCCGACCACAAGCTTTCGTCATCGTAAATGCCGAACAATACTGCAAATTCTTGTGCAGTAGCTGGACGTCTGAACAAGAGTGCCGCTGCACCAGAACCTTCTTCGATCGTCCAATGCAGCATAATATCCTGTTCGAAATGGTCGCCATAATCACCAGAGTATAGAGATAACTTTTCCGTGAGGACAAATTCTTGCCCACTCTCCGTATTATGCGTGATCAAGAATGGAACCCGGCCCGGTCGAGACTTGAGGGAGTTTTCAACAAGCGGCGGCTCGGTGATGTATAGTGTTGTGTATGTGATACTCCCGACTATTGAGTCGGTCATGAACAAGGTCCAAGGGCGGGAACGAGTATATGTGCCATCACTTGCTTTCCAGAGGTAGATGCCAAAGAACTTGAATCCGTCTTCTTCTTCTGCCTTCTCTACCCGAAAGTTCATGATAGCTCCTACTTCCCCAGTGTCTTCAATGGAGACCATGGGTAGCTCGATTCTTAATCCTCTATTTGTCATCGCGAAGGATGAGACTCCCTGGTTTGCCTCTAGCAAACCGGCAAAGTTGTCTGCTACCCTGTGTCTTGTAGCTCCCTCCCCAAAAGGGAGCTTAAAATCAGAAGGTGAGGTTGCAAGCGGCCCCGATCGTTGTCCGCCATCATCAGGACTTGGGCGCCTGGTCCAGGCAAAGATTGAGTGGTCCGCCGATGTCCTCATAATCTCGAGCTGAAGTCTGATGAAAGCTTTCTTTCCCTCGCCATATAGCAGGGGCATAGAGACATCAAAAATTCCCAACAGAGAATATGCAATATCTTCTTCCCTAGCTGTCTCGCGTCCTGCGGCCCATGACATGCGTTGAGCCAGACTAAAGGATTCAATGCTCTTGCTGCTAGACAGCAGAACAGCAGAAGGGATTCCGGTGCACTTTGAGATTTCGCTATGTAAGCTCGCCCGTGTCCCGAGTTCGACCCAGCCAGTATTGAAGAACAGGACTGTGGAGGGCGCGAGCAGCTCCTGGAGAGTCCAGCCTCGTGTAAACCACCGACTTTCCTCAAATTCAGCGAAACATTGACCGCTTTCGGGGTCATAAATTGGTTCGAATGAGTGCACGTCTGCTAGATATGCATAGCATTCTAAAGCCTCGCGATACCATCTGTACATTGAATTGATCGCTTCAGAAAGCTCGACGCTGTTCGTTTTATCGATACAGCAGGTGTCAATCCAGACGTATGGGAAGCCATCGGATGCCGCTTGCGCACAGCACCTTTGGATCTTTTCGTATCCGGCTTTTTGCATCATGTCGTCATGAGAGCCTTGAATCTCCTGAAACGAGACCTCCTCCTCGCCCCAAGTATGTGAGAGGATCGCGTAGTGGGGGCGTTCATAGTCATTCATGAAATTATGAAGCTTCAATGTAGTTGTATCTAAGAGCCACATCTTTGTCGAGCGAGATGCCTGATTGTGGGAACTTGAGCTTCGAAAGGCAAGACCAAGGGGACTTGATCTCAGCCTCACGTCGGCGCCGCCCCAATTTGGCTACAACGTGCATAACAAAGTAAGCGGTGTTGCAGTCGAGAATAGCCAAGAGTGGCTGACTAAGCCGTGAAGCGTTGTTGCAGGCAAGTTGCCGTCCTTGGTTTATGAGGGGTTCTCCCAAGTAAGAAGCTTAGAAAGGTGTCGCGAGCAAGATAACATCGTTGGATATGAGCAGATTTGTACCAAAAACACCGCGCAAATGAATTAGCCGCTTCGCAGAGAATACCTGCGTGTCCTCTCGGCCTGTTTTCATGCTTTCCAATCGGTCACAGATCCAACACCTCCAATGATACTTGCCGGTCTCTGAATCATCATAGCCAGCACCTCCTGCCTCTTATTCTCCCTCTGAATCTCCTCTCTCTCTCCCTCCGTCAAAAGACTAGCCCACGCTTCAAAAATCGGTATATCCAAGCCAGACGGGCCATCACTACAGGACTGCAGAAGACCATAAGACGACATGCGAGATGTGCTCCCTCTCAAAAGAGAACAATTAGCCGGTGTGGTTGTCGAAAGGCTGAAAACGAGCAGGAAAGGGGGTTGGTGAAGGTAGAGCGTACAGATTGCGAACCCGGATCGACGCCATGGTGCGAAAGGAGCGTGTTGTAGAGGCGACAGAAACCGACTTCTGTTTTCGTGCTGCCACTGACTACCTGTTAATCGGCCGAAGAAAGACCATGTTTCTGTTCTGTATGTCTTATCCAGCACCTTCCGATCCTCTTCTCTCCCTCGATCAGCTAGATCATCGCCTCCACAAGCGGCCCTGCTCTTTTGCAAACTCCAGTATTCGCTTTCGTCGATCGCTTTCTCGAGCTCGTGACTCTGAGCATGGTAGTAATCCAAGACTGTCTGTACCAGCTCGATCTCAAGATCCGTCGCGATATGCATCATCTCAGAGTTCTCTTTGAGGATAAAAACATCAAAACATCCTCTTTTCCGTCGTTCGAGAAGATATACGCTGGTACATCATACAGATCCGCCGCACCCCAGACTTCTCCTTTCCCACTCAACGGTTCGGCTACGTCTGATGAGTCCCAGACGACTCTTTTCCCGTCTAACGCATGGCGAATGTCGAAAAAGACTTGAATTCTCCAAAACGCTCGCTGTACGCGCTGTCGCTCTACCCAGGAGGGAGGTCCAATGTCCCGGACCGGGAAGTGAAATATTTCATTGGGGAGTTTGTCTTGCCATGGACTGAGCAATTCCGGTGCGAACATTGCGAAGGTTGAGGCGTCGTAGTAGAATTATGCTCTGTTGAAAGGCCGAAGATATCTGAAGGCTTCTAAGTAGTGTTCCAGACAGGCTGTTGTTAATTGTCGATTTCTCCGAAAAGTAGCTAGCAGGCCTAGGTAAAAGGTGGACGGTACATCAGGAAAAGTAGTCGGAAGAGCGGTCCAGCGGGCAGGGGTCCAGCTTTGGGGCGAGGTTTCGTGGCGGAGGAGGTCTTTGAATGTGGTGTGATTATGGACGCTGGATGGGAGAGTGTCGGAACGGATGAGGAGGGTGGTGCGGATGAGAGCGATAGTGTAAGTGTGGGTATTACCGGATGATAAGATGGTTTCGACAACTGATTTGCTGGAACTTTAGTCGGTGAAAAGGCGGTAAGCTGCTGGAGAGGCTTGTAGGAGGCATTATAGTGACTCAAGGTCCGACATGCTGGATAGGACTTGGGCGAGGAGCTCTGGTGCTAGATCCTCGAAATGAGATTTGGATTTTGACATGATGGATTCGGAAGTGCCGTCTTGACGACTTAAGTCTAGCAAAATGAGAGAAAGATGCGGAAGAAACTGTGGTCGCGAGTCTTTCTTTGCGGTTGAGGGTCTAGAACATGCTGGATATTTGTGAGTCAGTCGTTTTTGTTTACTACCTGCCTATTCGGCAATTCTCGTCCCTGCGAAGTTCTCCTTTTCAAACTTGGTTATGTGCCAAGAATAGTATGGTCACTCCGAAGCGACTACAAAAAATGCATTGCAGAGAAAGTGATTACCACAAGTACTTGACGTGCTAGTCGGACTGAGTAAGCCAGACAGAATAGTCTGCAAAGTCTGCAAAGTATGAAATAGAGATTTAGAGAAGGGGGAAGTGTATTTTGAAATTCACAAGTTGCGGCCCTTGATGGACTGTAGCGCGATACAGGAACCACAGATGTAAATATGTGAACGTTCGTTCTGCTATACTAACGGCTAGATATTTTCTCGCCATGTCGGTGATGTAAGCATGCCTCTATGCATGCCTCACAATCTGTATGTGCAAGAAGCAGACTTTTGAAATCCCATGCCCATCCAGCCAGAACGCCGAAAGCAACCCTCCAAGCCCAAGAACGCCATGCCATACCCTAATTCTTCGATAGCAATTCCGGCAAGTCTATTTTTCGGGAGCATCTGGTAACCTCTCCACCACATACTTTCCCCTCGCCACGCTGATAATCGGCACACCAGGAACCTTCCTTACTCTCCTCTTCAACTCCCTATCATTCGTAGCCACAATATAGATCTTGCTCTTCATCACTCGATCCACAATACAATCATCTGCATAAACACCCTTGTGATCACACTGCATCCTCGTCCACCTCTCATCCCTCGCAATCCTCAGGGCAATCCTATACTTCGGGCCCAGCTTCTCCAACTCCGCCATAACGCACGACGTGATCACCGGGATGCAATTCGCATACAGTGTATCCATCAGCGTTTCTAGCAAAGGCAATTTGCGCTGGACGGTGTGCGAGAGGAAATTGGTGTCGAGGAGGATGGAGTAGGGTGGTACGAGGGCGGTGTTGTATTGGAAGAAGAGTGCTGAGGAGACTTGGGGGACTTCGCGCACGATCTGGGACTCGGCGTCTTTCTTCTTGGATTCATCTTCGGCTTTGGATTGGTTTTTCTTGAGGCGGGCGTCGTTTTGACCGATGAGGCGTTTGACCTGGTGGGGTTAGCTGTGATGCTTTTCTGCTTATTGAAGGAATGCGTACGGCGCCAAACTTGCGGACTTTCTTCGCGGTACCCATGGTGCAGGCTGTTTTATTTCGAGTCTGCGTTCAGTGTTGTCCTGGGGTGGTGGTTGGAAGAGGCGCAAATCGAGTATCTTTCTTGACGTTCTGCCCTGGTATGAAGCTTCAAAATAAAATCGTCAAAAGCCAAGCCAGCCAAGACCTTTCTGCCGCTTTTCCGCCCTTGACCGCCTCAGTTGCCCCCAACGACTAAATATAGCAGACCGGCGTTAAGCACTAAACTCAATTGGGGTTTGGCGTGAAAGAATGCAGGAACTGCGATCGACCAACACGAGATGAGAAGAAGCGACAACTCCATCCCTTACGAAGGAATACAAGACAAGGCAAGACATCGGGGCACAGCAGGAAAATACGAAGGGACTGCCGCCTCACATCGCACCACGCTCGTTCTACGACATCGCAGTATTTTTCACGCATCGCATCATCGCATCGCATCGCTTCACATCACTTCGCATTACTGTGTATGCACGATCCGCTGCATTCATTGTATTCTTTACGCCGGATAATTGAGGGTTGGAAGGGGCAACAGGAAACCAGGAGAACAGCCCGGATCCCTTGACACGACGGCAGCACCAGATTTGTACCACGACTATCACGGCAGACTCTACGTGAGGCACAACGTTTGACGGCAGTTGGGAAAATACACGGCATTGTTTGCTTGGGTTTGAAGTTCAGAGGAGGGTATTGAGTTGGATACTTGGTTTTTGGTCAAGAAACCGGATTTTCACGATTTGCCTTTCCACACAACCTGCAGCCTTCGCAGAGAATCATACAGAACGATTAAATATTGGACTATCATTGATCGTCCAATTCCGTCTGGATACCATTAAGTGAAGCTTGTTTGGATACTGGTCAACAAATCGAAGGATCACTTTACCTCGCCTCACTAGGCCTACACTCCTTCGCAGACGTCAACTCTGCTCACGAACCTGTCTTTGCACAACTACACACCTCAACAATGAGTTCTCTTCCAGACTTGGCTACGGCCACTAGAACCACTGCTTCATCCGCCAGTGCTAGAACATCTGCATCATCTGCGAGATCAACCGGCTCGAACACAGCTTCTACATCAGCACAAACAACATCGCTTTCCCAAGGAGCAACCATCACTGGATCAGGGACGAGTGGTCAGGCATCGGGGGCTACAAGCATTACAGGATCTGCTGTTACGACTGGTGGAGCTCTGACAGGTCTGCCCAAACTATCGGGTGCAATCCAACCTGTGACTGCATCAGTCCCTCCAACAGCCAATGCACCCTTCATGCAACAAAGCAATCTGCCAGATGGAACTGTTTTCATCGTCGTGGGAGCCATCCTCGGCTTCATGGCAATCAGTGTTCTCCTCTGGCGCGGTCTTGTCGCCTGGTCTCTCCACAGATCAGTCAAACGGGCTGCCCAACATCAGAACATGGCAGACACCAAAGCCCTTTTCCGAACACCCGCTCCTCCAGCACCATTCTACAAATACTCCGACCGCGATTCCACAATTTCTCTCTCAGGCCTCGGACCAAAGAGCGGCAAGAAAGGTGCTCGTCCAACCACAGCCCCAGGCGGCGCCAGTACAAGCAGTCTCTTCTTCTCTCCCACCGCTGGAGCCGCCGGCGCCGGTCTCGCCAACCCAGGAAACCGCGGCAGCAACTACCTCCCAGCAGGATACTACGCGTCTGGCACCGCATCCGTCGCAAATGGCCAATCACAAGTCCATCTCGGTAATCAACCTGCCATCTCTCTCTCCAATCTCGGCCCTCAATCACAAGGCTACAGTCGCGCGAGGAGTATGGGTCCTTCACCGCCGGGTAGTCCGTTCATGGCTGGTCAGGGCGGTCATATGGCTAGTTCGAGCACGTTGAACCTGAATCAGGGTTATGGTGGGAATGAAAGGGCGCCGAGTGCGTATCTTGAGGACCTGTTTGATGGGGAGAACCCGCCGCCTGTGCCGGGACATGCGAGGGGTAACTCGGCGAGTCCGGCGAGGTACTAGATGGGGATCGTGGAATGATGTGAAAGAAGGAAATCCATGGTAGCGGATGGGCGAGGCATGTGCATTGCGGGATTTTGGGAATTGGGATTTGGGGAAGTGTAGTAAACATTCATATTGTAATTGTGCTTGAACTGGCTTGACTTGGATTGTATACAGCTTCTTCTCTTCTTAGTGGGCTGTTCTTTTTCCGGCGATGAGGCGTTATTTCTTTTTTGGATTCAATTTGCATGGGTCGATAGGAGGAGGGAGGATTATTCGTTGCATAGTTTGTTTGTGCTTGGCGGTGGAGAGACGAAGAGAGATTGGAAAGGAGGAGAGGGAGTAAATGAGAGAGAGAGAGAAACGTAGCTGTTATGTACATAGTAATGCATTGCAATTCTGAAGCAACCACTTAACATAACATGAATACCATCCTATCCTATCCCGTTATCCTTTCCTTGCCTTTCGTGCACTTAAGAATTTGGCCAACCCATCGTCCTCACTGCCTGCATCAGCCGGTCTTCACAGCACTTTCCGGTGCTTGGGTGAATTTATGAGAGGAGTGAGAATTGTTGTGTTTTCGCGGAATTAGATTCAGGGGTTTTGATTGTGAATTTGAATGGGTATGGGTAAGGGAATGTAGATTAAGATATCGATGTTGTTATGACGCTGTGGCTGGCTGGAATGAAATAGTGATGTAGTGATGTGGATAGGAAGGTTTATGATTGAGAGTCGGAGTTGACTTTGGTGTTGGAGTTGGAGTTGGAAGGGATCAGTGAGGATTTGGATAACATCTTGGACTTCTGTTATCGAGAATCGGGGTTTGGGTTTGAATCTGAGTCTGGGATCTTGTCGGGAGATGAAATCGGTTGTACCACAGGCATTTGCGTAGATATACACAAGTGGAATGGTTAGAACTAGGATACTGTAGGTATGGAATTTGTCGCGGAACGGTTGCATTTTGCTATTTTTGTATTGTTGACTTACTGTAGCTAAGCGAGAACACACTCATCTCCAGTAACTCAGCTCTACTATGTAAGATAGAGCCACTTCAGAACGATATAATTCCCCCACCACCCCTTGACTTCTGGAACTTGCTGGACTTCTCAAAATATCTTAAGGCATATTTTGACAAAGGCGGAGGCGTTCTTGTTAACTGTTCACGACCAAAATGACCTGCTTATTGGATCCCAGAATTCGTGAAAGCGCTGTTATATGATCTCTTGGTAGGGTATCCTCAAGCTTATTTTTCTGGGAAGTGATTATGATTTGAATTCGATGGTTGGCTGAGATCTTCAATGATGGATATGAGATGATCGAGAACGTTGATGTGATCACCGATGACGACAGTCAGAATTCTGCAGCAGTGAGAAATCCGCCATCTGTGAGACACGTGGTGGGGTAGTAAATCGCAGTAACGGGGGACCCCCCCCCCCTACCTTCAATTGCACACATGGTTCCGAAGTGAATCATACTTTGGACGTTGTCGGCAGTGCGATTGCATATATCTGACGCTGAAAATATCTTGACAGTAACCAAGTCACTAGTCTCAGCTGGCGTCACCCGAATATGCTGCTTTCTACCCAAAATCTCCAGCCTTTAGTAAGCATCTTGCGAGTCAACCTGTGGCATTTCAAGCACACTGCAGCTTCCAATAGCCCAATGTTGAATTGATCGCTATTCTCTTCACCACTCCAGGGGACTTGTACATCTTTCTGAGCATGAGAATGAAGGGGGCGAGACGAAACGAAGGACGCACGATGTAAGGGCGACATATGCTGGCGTCTTATTCCATTTGCAGATGATCTCTGCAACACAGTAGATGACACTGAAGGACGAGACCTAGGAATACTTGTGGGAGAACTTTTTGAAATCTGCAAGACCTCGGGACAAGATTCGTAGCCAGTGCAGATGGATGAGTCTTTAGACCAGCGATAGTGCTTGTCGTCCAGAATGCGAGATGTCTAGATGGCTTAAGTAACCTCAGCGCCAATGGCTTCCACGCAAAGCTTAGCGGCCTTTCATAAGCCATCTTAGGCGGTTCAACTTTACTACTCACAAGTCGAATACTTCAGGCGGCTTCTATTGCAGCATTCTTGTCCTCATCGAGGCAGTGGAGAGGGGTCATGCGAAGCAGCTCTCGGGCGAGACTGTTAAGAGACGCCTTCTGTGACGAGCAGTGTCCAAGGATGTGAGAAATGACCAGTATTGAAAGAAAGAGTTTCTGGCACGGTTGGCGACTCTTTAAAAGTTGAGGCAATAATATGTGACCACACACAATCTCGTAAAGCTGGCAATCATGAATGAGCTTAATTGTCGGGAAGAGTCCGAGGTGGATTTGTCACAGGTATGGTGCGCGTATCGAGAATCCAGATTTCGGAGTGGGAGGTTCTCGGATTCTCGATCAAACTTTGTCTGATAGGATTGATGCTCTGGTACGGTTACCAATACGTCGAGGGCTGGGCATCAGTCAACAAGTTCGCTGAACGTCAGGTTACGGGATCGAGCGCATCACCACTAGCTAACACCTGCTGAGCAATTCATGCACTTCGTGGAGACTCCAAGTCGACAACGGAATGATTGCAGAGCTAACAAACAAGAATAGTTCTGATTGAAGCATAGATGATCAAGTAGAAGGCACGTCAAGACGCAATCTTATCCATCCAGATCCTATCCTAGTCCTTAGAGCCCAATACCCACTTCTCATCTGCAGACTATGGACAAGCCTCTCCAAAATCAGTGCTGATAGCACAACACTCGGCTTTCTATAGTAGTGAGTCAGCTCATCGCCTTTAAATTTGAATTTTTATAGGGATACAAGATGAAGGAGGACTTACACAATGCGCGTCCCTGACACCTTGGTTAGAGCACCATTCTGGCTTGAGCTGCTGACATCGAGCATCACGATCTGCGATCAAAAGTGCGTTGTTCTGATTCATGCAACCTTTGCAGCCGCAGCTCGGCCTTGACAGTTGCGTTCCAGAGCACTACAAAGAGGTCATTTTGCAGCGGGGCCAATCGTTGCTCATTATACGCCTTACTCTCAGGGTTCCTAGTACGCAATACCATGTCTTCGCACCAGAAATAAATCATGCAAAACCATCGTTGTCTTTTGTCACCAATGATATTTTCTTTATAAGCAATGGGACTTCAAAAATAAGCAAAATGCGCAAACAGTGGGGTGCATGGCGCTGTCCCAGCGAAGCCAGTAATTGGCTATCGGGCATACATGCAGTCACGTCCGCATGTGATGGCTGGCATATCAGCCGCACGATCATAATTTCATGTTCAGCTTGAGTTCAGCTCTTTAGATAGACATTTCTTTATCACCGAATGTGATCGTGATATTCTATGTCCCATCCCTCGAGCCTTCCAGTCATCATCAACACATACACTCCGGCCGCACCCCCCACAGCAGCACTTAGAAAGCATGGACTGGCCCGGCACCCTCGTCGGCCTCTTTGATCTCGGCATTCGCGTCGCTACCTTCATCACAGACCTTCGCTCCGCCCAGGACGACTTTATCGGTCTACGTGCCGAGGCCGAGTGCCTCCTCATCTGCATCAACTCGCTCAACTCACCCTCCTGCCAAGACACGTTGTACCGGTACATCAACGCGCAGCAGGCTGCGGACCTGAAGACGCTCGTCCGGAGCACAAAGCTGAACATGCAAGAGTTGGGCCAATTCCTGGCCAAGTGCAGGAGGCTGGTAGAGCTGCAAGTGGGCAGGAGAGCGAAGCCGAAGGGAATGTCGAAGGGGCTAAAGGAGAGGTTTGCCAAGGCGTGGGCGAGGTATAGGTTTGTGATGACGGACAAACAGCCATTTAGGGATAAGTTGATTCTGCCGGCGCAGAGCATCAACATTTACTTGACGATGTTGACTCATGTTGGATTGGTGAACGTCGGACTTTTGATTCCGTTGAGTGGGCGTGAAGGAGGAGCGGCAGGAGAAGTGGCAGGAGGAGAGAGAACAGGTGTAGAAGGAGGAGTAGAAGGTCAAGGAGGAGGAGATGGAGGAGCGGTAGGAGTGGGAGGAGGGGCGATGGTGAGGACGAGTCCCGTGGATAGATGGAGCGTGGTAGGGCGGAGAGTGGCGTTTAGAGATGCCATCCTTGACGAGTTGGAGCTAACACATGACATCGAAGACCAAATAGTCGGTTATGCTTTGCATCTAATGAGAGGGGGCGCCCCATTCTACAGCCAGAGCCGCAGCGGTAGTAGGTATAGGATCACTCATAGACCAAAGTCACGGGCTCGCTCAAGATCACGATCTGTTGGAGTACTTGGCATTGAGAAAGGCAGTAAAGGTCAGATGTACCTTGTACGCAAAAAGAAGTCTGCCGGAAGCCTCTCGACCGAGCGTGTGGATAGGGACTATGGATCTGATTCGGATACCGACGGCAATGCGGGTCGTCGATTCCTGGGACTGCCAGCTCCTTGATAGATCAAACTGTCAAATGCGACACACCTGCTCTCAGACACCAAATGAAAGCCTCGGAAAAGGTATGGATGAATAACGAATCTCTAGTTATGAAGATCTGTAGATATGAATACATGAATATATGAGATACAGAGTTTTTATTCACATGTAAAAATATCAACTACGGCAAATGGTGATAGTTTGAAGTTGGAAGTTGAAGTACAGGACATTCGTTGCCTCGCTACCTGCTATGGCGCTTATCCTATTCAACCAAGTTACTGTACCTAGGTACGGTAAGATCAATCGCAGACCTCGCTTAATCCTTATCTACCTGACCTGAGCTGGCCTGATATTAACCCCACTATTAGGCTTCCTGACCTTACCAGCAGACTCAGAGCAATCTTACGTCTGGAGTCCATTTTGAAATCATGTCATCAAGCCACGACTATGACCATGACGAACCCTTCCGTTTCCATAGCTCTGGAGCAGGTTTCGGTCCGCGATATGAACCTGCCCCTCCGCGAAGTGAGCGCTCCTACGACTACGGAAGCGCTAACCCTCACTTCGCGGCGCCCACTGGCGCATCTTCTCGAGCCACATGGAATGGACCATCAATATCACGGGAGAAACTCGCCGCCCGAAAGCGCTCGGTTCTAGAGAGTATCCAAGCCGAAGCCGATGCCGCCGTTGCGGAGCTCGAAAGAAAGCAAGGCTTCTCGCGCATCGAGCGCCAACGCCGCCGCAGGAGCGCACGCCCGGAAGGGTTCGACGCGAAATACATGGAGAGGGAGGAGGCTGAGGAGAAGGAAGACGAGATAGAAGAGCTGTGCGATATTTTGCTGGAGGAGTATGGTGTCCAAGTGGAGCCGCTACCTCCAGGCGCTCGGGCTCCCATCTACGGTCCGACGGTTCGGGCCGCTTGGCCCGTGACTGAGGAGGGAGTGGGACATGAGAGGGAACGGAGGAGTAGAATGGGTAGAGCCAGTGAGCCTGTGCTAGAGTCGAGCGAGGATGAGGCCAGCAAACAGGATGATGAAGAGCTTGTCCATCGCATGTCTCGTGGTCCGTCTGACCGGCTGAAGACCCAAACGAGTTTCCGACGGACCTACCATGAATATGAACGGCCTTCTATAAGAGTCCGGAGGAGACATGGTGGCCCAGACGACGACGACAGCTACGAAGCTCCTAGTAGACCGAGGCCCAAACCCCGCGGACCGGGTCCCGGGCCCACCTTTGAAGCCGAAACGGTTTTTCCAATGGGCGAGAACGAAGAGAGAGAGAGAAAAAGAGATTGGGAAAGAGATTGGGGGAAAGAGCGAGAGGAGAGAGAACGAGAGATGATGAGAGACCGGGAGAAGATGAAGGAACGAGAGATAAGGGTAGAAAGCGAAATGAGGAGGGATGACTTAGAAAGAGAGATGGCAAAGCGACAAAAGGCGGAAAACGAAGAGGAATGGGAGGACATGCACGAGCGAATCTATTTCACGTCGAGACGTCCTCCATATCCTCCCGCCCCACCGCGATCCTACTACGTACACAGACCACATAGCGAGTACGAACACCGCCGAGCACAGAGCTATGGAGGCCCTCCTCCCGCCACCAGCTCTTCATACGACGAAGGACACAGATCGAGAGGTGAACCACGCATGCCGCGGCGGTCGGAGTATCTGAGCTCAGACTCAAGGTCCAGGCCAGGGCCTCCTCCACCAGCCAATCCAGACGCGTATATGCATGGAGGGCTGCATGAGGACGATGCGCCTGCACCCGGGCCGATAGAAGTGGAGTCCGAGGACGATTTCGTTATGAAGAGGAGCCGTGAGCGAGGGAATTATCGGGGTTCCTACAAATGATTGAACAGAGACAAGGGAGAGAGAAGTAGGTAGATTGAGAAATGAGGGGTTTCAAATGCGGCATTTTGGAACATCAAGAGGGGCGGGTTACTGAGAGGAAGAGCGATCAATAATTCCGGCCATTGGGCCTGAGAAAGCGAAGTGAAGCACTTAAACTACTTGCAGACTGTTTCGATTAATTGACAATCCTTATTAACCCTGAGTGACGTGCATAGCGATACGATAAGAGTCAATACTAACGTTAGTGTGCGCGCCATTCGAAGAATTCATTTGCAGCAAGTCGATATGTCCAGTCGTTCATGTTTCGTATGTTCAAGTCTTCGGTCGTTAAAATTCTTCCTTAGATGATTTAATACAGGTCTTGGTTAAATATGAACTGCCTGAAGGACGCTCGATGACATGGAATCCAACACTTTAATTCAGTGTAAGGGTTAGTAAGTCCCGGTTTTAAGGAGGATTAAATCCTATTTTCAAGCGTCTACTAACCAGCTCTCGGCTAACCACGCACCCTTTGCTTTCTATATAACGCGCGTCGAATGCCAAGCACTGTGTGTTTCCTTCGACCTCGAAAATTAACCCCCCCCCCCCCTGGGCATTTAGTGGTCAAATCTCTTATAAATGATCGGGCCATAGACTTCGAACCTAGAGTCTCCCATCGGAATTCAAGATGATCTTCGTCATACCAGCTTGCACATCCACTTGGTATGGAGACCCCTGGACCAGTCGCAGTATATCAGGAATGGCCATTCCAAGGTTTGTAATTTTCTACATTTGGCAGTCGTACCACATGCAATCTCGAAGTTTTCTGTCACATATTCCCGAGCACCTGAACTTCTCTCTTCATTAAGAAAAATTGCGCAATAGCTCGAGAAAACCGTAAAAATACTCGCAGAGCTGCCACTTCTCGTCAGCTAAATAAGGAACTGATTAACAACCCAGAGGAATTGTTGGCTGGGATGATCCAAGAAGGTTATACCTAGGGCGAGATACGACGACGTTTCAAAAGCCACACTCTGCAGTCGCTAAAGAAAGGCTTCAACCAGCAAGGCGGGAAGCCACGAAAGAGAGGACGAAGCCTGCGATGAGAATCAAACCGCCACATCCATGCAGTAAGATGATTACACTCAAAGCTTGGTTGAAAGCCGATTCTTGCCCCTTCCCTCTTATCTTTGTATTGATAAAATCCTTTTTACCTTAGATTTCATTCCACATCACGATAGCACAATCAACTTAGTGGCCTAATAAAACTTACTCAAAGTCAAGATCAACTATACTAGCTCCTGACATAGCAAATGCCTCTCCGTTCATGATTCCATGAACGTAGCACTCACCAATTAGCCTGTATGTCTTACTCGATCCAGGACGAATCACAAACGGTACAGCGGATCCCAAGGGTATATATACAAAGTCTCCAACCTGAACATTTAGACAGAATTGACCCACATAGCCGTCTTCGGTCCTACCGCGCCGTTTTGAGCAGCAAAGTGGGAAGGCCTGTGATATGATGACTCTTGCATTCGAATATGATTGCACTGGGTCCTGGCTGAGCACATCTTCAAAGGAAAGTGATTCGAGGTGATACCTAGGCGGCATCTGTCGTGTGAAATCATGAGCCTTGATTACACATAGAAGGGATCTATAAAGATCCTCGTATGTACCTGGCGCTTTTGCTCCCGACCGTCTGGCATGATTACAAATCAGAGTCCTCCATACAACTGTTTCCGAATCTTCTCCCGTTGGATAACTTAGTGTTTTCCCCTTGTGCAAGAGCCGATAGAGCTCAGTAATGCAATCTGCAACCACTGAGATATCCTCATGATCGGCCCGTTGCTCCTGGCCGTCCGGTAAAAGAGGGTTACAATTATTAATATTGACTGGCATAGATATCTGGACTGGTGTACAGGTCCCTTGAGTTCTCACCACCCTGGGAGACGGATGAATATCGCCCAACTCATCAATTACACCAAAGATAATTCCACGAACCTTCAGGATGTTTGGATTGAGTGGATGTAGTTGGATAACGGCTGCAAAAGAGGACGCAGCTGCAACAGCTGGGTCTAATACAGGTGCTCTTCGAGGTTGAGGTACTAGCCGCGGAAGCGAGAGGTGTCGATCTGACCAATCCGGTATCCACGAAGGCATGCAGAGACTGTGTACGCTGGTATTATAGAGTACCTTAACTCCATCCCCTTGGTTGACGAAATACCTGGCGAAGTGTAGATACACAGCTTCCGGAGATAGCATATAATCTATCGTTAAACCTGGGTTGCCCAATTCTTCCGAAAGTCCAAGCACGCCATAACAATAGTCATGAGGTCTGGTAGCGGAGGATGCCCTAGTGTGGTGAAGAAGATCTATTAACTTCCATGGTATGAAGCCCGAATCGGCCGGCTTGAGAGCATTGAAGAACAGGAGCTGCGTGACTGAGATCAAAGGATTTCCGGGCCTAGTCGGGTGCAACTCTGTTCTGACTTCACCGGTTATTTGGATGCCTAGAGCGTGTGCCTTGAAAATTGTGAAAATAAATCGTGTCCAACTCATGGCCCACTGACCGCAAATTACCTCCGCTGAAGTAGCCAAGATGACCTCCTGTATTATCCAAACACGAGAGAACCAATCTCGGCTGAGCAGGAAACGAAGGGACTCCCAAGCAGAATCTCTAGGCGGTGGCAGACCAAGCTCTTTGTACTTGTTTGGTGGCAGTTCTTGTTGCCTAAAGGATGCTCCATTTTCAACTACTTCTCGTTGATCACATGCATCATCAATGCAATCGAAAAGACTTGGCAATTGGCCGCTTCCGTCGTATTCCCCTCCCAGATAGATCCTCACAAGATAAGACTTGCTATATATATGGCGCATCAAGGGAATCTGAATGGATTTTTCTCCTGCTTCATCCTTCTGATTGATGCACAGCGCATCAATCCAGAAAGATTGCGCTTTTTCCGGGTCTCTGATCCGTTCCAAGGCGTTCCTAAGATTCTCGCGGATCTCCATAACGCGACCACTGATCCATATATGCCCAGCCACAGTGTCATCGCCCCAGCGATATGAGAGGGCGGAATATGTAGGCTTCGAAAATATTGGGACTTCTAGAAAGCCACATTCGATCCGTTCGTCCTCCTTCCCCGGGAAAATGGTGATAATACGAAAAGTTGACCCGTCGGAAACAAGGGGTACATGTTCGTATGTAGGTCCCGGGATCTCCATCGAGAGAACTTGCGTTGATATTGGGAAAGCGAGGCAGATTGAAAATACCTTCGAGATAGTAAATGCTCACAATGACTGGGTGCTCTGGTGAGAATAGTCGAAGGAGAAAAAGCGAGTGGGAGACTCTCGTTGAGACAAAAGGGATGGGATAGGGACTTGGGACGTGCGAGACGGGTGGCGTCAATCGGACGGACTTAGTGTGATCAGAGTGCGTAGAGAAAGTCGCAATCTATGCTGTCCAACGAAACAGGCGTGCGAGAAGAGGTGGCATTGAAGGAGGGGAACGCGGGGGCCAAAAGAGCTCGACCTCGAAAGTCAGCTTATCCATTGTTCGCGCTTGGCGGGAAAAGGAGGTTAGTACTGCTACTGTAGAGTGTGCGTAGCGGAAGGATAGGGAGGCTCTACTTACACACTTACACATCAAATATGTTGTGCGTGTCATGGCAAAGCGGCGCGTGATCTCCTCTTGAAGCGAGTGGCAGCTCCCAGTTAGAGAATCAATCCGAGAGAAGCAGAAACGCGGCACGTAGTCGAGAAAACCAGGTTGTATTATTAAGATGTTCTACAGCGATGATCGGAATCAAGATCTCTCATCGTGCAATGTGACTAATTATCCCCTTTGTGCACCAAGCTCATCTTAATAAATAAGAGCTTTATATATAATTTAAATAGAGTATTTTTATATTATATTTAATAGCTTATAACGGTTATTAGTTTTGATTGATAATTACGTTTTTACTTATTAATTAATTTATCTTCGTACTTTTGAGTGGTATTAGTCTAATTATATATTATACTTTAAGTATTGCACTTATAAGTACCGGCGTATACGGTATATTAATAATAAGTTTCATAATAAGAATAATTTTTATATTATTTACTATCAACAGACCGGTACTTATTAGAAAAAATAATAATCAACACTTCAAGTCGTTAAACACGATTTGAGATTGGGAAACTACACTGTTCATTGACATCCCTTCACAATACCAGGACATGTATGAGAAAGTTTCCATCGTCAATTTCACGGTTTCTGAGAGCCACTTGGCTAGATACCTCTTTTTTTTTTTTTTTTTTTTTGTTGACAAACAGATTTCACAATACTTGTTTACATTTACTTCACCGTGCCGAGGGCCACAGGACAGAGCCAGTGAAGAATGTTATGGATCCTACAGTAGGGTGCAAAAAGTTCCTGCACCTCTCCCCATGCAATTGCGAGTAGCGTGCTGATATATATACTTATGTTCATGCACCTATGACAAAAGCTGCGCACTCTGAGTAACCCAAATATTAAAGCGCTAGCGGCCGCTTACAAGGGGTTGGGGCGGGGGTGGTGGAACTTTTTGCACTCTGCTGTATCACATGATGTGAATCTAATCTAATCTAATCGTCCCCGCGATTGTTCAACGGATCAAAAAAAAGTTAACTACAACATCACGACAACCCCTCCCCTCCATTACACCCCCCAAACGAAATCCACTCCCACGAACTCTCACAGCCTTCACCAATCTCACCTCAAGACACTTAAGAGGAACCATATTTACGCCTCGCCCAACCACCACACCCGCAAGTCCCGCCATCAAAACCAGCAAAAATGAAAGTCCTCACCCTCAACTTCCTAACCTGCGCCGTCAAAGCCTGCAAATCCACCTCCACCTCCTTTCCCCTGCACCCCAAAGACTGCGAATTAGTATCCGATAGTATCGTGCCGAACCCACAGCTTCTGAAGAATGTGCTGCCGAGGATAGATTGGAATGCGCTGGTTATTACTGCTGCTGAGGTTTGTCTTCCACATTACCCCTCCGTCCTCTCCTCATAACCCTCTTCTCTCCTTTACTCTCCCTCCTTTACTTGAAGAAAAGTGATTTGAAGTAATGTGCAGTACTGACCTTCTCCCCTCACAGCTCGGTTTCCCAACCCTCCCTCCTACCCCACCAACACCCGAAGCTCTCGAGTCCGACCCTAAGCTCTTCTCAGAACTACACACGCTCCTCCTCGAGACGCAGATAAGTGAGGGTGGATTGGTATGTGCGAATTGTGGACATGAATATAAGATAAAAGAGGGGATTGCGAATTTCTTGCTGCCGAACCATTTGGTTTGAGGAGGGGAAGGGAGAAAGGGAGAGTGCTTGGTTCTTTGGGGAAAGAGAGAGTTTGCGGATTGGGTACTTGGAGCGGGGGAGGGTGATGATGTGGAGAGGAAGATGAATGTTTGGGGAGGTTGAGGTTATTCATGTGCTGGAGGGGAAGCTTTTGGGGAATAGTGGAGGGACTTCGGGATAGGCGGGGAGGGCAGGTGAAGTGATGGAGTAGCACAGGGGGAATATGATACCCAAAATCGTCAGACATGGAATGGAATTGCCAATGCATAGCAAGCAGGGTACACTCACTCTCAGGGGGGTTTCTCATTTCCAGTCATTGCAGGAGGGGAAGGTGCTGCGAAAATTAGACCGAGGATAGCTTTCACGGTTGTAAGATGGCATATTTCAGCATTCCGTAGTCGCTGATTAGAAAGCCAAATGCAGACGGAGGCACTGACTTGCTCACATGGCGAGATCTAAATCCTTTGCATTTCCAAGATGCAGTCCTTTTGCCATTTTATATTTTTACACCGTGAATAAGCAACAGAACACTATCAATCTTACCATCATAGGATGATTGCTCTACCAATGTGGTATCTCTGCAGGTATTGAACAGTATACGGTTCTGCAACAGGCACCGTGGTATCAAATGGGAATTAGAACACGGATTGGCTGCTGCCCGGTATCACCGGTAGAAAACTTCACTCTAATCCTTCCCAAATTACTCACATCGTCATACACATCAGACTCTTGTTCTTCTATTGCTCACACGCATGCTCAATTACTTGCTTTTATGCTTCTCTACTTGCTTGTCTGCGTATTTGCGTGTATGTCTGTCCGAATACAGACATCGCCGTCAAATGCGCAAATCATCTCATCTCATCTCACCCTCCTCTCTTCGACGCCGTCCAAAAGCACGATTACTATCCCTACATAGGCGTTCAGCCATCAACCCACTTCTCCTCCGGCGCCCATCTCTCTTTTGCTCTCTCTGACTCTCATATAGTACAAGGTGCGAACTGTGCGTTATTGTGTCGTTTGGGGCCTCGACAGATACCAACACATCGCACAGTGGAAGAAACGCCGCTGATGAAGCGACTGTCCGGCTGAGCATACCGAATATGTACCCCCGATTCCTCTCCATCGTTCCAGCTCATCGCATCTGAACGCATTCAATTCCCACCCAGCCGACCGAAATGGAGGGAAAGCTCGCTCCAAAACAAACGCCTCGCCAGGAAAGAAACTCGGTTGAAAGAGTACATTTTTTGTGATTCAATTCAGTCCCACCCGTGGCCAATCCGGAGCAAACCAACTCATGCATGCATGCAGAAATAAAATGACCTGGGAAACCAATAAAGGCGACGATAGCATGCATGGCGTCGAAAAGACTCAACTCCTTGCTGAAAACGGATTGCTCTTGCGGAAGAGGATCCTCATTGTTGAGAATGCAGATGCATGGAGACAGGAACATATGAAAGTGATTGGCGGTATTAGTTGAGGAATCCTTTACATGCTGCTGTACCGCAGAGGCAAGGAATACGATCTGTACTTCCGATCTCACGTTCGAATTTGTAATCGTAGGTGAGTTCCTCGTCTGTGACATGTTAGATAAGGCAGGCGGAAGAAGAGAGGGGTAGACTTACTTTCAGCGATATCTCGCAGTGCATAGATGACAATTCTTTTGCTCTTGTCCACCGTGATGATCTTAGCCGTGCAGTTGGGCATACAACTGTGGTTGATGAACCGAGCAATACCACCCTTCTTCGTTGCATCCACGACGGTATTCTCATCGATTCTGAAGAGGTAACTGCTTCCAATTCCGCTCTTGAGATAACGGTGCTCACGAAGATCTGCGACTTGCTGTCGGACTTTCTCACCAACGTACTCGATGATCATGTCATTCATAGCAATGTCCTCCATGGCATACAGACCCCAGTTGTGAATGGCCGATCGCTCGAACTTGACAAGCTTCTTTCGCTTCTTCAACTGGTTAAAGCTAAGAACATTATCGACATCTGTTCCAAGAGACTTCTTCTGACGGTCGAGGTCAGCGGCAAATGCACGTTGACTTAATCGGTTGGCTCGAGAGTTTCCCTTCGTTGCGATCTTCTCTGAAGCAATCTTAGCAGCTTGTGCCGCATCGGCAGCAGAGTCTCGGCCAGTTCGAGCTGCAAGAGCTTCCCGTTCCTGTCGTTTCTTCAGGATCTGAATGTGATGAGGTAGATATTTGGACTTTTCGGCATTGAGAATCTTTTTTGTTGGTTCGGTACGAGCACAGCCAGATGGATTCGGGACATAATAGCCTGTGATGGTGGTGTCGGTTGTTACCAAGCCTCTGTAGTCATCGCGATTAAGCGCCTTAATATCCTTCTGCTTCCAGGCCCATGGTTTTGCCCAACCCTGCTTTATTGTACCACTAGACTTGATGATGGAAGTAGCAGCTGGAATGTCCTCGTCATCTTTGATGAGATTCTGAATGCCGTCGAGGTCCAGGATTGTATTGAAATCGTCATCAACAGTGGGTCGAGGAATCTCAGCGGACATACCCCACTCTACGGTAGTCTCGACAGGAGCTGTTTCTGTGACAAACTCTTCGTCATCATCTGGACTTTCGCTGAGCTGGCGGTCGAATGTATCCAGATAGACACCTTCCTGCTCTCTCTTGAGTGCCTCACGCTCTTCGAAAATTTGTCTCTTGGACTTCTTCTTCTTCTTCGCAGCGAGCTTTCTCCTACCTTCATCGAGAGCAGCTTGGGCATCAAGCTCGTTACGGAGAACACTATCGACATCCGGCATTTCCTCATCGATAGTGCTGGCCGACAGTGGGAACTCCTCGTTGATCTTCTCCTTGGCCACTCCAAACAGTTCTTCGTCACTCTTCAGCTTCTGACGCTTCAGGGCTGCCTCGACTTGCAAGTCAAGTTTTCTCTTCTTTGATGGGACATGATCTCCGACCACGAAACTGGCTTCGCTCATTGAGTCGTCATCAACAGCCCTGGCTTCTCGAGATCTCTGGAACACATCATAAGAATCGTCTTCTTCAGATGTCATCCTGCTTCTGGGTCGGGAGTCAGGCTCCTCGGTTCCTTGAGCGCGGAGACGGCCATCTTCCTCAGATTCTGGACTGCTCTCAAGGAAGAAAGATGCTAGACCTCTGAACTGTGCTACCTTCTCCTGACGCTTTGGTCTTGCTCTGTCCAGGTATGGATCTTGGAACCCAACAGCAGACTTTGTACCATTCTTGATCTTCCGAATCCGTGGCATAGACGCAACATTCAGACGAGCAGGTCCCATGGCACGCCGATCGGAGCTTTCATTTCGAGAATTTGGTGTTGCAAATCCAGGACTATCTTCTCTCTCGTCATCTTCGTAAATGAGTTGCATCTTCATGTCCTTGGGATCATCGATGCCATATTTTCTTCGCTTAGCTGTATGGTTTGCAGGGTCCAAATAGCTGTGTATGGCTGGGGCAGCAGTCTTTTCTCGAATGTTTTTCAGTAGTTGCGCTTTGAGTTGTTTCCGGATGACCTCGATAGCTTCTCTGGAGGGGTCGAAATTCATGGCGCGTTCCTTTCTCTCCACTTCTACATCGGCAGCTTCTTCTTTCTTCCGGGCGATTTCAGCCTGCTTCTCCCACTCATCATTATCCTTCAGCGTCGGGCTTCTGCTGCGTTTGCGACTCATCTGAGAAGCGCGATAAGCTTCTGACCTAGATCGGGAGCTCCCATACAGAAAAGGCTGCATGATCATGGTATAGTTGAACATGAGGGTGCGATCGAGTGTTCTACAACAACGCTCACAGTCATGTCTACCGTAGTCGCTATTTGGAAAGATGATGTAGTATCCCAGCGCATCCATTTTGACATCCTCCGGATTGAAGTGTCTCATACGCTTTAACATGTGCGGTGGAGTCGTATTCATACATGGCACAGACTCGCCCGAGACGAAGATGTACGGCTGGTGCTTCAATTGCTCGGAGACCGGCTCGGTACTTGGCATAACTCGGATTGGCTTCGGCTTGGTAGGAGGAAGTAGCACCGCTGGGGCAATTGACTGAATTGGTGGCCGAAAGATTGGTCTCGAGCCTGAAGGGCCCTTGGGCGCAGTTGGAGGGGGGCCAGAGAACTTCGCGGCATCTGCGGGCTTCGCTGCGGGTGTAGGAACTGATTTCACAGGTTGCGGAGTCGGTTCAGGCTTCGGTGCCATTAGCAGATTCTCCATCATCCGCCTGCTCTTGTTGCCCTCGGGATCAAAATCAACCTTGACATTGCTTGACCCAATTCGCATGCTCGATCCCTTGCGCACAGCAAGCTTCGCAGCCTCAATGGCAGAAACAAAGCGGCCACCTTTTATAATTCTCGAGTCTCGGTAACGAAATGTAGCAAATCCCAAGCAACTGCCAGTTTCTGGGTGAAGCTTGTTGCTGCTCTCTGCAATCTCTCCAAAACTTGAGAATATAGCCGAAACGCTGGAAAAGCTGTGCAGAGGGTCGAATCCAGTGACAACAACTTGCGTTGGCGGACCAGGCCCGAGAGACGTCTTAGGGTCGTATGCGTAAGGCCTGAGAAGGTATGGCGCATGTCGCAGTCGAGATTGGGGATTGTGGAAATCAACATTGATGTAATCCAACTTTCCACCTCTCTTCGCCAATCGTGGATCCGCTGGGGGAGCGTCATCTTCTTCCTGCAAAGCCTTTCATTAGCCAAACATTCACGCAAAGTAAGATGACGCTCCCCGCAGCAGATTATGTGTTATACGTACCAAGCCAATATCCTTGTATACAGGTTTCGCCTTCTTCATGTCTTTCCCATTCAGCTTCTTGTCGAGCAGAGGATCGTAGACGATGACGGAGCCCTTTACACTTCTGTTCGGGTCTCGAGCATAGACACGCGGGTCTGCGGGAGGTGTGTCTGCCTTGGCAGTATTTTGTGGTGGCGGCACATCATTCTGAGGTGGAAGGTATTTCTCGCTGGGAAATCCTGTGAAACTCGAGCCTGCGGTGGCAGACTTGCTATGGTATGGACTCGCAACATGGCTTGGAGAAGAATCGACGTTCGTCATAGGTGTGGTATTGATATGCTGATTGCTGGATGCCGACAAGTGGTTCTGCTGAGCTGCAGAGCTGAACACAGATGATACTGTGCTCGAATGTGAACTCGCAGACCCAACGCCATTAAGCAAGTCGCCTTCATCGAGTAGGGGAGCTGCAATATCTGCGGTAGGGATGCCGCCTTCGCTAGATCGAGAAGGAGCAGCATCGTCGATGCGGACATTTGGAAGGACCGCGGCTTTTGCATCAGCAACAGGCCGACTCAGTGGCGAATCTTGACTGAATATCTTGACTTTCTCTCTCTCTTTGGCCTTGTCTTTGGCTGCCCGCGGAGCAGTAGGGAAGAACTGTGCGAAGCTCGCACCAGGAGCACGAGACATCGTGACAGAATGGTCGATCTACCTCTTCCACCAGCGGCCAACCAACATCTCCTGTATGAGTATCAACGAGCGACTGCATGCATATGTATCGAGACGTTGATGATGAGGTACGCGCAGAGGCGCAAAGGGGGTACACGCGACCTCCTCGAGGAACGGATCTGGATTCTTGCGCGCTTGGGCGATATGGCGAAGAGCAAGGGCTGCGCAATGGTCGGAAGGGGTGAGTATGAAAGGTTTTGTTTATGGTCTTGCGCTGAGGGTTTCGTGAGAACGAAGAGGAAATTGATGTCGTCGTCGTCGAAGGGGGTGGTCGTGGAATGGAGATCGGAAATAGAGTTGAAGTTGGAGCGTGGTGAAGTTCGCACGCCAGCCGGAACTGGATTAGCGTACGGTGGTCTTGGCGGCCTGGCTGGTGTTGTGAATGCCTCCGAGGATCAAGATGACTGAGCAGTAACAGCCGCAATGCCCAATATTATTCTATCAACGCTCGTTATTTTCATCATTTACTACTTATTTCTCTTCAATTTCTCATAAGAATAACACAGAGTCTTGCAATTGTCTACTTTCAAGGTTGAGTGCACAGAGAAGCGAATATCTGGTCTGGAACGCGGCAGTATCACGAAAAGTCTCGTCTCAAAGGATAGATGGATATGTTCGCGTTTTGTCTTGAATTTGTTCTACGCGCCGAAATATTCGTGATGAACAGAAGAGGACACCTTTGGCTTATCATTGAGGGTCTTTTGGAGTTTTATTTCGCGTGTTTTCTTGTAATCGTTTGGCTCTCGAGGTTCGCTGAGTGGTGGCCTCGACGTCATGCAGCCATTTTTGACCCCTGAGCGCGACCCCTTTCCTTGTCACGTGCTGTCATAACCGACCATGTCATCGGATTGAGACTGTGCCTATTTTAATCATCTCTTCTCTTCCATCTCCTCGAATCCAGTTGTTGAAGGGTCCCATGGAAAGGAGAGCAGAGCCAGTCGCCGTCGTCAGTATGATGGTCACGTGATGGCATGCAAGTCTCGATATCCCTCTTTGAGCTGCTGTCCTGCCGCGACCTCGTGTACTCCGGCACCGCTGAAGTCCCCCGTGTTATCTTTTATACATATGTAGTTTCGTCTCTGCAATCTTTTCAATGGCCCGCTTGCTTTCGTTCATGATCACCACGCTTCCACTCCTCCTCAATGGACTTGGTGACTACTAGGGGACAAAAGTGCCCATCCCTCGCAAGCATAGCGATCAAGCAGCTTCGCCCAACGTGTACAATTTGTAGTATCTGGTCAACATACTGCCTGGAAGTTGTCCTTCACGTTTGGGATACCGGTAAGACCGTTGTTCAAGATAACCATGAGAAACTCGGCAATTCTCTTACAAAATTGACCTGCAAGACTCCATGCCAGACTGTAATGTTGCGCGATCGTGAAGCTCTTGAAGTCGACGACAAATTCCGAAAGAGTTTTGCCCTTAGGCTGAAGGAATAGCAAAGAGCTTTGGACTGTTAAGTGCCCGTGACGGCTTCGGTAAGACTGTTGAAGAAAGTGCTAACAATTTCCATTCAGCATCTCAGCTAGAGGTATTATGGTTTCGGATATACCATTTAATCCTGGCTTTCATCTCTTCAAAATGGTTCTCGTTCAACCAGCAAGGAGACTCTTTCTACACATTGCTCAAGATGGCAGGACTTGAAAAGGGGGCTCCTTGAGTTGAGGTTCGAAATCCGTAGGTATTTTCAAGTGCTTAAAATGTGTGCGATTCACGGCTTATCGACAATCTCAGAGTAAATCACAAAGTGCACAAAGCCAAGCGACCAGTGCATAATTAAATACATCCACTGATGGGCTTCATGATAGAAAGTGGGGGGAAATCCATCAAGGTGTCGGAGTTTGAACTCCATCAAGTTGCTTGGAAAAGGCAGTTATTCGAAAAGTGGGATCTAGTATCTCGCCAAGTCGGGCTGCCAAGTACTGCAAAGTCAATTAGCACGGAATTTCGTAGCGATCAACAGCTGTTAGAAAGATATATTTGTCGGTGAATAAAGAATCAAGATGCTGTACAAGCGTCTAATTATCTTGGTAGGGCCTGGCAGATGGCAGGCTCTTGATCTGGTCCCCTTGGCAAAGTGGATTTGGTCCGAATTTTCATGGTTCATGTTGGCCGGGAGTCTTCATATAAGAGGAAGATAATCTTCTTTTTGGAGTGCGTACCTATGTTCACTCCCACTTAGAGCTTTTGACCATGCATTTTGCTTCTCTAAAAACCTTGCTTGTTGTGGCTTCGGCCGTCCAGCAGGTGACAAGCGAGCCAATCTCACGGTCCTCTGTTACCTTCGACAGCCCATTCTCAGTTGAAGCAGGAGGTGTTCAAAACATCAACATCGTCTATGGACATGATGTACACGGCGAGCTGACTGTGGACTACGGGCCTTGCGAACAGCCAACAATTGAGGGTGCTCATCATCACGTTGGCAGAACTCACATTGGTGATCATCCTCTCGCGGCACGACATGTGGACTGGGAAGATCGAAGGCCAACAAGATTCGTATGGATTGTTCCTTCCAGTATTGATGAAGGATGTCTTCACGCGTTCGTGGACAATAAGCCGGTTGGCACTTCGGAAAGATTTACTGTCACAAAACGAGTGATAAAGCGAGGAGCCACTTTCGCCGATATAGCTGATCCGATGGGTCCCTGGTTCGATGGAGTCGAATACTTGAAGCAAAAGCAGCCCGACTCTGTTTTCGTCTCATCTGTCAAGTCGAAGAAGTTCGGAATTCTGGGCGCCGGAATATCAGGGCTACATACTGCTGTAAGTTTTCCTACAACACCCACTGTAACAATCGTCACACTAACATTTCATAAATAGCTGATCTTGGACTCAGTTGGTATTCACAATTGGAAGATCCTAGAGTCAGACAACAGACTTGGCGGCCGCATCTACACAACATATCTGAACAACACTTCTCCCGATGAGTATCAATACCATGAATTGGGTCCAATGAGACTTCCAATGACCATCAAGGATGAGGATACCAACGAAACCTTTCCAATTCAGGACCAGCAGCTCGTGTTACAGCTAGCCAATGTTTTGAATGACCTCAATGGAAACGACTCTTCTCTAGCTGTCAAGTTCATTCCGTGGATCCAAGCGAGCGACAACACACCTGTCGCAACATCCAAGAGACGACCAGATGGTACGATTCCAGGAAAGAAAGAAGTGGCTGCGAACTCTTCACTGGCAGATGTTGTCACATGGTCTAATGCTACAGCCGCCGAGGAAGCCATCGATGCTCTGGCTGCTGTAAAGGCTTTAGACAAGGAGAGGGTCAAGTTCTATGCAGGGAATGTCTTCAGAGCCCATAAACAGGCTGTGGAAGAAGGTCTTCTTGACTTTTCCGAGGTCGAGTACCTGCGACGTGAGTGCTACTTGCAGCAATTCAATATCGCTTACAAATACTGACCCTCTCCCTGCTCAGATGTCATAGGTACTGATTTGAATACCACCGACGAGGTGACCACAACAGCAGTTTCTTGGCCGATGTGGGAGTTCGAAACAGTGTACTTCATGGCCAATGAGTGGGCGACCATCGACAAAGGAATGAGCCGGCTACCAGAAGCTTTCCGACCACTCATCAAGGACCGCATTATGTTTAACACCAAAGTCCATGGTGTGAAGTATAACGAGGAAACGAATTCTCTGACAGTAACCCATCGTCCAACCGGAAGCAACCCAAGCGAGGCTTCCAGGTCAGAAGAATTCGACCACATTTTCAACAGCGTTCCTTTCAATCTCTTAAGATTCTGGGAGCTCCCCCCACACTCTTCTCTCATGCGTCGCGCTATTGATAGGCTTGTTTTCGATGGAGCGGTGAAGGTTGCGATCCAGTACAAAGAACGATTCTGGGAGCATCTCGAACATCCTATCATTGGAGGCTGTGGAAGAATCAACATTCCAGGGATCGGACAGATATGTTACCCATCTTACGAGATCAACAGCACCGGTCGTAAGTACCCCAAGCCTCCATGCAAAGGTTATTCGAAAGGTCAAAGCTTGAGTCCAGGCTAACATTTCATTTCTTCAGCTGGTGTTATGCTCGCAGCATACATCTCGTCCTCGGATGCCCGAGTCGCTTGTGCGATGCCAGAAGAAGAGCACATCGCATACATTCAGAGGGCAATGGTGGAGCTCCATGGTCCGATTGCCGACGAGATGTGGACTGGAAACTATGATCGTCACTGCTGGGATAACGATCAGCACCACGCCGGATCTTGGGCTGTACCAATTGTTCCGCAGCAGCAGTTGTATCTCCCAGCTTATTGGCAGACCGAGTTCAATACTGTTTTCATCGGCGAACATACGGCTTACACACATTCCTGGATTTTCAGTGCGCTGGAAAGCTCGGTAAGAGGTTCAGTACAGATGTTGCTTGACCTTGGGATGGTGGACGAAGCCAAGCAAGTGACGCGGACTTGGATGGCAAGGTGGATCAACCTATGAGATGTACTTCGAAGTAACTTCGAAGGTAGCTAGACAGTAGCTCTGTTGGGAGGTAAAAACAGCGCCTTCCTCCAGCAAGCTTGACTGACGCAGGAAATTCGAGGATGGAGCACTTGAGGATCTACAGACTGAGCATCAAATACAGCTTGGTTCTCTGGGCCATTCTCGTTTAACAATAGATAATCCTCTCATTATTCATTCTAGTACTCCACCACTCTACAGCTACACACTTATCTAATTCGTCCAGAAGTGGTCATTACTGCAGTCGAAGTATCAACCGCTTACTCTCGCACAGCCTATAGAATCCCTCCAAGGATGCAAACATTGAGATAACATCGTCATGGATTGAAGCTTAGGGAACATGCAGGAGTCTTCTGCAAGATGCATCATACTGAGCCAAACCCACTAGTTGCTTCTCGGGTTTCTACTTGCAAGACTGACAAAGAATTCACTCGACGACCATTTCCCCGAGAATGTTTTTTTGTGATTCACTTTGTCACTAGACAGATGATTCGGATGCGGAGTATATCATGAGTAGAAGCTAACATATACATGCTTAGGCAATATTTAGAATTCAAGCCATATACCTCCCGAAACATCGTCAAAGCAAACAAACTTTGAACTTCGAACTTCGAAGTAAGAATGGTCGGACTCATGCAACACTGATTGAACGGAATGGGAGCAACTTCGACAAAAGGCTATGCCATCGACGTGACATTGGCCCGCTCTAGCAAGGTCCTGCATCAGAATACAACAACCATGGATCATGATGTCACCAAGATAGATAACTGTTTGGAGGATGATGATATACCAGACTTCGTGTTTCCTACCGCTCCTGTTCCGGATGCTCAGCCGGGTAAGTTGCATTGAAAATACACTTTATCATCGAGCAATACTGACTATCAGCTAACAGCACGACAAGTTTCTTGTCGTAAAGCCATCCTCTCACCCAATGTCCAGGTCGCGGAAGTCATGCAGCCGAAGGTTGAGCCTTCTCCTTGTCTTCGGAAGTCCACCGTCCCGCAGGAAGTCGCATATGACATGTACCCACTTGGGCTGGCTAAGATATTCAACCTAAAGACTCCGAAGAGTTACATCGGCTGGGAAGAGTTGGTGCCTGTGTATGGTGGAAATCCTTTCGCACAGGCTCTGAAAAACAGGACCCACACTAAAAATCCTTACAACAAAAACGATCTATCCGACTTGAAGGATATACCGACAAGAGCTGCCAAGAGGGATGACGACTTTGTTCAAGTCGACCGAGGCGTTGAGAAGCTGGTCATACTTCGGAACAAAGAAGATCCCAGGAAGCATCTTGATGCTCCTGGACAGCCGAAATACATTGAGGTTCCGCTCGCCAAAGTCCGGAAGTCTGGATGTATCTTTGCCAAGCTACTCGATGAGATAGACAAGGGGAAGAAGTCTCTATTCCACGGTAACTCGATTCTTTACAGCTTCGATTCTGCACCCAAGCCCAACATCCACATCCAACACTGCGCTGTCTATGTTGACGGTTTCATGACTTCCGACTTCGCTAGAGCATCACAGGGCTATTATCGTGTCCAAAGTCTGACGAGCAGGCATCTTTGGACAGGCATCAGGATCTGGGGATTCTGGATGGCCAGTTTTTCTTTTCAGCCGTCGTATACAGAGGAGGAGACCAAGAATGCAATGTTGGTGGGCTCTTTCATTGGAGACCCGCTGTATTGCGAAGATCTACACAAGATGGTTGTTGCTCGAGGTTATCATCATTCTTATCCTATCGTTGGTGCTCTCGCGTCAATTATATGAAGGATATAATTCTGGTACAGCTGGGAAGAATTATCTGAAATGGTTTAGCATTGGTGTGACAGGGATCTCCCTTGAAATCCGACAGGAATATCCGCAATGAGACCCCTAAATTGAAGCAAAGCCTCCTCTTACATTCCCAGCATAGTCCTGCATTTGTTTTGTTGTTGAGCCCAGCGTGAACTTGTCTCTTATTCCATCGCCAAGAGGTAGAAACAGAACTGGCAAAAGGCTTCCCTTCCAAAGCCTCGTTCCACTTATCCAGTGTTCTATTGCTGCGAGCCAGAGAAACACTATTGAAAGTATAACGACAGCTATCGGGAGCACAACCCATAGCCATCGAACACGGAAATAGCCTTGGGTAGTCCAGACTTGACCACCATATGCAGCTTGATGCCAAGGATTGATATTTTGCCCAGCTGAGTTCACTAGCGCTGGAGTGAGGCGTATGTGATTGGTCATGCTCAAGGCCAGACTATCCAGGAGAGTCCTGACCTTACTCAGCTCTCCGTTGGTAGGAATGAAAGCCCGAATGCCATTTGAAAAGCTGTTATCGTATGAAGTGCCCGAGAAAGTAGAATTTAGCTCCATTTGGATGGCTTGAACGGCGGGGCCAGAAATACTGTAGAGTGTCTCTGGGACAGTGTTGAACTTTGAACCCGGTATCGTCAGGATGTGGTTCAAAAGTGATAAATATCGACTCTCATGTGTTTCCAATGCAGCATTTAGTGTTGTCGGTACAGTCAGCTCGCGATATTGGCTGTGCGACCAAAGTACGGTCTGCGATTGACTTCCAGAAAGGGTGGTCATGTCGAGGGCTTGGACACAAGGCCAGATCGCGCACTCGATTGCGTTTGTTACATTGGAGTGGTTCCGGAGCATTATCATGCCAAAAATGGATAAATAAGGTATGTTTGAATCGTTATAGTGCGCCGAGCTTCCATGCCATTGTGGGAAGATATTCACACTCGAGCGGTTGAGCGAGATTGCACCATTTGGCAGCCGGAAAGAGGCTTGAGAGTTGGACGTATTTGCTAATAAAGTCATACTCAACTTTTCTTCTCGCTGATTCTGTTTTAGTGTTTGGACGTGAGCAGCTGCCGCCTTAACCTGAGCCGACGGTGAGCATTCCTGAGCATGCCTGAGCACGTTTTAAGTACGGCCGGAGCTTGGCCTGAGTATGTGCTGAGGGGCCATTTCAGCTACCACAGGGACTTATTCCGGCTCCCTTTATACTTATTACACTTTGCTCATATTGTCTCCTATTATGGCTCTTTTACGACCGAGATTCCCCCGAGCTATTTGAATTCGCTTCTAAATACTAGATTACGACCTTTGTGAGTAGTGGCTAAAAAAGAATCGCAGTTTGCTCTACAATATATAGATAGGCATTTGGGAGGCCAGGATTAGGCTTAATGTGACGAACGGTCGGCTACTATTGCTAACTCGTAGTGTTTAGTAGTTTAGGTAGAGTAGGGGCGCTGTCACTGGTTGAGTTTTTAATAGACAATTAAGGTCACTGGTAGATAGTGAGAAATACTTTTTGAGTTAAGCACGAAGCATCTATCTACTGAGAGGAAGCCTAAGCTTATATAGGACCTTCGTCCTTTATGTCTCCTCTATGCCGTCGAGTCCATTTTGGTCTCTCTTTTGTATTTAATTTACACGTGACTGTTGGTTCGGGCGCCTCGGTCTTTGGCCTTCAAAACCTCAGGCATTAAATCACAGGCCCCACTGCTGCCTATAAGTTGGTTTAGAACCGCCAGCTGGCTGCCCCGCCTCAAAACACTACAAAAGCGTCAGCCTTTCCTCGAATGTGATACCGGCAGCAAATATCGACAGACTTCATAGCTATTACTCCATTCCCGCAATCGAAATCGGGAGCATTGCCACATACCCTTTCCCTTTCTCAAGTGGGCGAAACGGCTCAACGAACAATCACTTCATCAATACGGATCAACCAGATCTTGGGCAGGCGGTCCTCACCAACCGGCAAGTGTGGTTTTGAATTGCCTCCATAAACATGGCGACTTAATGGCCCCAAGCTCTACTTGAAAATATTTGGTGACATTGAAAGCTGATTGGCATGACCTCATAGATCACCATCCAGTACAGAGATCAATGTCCTCGTCTATCAATCTCAGTTGCACTGTGGGTGTCTCACAAGACCATCTCTTTTATGGGACCTTTCGGAGATGGCTCAAGCCTATTAAGGTCCGAGCCACAGTGCATCCAGACTTGACAGCAGAGCCAAGAGAGGTGGGAGAAGCATCCGGATTCATTATTCGTCGAGGATACATCCGCGAAGAATTCCATAAATCCATGGAACCTCCCCATTTTGAGACCATGAACCTTGCATTTACGTTGTTTGACCGTTTCGGCAGGCTGAAGAGGGAAATATTCAACCACCCGATCAGAAGAGGTTCGGGGGTGTGGAGTGAAGAATTGGATGATGGAAACATCGTCCTCATTGTGACATTGAACGTGGACAATGATTGGCAACGACAAGGGGTCGAATTGAGGTTAATCTTACATCTATTGGGACAGGCAATGGCCTCGCGGTGCAACCCCAAGTTTGCATTTGTGCGTCCGGCAGCCATCTACGACTCGAAGGCAGAGAAGCAGGGGCCGATAGAGGAACAGAACGGGGCTCGTCGGGAACCAGATATTATTGCTGAGACGTCTTTCTTCCGCTCCATACAATTCCGACGGGTGGGTGTCACTGAATGGTTCGCTTTGGCTCGAGATGAGAAGCACCCATCTCGTCAATTGAAATCTACCGAGGATATAGAACCTTGTGTAGATGATTCGTCTGATTCCGATAGCGACGATGAACCCGAGATGGTTTTTTGTAGCTATTCGACGAACAAAGACGGAAACCATCCGAAAATCACTCAGACAAGGCTCACGACAAGCTTTGCAGCATCGGAAGGTTTGGAAGCACTGCTCAAAAACAATGGCGTCCCTCGAGATGAGGCTCATCACACACCCACTTCCATACTCAAACGAAGACATCCGTTGCATTGCGCAATAAAAGTTTTGACAGACAAAGAGTGTCTTGGATTTCTTCAAAGTCATGCTCGAAACACCTCGACTGACAGTCTTCATATCGAATCGGTAAACGCACATCGCGACACAATTCTACATCTCGCAGCGAAAACATCAAAACCGGCATGCCTAAGCTGGATCATGGATTATTCGAATGGTTCAAGGCTTGCTAGCATGAGGAACAACGAAGGTTATACCCCTTTGGAATCGTTGAAGGCACAAGTTGAATGGGAAAGGATTGGCGAACCTTACGGTGCTTCACGAACAAAATGTTTAGCTGATAATTTCGATGGATTTGACGAAAACACTACCTCGTGTCTGCTTAGACTCACTGGACACAAAACTCCAACGGCTGAACAACAGTACATGGCCAAATTCGGATGTAGCTGTGGACAATGTATAGCTGGCTCCTTAAGTCCACGCATGATGAAAGCACTACGCGACGAGGCCGATTCTCTGTACGATTTGCTAATTCATCTTGGCTCTGAGGAGGATGGTGAATCGTGGTACTCAGATTTCAAGGACAGTCTCATTTATCTTCCGAGTAGACTCCAGAAACATTTCCGGCGGAGCAGGATTTTAAGAAATGTGTTTACTGAGCTAGTAGGCGCTGTGGCCAAAGTCGTGGCCGGAAAAGGCGTTCCGCACACAGCTTCTGTGGTTGATTCTCTCAAAGATAACCCCATTTGGTCGCAGATAAATGGGCATTACTTCCAGAAGGGAGGGACAGTGGCGGCAGTTGTGAACTTAGTGATCGATAATGCGAAAGAGCATGACACCGAAGCAGGAACGCCACTGTTCGAGGTTGCAGATAACGATAGCGTCTTTGAACTACCCACGTGCAGAAACGACAGCGAATTCGAATTTGTCCGTCGTCGTTGTATTGACCCGGAAAACCGAATAAACGATTCGGAAGAGAAATCGCATCCGTAAGTGATTAGTTCCTGCTATGAAGCATCTGCTGATATAATGTAGAGTGGAAATGCCGTGGCTCACGCAGTTGACTCGTATGATGATATTGGGACAGAGCCTTTGGGATCATTTGGACTAGCACATGTGTTCACTATTACTGGGATTAAAGAGTGTAGAAGAGAAAAATTTGACTTCACCTCAGGTTTCTATCCAGCTTAGCGATATGAATTGATACAAAATGAAGAAGGGATCTGAAGCCACATTTGCAATCTGTAATTTTTGAATGAGTACTGGACCGACGTCAATGCCCCAGAAACAGACGTCTACTTGTGATACCCCACACACACCACAACATTCCCTCTCCTGGCTGATCAAACATTACCTTGTTAAAAGTGCCTTCGCTATCTTTTATGGTGGGCTCGATGAGAGCACAGAGACCAATCTAACCCAACCACTTGCTGAAGCCGGACATGGCAATATGGTCTATCAATACGGTCAACATGCTATGCTCTTTTCAGTGCTTTTCTGAGCTCATCCATAAACTCTTCAGGCTCTTTGGCAACATATTTCTCTACGGTCGAGTTAGTTATTTTCTTTGGCATTTTATTATTGATGCTGAGTTTAGTGAAAGACCATACCCGCTGAAAAAACATCTTGGATTCTGGTCACTGTATTCTCTACCTCATGATATTCCTGCTTGGGCAGCTGGAGGATATCAAAAAACTTCGATATACGTCCACGGTGAGATATGAGATCCCGTAGAATTTCTAGATTGTTCTGTCGCTCATGGTTGGCAGCAGAGCTATGCTGGCGGAACTTGGCTCGCCTAGTATATTCCCGTTCGTGCGCAACACATATATCAGCGGGGCTTAAGCCGTGGGAAGTCAAAAGATTTGTGTTGACGGCTGCGTTATGCAGTAACATAGTGACAGCATTAGCATTGCCGCATTCGACTGCGAGATGCAAAGCAGTGAATCCTGTATATCTCTGGTGCGTGGCTCCCTTCATTTGACTATTCAAATATTGTGGATCGTTGAAGTGTTGGAGTATAATAGAGAAGACTCCACCATTCATTCGACCGCCATTGGTAGAGGAGAACACGATGGCTTGGAGGGCTGTCAAGCCACATTCATCCAAATAGGACACATTCCAGAACAGTTCGTTTTTGTCTCTAATAAGAGACAGCACAAATGCAACTTTCTGCTCCATGTTGGGAAATTTCGAGGAGACCAGAATGATATTGCCGATGATAGTTGAATTGCTAAACCTTCTGGTGAGATGTATGCTTCCGTTTTGAAACAACAATTCTGCTGCTTCAAGTTGCCCTGTTGTGATAGCAAATTCAAAGAGATCCGCGTAGTCTGACGAAAGATCTTTAGATGTTGGTTTCGCTATGAGCTTAAGAGACATCATCACAAAATGCTGATCATTGGTGACCGCAAAACAGTTCCTGATTGCCTCCTCGTCAATCGCGCGATCAGAAGCGATATCTCCTCTATGCTCGATCAAGAAATCGAATATGGGACGGTGCCGGTGAAAGATTACGTGTTGAAAAGCGATCGACCATAGTTTTGGTGTGGGTCTCAAAGAGCCGTTTTTGTAGGACCACAAATATTCAAGTGTTGCCACATTTCCGGAGAGACATGCAATCATGATTGGATGATCGTCTCTCCTTTGACTATCACGCGAGATGGGAGTAGCTCCGTGCTTAAGAAGCAGCTGGATACATTTGACGGTTATTTGTGCGATGTCCTTGCCATGGATCAGATATTCGCGAAACCTAAGCCCTGGGTTGCTGTCAATTGCAATGTTGAGCGTAGTGGTGAGGCTGTTGTGCGAGCGAGTGAATGACGAATTCAAAAGTTTTTGAAGATTCAGATGCTGTGTGTGCGTTTTAGCGGAGGACAATAATATTTCTAGCAGTTGGTGCTGATGAAACATCGCCCCCCAGCCAATTGGAGATATTTCGAGCCCAGGCACATGAGTACCCGATGGGTTTTGTTTTCTCTTGAACGGATTGGCGCCCTTATCGACCAACACCTTGGTCGCACAGGCATTCCTCGCGGCTACAGCCCAGAGCAACGGCGTCCCTTCCACAACTCCAAATAGGCTGTCGAACATTTCCTTGTATATCAAAGCGCTTCCTGAGACCCTATCGAGTTCCGCGCCATGTGCCAAAAGAAGTGTGGCTAGTTTTGGTATATGTGTGTCGTCAAATGCGCTTAAGAAATGCAGCGCAGAGACTCCATCATTTGTAAGGATTCTGGGATCAGAACCGCGTTCGAGAAAAAATGCTGCTGTTGTTGCATGACCATGCCGACATGCTACCAGAAGCGGTGTCTCTCCAAGGCAATTTACCAAATTATAGACCGATTTTGGGACATTTGAAAGCCCGAGCAGATATTTGGTGTCTCCGGTGCTTGCAAAGCAGTGTATACGGCCGAAGAGAACCTCAAATGGATTCTTTGACTCCATCGCAGACTGACTTTGTTTGTTCAGTGCTTCGACCAGCTTGGGACAAACAATTCTATAGCCAAATTGACTTTCCTCTATCGCATGTTCGAAAATTTTACGATCCAACGCGTGAAGACGTTCCTGGGCTGTTGAACTTCCTTGCTTGGAAGCGTCAAGCAGCCAACAAATCTCCACATCACGAGGGATTGGGGACGGATAGCGAAACGCTTCAAAAAGCCTGCCGCATGTACTCCGAGCCTCAATATGACCCATTTCAGCAGATCGAGCAAGAGTTTGTAGAGCCTTATCGAGTCTCGGCGCTGAGAGTTCAGCTGAGTTGATGACCATGGTTGCGTACTCATAACCTGCATCTGCTTGATCATCTTTGGGAATCGTACTGTTGGTGGCTGCATGTAGAAGTCGATGCTCCAGCAGTGTCTTGACAGGTGATGGAAGCAGCCAGAAGAGGTTGCTATTCTGCGAGACCTAGAGCCAACTTGTGTCAGCGCTCGTTGTGATTTGACTTCAAGAAAAACCCATAGCCTCTTTCCCCAGCCAAGCTTTAGTTTGGGAAACAAAGAGATATAACGATAGAGGGATGAAAATGGCCTACCTTGAAAATCTGTTCCAGAGGGTCTATGACTTTCAATTCGGATGGCCGGAAGAGTTGGTTTCTAACCCTATCACCTATCAGATTAACGTGCAGTCAGATTACGGGGATTACGGGTAGGAACCATGTTTTTGCAAGTTCCTTCATCTTGAAAATCAAGCGAGTATCTCCCTCCAGGGGAAAAGAGGCTCGAAATTGCCGTTTTCTGGCCAGTAATCCGCTCGTATGCGATCGCCATTTTGATGCCGGGCACCTTCGCGGCTGCTTACACGTGATGTGCTGCTGAATGAATCGTAAGTCCTTGAAAAGATTCTTCGAAGACTTCCCAAGTAGAAAGCAGAGCAATATGGCTTCAATCTCTAGTGGATCCAACTTGACTGGCGAATGTATAGCAATCCCCAAAGCCTTTCTGAGCCTGGCCTTGCTGAGTTTCAAAATAGAGCTCATCCGGGACCACCATTGAGGTGTCGCCCTTTTAGGGATTGCCCCAGGAGCAATTTCGCGATCCCCAAGTATCCTCCTCAGGTGTAAATATAACAAATCTCTGAGAATTAACAGGATAGTTTCTTCGCTCGCAAATCGTTGAGTGGCCTGGGCTGCAAGTGTTCCTTGCAGCAAGCCGACAAACATGGCCCAAAGTTGTTCATCCGCTAGAACAGATTGTTCGTCAACGGTAGGATCTGTCTCCCATTCATTAGCATTATCTGCATTATCATTATCTCCCTGTGCAGTCAGATTCCCCGCATCTTGCAAGCTGAGAGCTAGAAGCCAGTGATGGAATTTCCCTTCCTTCTTCAGGGATTCTAGCTGTGAGTATGGGAGCTTCTTCATGTCTTCCAAGATGAATATGCCCTGGATCACAGCTGATAGAACTATACCAAGAGCAAATATGTCTGTTTTGACGAGTTCCTCTCGCCCGAGTCTAACGTCATCGCGATAGCACTCTGGCGCATTGTAAAGGATCGTTCCGAGTGGCCGCTTGGTAGGCAGGGCTGCCACTCCTAAAATAATAGCTTCCCCAAAATCTGCGATCTTTGCAATATAACCCCGCTCTTTCGAATGGAAGACGAGGATATTCTGTGGCTTGAGGTCTCCATGAATGATGCCGATAGAATGAATCGCTTGAAGGCCAGAAGTTATCTGAATGCAAATTCGGAGTCGTTCCCGCAGCGTCAGTTCTCGTGTCTGACTGAAGTTGTAGAGGTCGCCAAGTTCTGTTCCTTCCAGGAGTAGACACGGAATTGGCAGACCGTCATAGATCTCTAATGATTGCCAACAGCATCCGTATACTGAAACAATATTGTCGTGATGTTTCAGCGATTCAGACTGTAAGATCTGATATTCCTTGGTAGTCGAGCGGAGTAGTCGAGCGTTTCGTTTGTCTTCCTGACCAAGCCTTGGGGTCTTCAGTGCAATAATTTTAGCAAGTGAATGCTTCAGGTCCATGCCCACAGGCGTCTGTCTAAGGAGGTATTGTCGCGGTATCAGCATAACTGAGAAGGATGCGCCACGATAGGGAGTGAATGGCAGATACAGGTTCCAGGGTCCAAGATGTACCGAGAGGAGTACCAAAGTGCTCCATTTCTCAGTGTCCTCCGCCTTTGACCTTGCAATCAATGATTTCGAATTTGCAATCACGGACATGAATCGCAGGATGTCAAATTGGTCATCTTTGTGTATAGTATTGTCGTTGGGTACAGTAACGTCGCTGTGAACAATGTCACCGTTGACGGCGTGCACCGTAGCACTGTATGCCATAGATCCATCGGTATGGTGAACACGTCCATGGTTTCTGTCCCAATGGTATGCCATTGCGCTTACTCGAGCATGACAGTAACAAAAATTGGTACTATGCTGGGAATGGTTTGGGGATGAAATCGGGAGGAACACGCTTAACGCTGTTGAGGCGCAGCGTAGGCTTGAAGATGGCTATGGCTACAAGCTAGCGACCGGATCATTTATCTCCCGTCCATCCAATCACAACGACGATCATCACATTGGACGTTCGGCGGTTATTTTGTTGGGGGGAAAGGGTGACTCTGACCACTGGTTGAAGTCCGTCTGTGCCAACACACTACTGCCGCTCGGCAGGCCGGGGCATGGTATGGCGCAGTACGGCGCAGTACATGTTCAGGTGGCTAGTCCTCAGCGCTTGGGAAAGCGAGTGAGAACATAAACGTGCTGCTTTGCTACCATAACCAGAAAGCGGATTGCTACCACTTTGCAGGTACGTTTCCGGCCTCCCCAATATTCTCCAATCCCGATATCATCGTTGTCGCAACATGGCTGAAGACCACATAAATACCGCCTTTGGCGCCATCGGAACCATTGATGTCCTGGTACAACGTTGTATGCAAGGATTTGCACTATGGCAACGCATCGATACTGTGACCGAATCCATCGAATCATTCAAATTTCGACTGGATCTGCAGTGTGCAAAGTTGTCCTTCTGGGCTCAAGAGTGGGGCATCGAGACACGCCAACATGTTATGGACCGCAAGTTCCGTACCTACGAACCAGTGGCCATGAATTATCTCAAACTCATCTGCCGGCTCACTCACGACCTAAGCGGTTCCAACAGCGCTCTTACTTCACTCGGCACGGCCAACAGCTGGTCTACTATGGACTCTCTACGCCGTATATACCAACTGGGTTCAATGCCTCTCGAATCCCACGATCCCGACAGAGTCGATACAAGTTCTGGAGGATCCCAGTCCACTTCCGAGCGACTCAAGTGGGCGTTGCAAGAAGGAAAGTTGACTGAAAAAATGGCCTTGATGGCCACCCTGATCCAAGATCTCTACGACTTTTTGCCTCCTCCATACGCTGATCCGGCCGGCGTTATCCTCTTGGGCACATCACTTGCAAGCCAGGACCCAGCTACCCTCGCCAGAACCAGTCATGCAATTGGTTTGACGCCATTACATGCGGGCCTTGCGTGGCTAAAATCTATAGCCTACAGATCCCAGACGGCAACGCATGAGCTGGGTTACAGAAAAACTACACTGGAGGAAAGGAAACTTCTGCCACGACGTCGGAGAGGTAATGAATCGCGTTTCATAGCCAGCTATGACGGCTCTTATATGTTTGTCGAGCAGAAAACAAGTTCAACCCCTGAGAATGATATGAGTCAGGGCAGCGTCCGCAGAGTCTTAGAAGCACGGATTGAAAATATTGTTCTTCGTCTTCAGGATCCTCTCAAGCCGACTGAGTTGAGAACACTCCCTTGCCAGGGAATGACTGAGTCGATGACAATGGCCGATGGGATGTCGACGCTCATCTACAGCATAGTATACAAGGTGAATGTGCCACGCTTCTTTTCGCTTCGGGAAATTCTGTCTATGAGCGATAAATCGAAACAAGAGATTCAGCATGTTCGAAGTTGTCTTCCTCTTGGTCGGCGATTCGTTGTTGCTCAGACACTTGCCCGCGCTGTCATGTACCTGCACCTCGCCGACTGGCTTCATAAGGCAATCAGAAGCGACAATGTACTGTTTTTTGCAGAGGGTCTGGATAGCCTAGGGTCTTCTCTGCCATACCTTGTTGGGTTCGAGTATAGTCGGCCCGATGCTCATGGAGAGCAAACGGAGAATATCGTGGACGAAGAAGATCACAAGTATCATCGCCACCCCCGAGCTCACGCTGTTCCGATCGCAGACTTACAACAGCCTTTAGGAGGAGCAGGACGCTATTCAAAGGTTTATGATATATATAGCCTTGGGGTTATTCTCATGGAGGTTGGACTGTTCAGGTCGGCAAAAGACATAGTAGAAGAGAGTATAGGTTCAAGAGCTGATCCAACTCGTGATGAAATCCGGGACGTTCTTGTTAGAAGAGCCATTCCTAAGCTGCAGTTCGCAATGGGAGAGATATATGCCAAGGCAACCTCTATTTGCTTGAACGAGCATTTTGATGACATTGACAAGGGGGTGTTAAGTGAGGAGTTTTATACGAAAGTGGTACGTCGATTAGAACTATGTAGCGCTTAGGACTGAAATTTCTACCGAATCTAAACTAGTATAATCTTCATAGACTGAAAATGCAAACTTATCCCCATGTCGACTCTGGTAGGGTATCTTGGCACGCTGAAACTAGGGGGTTGAGGCTTATAGATTACTCTTCTAAGGATAGACGTTGAAGCCAGAAATGGTTCCCGTTGTAGATCGTGACTTTCAGAGAGCCGGAACGGATTCCTGGCAATCCTGGAAGATTCTGCAATACCCTACGGGGCTGTAATGTGAGTCAACACGGACTCATGCCTCGTTGATCAGGCTGCTCAGGTAGGAGTCAAGATCACCCACTTTCAGCTCAGACAGTGGTAGTTGTCAAGGGCCAAAGGGTGAAATGGACTCCGGTGGGCTCGCTCTATCCAAGGTCATATTGGTAATTGAACACAACTTTTCTTTCCCGTTGTCCCCAGCTTGGTTAGTAGGCATTAATCGCCCTCGGCTCATCCTCGGCTCACTCGGGCAGCCCGAGCGACCTACAGAAATAGTCAGGGAGATTGACATAGCGCAAGGTAGCAGGTGGTATGCAGGCGCATGCCTGATTATGGCTCATCGAAGAGACTCAATTGCTAGAAGTAATTTCACTAAACTGCTTTGTATTTCATACGAGGTCTTATCCGCGACGGCCCTTCGCAAGCTCCAGGGTCACGGGACCTTGCATCGCCACGGTCAGCACCCCTTGCTGTGGTCCGTAATAATAGCAAACAATAATAATGCTAGGCAAATAACCTATAAAATTAATCTGAAATATGATAAATAATATGCAAATATATATAAGTAAGTCTTTATTTGTGTTCATAGAATTTTCTTTCTTTAGCGACAATAAAATGAAACTCGATCGAGGCTCGAGAAAGTATGGCGAAGCTATTTAAGTATATACATATGTATATGTATGGCTAAACGTGGTAGACACAAAGGAGTTTGAGATTCGGCGAAGATTACCACCTGAACCAGCTGAGGGGATACGTCAACACATTAGCTGCATACAGCCAAAGTAAGTATTATTGGCCACTGACAGTTTCCGGTGTGGCATTCTAAACTTATGTTGACTATGGGCGATGTCATCAGCCCGCTCCTTACTGCTGCTGGTATTCCGAGACTGACGATTTCTCCAATTTCTGGAGATCAAGAGTGGAATCATCGTCGCCTGGCCAGCCCTTGCTGAGGTCATTGTACCATTTGCTCCACTCAACGGTAGGGGCGATGTTAAGATTGTTAACAGCGGTAGATGGTCGGATCTGAAGTTCCAAGATCTGTTGTGTGAAAGGGTCCATGGACAGTGTCAAAATTGTCAACATCGCACCAAGAGATACGAGGCGTCTAGAATTTCAAATGATCAGAACTGACTTTTCAGAGACGGGAGATGTAACTATCCATACCGGGCTTTCGTTACCACAGCAAGTTCAAGCTTCCCTGAGGGCCCCTCGAAGCATCATCGAAGACATGTAAGTCTATGAATCTTGTATGTCGGGGTATGCCCTCGAGCTTCCTATGCCGTACCAGACCCACTTCTGCTGTCCAATCACGGCAGATATGGTCAGTAAGCACGAAGATCGGGCCGTCGTTGCTAGTAATGAGATGACCGTATTAGGTGTGAAATTGAAAGTCCATGATGCCTGTGGCTTTCTATCAATGTGTCGAAGAACAAATACAAGCGATAATTCAGCAACACAGGATACGATCGCTGCTACAATCTCCCAGAACCAGGAATCTGTGCCATAGAGCATAGGAGAAGTTTGCGTATGAGGGTTGAGGAGGCTCCGAGGCGGGCTAAGGGGAGTCGGATCTGTAGGGACTGACCATACGAACTCAAGGTTTTCTCGTAGTTCTCTTGATTCTGAATGATGATGACTTGTGCGTTAGGATCAAGCAAGCTGGGATCATAAGCTCGCTGACTTTGGTAGAGTAAAGGATTGGTCTTACTTGAACTTGTCTTTCGCAGTGTCTATCTCCTCTCCGAACGATAATCTCGAGCCACCCGCAACTAGTACTTTGTTGTCCTTGACCTTCTCGCTCTTGTACTGTGGCAAGTTGTTCTTTGAGTACTTGCGGTAGCATGAGCTCTTTTTGATCCTGTTAGGATCATTTGGGAACAATGGTCCTCGTCTCAGCGCTGGAGCTGCTGAAAATCGTTCCTTTCTATCGTCCCACAGCTCAAACTCGAAGAACTCCGGATTCCTGAAAAGCCCTTTCTTCTTCTCCAATAGTATAACAATTAGCGAACCCTCTGCTTCCATAGTGGTAATTCCAACTGCTCTGGCAAATCTGTTGCTTGGACTGGAAGGAGCCAGTGTTGGGACGAGGTCTATGTTGACACCACGAATCCGGCAGACTTCGCTCTGCAGGTACCTCAGATCTCCGTCAATGCTTGTGATAACTTTTGTAGAAGCTGGGGAGACCATCTTCTTCGTTTTTAGGAAGCACGCTTTTTGCTACTTGGACCCATGACCGGAGCGTCGTGACTCGAGGATCCTCCGCATGGTGTGTTGACATGGATTCGGACGTACGAGAATAGGATACAGCTGGCAATCTTCCTTGTAGAGATAGTATGGCTGCGTTTATATCGTTGAATCTTGCCCTATACCTGCTTCCACGAGATCCAACAATGGTATCGATGATGGACTCAATGATACTTGGCCAGCACTTGACCGCGAACAAGAAGACTCTTTTCTACTCATCTGCGGTGTAGAGGTGCGCTTGGAAGACATGTTGACTGTATGTTGGGCGACTATTTGTGTGGAGCACGATGGACCGTGGTTATTTAGTGCTGGATTTGGGTTTCGTGGGATCGAAGAATTCTGGGTGCGATGGATCTTAAAAAGCTAGAGCGCGTAGCGCGTTCGGGGGGGTATGATGCGACATCGTAGCTTTTGGCGAAGGGCTCTCCACCATCATTGCATCCGCGTCTGTTTAAGCTCGTGACGTAGCGCTCAACACTCCCGATGGGATTTCGCACAGGGCATTTTCAAAGCGAGGCCCGCATGTCAACAAACAAATATGGGTGGTCAGTTCAATACGAATCAATATATAAGAGCTAATCGAGGCTTTAAATGCAGGCATATATAAGTTCGTCCTTTTAACGTTCAGTCAAATTGTAAAAGGAACATAAGGCTGCGTGTGATGTGGCGTGAAACTGGCTGAGGGTGCTCTTGATTTTTCGAATAAGCGAGGTTCGGAGGTTGTTCACGTGATTACGCACGATTGGAGTGAACATCGCATTGGAAGAACAACCACAGACCCCAGAGTAATAGAGTAGAAAGAGAAGAGGGTGAGAACGAACGTTCGAGGACTAAGTAATGTTAGGAAAGTAGCACCGGCTCCAAACCTTTTCCGCTGGAGGGATAGTAGTAACGCATCCGCCACCTCGCATGTACGTTTGGAGCAGCCGACCACCTGGACACAAGGAGTGGTCACTCAGTCATAAGTAAACACGCAAGCTCTGGGCTGGAGCAATTACAATCATGTTAACCCGTTGTAAAATCATTGATTCGAAACTTTCCTGGGACGGTTATATTTTGATCCCTTCAAGAGTGACGGACATGCCTCCTTTTGGCCGCATGGTGAATTTGAAGTGACAAAGAGTGTGCCAGCAAGAACATCGTCGTTTATATAACAAAGAGAACCATTGCAGACACTTTCCGGGGATTATGGGTTTCTTTGATAGTGTTCGGATGTTTGCCGAGCATACAGTCTGTACCTGTTTAGCAATCACCTTCACAGATGATTGCTCTTCATTTAATTACGTTACCAGGCACATACAAGCTATCTGTTCATGAGAAGCTTCCTTGACAGTCAGACGGTGACAGCAAGATGTTTGTCGCTTTGTATTGATCCGTACGCCCCGTGCGGGCTGCTCATGACAGAAAGCTTGGTGGCAATTGCTCGGTTAACTTTACCCGGGCTTGATTTCAACCTTTATTCCTTCAAGGAACATCGCTTTCAGTGAGACCATTCTGAAGTCTCTCGGTACCTCGCCTAGATGCTTCCGTTTCATCTCCATTTACCCAGGCTCCCTTTTAGATGAACACCTGACGTACAGTATAGCTTGGCCAAGCACATCCACGCCAAGTCTCAGATCTCGTCTCCAGAATAACCTCGAATTGAGATCATCTGTCCACCCGCGTAAATTGCGTTTAATAAACACGCAGCCACTAGACAGCCAGGCGGTAGTTTGACGAGCTCGGTAGTCCAATGTTGCGGGGTATGGTTGAGGATATACAGAGGAGTGCGCCTGCGAAAAATTGATGGACCAAGAAGAATTAATTTGGGGATAAGTGCAGATGTGCCTAAACAGGACGGGTGTTTGGTAGATAAATGGGGGCGGGCGACATATACGGGGGAAGGAAGGTATAAGATCTTATCGATACCCGTAAGTATTTCTCGCCGAGAACATCACTTACCGCCATCTCCAGACATATCTTTACACTTTTTCTATAGAAATTGAAAGTGACGATGAAGCTCTTCACCGAAATATCTGCTCTGGCTTCAGTAGCTCACGCACATTATGTTTTTCCTTCGCTCATTGCAAATGGTGCAGCGACGGGAGAATGGACAAACGTGCGTCAGTGGACAGGATATTACTCGAACGGACCGGTGACTGATGTCAATTCTCTCAGCATCCGATGCAACGTCGACGCATCTACAAAGTCTGCGAAGACGCTGACCATTGCTGCTGGTTCAACGCTGGGCTTTTCGGCCAAGGCTAGCATCTCGCATCCTGGTCTGATGCAATTTTATATGGCGAAGGTACCGGCTGGGAAGACGGCTGATATGTGGGATGGCAGTGGAAGTGTTTGGTTCAAGGTGTTTAATGATATGCCTGGACTTGGCGCGAGCATGACTTGGCCTACTCAAGGTAAGATACCTTATAGGATGTCAGAAATCAAAGCGCGGGCCAGTAGCTGACACAAGAGAACAGGGAAAACTTCCGCCTCATTCACACTCCCAAAGTCTCTACCCAATGGCGAATACCTGGTTCGGGCCGAGCACATCGCTTTGCATTCTGCTGGAAGTGCCGGTGGTGCTCAATTTTATATCTCCTGTGCGCAGATAAATGTGACTGGAGGAGGATCAGGAACACCAGGGCCACTGGTTGCATTCCCTGGTGCATACAAACCCACTGATCCGGGAATCATGCTCAACATCTACTACCCAATTGTAAGAGGATCTTAATGTTTCAGAATGTGAATGAAAGCAGTGGCTGACCCTTGTATAGCCCAAGTCATACACTCCTCCAGGACCACCAGCCTGGACTGGCTAGAGAAGCGTGGACTTCGGACAGAAAACGAACTACGTAGAGGAGACAGCTCGAATCAATAGAAGTAAAGATTCACATGTCTACTGGATGAGTGTAATAAATTGAATCAGGTCAAGATGGAGATAGTACAGGACTCCTTGACTGGCAATTGCCTTGGTGGTATGCAACTGCTGCAAGAACATCTCTCATGTCCAACCCATTGAATCAACTTCTAGACAACAGCAATGTAAAATTGCAATTGATAACTTTGTATCGAAATAGCTGAACAACAGTAGTGATTGCATCAATATAAGCTTCTGGGAACCAGGACTCTTCGAAAGACTAGGTACGAAGCCAAGCTAAATGCGCGACTGCAATTTTGTGAGGAGAGATGAAGACTTACACATGTATAATTTGTCCAAACAACGGTTGTTATGAAATATCAGAATTTGCACAAGAATTAGGATGTAGACAATGGATGTAGAGGAAGAGGACATTGAGCACCGAAGAATCGTTTTTGCTCCAAGACCACGTGACGTTGCCAACTTTCTGCACCTTGAGGTCGCGTTGCCATCCGTAAACTTTTTCTTCCTCTTCAAAACCAAACCCTTACCCCACGTCACTTCTGCCCATTTGACAGCAACCACAAAGTCGCAATGGATACAATTATGGAAGATACTGTCGCAGACTCGACTAGGCATGGCCAAGTCCAAGTCCATTTCATTACAAGTTCTGAAGACCCTACAATCGAGCTGGAGGAGGGTAAAAGGCAGCTTCTTGTGCCCACCAGTAAGCAGAACCCCAACTTCTGGACATATTTTCTTGCTAATGCGATCATGAAGACGTTCGTAGATATGGTCTCTCCCAAATTCTCAATTCCGAGTCTATGCTCAACACCGATGCGCCAATTCCCTTCGATTTCCTCATCAATGGAACATTCCTCCGCACAACTCTTGAAGAATACCTCACCGCGAATGGCCTCTCTTCAGAATCGACTGTCGATTTGCAGTACGTGCGGAGTTTGATTCCACCGCTTTACGAGGCAAGCTTCGAGCACGATGACTGGGTCAGCTGCGTGGATATCTTGTCTGCAACCTCAAGGGCTGGGTCGTGGGACGGGCATGATGTAGTCCTGGGGCAGGAGCGCATATTGTCTGGATCATACGATGGACTGCTGAGAGTATGGAACAAGTCCGGACAAACAATTGGGACATCAGCATCGTCCAGCGCAGGTGGCCATTCGTCGAGCATCAAGTCTGCGAAATTCGTCTCCCCCACACAGATTGCCTCTGCTGGTCTGGATCGCACAATCAGGATATGGAAATATGCGGAAGCAGAGGATCACTTCTCTGCTACTCTGAAGCCTACATTAGAGTTGTACGGTCATAGGGGCGGAATCGAGTCGATCGACGTCTGGGGTCCTTCAAACCAGGTACTTTCTGGGTCGACCGATGGAACTATTGGGCTTTGGACGACTTTGAAGAATTCAGCGCCTGAAGCAAACCCTGCTCTGATATCCTCTGGACCGACAGCGAAGCGTCGAAAGCTTACCACTTCGACGTCTACAGCACAACGCGGCCCTCTTTCCATGATAGGATCCCATACCGGACCAGTAAATGCTGTTATTTTCAATCCACAGGACCACACCGTTGCATACTCTGCTTCCCAAGATCACACCATACGAACGTTTGACTTGACCACATCCAGTCTGGTCGACACGAGAACAACATCACATCCATTACTCTCCTTGACTGCCTTACCAGGCATTAGTCACCAGCTATTAGCAGCAGGAACTAGCGCGCGCCACATCACACTCCTCGACCCCAGAATATCCTCTCAATCCACACAAGTCATGACTCTCCGTGGACACACCAACAAGATCGTATCTCTTGCCCAAGATCCAGAAAGCAGATTTGGCTTGGTCAGTGGAAGTCATGATGGTACATGCCGAGTATGGGACCTGCGAAGCTCAAGACAGGGAACCAAGGACGAAGGCGGTGGTCAAGTGGGCGAAGCCGTTTATGTTGTGGAGCGAGAAAGCCAGAAGAATGGCAAGAGGCCGGTGGGTGGAGACGGTATCAAAGTGTTTGGTGTTGCGTGGGATGAGAACGTCGGGATTGTCAGTGGAGGAGAGGATAAGATGGTGCAGATCAATAGAGGGAGAGGTGTCACTAAGCCAGCAAGCTCATAACAGGAGGATAATGGACCTTCTTTTGATACCCAACCGGATGATTCGTCCATTTGGAAGTGAAAGCCTGGATAGTCAAGTGACTGCTTGTAGGGTCTGTAGGTGCTTTTAGCTTCTAATAAATGCGTAAGCTACGAATTCGCGTACTCTTAACTAATCACTCTCTTCTGCCTACCCAAGAGCTCTATTTCCCTCGCCGCAGCTATGAATTCAACGCCCAGTTACTTTGTTTGCAACACAATGAAGTACCTGAAATGCCGTATTACAATGAACGTTCTTTATTGCGTGTTTACGAGTACTGATATGTGGTGCACAATCTGTTGTGTTTTCCGTGCCGCCTCGGTGCCGTTATTCAAGTTGTGTCTCTAAGGACCTCAACAGCAAGTCAACCGATCTGCGTGGGGGTGTACGACTTCTCTATCGTGAATTTGCGGGGGTGATTGGTGGTGATTTGGGCAAAATCTATTCGTGCTCTTCATGCTGCACTGTTCGGCGCTGTCAACTCTGCTAGACTCCACAAGACTATGTCATGCTTCCTCAGCTGCATATGCGTCTTATCTCAGGAATCTTGCGTATTTAATTTTTCCCAGACTTTGCAATTCTTGTCCACCTGTACACGGAAAACAGAACCCAGGAACTGGGGATGTTAAGCCACAAGCCACAAGTCATAATTCGATACCAGCCACTCAGGCGTGGCGCGAGGCGTTACGGCTCGTATATCTCCCCTTCCAGCTTCACGAGATGAAATCGATTGTCCCCATAACATCTGATTTCTCCATCCATACGGAGAAATGTTTACCCTGGACACTCGGTCGCTCGACAGGCTTGGCTGGGCGCAGTGGTCTCGCTTAAGCACTGCGCAAGCATTGGCATGCATGTTTCCATCGCAAAGTATGCCAACTACTCTGCCTGTGATGTTCTAGCCCGTACTTCTGACCATACGTATCTTTACAACAGGTTACAAGCTGCAGGCTGTCTTGGTAGCGAGTATGTATGGCGCTGGGGGGCCCTTTTGTTGACGACCAAGGTCGATGCCAAGCGAGATGTTACCGAGTCGGCATGTTACTGAAACTGCGCCCACCATCACGAGTACTTCTTTAATACGCATTGAATCCAAGACTCTATATAACATCGTGGGTCCTGTTCCTTCACTACAAGAGACCTTCAAGTCTGCATTTCATTCAGCCGTTTCTATTTCGAAGTTGAATTCAGACATCCAGGTTATCTTCGCCAGCCATGAAGTCCACTATGGTGTACGCCTCCTTGGCTGTGCACTCCATACTGGTCTCGTCTATGTACAGCAACCCAATCCATCGTCGTCAGGGAAGCGATCTACCCGAGCCCGAGCGAGACCTCTTCTATATCTTGGACATGTGCGGCCCAGACACGCGAAGACTCGTCGAGAGCCAGGAGTTCGAGGGCGAGATATTTCCACACCTAGCCAATTCTTCTTTCCCCTGCGACCAGTTAGATTACATCCTAGGGTCTTGTTCGGCGAATGCTACGAACCCAGCTGTCGATTTCGCTGCGGAGCAACAATGTCTTGTAAGTAAATTCTCCGAACGATGTGCGATAATCACATCCGAATAAAACCCTCTCAGAAGTGTTTTCGGCACCTTCTAACAATACATAGTGTGGCAGTAACCTCGTCGACGCCTGGAATGGCTGCCAAGACTGCTGGCGAGCTCGCGGTTTTCGACTCGGCAACGAAACTGTGGATAAGCTTTATATCTCCTCGCTTTTCACCGCGGAGTGCACACCATCGCCTTATCCCACGATCCCTTTTGGCAACCTCCGAAATATTCCAACGACAATGCCTACCACGAGGTCTCCAAAACTCACACTTGCAGAAGACAAGTTCCCAAACCAGACAGCGGCTAGCTTGTACTGGACCTCTAACCTGCATGTTACTCCTACTATTGGCGTGATCACTGGCATTGCGACAGGGAGAGCGACCGTGATGACGGCGCCGTTCGAAATTTATACTCCAAGCGGGAGTGTGAGCACTGCAATGGGCAGTAGTGTGGTCACGAGCAGTCCGACTACTATCTCCCCTCAGAGCGGAAGTGCGAGCGGGAGTGGAAGTGCGGCTGGAGTCAGCACAACTTTGAGCACTGCTGGGGTTGGCGAGATCGGGGTTGCAAGTGGCGTCGTACTGGTTGTTGTGAATGTGGTTGCTGTCATGCTTCTGTGAAAACCATCTTCTACAACGTACACGCGACTCCGTGTTTATTCGAGGGGTAGACTTCAAGATTTCTCGGTTTATCAAGGTGCGATAATGATGATGAAGGATTCAATTGCACATTTTTCCTCCACCGAATGGTCTTGGAGCCGGGAGGTGCGATCTAGGGGTCAACACCCCATTTGGGTGAACAAGTCATGTCAGTGAACTCTCAATCGGCGGAGATATATTGGTGTGATAGCATTATCCTTTGTACTTAGCATCCAGCTAACTGAAGAAATGAAAGGGTCACAAAGGTCTCTAAACTCGCAATGTTATGCCAACCATCAACAAGGAACAACCCTGAATCTGGTTCTGGTGCTTTTATCTCCATCAAATGCTGTTCAATCGGGGGCTCAGCATCTTCCAATAGACATCCACAACTGAAAGATGAAGATCGTATGCTTGCTTGGATGATCGCATGCCGTGATATAACCCACATTTCAGCCCCTTTATCCATGTGGTTGTGCTTTTCATGAGAAGTACTGCAAGTTTCGAAAAAGGAACCTCTTTTTGCCGTTGGAAATATTCGTGGCTATATGAGCGACGCAGTAATTCTTTAGAGAGAGAGATCTGGTGATGCGCAGATCTTTTTCAAAAACCTAGATATCGTGGTAATTGAGTCCCAGTAAGTGGTCCAAGCTCCAATATTTGGATTGTACATCTAGCCTGCAAGCACTTAGCAGGTACTATCTAAGTTGAGCGTACTGCGATGTATGAAGCGACTGCATCCCACCCATTGACTGTTGTGACAAGAATTATTGCGAGCTAGGCCGTGCGCGGTTCGGATTTGAATTGGCTGGTTCGGCAGAATTTGATCGTTCACGATCATCGTGGGAAATTGAAGCCGCTCGCTTACGATATCGTGGAGTTTTGTTCATCTTCGAGTTGCGACGTGCAACAAAACTTTGTGCATGGCAGCTAGTGTTGCCGAACGGAGGTAGACAATTATTACTCTCTGAAATTTGGAGATCTTCGATCACCAACAAGAGAAATGAGAGCCCTTCAGGATGAGATAAAATTCTCTTCTCTACTTAATTAAGCGAGCTACTGTTTACTATCGGGAGCCCCGAGGTCTTCCTTCGAATTTTGGTGAGAGCACAGTATGACATCACCGGAGAATGATAGGTTCGATTTCATTTTCTGAATGTAAACATTGTTTTGGGTGCGTGGCGCCAGGTTACCACTGGGATCCCACTTATACCCCCTCGGTGTTATCAGCCATCCAGTTAAAACCAAAATGACAGGAAGGATGATGAACCCCAGACCGATGCAATGGCTGAGTAACGCGCACTTGGTGACTGACTTATCCAATTTCCGCCGGTGTTCTTACATAACTTTGTCGTTGGACTGGCCTAGCGGCTTTTGAATCGCGCGAAGCGACCTATTCGTTGGTATGTTTGTCGAAGCGACCGCGAGCTAATGAGTATTTTGGGTCGCGTCCGAATAATAACAAAGAAAAATCAACTCCTTGAACTTCAATCTATTCCACTCCCAGCTGAAACTCTCGATCAGGATCTCGAAGCGCGCCACACAACTCCGCAGACTTACATACCGCCACAGCGCTTTCGCATTCGAACATGAAGGGTACATCCAGAAAGTGTGGACTGGTAGATGATGCTACGCGTGCCTCAAACAAGAAGACAAAGCCAGTCGAGGAGATCATGCCACTCCCGGTGGAGGAAACCAATGATATTGTGCGCCTCGTGTTCGGTCCAGTTGGAGTAGAGAAAGATCCTCATTCAGCTTACGCATTTGGAAGTACTGTGAGTCTCTCCCAGCACGCTACATCTTCTGAGAATCATCATAATCTCATGGGATCACTGCTGTATCTTTCGAAGCACAGCTAACCCGAAGTCAGATAGCATTCATCGACACCCCTGCAGAAGAGCGTCGGCTCAGACCACACGAGCAGAGTTCGCTGAAGGAGTACCCGTCAATCCAGGACCTCGATTACCTTCGCGACGATCAATTGAAAACCAACACAGCATCGGACGTCACACTGACAAGCTTGACGCGGCCTTGCATAGCTGCTGGCGGACCGGTGCTTCGAGCTGGGGACATCGTCACTCTTCATGTGGTCGGAGATTTTCACAAGGAAGTCGAGGGAAGTTTCGTCTAGATCATTCCGCCGTCCAAATGCTAATGAAATCCGTAGATCATCGGAGGATTGCTTAAGCACACCATTCCAACCGCACAAGGTCCCCTCCAGCTGTCCCGGCCCAGCCTCCTGATCTCCGTACCTCCCGGGCAAGAAACGGAACTCACCTCCGGTCAGCCCAACATCATCTTCCCCAATGACCAGCACCAAGACAAAGTCACCGCTCCACTGTCAATATGGAAGGCAGCACGAACACAATATCCCGCCGTAGCAAGGTTTGGTATGGAAGGAAAGCAGCTCTGGGAGAGAATGTCAGTGACTCGTGGCGACGAAGAGCTCGGCACACTACATGAAATGCGCTTGGCATTGCAATTCGGCATGAATGAGTCTGACTTCGCTGCACAGCTTACATTCAGCGAGGGTCGGGACAGAGGTTCGAAGAATAGGCAGGACGGTATGGCGAAGGCGGGATTCTTCATGCTGAATTCTGGAACGCTGTTCCTCAAGGTGCCTGACGATTCCGTTGCTAGCTTGAACCAAGATCTGCTAATTGACCTTGGTCACGAGCTGAATGACCATTTAACTGCGCTTGCGAGCGAGGGCTTTGCGATTGTCTTGCTTGATACGAGAGGCTGCCATGCTGATGGTCTGCCAATGACTGAGAAGCCAAAGTGTCTGCAGAATGCTCTGATCAAGGGTCCGAATGCTTTCCCGACCCCTTATACGAGAAGTATTGCGGGACATTCAGGATGGTCAAATGGCTATGCCCATATGTGAGTACTCTCAGTACAATCACCCCCAGCCTCTACTTCCCAGTCTTACTCTCAGGAGATCACACTTGTACCATAAGCTAATGTTCTTTGACACAGGGGTTTCCCATCGCTCTGCCGCAACGAGAAAGGAGAAGTCGAAGTTCCAGCTCCCTTCAAATACCTCTACCGTACCCCTGCTCAACCCACACTGAAGGTACCCGAAGGCGAAGAAGTGATCTGGACAGATGAGGAGAAGAAAGCCGCAACAGATTTCTACGACTTCGAGATCAAGGAAAAGATCCGTCACTACCCACTACCATTGACTCGATCTCGCCGTCCACTTCACGTCCGAACCATGCAATACCGAAAGACCGAAGAGGGTTGGATCGTGGATTCTAGTGTCCACCCAGATATACCCGTGGAGAAGGCGTTCTCTGACGAGGAGTTTACTGAGGCTATGACGAAGCCACGTACTCGTGCAATTCCCGAGAAGAAGAGAGAGAAGAGGTCAAAGGATGATGGGACTTCTGCAGGTGCTGCTTGGGCTGGGTACGAGAGACTTGGTCGGCGACGGACAGACAATGGCGTGCCGTTCACAGGTCGTCATGCCACAATTGAGGAGAGATTCGCTGGCCACGAGCGGTGATGGACGTTGCTTGAGGATATCCTGTAGTCGGTCTTGGGGTACACGACGACGGCCTTGAATACACGCTTACATATGGTCTTGTCCTTTTGATGCGTCTGCAGATTGACAGCTGTTGGTATTGTGTACAGAGTAGAATAGAAAGCTTTTGACTAAAACGAGATAAATGAAAAGCATTAAAACGAGGTCTGCCTTCTCTGCTCAAGGTTTTGATCAATGTCTCTGACGAGTGTTGCAGAGCAAGAGTGATAAAAGCGCGTCAGATCAGAAAGGAGACTGTCGTCCTCGCACTCGGTTCCAAGGGAGGGCGTTTAGGATATCAGTCAGCTCCGTACGTTGATTCATATCGTCCCGTTATATTTTGACATTCTAAAAAACAATACTGGCGTCTGATCATTGCCAACGAGCTTCAACTTACAGATTCTTACCCAAAGCCCTTCAAATACCCAATACCTATGAGTCCACGGGCATCTAGAGAATTCAATCGAGCCAGTGTTACGAGTCCACCCTGAACTTTAGTATTGCCGAAGAGGTGCCTACCCAGCCACTTATTGATCAATTAGTGATCACGCATGGTAATTTTTGGTTTCCTATGCTCTTCGTATGAAGAAGACAGGAACAGTACTATACTAGGTAACTGATATTTGGATTACTGGTTTACAGATGCATTTATTTTTTGTTATTACCACATCAACTTGGATGAAGTACAACACCTGCCAAGCGAATTGGCTACGGTTGACTTGGACATATATCCTTACTACATTCGTACTTCATTGCCCTTGATCACCAGCCGTTTGCTGCATCATCAGCTCTTCCCATACTTCAGTCGGGATACATCCCTCAAGGTCTTCTAAGCTATTTTCCGCCAGGTACTCTTTGAGCACCAAAGCATCCAGGTCTACACTATTCATCATCACACCACCCAAATGTTCTGGATCGAGAAAGTACACGTTCTCCGGTGCTAACCCAGCATAATCATCTTCTTCAGTCCTTCTGTAACCGTCTCTTATACCCAAGCTGCAGACTATATAGATCTCACGAAGGTTTGGAAACACTTTCCCAATCGATCGCACCTCCGTCCGGGCAAAGTACTCGTCGTCAAGCACCCGCTCAAGTCGCAGCCGCTTGATTTGGTACCCTATAGCCTCGAACTCATGCATATTTGTACCTTCGGTAGAGATTGTATCGAGGTCAAAGTTGAACCAGATATAGCGCTCCAACTCAGGGTCGTGCTCGAGCACAGTATCGAAGCCGTGATATGTTTTCTGAGCAAGCTCAGAAAAGGCTCGACTGTACAGATATCCTACCTTAGGGTGCGTAGTCAAGCACTCGCGAGCCTCACGGCAACATTGTAGCTGGGCTGGGGCTGCGGTGGATGAGCGCAGGTGCCGCAATCGGGAATTGTGTGACCTCTGTCCTGCCTGTACGTTGCGCAACTCGCTCTTGGTGGTCTTTGGGTACCTGGTAACCACACTAACTTCAACGATACGCGGATCGACTGTGAGTTCCCAAATGCGATTGCGAAGTTCGAAGGATAGGCGTGGGAATGGGTGGAATGTTGGTGTTGTAGTGGTGGCCATGGTTTTGCAAATTGAGTTGTGGCACGTGACTGCTGGTTCTCGTCAGAAAGGTTTGCATAAAAGCAAGGAGAGCTGCAAATTTAAATCCAACAGATGCATACATCTTCGGCGGTGGCCAAGGCAGGCGTTCGAAACCCGGATGACTTCCCAAGGCTGGGCTAAGCAGAGCTGTCCGTGTTAAGCAGTGCTGCAGTGGGATCTGAAGCGAGCAGCCTTAGAAGCTTAGGTTGGCTTCAAGCACGGCCACGGCGTAACTGAATCATGCTAGGTATTATTCTCTTAACCCCCACCTTTCCTCAATAGGCATATCGATAACAAACAACCACGATCATCAATCGGTGTGCAATTATTAATTTCATCGCCACATGCATGCCACAAGATTGTTTTTGTCTTTCACAACCAATATACCAGATTATTTGATTATCTCGAAGTCCACAGATGAGATTGCCACTCAGAACCTTGACGTGAGAGCACAACGTAGACCCAGCCACTTATTGATTAACTAGAGACTATTATGTATCTCCTAGAAAAGTCCGAGCACTCAAAGTATTAGACCCTCCAAGCCCGGCACCCAATTTGCCTCGCTCGTTCCCAAATCTTAGTAAGAACTAACGTTAAATCAGATGTTGAGGTGCCTTGTTTGGTGATGGGCCCAATAGCAGCTTAGGCGTTCTACTATTGGTGAAGCATATTGGGATTTCGGCTGCATCGGAACCAGCTGCATATTTCCATTTCCGCTGTAGTGACGTGACCAACATACGATTTCTGAAGTCGTTCCTGGAAGGGCTGAAACTTTCCAGTGCCCAATATGATCTATCCGCTTATCAACGCAGCACCAAAGCCTTCATTCGATATCGCTCGCATTCGATCTCCAATGGAGAATAGAGACTAGTGCGGGTTGATGATGGGGAAGTATAGAAGCTATGGCGTGATCTTTGTGTAACGCCCAGGAAGACAAACGACCAAAACCACTCCAGCGAGCCGTCAGTGGACTGGTCCCGCATCAATCAACGAGGAAACTCATGCTTGCGCTAATTCCAATACGTGCATGGCTGACATCAATTCCTACCAATAAACGGAGCTGTCTCTGCACAATCGCGATAGGCGTTCGATGTGGAGGATGTCAAGCCTCTGAAATAAGAAAGTTTATGGTTGCATGACTCGCTTGCTACGTCCCAGATCTCGATGAATGAGGGGCCGTTGGTGGGGATCCTGCTTTAACCCACATACGTCCCTGGAAAAGTTTTGGTAAGCAGGGCAGATGCCAGAGATCTCGATCAGTATGTTTTCTTTTTGATAGGAGCTCCACTAACGCGTACCTTTAGACGTCTGGATTATTGGACTTTGATAAGAGTACGTGCCTCAAGGTCCGACCAATAAAGGTTGGTGATAAGTTAGAACTTCTCATCCGATTATGATATGTCTCTGTCGGGTTTCTGACTGCCTAGCCAGAATAGATGCACCAGATCCCGATCCGTAAAGAATAATTAACATGTTGGAACTGTTCTTCTTCTCTAATAGGGTCTTGGCCCACTTCCGGAATTTGGGCCGGGACAAATGAATGATTCCGTCGCTTGTAGGTAGATTCCGATGGTCTTTGTAGTCGTTTGTCGCACCGGGGTTTAGTACTAATGAATTTATTGGATGTGCCGAGAACGTCTCAGCTCGGGAGTTCTACATAAGCTAAATAACCATTACACCAGTTACTTTCTCCTCAGGACTATCCATGCATGGGCCCGCATGGCCAGTAAGTCCCTAGGATCCTTAGAGACTAACCTCGCGTGTATAGCTTCAGATGTGGTTGATTCAGTGCGGCCGCTCGATCCTTCATCCTGACTTTTGGGAATCCATTGATCAGACCAAGCTGTGCTTTACATGTGATATGGATGAGAAAACTTGTTTTTTGTTATAGGATCGAGATCAATTGCTTCGGAAACCCAGTATACTTGTGTGTTACCATCCCAAGGATATCTGAGACTTGAGGGCCTGGAGATAGATAAGATTTGTTTTTCCGTCTTCAAACAGTCCTTTTTCTTTTCCTTCCTCGATTAGAAAGACTTTTGTCATCGATGTGATATATTTCTTCTCTGATTACCATCTAAGTATGCGAGAGATGACGAAGTTTTACATGTCACCGACCGTGGAAGATGAGGATGCACACAATGAGTACTTTCATAACAATACGAAAGTTCGAGAATCAGGTGATGGACGTCCGAGTTATCGTGTGAGATCATGTCTCCTTTGTGTCCTCTTAGAAGCGCTGAAAAAACATCAAACTGACATACGAGAAAGAGTGAGCCGACAACTCCGCGCTCAGACCATTTCGAGATGGCAGATAGTCCCTTGTCTTCCTCTGGTGAAGAACACACCTCGAGGAAGCGAAAGAGATCTTTGGAAGATGACGAGCCAGATACGGTGATGTCGCGTTTGCAGAGAACTAGAAGATCGCTTTTGAAGGAGCCAGTGGTCTTAGGACTGTTGTTGAGGCAGTGCTGGTCGGAGAATGCTGCAGCTCTTTTGAGGGGATAGAATTGAATATCATTTTCATAGACTACTGCTGGGATAGTTGCTTTGATGGCTGTAATTACATGTTTGAATCAATTGATACTTTGATTTCGAAACCGCTGTCTTTCTCGGGTGTTCCAGGAACGTAGATTGGAATGTTAATGCAGTTGTGAGATGGAAGTCGTGGAGCTACCTGGTACACTTACCTCTGAGGTCATACAAAAAGTAGGATCTATAAATCTAAGTGGGCAGTACCCTTGTAGAGCTTTCAGTCCTTTGCAGTAGGATAATTGGCAATATCCCATTCCGCAATGTTTCCATATATGCAAAGTGTAGATCCTTTCCAATCACGGCAGCATACCTAAATGTTAATTTTACCATCTGACATGACAGAGGCAGCACCTAGGCGCTCAGTCACAGTTTATCAGATCCATGTTCAAAGGGATTTCTCCAAGGACTGTTGATAGCCCTACCAGCTTCCAATTCTCTTAGGCGGGGAAGTCGGGAAGGCAAGGAAGTTTGGGTTTGGAGACTTCTGCTTGGTGTTTCTCGCTTATTCAGAATGCCTACCCCTCATTTTCAAAACAGGGCCGCGGGGTTGAACGACTCTGACATCAACGAGAAATCTTTCCCGCGTCTCAAATTCCCACCCTGGCCATGACATATCTCCTTTTACGTCAGTTTTTTTTGGGTATGGGTTGGATATGGGATTTATTTTGAAACATGAGGTAATTCTCACAGTCTCAAGCTCAAAGGGAAGCTGAAGATAAAATACGTCACTGAAATGAACAATGTACTTATATACTGTTCCTCAAATACCCCCCCCCCCCCAAAAAAAAAACTCATCATCATCTACATGAATTAAAGTGAAAACCCAACACAAACAGATAAGCGAAGCAAACAAAACAATCATGGCAGAAGTTCAATCGTGAGCCTCTACCAACCTCACTGTGAAATGCCTTTGATGAGGATGCTGACTTATTCCAGCCCCGTTAACACAACCCAGTACCATCCTCACCCACATGAAACAATGAAAGCCGCACAATGGATGGGCTCGAAAAACATCCGACTCGGCACCGTCCCGAAACCAATGTTGACAGCCCCCAAAGACGCCATCGTGCACATCACACACTGCACAATCTGCGGCTCGGACCTCCACATGTACAATCCAGACATGAAATCCGCCATGGAAGAAGGCCTCATCCTAGGCCACGAGGCGATCGGGATAGTCAGCGAGGTTGGTCCTGAAGTGAAGACTCTCGCTGCTGGAGATAGAGTCATTATCCTACCCGTCATCGCATGCGGTGAGTGCTTCTATTGTAAGAGAGAAGAGTATTCGCTTTGCGACCGGACGAACCCGTCGAAAGAGATGGAGGATCTGTACGGTCATCGCCTTTCTGGGATTTTTGGATATAGTACACTTACGGGTGGATATCCCGGGAACCAGGCCGAGTGGTGTCGGGTCCCGAATGCGGATCTCGTGTGTGTGAAGGCGCCGAAGGCGGTGCCGGCGAAGAAGTTGCTTGGGCTTTGTGATGTGACGCCGACGGCTTGGCATGGGAATGAGCTGGCTGAGGTCCGGGAGGGCGATGTTGTGGGGGTTTGGGGATGTGGAGCAGTCGGGCTCTCGATTCAGAGGCTGGCGCTGTTTAGGGGTGCGAAGAAGGTGTATGCGATTGATAAGGACCCCGAGAGACTTGCGCTGGCGGAGAAGTTTGGGTCTATTCCTGTCAATGTTTCGGCACACAAGGATGTCGCCGACTATATCCTGGAGGTTGAAGATCATGGTCTTGATAGGTCTATTGAGGCGAGCGGGTTTCGAAGTACTAGTTCTGTTGCTCATACGGTGATGAGGGCGGTTTTTGCGGAGGGTGATAGTGGTGATACGGTTAGTGCGATGATCAAAACGACGAGGAAAGGGGGGAACATGGCGCTGATTGGAGATTTCTTCTTCAAAACCAATCAATTTCCCATTGGAGCCCTGATGGAAAAGGCGATCACCCTCAGGGGAGGACAGCTGTATGCCCAGAAGGTATGTGACCCGTCAGCTTGGTGAATAGTTCAATGATGCTAAAAGAATGCAGTACTTCCCGTACCTGCTGGATATCATTAAGGATGGTAAATACGATCCATCTTTCATGTTTACATGTGAAGATGATTTCGAGAACATCGCAGCGGATTACGCGAAGTTCAATAATCACGAGATCCCAGGGGGACTCAAAGTTTGCTTGACGACTGCGTTTGGACGATCGCAATCACTTTGATTTCATGTATTAATAAGCAACAAGGAGGATGAATAACTTGTTCCAATATCTTAGTGAAACCTAGCTCAAGCTTCTAGCATGGTATACTCTCTAGTATCTAGGCATAAAGTATCAATCTTCACAATGAAAACATGAATTCAAGTAGAACTAAAGTGTGGTCACTAGATATGCGCAGTATGATCAAGTTCAACTTGCGAAAGTCTCAAGAGGTTCAGTTCGCGTGGAGAATAAAAGCTGGCATCTATGTCTAACCCACTAAGCCCTGCTCTGGACACCACTAACAAGCTAAATCTCATCCTTCGACTCCGCCGTATCAGCAGTCTCGCCGTCCGAATCTCCATCCGAGTCATCATCTTCATCGTCTTCATCCGCATTGGGATCCTCTTCTTCGTCTGCTTCGAGGCCGTAGCTCTCTTGGAAACTGGAGAGTGGTTGGACTTGTGTTTTGAAGCCGGAGGTGGTAAAGCCTTTGACTATGCCCTATAGTCACGTACATATTAGTAGGGAAATTGACAAAGACAGGGAAAGGTATAGTAAGAAAGGATTGGGATAGAATGAAGGAAAGGGAAGGATTTTGAGAAGTCGAATAAGCAGAAAGAAAGAGTGAACAAACCTCCTCCATAATCGGCGCACACGTAACCGCCACATTCGCCTTCCCCGGCGTAAAAGCCGGCAACAGCACATCCCTCATGACAGCCTGAATCTCCTCTACCTTCACATCCCTCACCGCCTTTAGAATCTTAGCATCATACCCATCATCCAGACCCCTAATAACGCTATTCACGAAATGGAACTGCCCCGCAGCAGCCATGGTCGTCTGCTCATCCGCGAGATTCATAACGATACCGCTGATTGCTCCTTCCAGAGCAGCTTGTTCGAATTTCGCTGTTCCGTCGATGTACGATTCGAGGATGGCTTTGCCGGCTACGAAGGCGCGGTATGCGTCAGGGGAGCGGTAGACGGAGAATTGGATGAAGCCGCCGTCCGGGTCGCGCTTGAACCAGGAGCCGTAGGCGAGGCCTTTGCCGCGGATGGCAGTCCAGAGGGGGCCTTCGACGGCTTCGAGGAAGGAGATGGCGACCATGAGGGCGGGCAGTATGGGGTCTTCTGGGTCGGTTGGACCGGTAGCGGTGGAGATGCAGAAGGAGGAGTCGATGGTGGCCATGGGGACTACTACTGCGCCGTAAGAGCCTGGATTTTGACCGTCAAGGCTGAGGCGTTGGGAGAGTTTGACGAGGGGGAGGAGAGGTGCGCTGGTATCGAGTGTGGAGATGAGGGGTGACCAGGCGGAGACGGGGTTGGGGAGTTTGGTGACGTCGGCGATTACGAGGGCGCGCATGTTGTTGAATGTGAAGAGAGATTTGCGGAGGGCTTCGAGCCATGAGAGGACAGTTTCTGGATCTTTGGCAAGTAGTTTCTTCAAACGCTTCATGTACACGGCTTTGACGAGAGTACCGCGTGACTTGACGCTGGAGTCTTTGTCGAGATGGATCATGGAGTCCACGGCGTAGAGCATGTTGTTACCGTTGCGTTTGGCTTCGGGGATGTCGGCGAGGATTTTGGCCATGCCGGCGTTGAGGCGGACGGGGTCGAAGATGCTGTCGAACATCATGGTCCGGATCCATTTTATGGCTGTTTCGTACTTCTCGGGCTCGATTTGGAATTGTATGACTAGCCCTTCGGCATCGTTGATTCGACCGGCTCCTCCCATGGAATAGCTGATTGTGTCTTGCTCCAACTTTGTGACAACTTCTTCGAATTCTACGCGCTTCCCATCTTGCATGATTGGCGTATTGAAGAAATTGTCCATGAAAAGTGGGAGCAAGGGACGGTGTTCTGTGGCGACTTGAGATGTGCCAAGGAGTAGTGTCAAGTGAACGAAATTGGTGGGAACATGTTCGAACTGGATGAAGAGGGGAAGATCGGATTTTGCTGCATCGATAGCCTTCTGGGCTTTGTTGTCGGGCGCACCGAGTTTCCTAGCCAGACCAGATCTAGCACTTGTTGATTCGATGAAGTGGATCGAGTCGACACCTGGAACTGGCCACTTCTGAAGAACGGATGCAGGAATCTCGACATCATTTTTCTCGATTGCAAGCCTCAGCTTTTCAGCAAGAGCTTTAAGACCATCCGGGCCAAGCTCCTCTTTTCTCTTTGCGATTCTTGTTTCCTCGTTACTCTTGATTCTGTCTGTCATCGCCTTGGAAGGCTTGCCAAGAAGAGAGATGTGAGGGGCATCCGAGATCCACTTCTTGAGGAAATCTCGCCATTGCCCGTCTGTCCATTTCTCAAGAGTGTCATACTCGGACACTGTACCGAATTCCTTCAAGGTGGAACCGTCTCTCTTGCCGAACAGGAAATCGTTGATGACACCAGTGGCATAAAAGCTGGCAGAACTCTCGGCTTGAAACTTCACTTGTCGGCGCTCGCGTTTGACACAATCCAGCATGTAATCCATGTCAAGAGGCTTCGATGCAACCTCTTTCAGTAGTTCAAAAAGTCTCTTTTCCACGAATTCGAGCTTCTCTGTCAGCACACCGCTCGGCTGCAGCCAGATCACAGTATCTGGTCTGGCGTCCCAGTAATAGCCAATGCTACTGGCCAGCTCTTCCTTCTCGACCATGACATTCTCCAGAATTGAGACCGAAGATCCAGCGAGGTAAGTGAGCAGAACGTTCAGGGCTGCTGTCAGAATAGCATCATTGCAGTTTGGTCCAAACATAGCGATTGTGATCTCTCCTGTTGACTCATCTTCCTCTGGAAATTCAACAGTTTCGACAATCGTCTTGGCGATAGCTGGTGGCTGTGCTGACTCTATCCATGGGCTGTGCGAAGATTCAGTAGATGTATATCCAATCAGAACGGAATACTTACCGCTTGAACGGAGCCGAGACTGGTGGAATGAACTCTACAATACCCTCCTCAAACTCATCCAAGATTTGCAAGAGATGATCCTTGTCAACCTCACCAACGAGGACTAGACACAGATTCTTTGGCTGGTACATCTCCTTGTGGAAATCGCGGATACGTTCAGGCGTCAGTACTCTCAAATTCTCCATCAATCCACCAGTCTCGTATCTGAAGCCAACATTCTCGGGATAGAGTAATCTTCTAGCCTTGATGTCAATGATCTCCGGTCCATTATTTTGAACACCTTGCATCTCAGAGTATACCACACCAGCATCATTCCCCTCGCCGTCGATGTGCCAGACTTCAGTATAACAGCCTTCATCGGTAAGAGTTGGTAAGATCACGTGCTCGAGGTAGACGGGCAGGATTTGAGCAAAGCCTTCCCACCCTGCAGTATCAAGAGTGTAGGCAGTGTGGTCAGTTGCAGTCCAGGCATTGGTGTTTGAGTAAGCTCTAGAAGCAAGTTTGTCCAGTAGGCCTTTGTATTGGTAGTTCTTGGATCCCATGAAAACCAGATGCTCCAGAGTATGTGGCGATCCTGAGTCATCGAAGATCTCCGTAGCTAATGTGAAGTAACCTCGAACCTTGGGTCCTTGTTGGTTGCAGACCACAACATGCATACCTGTCTGCTCTGATACATATTGCGAGATGGATACAGGTGCATAGTCTGTATCGAACTGTTGGATGGTACGGAAGCGAGGCTTCTTGATTTGGCTTGGCATGATGAATGATCTGAACGGTGGACTGTGATGGAAGTTGGTGATGACGTGGGAGATGTAGTTCCTGATTCTTGTTAGTAAAATTGTTGGTTTATGATTGAATAGACGTGTGTTGCTGTTTCTGAAGAGCGAGAAGAGGAATCATAGAGAAAGCGAAGGGGATATAAATAGCTAGTTTCCAAATCGCAGAATGAAAAAAGCAAGTAACATGTGCCCGGCTGTGCATAATACTGAATCACCAATACAGTGATTGTATCTCGACGCGTACACGCCCGAAGCATGATTCTCTTTGCAAACATGGGCGACAAGGTGTAGATCATCCACGTGACTGGCCTCAAATCCTCTCGAACCAGGCGTACTTAAGAGACAAAATGACGATATGAAGGTGTTGGCATACCAGTCTCGTTCCATACAGTAGTACAGCACAATGGCAAGAAGTGGTACAACCACACTAATGATAGCCAGTCTCCCAGCTGATGTAGAATAATACCCCACCATTCTGGCCCCCAAATAATAATCAAAGCGGGAGGGGCAAAGAGATGACGACCATGATGAGAGTAGAGAAGAGAAGAGCAGGAGTTGATCAATATAAATGGACGAGGGGCTATTGCATACCTTTGTCTGTACTGCTTGAGAAATCCTGCAGCCTGCAGCCTTGCCTTACGCGCAAATGCAAGATGACCACACAAGATGGACTGGACTGGTCCGCTCGGCTGTGAGAAAAGTCGATGTGGTAGGCCGAAAATTGCGCAGAGGAGTCCTTTGTGAACAAAAAGTTCTCAAAACTTGAAGCTTGCTAGGATGTGATCTTTCTGGCGTAAAGTCGTCAAGTGAAGGGAAGAGGATAAAATGAAGAGAGGAGCAGGAAGTAAGTCAGCCTTCCAGGTGTCTCGCTCTTGTGTGAAAGAGCTGTGGATCCCTGGAAATCAAGAGAGAAACTGTGATTGGTGAGATGTCCGGATGCGGTTGTCAGAGGCAGCCGCGTCTTGGTCTTGCGCTCCACTCCATTCAAGCCCAGCCCACTCTACTCCGCTACACTCCGCTATACTCCGCTACACTCCGCTCCGCTCCGCCTCATCCCGCCAAGCTGAGATCTGAACAGGCGCGACCCGCGTCATGGGCTTGAGCTTGAGCTTGAGGTTCTGGCCCAAAATCTTGGAGCTACCAAAGTAAATAGACAACTCGCGCTGCCAGACTGCCCCGACCTTTGGCCTTCAGATTTTCCATAATTGCGATCATCTAACTAACATGATATCACATTCGTCTTAACACAGCCCAGCTCTCGAACAAGCCTGCCTACGGTCATCCAACCGGTCTTGCCAACATGTCCTCTTCAACTCAAGCAGATCTGGGACAAGTCCTAGTGGACTTTTCTACAAACGGCGCATTTCCAGAAGAAGAAGCAGTCTCCGCCGCACATGTCGACTCTCCCATGGTATCTGCAGCTTTAGCAGTCTTGCAAAATGCCAAAGCAGAATTGGAGGTTTGCATGATGTCTCTGTCTTGCACCACTGTCCCAACTGACTGAATACCAGGACGAAGTCCGCGCAATTAGTCGAGAGACAGCCCCAGATGTTGACCTCTGGATCAAACATGCGAAGTCAATACAAGACGATATCCAACGAGCTCGACAACTGTCCAGCAGCATTGTGCGACAAGCAGAGGCAGACGATGAGAACAAGGAGGAATTGGAGGAGAAGGAAACATATGCAGACTTCCTCACCAAGGAGGTGTCCTTCAATAACCAGCTCCTTACAGTGCTACGTTCTCTACAAGGAGTTAATGAGAGTTTGAACAAGGCGGAGGAGTGTGCGAGTAAGAAACGCATAATCGATGGATTGCACATGCTTGAAGGTGGGTTGGCTAGAGTTGGCTGTGAGGAGGCATGGACTGACTATTGTAGCTGCATGGAGTAGTTTGGGAGAAATTCCGCTCGAGAAGACTACACGAGTGATGCGGCTACTTGACTCGAGATGCTTCGAGTTAAGGGTCCACATACATGAGCAATTCTCAACTGTTTGGAAGACACTCATCAATATCGATCGGGGACAGTCTAAGATCACCATAAATCAGGATATTCCAGGTACATATCTTTGGCCCAGTTGCTCGTAAATGTCTAATGGTTTAAGGGGATACGACGAACCTAAGTCAGGCGGTCATTGGATTGAAAGCGTTCAAGGAGCTCGACGATGCCGCGAAGAAATTGTGGGAAGATATTGATGATGTGATACTGAAACCCCGTACCAATCTCCAATCTGGGTCCATACCGACTATCCAAGTCCAGGGGGTGAGCGAAAACCTACCCGGACTCATCAACTTACATGAAGCTAATAGGTACAGAACTCTTTGTTCCTGGGTAAAGATGCCACGGATCGCACAATCAAATCTCTTTTCCTCGACCTTGAGACTGTCATCCATTTTCTAATGGATAACATCCCTGGTGAAATTATCCAGTCGCTCGCAAAGAAAATGATGCCTATACTTTCAACTCGTATTCTTGAAGTCTGGCTAGATACAGCTGTACCTGCCTCACTAGAAGATATGGTTGACTACCAAAAAGCTTTAGCCTTGGTGGCCGATTTTGCTGCCAAACTTAAAGCCTTGCAGTGGCCTGGTGCAGATACGTTCAATGATTGGGTGTCCAATGCGCCGAAAATTTGGCTTGGAAAGAGGAGAGAAACTACTCTTGACTGGACTCGTAACCAGCTGTCATTAGGTAATTTGCCCGTTTGTTTTCTTCAATTTTGCTAAATGCTTGTAGGGATTGGAACTCCTCAAATTGCTGAGAGAATAGAGACACGAATGATTGAGAGAGATGAAGGCAACCATATTGCTGCCACTGGCACGACCGTAAGTCACAGCGTAGTACTGACTGTTCCTCCGGCCTTTGCGCTTTCAGGAATTACTTTCGACCCAAGGCTAATATTGGTCCAGACGACGCACGATTGGGATGATGCTTGGAGTGATGATGGAGAGCCAAACCCCGACAACAGCTCCAAGGATGATTCAAATGGCCAGCCAAGGAACCGGAAATCTGTAGATGAAGAGCGTCGTGCTACTGAGGTATGGTTCTTGGACGTGACGCGGCCTCTCGACCCAAAACAGCTCGCATACAAAGTGCTTTACTGATCTAATTCCAAACAGGTCTTTAGTCCAGTTCCTACTCCAACCACAGATGCAGATCAAATTGATGATGCTGCAGATGCTTGGGGCTGGGGTGACGACGATGACGCGAATAACGACGTTCCGGATGCTCCAGCACCAGCTCAAGTCAACACGGAGGAGAAGATTATCGAACACCTGGCGCCGTCGACTCGCGAAATGACGCTTTCCGAGAAGTATTGGACATCGTCCTTGCCACGGGCTGTTTACAACACCGTTGAGCAAGTATATGCCGATGGAGCCCATCTGACACAGCCAGAGTGAGTATACTTGCAGCCTGGTCACCGTTCTTGCTAACATGTACAGAAACGAGCATATTCCAGTGACTCCTGCGGCACCCAGCTTATTTGGACTTCCGACCTTGATTCTGGCAATGTACAGAGCCATTTCTCCTTACTACTACTCCCTTGAGCCGGGTGGAAATATGTACCTCTATAACGATGCAATGTGGTTGTCTGAGCGATTCCAACAATTCCTCACTGAATGGAAAAATCGTGAAGATATTCCACCAAGAGCATACAATCTCGTCAAATTGGAGCCAGAGACGAAGGTCCTCATCAGCTTCGGTAAAAGAGCATACACAAATGAACTGAATGCTCAACGAACTATCATCAACGACTTACTGGGAGGTATGATTCTCTACTTCCACCTCTCAATGGCCAGAATTGACTCTTCACAGGTGTACAAAACTTCTTCCAACAAGACGACCAAATGCACGACTCGCTTGAAGAAGCTATCAAAGTCGTCCTCGTCCACATCCGCACCCAAGCCGCGCTCTGGGAGAAGATCCTCCCTTACTCAGCCTGGGCCTCCGCCACCGGCTCCCTCGTCAATGCCGTCGCTACAAAACTCATCACCGACGTCTTCGACCTCTCAGACATCGGCGTCGACGAAGCCGAGCGCACAGCCACCATCCTCTCACGCGTAGAATCCCTCGACGATCTCTTCATCCCCAAACCTGACCCCGCGCACTCTTCCCCAAGCAAGAACAAAAACAAGAACAGCACCAACGGCACAGATCCCGATTCCGACCCAGTCGTGCCGTTGACTTCCCAATTCGCGGATAAGTGGATGAAGATGAAGTTCCTGAGTGAAGTCTTGCAGAGTAACTTGAAGGATGTTAAATTCCTGTGGTTTGAGAGTGATTTGAGTCTTTATTTTACCGTGGAGGAGGTTGTGGATTTGGTGCATTTGAGTTTTGAGAAGAATGCGGCGGTTAGGCAGGCTGTGAGGGAGATTAGGGAGAATCCTAGGCCGAGGGAGGAGTGAGGGGATTTGATTTTGGAGGAGGATGGGGGGAGAATGGGGGATTTGGGAAGGGCTAGGGGAGTGGTTGTTAGTAGTGGTTGTTTTTGGCTTTTGGCTGAAAGATAGATAGATACCATTCCGTATGTTTGCAACTAAGAACTCTTCTTGTCCTGCTCTCGCCTGTCTTTCTTTTGGTTCACTTCGTCTCAATTCCTGATCCGTCCGCCCCCAGCATAGGATTGGTGAAATCAATAGCTCTACCTTACTCCGTTAGGAGCCCGTTCACTTGTCTGCTTTCACGATCCGATCTCGACCTCTAACAGGTCTTTGGGTCTTCAGGAAACAAGTCACAAGTTAAATTGTTCTGAAACATTGGAATTACGTTTGAACCAAGAGAATCTCGTTTCCCAGATACAGTATCAATATATCAATATACCAATATCGAATCTGGACGCGTGTGCTGGCAGAGTTCGAACTCATACAGTATATCCGGTACGTTGCGTTGCATTGCATTGCTTTAAATCGCCTAGACAAAGCTAGGAGAGATGGAAGGCACATCACATCACAGCATATCACATTCCGGAGGCATCCATCCATTGTCTGTCGATTTTTCATTGGAAAAGGTAGGTAGGCAGGCAGCCATTTATTTGTTTGTTGACTACAAACATAAGCTAGCTAGCTACCTGTATCTATCTACTTAAGACTGGTGTCTGGTATTTAGTATCTGTGGATACTGCAAATGGCGATGCTTCGACAGCAGAAACATAAGCACATCTCAACCACAGGCAAAGTCGCCATGCCATAATACGACATGGCCGCAGCCCAGAACGCCACCCCATCCCATGGTATCCCCCTAAAAGAGGACTTCATTCATTGCATCGTGTAAGCAGAGGTATTCCCAAACGCCCGCCGAAATCAAATTTAATATCAAGTGTGCTGTCGTATCGTAATGTGCTATGCTGTCGTAGAAAGAAAACAGAGTGCAGAAGAGAAAAAAGCAAGCAAGTTTCGATGCAGAACAAGCAGAGATTCGCAGTACAGAACCATGCTCAAGAACCGCGGAACAAGAACTGCATATCCTCAGGTGTCAAACTCTCCATAGCCTTGCGATCAGAGTTTATGGTAGAGTTGATCATGTTGGCCTTCTTCTCTTGGAGGAGGACCATACGAGACTCGACCGAATCCTCGATACAGAGACGGGTGATCTGACAGGGGCGGCCTTGACCGATACGATGGCAACGATCGGCGCTCTGCCACTCTGCAGCTGGATTCCACCAAGGGTCGACAATGAAGACCTTAGAGGCTTCAGTCAAGTTGAGAGCGACACCACCAGCCTTGAGGGAGACCAAGAAGCATTCAACCTTGACGTCGGTCTTGAAGTGGTTGATAGAAGCCTGGCGTTGAGCGGGAGTCATTGAACCATCGAGCATAACCGTGGTAATACCAGCACGACGAAGGCGCCATTCGACCAACTGGAGCATGGTAGTGAACTGGGAGAAGATGATACTCTTATGAGACATATTCTTGGATCTCAACTCATGCAGGTCATGAACCAGAGTCTCGATCTTAGAGCTAGAGGTCCAGTTCTCCATCTTGATACGGTTGATGATGGAAGACTTCTTGACTTGGGTATCATCTTGCTCAATATCAGGCTGCTCAAGGTCGATTGCGAGTGCGATATGGCATTGAGGACAGTCGGGGGTATCTGTCATTGAGTCAGTATGAGTAACAGATTTGGAGAGGAATACATACCAGCAGAAGCCATGTAGCTCTTAGCACACTCGCGACAGAAGTCATGCTTGCATGCAGATTTGATAGCCTCCTCCGCAGTCTCGTCACAGATGCAACAGACAATAATATTCTGACCACCATCACCGTTCTTCTTTAAGATCAAATCGGGGTGATCGGCAACTTGTCGCATCTGCATGATCAATCCGAAGATGTTGGCATAGTTGTTGAGCAAAACACCTTGGGCGACATAGGTCTCGAACTTGCGGGTTCCGCTGTTCATAATACTGCCGGCAAAGTCATTTTCCTCCTCGCCGAAGAATTGACGGTCAACATAGATCTCCTTGGCAGGAAGCTCCATGGCAGAAGAGTGATCACGCTTGACGCGACGAAGCATGAAACGGCCAGTGAGGATTCCAAGCTTGCGGAAGGCCTCCTTACCCGGACCTGCATTACCGAATGTTTGAATTGGGTTGAGGAGCTCCTGGTTAAAGACGGAAACATGGCCCATGCTGTGGTGGTTGCAGCTAGTGCACTTGTTGTTCTCATCCATCTCCCAATTCAAAGTCGAACAAGGGCATTGCTTGCAGAAGTAGCAGGCAAATGGACGGATGTCAAGGAATCGGACCAGGGAGAAGAACTCGCCAATGCGATTTTGCAATGGGGTTCCGGACAAGCACCATTTATGATTAGCCTTGAGGGCAAAGCAAGCCTTGGCAGAGCCGGTCGTTCGAGTCTATACGCGGTTAGCATAGCTCGAGACTTGTGAGTCAGTGAACATACCTTGATGCTGTGAGCCTCGTCTAGGATGACACGATGGAATTGAATCATGTGCATCAAACTCTTCTCCTTGACCAACTGGCCCTTGCGCTTGAAACCTTTCTCCTGCTTTCGATACATAGCCTCGAGAGTGTTGTAAGACATAAGAATAACATCAAACTGCATCAGCTTATCGTAAGTCATAGTCTTAACAAGGGAATTGGTGCCGTGCCAGACAAAGGTCTTCAGAGTGCCGTCGGTATAATCCTTGATCTCCTGCTGCCACTGCATAATAGCTACAGGTGGAATCAAGACAAGTGAGGGGGTCTTAGCTGGCCAGTCTGACATGATGAGCGAGACAGCCTGAATAGTCTTACCCATACCCATCTCGTCACCCAAGAGACCACCACCCCACTCTGTCTGCTCCATGGCTTTCATCCAAGCGACTCCTTGCAATTGGAAAGGCTTGAGTTCGCGAGTGATGTTCTTAGGTTGTTCCATTGTGACATCACCAATCTTAGGCAGGTTCTCAAGGTCGTTCCACATGGTGAGTAATTCTGGGTGATGGGACTCGAGTCTAGCTCTAGCCTTTCTCTCTCTGTTCGAACCACCGATTCCAGAAGCCTCAAGTTGAGCGATACGGGCGGCAATAGCTTTGCGTGTGCGAAGGTTATCAGGGCGAGTGCCAGCACCGGAATCGGAATCGGCGTCGGAGTCAATCTCGTCAGACTCAAGGCCGCTGGTATCAGTACCAGTGAAGTCGCTCTCAATACCTTCCAGATCCGAGAGGGCAGAGCTAGTAGTCGACACCTTGGTATCATTTCTCTTCAAGGAAGAAGGGCCGGCCGCAGCCTTGGAGCTCAAGCTTGGACGTCCACGACCCTTGGGTGCTGATGGTGTCTTGGGGTTGCTCTTAACCACAGACTTAGTAACAGTAATGCGCGAAGCAGTCTTGGACTTGGATCGAGCGATGGGAATGTCAGAGTCCTCGGTATCGTCGATCTCCATGAAATCCTCGGTTTCCTCAGAGTCGTCAATTGAAATGACCTTCTTGGAAGACTTGGAGCTTGAGAACGTAACGACATTCTTGCCCTTGGCACCGAGGACAATCTTTGGACGCTTAGCCTGGCGGGCAGATGGAATATCGAAGTCTTCATCCTCTTCATCATCTTCATCTTCCTCATCGAAGTCCGAAGCATAGTCAACCTTTGGAAGAATCTTGCGGGCCTTGCGTGAAGCACGGCGAGGGACGATCTCTTCATCCTCATCATCTTCATCCATGGCCATAGAGATAGCAGCCGCATCTTCCTGTTCTTGAAGAGCGCGAGCTAATTGGGCATCTGGGCTATCATCCTCATCGGCGTCCTCCTCATCATACGAATCAGCTACTCTCTTGCGCTTGTTGGTTGAGGTGTTCATGGAGAACTGGCTGTTTCGAAGAGCAGCAGCTCGAGCGACCGCGTTGACAGCTGGGGTGGAAGCCTCGCCCATCATGGTTGCTGGACGACGACCTCTCTTATTTGTGGAAACCTTCTCGAGGGCAGGAGTGGCAGCGGCGCTGGTAGCAGGTGTAGAGTATCCGCTTCCTTCTTGAGGTTCGACAGAGGTTGATACGGAAGACAAGGAAGCTCTACTCATAACGGCCTTCTTATCCTTCTTTCCTCCATTGAAGTATTCACTGACGGCGTGAATGGGTGGGAAGTCGGAGGCAGAATCATCCTCATCCTCGTCGTCATCGTCGAAGGTAGAGGGAATGACCTTGGTATTGATTGGGAGGGATGTTGCAGACTCGAAGCGTCCGGAGCGTCTGGTAGCTGTTCCCAGGTTGTCAGCGACAGCTCGAAGGTGAAGTTATGCGCAGAAATTCGAGTCACAGAAGGACCGGAAGCGCAGAAGATACAGCAGATAAATGCAATAGCATTGAAGTAGTTTGTAACTTACAAGAAGGTCTGGAGGTAGCAGGAGTGGCAGACAAGCTGTCCACCTTGCGGGGTCTTCCTCTCTTAGGAGGCATCTTGATTGTACAACTCTGACCGAACAAGCGGCAGATGTCAGATCTTGTCTATACCAACGAGAGACACAGGCAGGATGTCTTCATGCGAGATCTCTGGAATCAAACAAGATCAATTGTTGATTCCAGACAGCTTGTAGACGTGAAGGTGGGTCGAAGGGCGGACGCATGCACTGATTGCAAGGATCGCAGCGCCTTATCGAGTAACGGGGGATTGGAAACGACGCAAGGAATTGCAGGCCGTGAGTGAAGGGAGAGAACAAGTGCAGGGTTGTAGAAGTGAAGACACTCCTCTTTGAAGATGGAGGTGTTGTTGTTGATGACAGGAGGAGGAAGGGGGGACGAGATTCACAGCTCGAAGGGAGGGAAAGTAAATGGTGAGAGTTCATTCGAGCGAGGCAGCAATACTGGCTCGCCACACTGGAAAATCCCCTTAACGCGCTTCGCGTGAGCACGTGCATTTCCAGGCGGTGATTGGCTCAAGATCTGGCTCGAGTGGATCTTAACCACGCTATCCCTTATCGATTGGCCCCTGATTCTCCCCTGGTCCTCAGCGCGGCTGAAAGTGTCGCCGCTTTTCATTCCTTTCCCCTGGATTACACAAGTAGGGAAAAGATCATCAAGACATGAAATGTTTCAACAGACGCGACAACTGGAGAATGAGGTGGCAAAGAGCAAAGGGCTTTTGCTAATAGTAAACAGTCCTATTATCATTTTGCAAACTCGCTTTGAGGAAATTTGTCGAATGCCAGCAAAAGGTCAGATCACAGATGCAGGAGTCTTTTCTAGGTTAGGAAGACCTATCACAGCACTGTTTTATCGTAGATGCTGAACCTCTTCCCATAAAAACAATTTCTTGAAAACAACTTTGGCTTTGTGGCGAGTTCCATCCTTGAATTGGGACTAATCTTACAAACTTTGGACATTTCTCCTACTAGTTGATTGTTGACTACCCAGAAGAATAGAACCAGAGACAGAGATTCTTGACTGTAGGACTTTTGACGCTCTGTTCTACCCTTTCACACGAGCCTTCTTCGCAGATCCTGTTTTCAAGACACGAAAGAGACCCCTCTGACTTCCAATAAATCACTAACGGTTGAGTCTTTGTAAACTTATAAGAACATTATCTGATTTTCAAACGTTATTTTGTCAGTGTCTTTCCTTCGGTAGTATCGGCTCATTGTAAGCCAATGCAGGTAGTGGTCTCTCCTTGTCAAGCTTCTTCAAACCTTTTTTCTCTTTGTCTTCCCAGCAAGTCATTCCGAATTGTCGAATCTTGTTGAAGGCACTTACAGACTGTTTTACTCTCAACACAGTTGCTACAAATGAGACCGAATATTTCTCGTGGTCTAACATGGCACTTTGAACTGAGGGTGCGACCGGCTAAACTGTCATGGGCTTCACAAGCTTAAGAGGAACACGATGAGTAGCCTGACTGTGGAAGCTGGCCAGTACATGGCGACTCCATTGGACGTCGAGGTCTACAGTGAGAGCGCTGATGAGGAGAACTGCTCAGCTGCGAGGTTCCGCCATATCAATAGACGAGCGGAATCACGAGGCGTCGGCTTCTAAAAGTCTTTGTAGTTTGAGTGCTTCCTTCTTTCCTTCTAATCACTCCGCTGCAAAAGTAGCAATAGCATCAAGTCATGGATTTATGGACTTAATTCATCTCAACACGATTATTCGGATATAAGATACATACATACATAACGTTGTGTTTGTATGGAGCCTCTGAACGCTCGCTACTCGCGCTGGGATCACCGCGCCCCATTGCAAGGCCTAATCCCCGCGATTTCTAAGCAAGCAGGGACAGCAGCGAGACACTGCAGCGGCGGAGCGACACTTCCCCCCTATGAAGACAAGCGAGCCTGTCATGTCCCCCAAATCGTAACATTAATTTTCTCGGTACCTGCACCAGACGTCAACTGGTCAAATGTTTAGTATTGATGCCGGGGAACAGTGGCCTCGTCTTTTAAAGACGAGGCTCGCTTGACGTGTATCCGGGGAATGTCCTCCGTACAAGAAAGGAAACAGATCATCAAGCCGACGTGAAACGTTTCCAGTACCAACAGACGCAACGGCGACGGTCTAGCAATTATCTATTCCCCTTTCGCTTCCAGGTTGTTGTTCTTTCAGTTTACTACCTTACTACACCAACTTCTCGACTTGTGGGTAAGAACATTGCCAAGAGGGGGAAAATAGCGCAGATCATAGCTGCGCTGGGTTTTTGAATACAACAAACGATAACCACGACTCATGAGCGATTTAATCCCTTTGTTGGTGAAAGACTCGGGTAGTTCTTTGTCTAGAAGCCGTGATAGAGCCGCTGCTTAATGGTCGGTATGTCGTGTTTCAAAATGCAGTTGGATGCATGCCAGATTATACGGTAGTGTTGCTTGGGGGCGGTATAAAACATGATTAATTGATACCTGTATGTACGATGAGGAAGGTGTTGAGTGGTGTTGTGTCCAGAAGGTGAGTTATCTTCCCTTCGCCCCTTATTATTTAGACAAACCACCACGACGGAAATAATAACAACAGTATGATGGAAAATCCCGAGTCATGACGTCGACACACGCATTTCATCAACGGACAAATATTCGGAGATAACGAAGAGCATGCATTTGATTCTGATGATGGTTATCATCACTTTGATTCTGGGTCTGGGAAATGTGAAAATCCGGAGAGCGGAGAGTACAAGGTACCTCAAGAACATCATGATTTCTAAGCAGACAAGCACAGGTGGCAGCAGGCTACTGCAAGGACGGAGACGTTACCCTATTGTACCCAATCTGCCTCTATTCAGACCTTACCTACCCGAGCAAGGTACGTAGCTACTTACCCTTGCCTAGGCATCTAGGACTGGGCTGTACTTGATTTTCGTTTTCCTACTGTAACCTTACTGGTGTAGCATCATTTACCACCAGCTCCGATAAGCGAGTGCGAGCCTCCACTCTCTAGTACCTGGCGGTACCAACGATCCCGCCCCGCCCCCGTTCGATCGCAGGCAAGTTTAAGTTTAATATTAAAGTTTCTCTCTCGTTACCCATCAAAGCCTCACTCTCACAAATCCTTAGTAATGGACTAATAAACTCACAGAGAGGCTTCGAGACGAGGCGCACCTCATCCGCCAACGTTGCTTGAATATGTCTCCGTGATATGTGTCCGGGTGTGGGCGAAATTCGAGTTGTTCCTTGAGGATATTCGCTTCGCGTCCGGCTTTCGGAAACTACGAATGAAGCGCCGAGTGTGCGCGAGACGCGCAGAGAACTGCTTGCGACTGAGTTGTTGGCTAGATAGTTTACAAAGCCGCTGAGTATTGGTTGCCCAAGCTGTTCTTGCTTAGGTCAAGTCAGGTAGGCTGGCAGACAATTACGCAGACTAAATTTGCAACTTACAACCAGCTGCTACTGACATGGAATGATTGAGGAATAGATTGTCGGTCTGCCAATGTGGCTCTGAGGAGAGAGGATGTATAAAGCTGGGAGACGACCACTTTGAGGAATACTTTTGTCTTCACCATCGCAACTCATTCACACGCTCATATACAAAAATTTTCAAAAACACCATTCTATCGTTTCTCAAGACTTCAAATCACAAACAACAAACCCAACAAGCAATATGTCCGCAATCAAGAAAATCATTGCTGTCATCGGCGCTACAGGAGGCCAAGGAGGTTCTGTCGTCAAGACTTTGCTCGCCGATCCCAAGATGAGCGCCGAATGGGCAATCCGCGGCATCACGCGCGATGCATCCAAGGAATCTTCCAAGAAACTCGCCAGTCAAGGCGTGGAAGTCGTGACTGTAAGCCCACTCCATTCCTCTTTCAAGCCAGCGTCTTGCTCCTCTCCCGTTACAAAACAGAAAAGTCCCTTAAACTTCCGCATTCATACTCCAAGTTCCGCAACTGGAGAGGGAATTTTGAAAAGGCTGACGAGTTTGATGCCAAAATACAGGGAGATGTCAGTTCCAAGGAGAGCATGCTTGCTGCTTTCAAGGGCGCTTATGCCGTCTTCGCAGTGACCAACTACTGGGAGAAGATGGATTATGACCTTGAGGTTCAGCAGGGAAAGAACCTTGCTGACGCAGCGCTCGAATCCGGCGTCCAGCATTTCATCTGGAGCTCCCTTCGAAATGTTACTGAACGTTCGTATTCCTCTCCCTTCCAGTCAGACACTATTTCTGTCTTCTCTACTGTCTGCTCTTCCCTCTTCTCTCCTCCCCACCCCTCTTCAACCCCATGTCCCAACCACCAAATATGCTCTCAATAAAATTCAAAGGCACAATGAGACAATAACTGACCCCAATCCTCCCCACCACACAGTAACCAACGGCAAGCTCCCCAACGTCTACCACTTCGACAGCAAAGCCAAAGTAGAAGAATACATCCGCACCCTCTCCCTCCCCTCCACCTTCTTCATGCCCGGCTTCTACATGTCCAACATCCCCGGACAATCCCTCCGGCCATCACCCCCCAACAACGCCTGGACGCTCTCCATGCCCATCCCCTCATCCGCCCCCGCCCCTCTCTTCTCCGCCTTCACCGACACCGGAAAATTCATCAAAGGCATCTTAAACAACCGCTCTCAAACCCTAGGAAAACGCGTGCTGGGCGCGACCAAGTATTACACCTTTGACGAGGTGCTGGATACGTTCAAGAAGGCGTATCCAGAGGTGGGGAAGGAGGCACAATATTTTGAGGTTCCGCATGAGATATATAAGGGGTTCTTGACGGGTATGGGTATGCCAGATTTTGCGGCCGTGGAGGTGTTGGAGAATATGAGATTGTTGAATGAGGGCGGGTATTATGGGGGAGAGGAGTTGGAGTGGAGTCTTTCGGTGAGTTTGCCTTTTTTTTTTCTAGTGGTTTGAAATGGGATAAGATGAGATGTGAGAATTGAATAACTGACTGACTGGGTGAATAGCTTGTTGATGAGCCGTTGACGACTTGGGAGGAGTTTGTTAAGAGTGCGGAGGCTTTCAAGGATTTGAAGTAGTGGCTGTCCGACTCTTTAGATATGAGGGTAACGACGATGTCCATAGTCACTGTTTTTAGTCTCAGGAAATCAGATATGCATCCTTAACAATGATTGTTAAACTTACTTCTATAAAATATTCAAAACAATGCGATATTCCCGTTCCATACGACGACATGACCGTCTCCAATTTCAATTTTCCTCACAACACTGGAAGCCACTCCAACAGGGACTCTTGTCTGCTCATTCTTTCGAATGCGTTAACCTCGACCTTTTCCTCTCTCCCTGTGATAAGAGTGTATGATTCAACAAGCACACAGTGATGAATGAGGTAAATCCAGCCCAAACGCAATGCAAGATCACAATCGCCCAGCATACTACTGGATATCCATTCATGCCTCCTTTCTTTTCTAAGCCCACGCCATTGTCTCTACGTCTCAGGTCAGTCAAGATCCAGCAGTCAAAGTATTAGATTTGAAATTCCTGTTCAAACCCTTCAAATGTATAAGATTTAAGGTGAATACACCGCACCATTGCCGCATGTTAGAAAGTAAGTGTCCATGGCCAAGTCCTTACCAATCCCCAATTAGCGAATCATGCCCTGACGATCGAAAATCATGAACATTCATAAGAGTACATTTTAGCAGTACGCTAACATTGATATATCAAGCTCCCCCTTCATATAGCACAAGCCGAGTCTGCAGGCCTGCGTCAAGTACTGAAGGACAAAGCACAGCGGACTTTGCATGACGAGGGTGATGAGATTGCTTTCAATGGAAGCTCAACATAGGGAGATAAGAGCTTCATGGACTTTAGGGATTGGATTGTGCATTTGGATGGTCTGCTGGGTTCGGATCGTGTGTGTTTTCATCGGTCCAGAAGATGCAAAACATTGTCCTGCCAGGAAAGTAGACGTCTTCTAAATTTCTTTGTTCGACTTTGGGAAGAGACTGTTGTTGTTTCGCTAATACTCATTGAAAAATGCAGCAGCCGAAGAATCAAAGCCCGGTCAAGAAAGCATAGGGATCCTGAGACAGCATATCCAACTCCCAGGGAATCTCCCAGTCAAAACATAAATCTAGCATCGGGCCATCAGCTACAACCCTAGTTGCGTCCACACTCACAGTATCCTCGCTCATTCCATTTTCCCTGTCTACCTCTTTAGCGCTTTTGGCCTCCCTCTCAGTATCCTCCCTCAATCTCGTTGCAATTGCCACCAAATCACTCAACACCACACTTCCCGGCCGCCCCTCAGATGTCGATACGATAGCCCTCAGATCGACGCTTTTCTCCGCCTTCAATATCATATCTATCAACTTGATACCTCTTGCACCATGATCATTCTCGTCTCTCGACCACGTAGAAAAGATCTCATGGATATCGCGAATATGCGGATCTGTGTCTTCGGGCTTGAGTTTCAGGTTGGTGTGATAGATGATCCGGACTTTGAAAATAAATGCCATGGATATGATGATAAGCCAGAAGTAGAATTTCGGAAGATGGCGGTAATGGCTTGGGGTAGTAGGGTCAATACTGCCAGGAAGGCCCAGCAATTGGAACTGGTGGACCAGTTGGATCGAGATCAGGTAGATGACGTTAATGAAATTCCTCCTTTCGGTATTGTTATCCAAATTTGCTACTGAAGGTACAGCAGCAGTGCGCGCCCTCGAATCCAGATCAAGCTGTAAATTATACAAGCAAAGCTTTGCACCTAGGAGGAGAACTTCGCTTTTATGATCCCAGCACGATTCATACTTCTCGCGGATGGAATCCAAATCCGAACCAAGATTCAATGCGAAGTTCCACGCATGAGTCGTGCTTCCTAGACTACTCAAAGTCGCAGAGGACCTGGAAAGGGTTCTCAAAATCTCTACTTTGGCGAGAAATCTTTGCTCGGATAAGGTACATGGTGTTTGAAGCGTGACTGGTGTCGTAATTAGCTCTTGCAACACGGGTACGCCGATAAGCCAGCCTTGACTTAGTCTATGTGTGGAAAAAGTTAGTCAAGACGCTCGGTAGATACAGCAAAGCGAGAATACGAACATGCAATTAACGTGAATACAAGCTAACCAGGTCTTCTTTCTGATGCGGTTACTTTTCGCCGATAATCCATGGGTACAGTTCTCGTGGATCCTCAATTTCGTGGCAGCATTGGTAGCGAAACCACAGTAACTCCAGCTAGGATCTTCAATCTTGCGCCAGAAATCGAAGGGCCAGACACAGAGCATAAGGATAGCCTGGATCGACTCGATGGTGTTCATAGGCTCGAGGAGAGTTTTGGAAAGGATATCTCGGTAGCCTGTGACAAGTGAGGGGTACAGATGGGAAAGGGACGGATGCCATCGGGAGCTGATGATGATGATCGCCCAGAAGAGGACTTGAGATGACTTATGTAACTCTGCTATCGTGAAATCTGTGTCTAGGATTGGCAGCGTATGGTAGTAGTTCTGCTCGAAACTAGAAGCATTGAGTCAGAGAAACGGCTTCGAATCACCGGAAAGCTTACTGATCAAAAAGCTCTCGAAGCTGATCGGTAGCTAAGAATATGTCTCCGAGAGCCAGAGGCATGGGTGGAAAATCTGCAATCGCCGAATAACGATAGAAAGTATCTCTTGGCGGTATGAGTGAGTTCTCAGCACCATTACTGCCATGCTCGCTTACCACAGCCGATGGAGTTGTGAGGTCTACTGAAATTTCCCGTTCATTCAGTGCTTTTTGAATGGCGTTCAATTGTGTCGTAACTTCGACTAACCGTCTACTATTATCAGCCCAAAGTCGGATTCTTAACAGGAGGAGACTGACCCTCTTGTCTTAGTACGTTTGAAATTCGGGTCTGTTTTGCAGTGGATGCTCTTCTCTTGGCAGCGAGTGCAAGCCGCAGGAAACATTTCTGCACTATCGCAACGGTGCTATAACCCATCAGACTTGATAATCCGCGGGTAAGGACTATTTTGTTACTACCTTGACTTGCCTACAAGCCGTGCAAGCTCGCTGATTCCGCTTCTTTGAAGGCGTGGACATTGCGGGGTGCCTTGGTCGGCGAAACAGAAGTTCACGGGACAATGCTTGTAAGGAGGATCCGTATCGAGAGACTCTTACACCATGAAAATACCATAGGCCTGTTTTAGGGATGAGGAGGCAGAGGAAAATCGAAATTGATGAAGATGATTGGGGTATTGAGGAGAAGCGGAAAGCGCTTGAGTAAGCGAAAATGGGGTTAAGATTCCGAGGCGCCGATGCCTCGATGACGACGATCGAGCATGTCAACAATTCTGCCTGTAACAAGGAAGATCGCCTCCTTGATGGATATGGGAAGTTTTAATGAGCCCCGTGTGCTTTCTAGCCGTTGCGATTGCAGATTCTACCAATCATTAATGTAGTCATCACGTGACTCGGTTGTAGAGATCTTCAGGGTCGAGATCTCCGGAGCTTTTGGTGAAAATAAAAAATAATGGTATAGAAGCTGGAAGTATCAGTGACAAGACAGAAAAATAAAATAAAATAAAAAAACAAATAGGGGTTTGCGGGAGAGCAAACTCCAACGCATACCTGAAAAATAGCGGAACGCGAAGTTCAACGCATCTCCGGGGCGGGTATGAATTGCAACCCGAAATCAGATTTCGCTGATTTCATGACAGAGATTTGTTGCCTAGATTTATGCGTTATCACTAGGCCGACTTTTGTTGTTGTTCACGTCGCGATTACAGTCTAGCCTCGCTTACGGCGCAACGCGTCGGGAGACCATAGGTGAAAGCTCTTACCGACGTTGAAAGAACGATCAAATAATTGTGAATTATACGGTTTGAAGCAATTTCTCCTTAATGTACCCTCCTCCTGTTTCCTCTTCTACTTATAGAGGCAGCATAAATCCAGTCTCGGCTGCGATGTGAATTCGTGGTGAATCTAGCATTTGGCATTGACTTGGAAGCATCAATGTCGCTTTGAATTCCAGGCATAAATACCAGCCACCAAGGTTAGAGAAAGATAAGCCAAGACACCTCCCCGACGACATGTCGAGAGATCTCGACACCAACATCAACATCTTCTCCCACCAAGAAGACCCCAAGCGACGCCTCGGCACCACTCACCAACCTGGCCACCAGCAAGTCAACGACGCCAAATTAACATCCAAATCCTCCATCCTCGCACAAGTCCTCGCCGACAAGAAGGGGGAATGGATCCATGCGGACGATGATAGTATCGTCTGGGATCTCATTATCTCCAACCGAGTCGATGAGTTGGCTGATAGGAAAGCGATCGTGCATCTGGATGGCTCGCTGGCTTCGGAATGTATTGTGAGGGAGGAGTGGTGGGCCGGGGATGGAATGAAGTATACAGCTGCGCATATCTGGAGTGGGTTTATGGCTTTTGTGCATTGGGTTGAGAATGGGGACATAACCGGAGGGACTTGAAAGGGTGGATGCTAGGGCTGCGATACAGGTAGCGAGTGCGGTTGGGGCTGATGAGATGTATCAGTATGAGTTGGCTGCGAGGTATACGCCTGAGGCAGTGGAGACCGAGGGACGATCTTGCGTTATTCGACTGCGTCAAAATGCATAGGAATAGAATTCAGTACGTACATAATCAAAGTATAACGTCCTTCTCCGTCGACGATTGAATTTGTCGGCACGTTATCAACTGAAGTCACGTGGACTCGAGAACGGTCCAGTCCATAAGGTAAGAGGTAGCCGGAGACATCTCCTCAACCATTCCAAGGGGACGAATACATCCTGGCTCTTTAATATTTTATGGCCAATCACTTAGATGAAACTCAAGTTCTTTTGAAGTCCTCAAATTAGTATTATTGTAGGTAGGTATCCTGTCTGTTTATCTGCCGATCGAAATTCCACAATCTTTCTGGTATCTTTTCTATGCGAACCAATGCAGTCCAGTCTCCCAAAACTCCATGCTGTGATGCATCAATCCCAAAATCCCATCAAGAATCAATCCCAAACTTTTCCGTCCTTCCATCCATCCTCCCAATTGTCCATGCATCGCATGAGGTTTCGTCGCATAGAAAATCAAAGTCGTTGGCAGGCCGTGAAAGCTTCGACCCCACATTCCCCAGATCCATCTCTCGGAGAATGGCTCATCTCGACTTCCATCTCCATCTCTCATAGATCTCCTGTGTCAATCTGTCCATCCCGGACCAGCTTTCATCCCTTACTGTCCAGCAACCTTCTTCTCGGCCTGAACAGGCAATCCGTAGTAGGCAGTGAAGGCGCTGTTCACAGACTTGTGGTGGTCCTTAGCGGCCTTTGCGATCTTCTGGCCGAGCTTGTGGAAGGCACCGACGTGCTTCTCGGATGAGGCGGTGGAGTGCTGGCTATCGAGGGAGGTCTTGCGGCTGTTGTTTGGGGAGGCGTGTTGAGACTTGTCCATCGACATCTTTTGGAAGACGGGGTCGACTTCTGGGTGCTCGAGGAAGAGTGCGGTGGAGAGTGCTGACATTTTGATGTTTTGTTTGTGATTGGTGTTTGTTTGAAGTGAGGTAGTAGTAGTAGTAGTAGTAGTAGTAGTTGTTGTTGTTGTGGTTGATTGTGTTGCTTGAAGTGGCAAGTAGTGTTTGACTGTTGCTTTGAATGTTTTTGATCTGATGCTCCAAAAGAAAACCTATCCCAACAGCAGCCCACTGATCTATATATCCTTTTCCCTCTTCCCATACTAATCCCCATAAGTTAAGTACACGCCTTGATCCACGCCCTTTCCAAACAGTCAGACGACTAGCCGACTCATCGCCCATCCCTTTTTTTCACTCGCTAATGTCCCTCTGACACAAAACAACATGACGATCACGAATATTACATAACAATCCCGAAGCGAACCCCGATGGAATGGACAGTGGACCAACGCCCTGCGCGGCACAAAGCCGAGAGACAGGGTGGGACATGGATCATGCGGTCCCTGACTACTGCACACATACGCACACACGAACCACCCTCGCCGATTACTGAGATGTCGAATTACAGGGCGTAGTCCGCCTGACTGTACCGCTGGTGTGATGTAAGGTCCCAGTGGCATGCTCGTCACGTCAAGCCACAACCACATCTTCAGGCCCTTCAGGGTTGCACAGGTGCTTCATCACAGGGCCTCAGGATTAATAATGGAACATTCTCCCACCTTCTGCCCTGTCATTGGCCTACGCCCTCCCAACAAGCCCTGCAATTCTTTGCAAAACAGTACACGCTGAAAACTTTCATCTCGACGTCTGACATCATTTCCATATTTTGCCTGGGGAAGGAAAGAATTATTTCGTGACTGCGCTGAAAATTTTGCTGACTATGGGGTAATAAGATGCTGGATTTAGAACACGAGCGGACCTTCAGTGCTTCAGAGCCTTCCACCCTTCCACCCAGCCCTGTGATGGAATTGAAAAGACGGCTATTCACGCCTCGGAGTGGATTCCGAGCGCCCTGTTTCCAATGCCGGGCTCGCTCCAGCTGCGTGTCTCTCCAACCAAATTTTTACTACCTACCCAAAAATCTAGAAGCCTACCTAACCTACGTACCCACAACCCGAGCCGGCCAAATTCCCGACTCGCTCCAGTTCCAGTCCAGCAAACACGTGTGAGCCTCTCGTCTCCCTCGTCTCCATTCAAAACAATGCCGTCGCCTGTTCGCTTTGTTCGCTTGAGTAGAGATTTCCCTCAGTCTCCATAAATATGCCAAACAAGCTTTTAGTATGGTCGGGTTATGTGTCAATAATTACCTAAAAATGCTCAGAACTCAGGTTTTTGGGTAGTGAAACGAGACATCGTGAGATTTTTTAGGTGCATGAGGGCGTGGTGTTTTTGATTGTTTGGAACTTGGTTTGGTACGAAGGGTCTGGGATGGGAAAGATTTTTTCCCATGGGGCTCAAGGGCGGCTGGTTGGCTAGCTGGCGGGTAGAGAGTAAGATAGCGTAAAGTACGGCACTAAACGAAATCTCTGTACAAGGTACGGAGGTTAATTTTTGTGATGATGAGGCTGGGTTTGGAATTGCACGTGTGATGGGAAAATATTCTTGCTGGTTGGCATTGAGTTCAAATGGTAACTTGTTACGCAATTCCACGCAAGAGACAGACAGAGACTTCCAGGCTTTGCAGTTAAAGAGATAGTTTGGTGTTTTGGGTACGGGGTTGTGGAGATGTGGCTTGCGGTGTTCAACTCCGTGCTGGTGGTACGGGGTAGATCCGAACTCCGGGCGCCCTTCGACGGTGTTTTGGTACCTTGATGGGGGAGCGTGTTCGGCGTCTAGCCAACCTTCTAGTTTGTTGAAAGAATGATGTTGAAGGTTCTCGGTATTTCTATTCCTTTCGCCGGCTTTTGTTAATGAATATGCGGCTACGAAGTATGACTCCCACGATTCGTTTTCCCACAAGCTGGGGTCCTGGGGAAGAAGTTGCACTCTCGTGCCGCAATGCGGAGTTTCTCTCTCCATGTTTATGAGGAACGTGGAACATGAAAAAATGTTTGTCTTTTTTGCGAAATGCCAAAAGAAGCATCCGCTTGCTGAAACCCTTGGAAGATATTCAAGCAAGACCAAAGCTGTGTATTCATTTCGGGTATCAGTATATCTTCCATGACCCTCTTGCCCCTCTCGTCAATCCGCTTCTTGTGTTCCTCTTCAACACACAATCAAGATTTCCTTCCGAAAACTTCACACTTCCTTGACACTCCCATGAATCGTCTTCTTCCCCTTGACGGTAATGGCACTCCCTTTCTGCATCACTAAATCACCCTTGATCTCCAAATCGCCATCAATATACAGGGCCCCATTTAACTTGAGCGTCTTCGACACATACAAGTCTCCGCTATAAAACTCATCAGCGACCAAACTCTCGATCTCATGCTCAACAACCCGCATCAAAGAGGACACAAGAACAGGAAGATCAAAGCAACTCACCAACTCTCCACGTTTCCCTCAACACTCACACTCCCACTGGCCTCAACTTTTGTCCCCAGCTTCATCTTCACCTGCTTCCCATCTCCTTTCGCTTCCGCGCTCCTAATCCTAATAGCACCGCTCGCTTTAATCGGGCCTAGAATCTCGACTTTGCCCACGATATCGATGGCGCCGCTACTACTCACTTTCCCACCTACAAAGATCCCGCGTTCGCCGCCATTCAAAGAAATGGCACCGCTGGCATCGACTTTTTCAGTGACGTTAATACCATTTGATAGTCTAGTCACTGTTCATCAGCACAATAACCCACCACCTAGAGGCTTCATCCCGGACGTGACCATTTCGAGAACAGCAGGACTTTTGGAAAATAAAGCAGGTAAGACTCACTCCACAGCACCGCTAGCATCCACCTTCCCCCTCACCGTAACTCCATCTCTAAGTGTAATCTTCCCACTAGCATCCACCTTCCCATCAACCAATACCTCGTCTTCCAGCCAGATGAAACTGCTCGAGTCGACTTTGCCGTCGACTTTGATGTGCCTCTTGAGCGTGATTGAGGAGGACGATTTCACGGGCCCGGTTATGTGTAATGGACCGGTGAGGGAGACGGAGGTGGAGGCGGAGATAGCGTTGCTCTGTGGAGTAGGAGAGGAGATGGGGGTGTTACAGTGGATTTGAGATGCGGAGTCGGAGGGTGTGATTGGAAGGGTATGAGTGTGGGTGGTGGAGTTGGAGTTGGAGTTGGAGTTTAAGTCGGTTTCTGAATAGGGTGGAGGAGAAAAATGCGGATCTGGATTGGGAGGCTGGGTTGGGTTCTGGGATGATGCGTTTGGGAGGATGGGATCTGGGAATGGGTTGGTGGTTCCGACCTGGCGAGATACGGCTTCGGGATATTGATCTGATTGAAGCTTGGAGACTTTTGTGTCGGCTGGGATGAGCGTCATGGTTGCTTGTGTTTGTGGTACCGCTGCTCTGGAGCCGCTTTCGTATTCTTGCTTCAAGCAATGATGGGCTTTTTCGGAGTCTGGAAAATTCTTTACTTGAAGCTAATATTCAATTGACTCCTGAAGCCTTTTTTCGTTGCGGTTCGAAGTAGTATTTAAGGTCATCACATCACCACCTTTCAATAGTGGTGTGATATACGTAAATAACTAAGTCGTAGTGGGGTACGCGGCGAGGCTGAACGATCCCGCAGGTGCTTACGCGCATTCAAGGCAGCAAGATTCCGACCGTGGAGTTTCTCGGCATCCTACTCGTCGACCAGCACATTCAGCTGCATCGCTTCCGAGCGCAGATTGCGCATCTGTTGAATGCGATGATGATGCGATAGTGGGTTAAGCTTGGCTCGATATCAGTTCATTCGCTGCAGGGCGTCCTTTGGCCAGTGATAATACGGATAGCGATTTAGATGCGGACAGAGGCCTGCCTGCATTGGGGGAAAAGTGGTTTGGCTGCGGATGAATTTTACCCCGCGATCCACGTGATGCGTTTGGCCGCCCCTTTGTTTGGGATTAGCCGAAGCTCGCTTCGTCGATGTACGGAAGTATGACTTGTCTCGCGTAAAGGAAGAAAGAGACAATATGTGTGGCACTATTGAGCGAAAACTTCCTTGTTTCTCCACGGTTTTCTAGATGTCTTCCAAGGATTCCAATCCTCCAAATGAGTGGCACGCTTGAAGAAGTGTGTACCTAATCATATCGCCAATGAATTTCGCAATCCCATCAGAACTGCATTGGTGAAATATAGCCACCTGTTTCTTCTTCCAGCTCGAGTTCTTCTTCGATATAATGTCAGAGAGCTGCAACAGTCTTGGAAATTTTACGTCAAAGCTCACCTTCTGGTGTACCTGAACATTGTTGCCAAGTACTATTTGGGCATCGTCGCGTAGTTGCTGCAATGATGTGACCGAGATCTTCTTCTGAAACGCAAACATCGAATGCAGCATGCTCGTGGTACATAGCCCTGTCGATCCTTTGCGGCAGACGCTGTAGCTTGAACGATAGGCCTGTAGGTATGTAAGGTTTGATTCTTGGTTTGCTGTCAAAGTGGATGTCTTACTGTAGTTGCAAAACCGACAGTATATGAACCCATGTTTCCTATATTCGATTGAATCCTTGACAACAACCTGAAGAGTTTTGGACTCGTAGAATTCGTCTTCTTCACGTTCACGTTCTTTGCAGACTCCACAGATGACTTGACTCCAATTTTCGTACTTGATACAATCTTCGCAGCGATACTCAAGTTCTCCAACCAAAATAGCTGCTTGATGTATTAGCTGCAGTGAGGCTTACAATGCTACATGTATATCAGCTTACCTTTTGAGCATCTCTCGCAATGAGAAACTGGTCTTTGTCCTTCTCCCTGGCATCTGCAATCAGCTGGGTTGATCATGAGGAGTTCCTGTTTCTTCCAGTGTTGAGGTCTTATAATTTCGGGCCATTTCCCCAAGAAAGGCTTTGAGAAGTACAGCAGCTCTCCTCCACGATCAAGGCAGCCTTTGCATAGGCAGAAGGGCGATTCCCAGGCTTGGAGCCGACAGCGCACCTTAGAGTGGCAGCGAGAACATTTAACCTTTTCTCCGGCTTCGGGACCCCCTTTCTGCCACATTCTGGCGACAAGTGGTATCATGAATTTCCGATGCGGGTGATCGTGTTCCTGAGCGCACGTGACACAAATGGACCGCAAACATCTGCTACAAAACCAGTATTGCTCCTGAAAGTCGATGCCTGTTGGGGAACCATAAGTAAACTTGGAATCAAGATCTGGGAAAGGTATCGGCCTACGCTGATGACATGGACCACAGATGCTAGAATATGCTTCCCGGATCTCACTTGGATCATCAACTGTAATGATATCAGCGAATGCTCTGGTAGTACGAAGCTGGGGAGAGATAATTGCATTGAGTGAGGATTTTCAGCTTCCGAACGCATCTTGCCAGCACGTCTTCTGTTGCTGGTCTGTTCAGATATGTTTTAGTAGCTCCGGCTATCATGTTCATGTGCTTATACTCATCTAAGTGCACTGTCTCCAAGCCGTGTGCCACATTGAACCTGTAGAGCATCTCATCCTGGATTAAATCACGGTGGTCATCGCTGAACTCGTCTGCGGTCTGCTCTGTTTGAGTCGCAATCTTGATCAAGGTTCGGATGATGGAGCTCCAGCCACCACCAATACCAGGGCGAGTAGCTTCACCCGTACCTATACTCAAGACGAAGAATTCGGGTGGATTCCTCTCACGTACCCACAAGTGGTTGGCTTGGCTCCAGACAGTACGTATAGGGTTGTTATTTCCAAACGCACCATCGACGTGTCCGAGCTTAAAATCGCCGATTTTGATAGGATCAAAGAACCTTGTTGCGGCTGAGGTTGCTCTGGCAGCTTCCCATATCTTTACATTTCCTACTGGATCTTGAGTAGATCCTTCCAATTTGAAGTTACTCAAAATGGCCAATGATCCGTCACTCTGATGAGTAGAGCATACCAAACTTTTAATAGTCAGCAATTAATTCAGGGATTTTTAACCTCAGGCTACATACACTCTGCAGTCTGGTTCGTTCCCCTGCGCGTGAAATGGTGCGTCATGATCGTGACTAGATGTTGCGATAGTGCGCCTAATCGCTTCTTCGAGCCTTTTCGAGTCGAATTTTGCATTTACACGTAGGATGTTGTAGAGCCGGATGATGTCCAGTAGTTTCCCTGGTAAGTTATATTTGCTCCGCCGTGGTCCAAAGACTTCTCGAGATAGTTTGTTGTAGGCTGCTTGGGTGTTATCAATGGACATCTTGAGGTGCCCAAGCATGATGGCAATGAGTCTATGTCCCTATTCAGCTGGATAGCATTGACTGACAGAAGAAATGTCACTGACCCGCCAGTACTTGTTCCTCCAATCATATCGAAGACTTGCCAGGGCTCAAGCCTCTTCTCGCGATGAGCGTTGAGCTCGTCCATTATATGCTTGAGGATAAGGATCGATGATAGACCGCGTACGCCTCCTCCGTCTAGGGAAAAGAGAAGCCTTCGCCCTTTCGGATCAAATGGCTCAGGAGGTTTGACGAAAGAAAGATTAGATGAATTTGAGGCTGCATATCTACTCCACCAAGCCTCTCTGGTCTTCTTCGAGGAGGAAGGAGGGGAAGGGTCCACATCAGCATCTGGCAAGGATGCAGCTGAAGTGACTGGAGTACCTGGGGCGGACATTGACATGATGAATGATCTTTGCGAAAAATATTGGGTAAAGTCAAAAGCAGATAAGCTGTTTAATCTGATGTTATCTAGTTGATATCGTTTATTATGTCTATCAAGAGAGTTCCGAAGGTCTTATAACCAGGAGCCTTCTCATACGTTTTCAAATAGTTGGGAGCACACATTTGGAGGTCCCGGACTTCATCACCTCATCATCTGCTCATGGCTGAATTATGGCAGATACTGAGACTCTTCTCCATTGGGCAGAGAGTATATCCTCACACCTAGCCAACCAGAAGCCGTCAGTTCTGGCTCGTTTGAGGAGCAACTATGTACAGCCTCCAGCCCACTGGCCCCGTCAGGAAAACTGCGCACCAAGCGTGGGCTTCGCTAAAATATGAGAATTTCGCTCCATTGAGTATAGTGCAGAATCATAAGAGTCCACAAAGTAATAGCTCGACACCTGGTCATCAACAATGAATCATCGCAACATGCTACCAGTAGAGGATATGAAAAACAACACTCATCCCGCACTGAAAGAGACACACGGGCAGACAACTGGATAGACAATACTTTTTTCTCTTCATGATGATTATTCTACACGACCCAGTTACGATCACACCACCGAGGCTTCACACTTTACTATAACGCTCCCCAGGGTTGTTACACAGCAGATGGTGTGAGCTTCAACCAATGTCAACTTTCCAATGGACAACTTGCCAAGACTAAGTCACATTTTTATCGACCCATGGTTACAGGCGCCCCAAAGGTGACTCTACGAGGGTGCTCCGACCTCACACCTCTTCTCCGCTGCACCCATGCAGTCAAGTTGGATCACTTGTTACACATACAGCCAAACAAGCCGTCCTGAACGATAGGATTTGCGATAGATTTAACAATGCTGCTTATTGATTACGAAGTATTGCTTTGCCTAAGGCTAATCTCATAGCCAATAGTTGTGACCAATAAATGGTGGTTGCTAGAAGATGCGTTGGCCAGAGGTTAAAAAAGCGTTAAACTAAACACCTTCGCGGCCAAGCAGATACAGTCTTGAGCAGATTGTATTTGGCACAGGTCATGCAGCTGATGAACCTTTTGAGGTATTAATATTGCTTTAGTACTGGCATCGACCGATGTAGCAAAGAATACTCTGCTTGCCATGCAATGTAAATACAAGTACAACAATTCGGTCGCCAATCTAGTCCCAAGCACTACCACGCAACAGTGCGAACAACCTCCCCTTTGTCCTCTCGCGAGACTGCAGGCTTCTCAGCCCGATGGCAATTGTCCTTCACGCCAGGAGGGGTCAAGCTGCACCAAGCCTTGCAGACTTTCTTTCCAGGCTTATTGCAATGGATATGATGATGAACTTCCCACTGATTGCGATCGTAGAACTCATCGCCATCAGCGGCACCAGCGGCATGCCTGCTCACACTCGTCAGCCAGGTGACTTCATACAATGCAAAGGGGACTTGCTCGATTGTCATTGTCCATTCTTCGCTCAGCTTTGGAGAACATACAGTGCTTGAAGTATCGGTTGCAATAATTGCACTTGCTGTTTAGCTTCGTTAGCAAAGTCCATAGGGGACGAAGATGTGAGGCTGGAACTCACAGTGCGAAGACTTTGGTGAAGCGCTTGGAAGATTGCAGCTCTAGGATCTCCTTCTTTCTCTTCATGCACCAGTCCAGTGAGGAACCTCGTTCAGCTGGAATGATGTTTGTAGGAGCAAGGCCAAACAATTTTCTGGATTGTGCATCTAATTCAGGATCTTGGATTTCCCACGATGTTTGTGAGGGTTGAGATGGTTTTGATGTTGCGGATGGTGATTCGATATTAGCTGGCGTGGCTGCAGCTGTGGTCGGAAGACCCCATGCGTCCCTGGGCTTCGAAATTACATCACTCCATGGTAATTTTGAAGAATGAGTGTTCTGCGTGTAGGTGGTAGTCGAGGTAGTTATTGCGGAAGGCATGATGTTTGTGGTACTTCGTGTGAGGACTGGTTTTGTGATGTTCTAGGTGGGAGTTGTCTGAGAGAAGGAAGCTACGCACCGAATATCATGATGTGGTGGTCCATATCTAAATGCTTTAGCTTGGGTTCGGGTTGGATTAGGTTGCCAAACGATGTTGGCTTGGTGACCAAGGACTAGTCTTGCCTACTGAGCACCGCCGCAACTCTCTACTCAGTGCTCACTCTTGCCCGAATGGATAAAGCATCTTTAACAGCTGCTCTCTGGATATTTGAGCAGGCGACATCCATTACAGCGAAATAGGCCAATCGTAAAGCGAGTCTTTGTCAGCAACATTTGATTTACAGTTTTTGCTTAAACCAGCGACAGCCAAAACCGACCTACCAATATACCGTTACCGCCAGCCTCGGTGTCATCAGAGAAGACACTTAGTTCGCTGTCATTTAATCTGCCTCTTTTACCCAAAAAATTCGGCACTCGATTGCAAGAGTAGCTTTGGCTCGCAGCTGCCGTTTGTCTCTGTAGCCATGTAGCCATGTAGCCAAGTAGCCAAGTAGCCATGTAGCGCCTTGCCAGTACATGGTTGTGAAGCTTACTCTTGAGGCAATTCTGCACTCCAAAGAATTTTTTGCTAGAGTCGAAGAGCTCAAATTGATCTCGTTGCATCTTTTGGATAGCTTTGACCCAGGTCAAGCTTGCGGTGTGCAAGTGCCGTGATCATGGCGTGCTTTGGCGCATGTCCGCTGCGCTTTCCCTAGAATGGCAATTTGCAACTGAAGCATATACCCAGACGGCTCAGAGAGCGATACTAAAGAATTTTCCACTATTCTCATATTTAAAAGGGAGATCTCTCGACTCCTTCCGAGATAATTTTCCTCCAACATCTTCATTCCACGCCCAAACATTCCAACAATCACGCACACAACATTCAAACCTTCCGCTGACTACAACAAGAATCATGCCTTCTCCCAAGATTGCTTCGTTTCTTCGTAGCAGAGGTAAACTTAAGACTCTCGTGTCAACGTCCCTGTACTCTATCGCCCTCGCCGGCTGGCTTTACATCATGCACATATCGGAACATGCTCCTTGCCTCCTTGGAATCCTTGGGACGCTTATCCTATCTATGCTCTTTCTCTCCGGGACTATTCCTGAAGATTTGTTTCCTGTCAAATATGCAACTCCAATGTACTCAAAGATCGAATTAGGCACTCCCAGCAAACACTTGGGATTAAAGGCAGGGAAAATGGCAGCACCGAGCAGGCCACTAACCTTTCCACCCAACATGGCTCGAGGAACAGCTCCCTCGCCTCCGATCAACACCGTTGATCCACTACCACGAGGAATCTATCCACGTAACGATGCAAGCGAGATGGTTTTGAAACATCGACGATTTCTTTGCAGAGCCGTTCAATCATTTGTAGGCTATCACGGGCTGAAGGAACGAGATGTGAAGATGGGAGAGCTATTGCTTATCATCATGAGCAAGCGAGGTAAGTCCATCCATAGGCTTATTCCCACTCCCAGAAATCGTTGTTTGGCTTCTAATACCAGATGCAGGATGGCTCTTTGTTTCCAACCACGAATCGCATGGAGGTAATGGTTGGGTTCCTGCAATATACCTCGAGAGATACAATCCAGACGACGACCCCTTAGTCTACTTCGACAAAAGATTCCCTGCCGACAAAACACCACTTTACATCTACAACCCTATTGCTCGGCCACCTAATGACAAGACAACTATCTTTCGGCTGGAAGAGCTTGTGAGACCATTCTATGCTGAAGCATATTCCAGCGGTTACCACGGTCTATATGAGGTTGGGATCAAGAACCTCGAAAGTACAGATATCAGCGCACTTCCTAGTTCCTTTGAAGGACGGCCGGTGGTCTATCGAGAGAAAATGGAGATGAGATGCTCGTGGCATGAAGTTGAAGAGGGGACGCCTGAGGAGAGGGAGGCTGCGTATAAGGAGAAATGGAAGGATGCTGTTTGTGCTTGGTGTAAGGAAGTCAGGCATCGGAAGTATGATTGTAAGGTCTATCATAAGTCTCTTGGCCTCAAGTCCGCTTAACATGTGGCCAAGTGTATGAAAACGCTTGTCGGACTTCGGGCTTCCGGGCTTTAGCCTCCAGCATGGAGGCGTGTTTTGATCTTCGACGTTTCTGTATCAGTACTCCAACTTGAGATATGCTATCATCACAGGAATGCCCCGGCACCAGGGCCTTTGAAATGAGATCATTGGCTCTGAATCTCAGCTTTATATGCTATTTTGGACACCAGTTGAGCCTCAACACTGAACGAGATGTGTTCTTGGGAGAAGATGTGGGGTGACGGACGCATCTCTGGGAGAGAATGGATGAATGTATTGAGACGATTATTACAAAGACGTCTGCGGACGTGTGGGATTCTATATGGGTGTATATATATAGGGCGAAAGTTAAGGAGCATAAGGAGCGTGTAGAAATCGGCGAAAGCAAATTCCAGGTTGAGGATGTGTGAAGTACAAGACTAGGATCAAAAATCCCCATAAACTTCAAAGTTTCTGCACGTACAAAGCTTCGTCCATGTACGATAAACTGATTTGAGCTTAATTTGGGCAAAGTCAAGGTCACCCAGTTCAGAGAGAATGACAGCAATTCTCAACATGACACCAATTCCCCTCCCTCGTTTGATCTGGTTAAGCTTCACAATGGATCCCACGAGCGCTTCTGGACTCATTTATCGACGTGCTGCCTGAAGCCAGTTTCTTATGATATCACTGAAAGACTGTGAGTCAGGGAGACGGTGGTCTTCATTGTCACTATTTTAGACATGTATGCGGATCTTGTGTCAGGACATGGTTTGCAGGGAGATTGAGACTGGGTTGGTCAAATATGAGCTTTTGATGGATGTAGAAATACGTTTCTAGAAACGTCTGTACTCTCGACACATGATGATGGATTATCGGTTCAGCTACTGTACTATTGACTACACTTTCGGCGGACAATCATTTCGAGGGCGACCTGTTAGGAACAGATACAGTATATAAGACAAGTTCATGTGTTGGAAAGCATGCAAGTATCAAATCATAATTACCCACTTCTTCCAAGGACTAGCACTTCGAACCTCGTTCCGACAAGAGGATTTACCTTTAATTCGCTGCAAAGCTTTTTGACTATGGAGTTAGATGATCTAGGCTCGTTGCGACCTCGTATCTCTTGTCACCATGACTGTCGTCTCACTTAAGTGAGAGTGGGAATTTCGACTTGACGGTAGGAGTGAGACATGAGGATAAAGAGAAGGATGACAACACCAAAGTCACTTCTTCTCGAAAACATGAACAGCTTTCTCTAGTCGCCTGAGCATAGTGGAAAGTATTGGTTCGTTTCCAGCTCATGGCCACGTACAAGATTGGGATTAGTACTGCCCTTCAGTATCAGCCAAGTGCACCCTAGATACACTACAGGTTTGTTAGGGGTTGAGCTGTTCCTCGGCAGAATTTGGGAATCTTGTATCGGGAGCTGGCTCTTTTTATCTGCCGTTTCTCAACTGTGGTATCTAATTTCTATGTGACATCAACTACTCACCAGTCTCTATATCAATTGATATTTCAATCTTTTGAAACCCCCCAACGGGCAGATCGTTTGGCATAACGTGAGATGTCATGGCTATATAAGCAATCGGCCTAGTCCTGCTTACAAGATCCCAGGAATCAATCTGCCATGGACAAAGCGACTTAGCTAGCGAAGAAAATTGCCGTATTTCATTCAGTCGCTTTCACGTTACATCCGATTGCAACGTTGGGCTTCTGATTATCTGGCTCAGGACATACCACAGTAAAGTCTTCCCCAGTGTTGGCTTCTCTGCCTGTTCCCCCGGTACCGAAGTAGAGATATGGAGATGATTCGGAGCGTAGGGACTGACAGGAGTAGAAACTTTGACAACCGCAAGAGTGTCGACAGTATTCCGGCTGACGAATCATGTACATAAGCAAAAGAGGGTCAAGTTGGGTAGAGATGTGAAAGCAGAAGTAGACAAGGAGTGGAGAGAAGTGGATTGGAGGGGTTCATTCGAGAGTCAAACTAACGAGAGACGTCTCTCTCGAAGAATACCAATCCTTGACAACAAATACAGTATCAACTTCCTGAAGGCCAAGAATGAATTGAATTGCTGCTAGAGAACCTCGTCTGCGTCCAGCGTGTATGCCAAGTGGAGTATTTTCCGTGCGGTTGGTGGAGAGTTGGAGAGTGAGAGAGACGGATGTATTTATAGGCGTAGGGAGACTGAGAGAGGCAAAAAGAAAAAGATCGTGGGAGTGAGATAAGTAAGTGAATAGACTGAAGATTTCTGACTGCATAAGGGAGACTTTGCGGGCATTGAAGGCATGATTGTAGAGGCTGAGGCATAAAGAAAGACCGCATAGTTATAAGAGTGTCTGAGGCTTTGCCATGTACCGAAATACCATTATTGAGATGCAAACAGAACGCCAAATTGCGAATTCAATCTCTTCGAAGAACGCCGTAGCTTTTCCCAAAACAAGCATAGAAGAACCTTTCCCAGTCGGGACTCAATTGACCAAATAAATCCTCCCCTCATACCCCTCCAACTTATCAACCGTTCCATCGGTCCCCTCCACATTCCCCACAAGCAACTCCCACTTCCCTCCACCCACATCAGGCCGCTTGAACTCCCTCTGATCCTCGCCAAAGTTCAGCACCACCACAGCCGTATCACCCTTGAACTTCTTGGCGAACACAAAAGTATGTTCATTCTCCACATCAAACACCTCAAACATGCCATGGATGAACAACTCTCTATACTCTTTCCTCGTCCGCAGCATCCGTTTCCAGAAATTAAGGACTGAAGCCGGATTCTTCTGTTGCGAAGCGACGTTCAAAGTAGGATAATCATCATGAGTCCGCATCCAGGCGCCTTCTTTCCGCGACGTGAAGCCCGCATAAGGTGAATCATCCCACTGCATAGGCAAACGAGCATGATCGCGACCAAGGACCTGAATAGATTTCATGACTCGATCCAGAGCTTTGCTGTCCTTATTCGTGCGTTTCGCGACGGAATTGTAGTAATTAATACTCTCGATATCCTTATACTCCTCAATCGGCCAATCCTTCGGCGCATTGATCATGCCTATTTCCTGCCCTTGGTATACGAACAACGTGCCCGTCATAGCGGACATCATGATGGCGAGGAGTTTCGCGGAGCGTTCACGCCAGCGCGGCGCGTCGGATGCGAAGCGTGAGACTGAGCGGCCTTGGTCGTGGTTCTCGCAGAAAGCGGTCGTCCAGCCGTCGGTGTTGTGGATGAACGTCTGCCATTTCTCTACCACGCGTTTCATTTCTGGGAGGGTCCAGGGCTCCATCTCGTATTTGTGTGTCTTGCCGCCGCCCAGGTCGACGATGTCGAATTGGAAGACCATGTCGAGTTGCTTGTCGCCCGAGCCTATGTATCGCAGGACGTGGGCGGGGTCTGGGGTGTGGGGGAGCTCGCCGACGGTCATGGTGTCGTATTTGGAGAGGACGGTGGTGTTCATCTCGCGGAGGAATTCGTGCATGCGCGGGCCGTTGCAGAAGAGGCCACTGGCGGGTTGTTCGTAGATGCCGCTGTCGATTATGGGTGCGTCGGGGTATTCTGTGCCTTTCGAGTACATGTTTACTGTGTCGATTCGGAAGCCGTCGACGCCCTTCTTGAGCCAAAATTCCATGGCAGAGTCGTAGAGTGCGCGTCTGGTGGCGGGGTTCTCCCAATTGAGATCGGGTTGCTGTTTTGCGAAGAGGTGGAGGTAGTATTCATGTGTTTGCTCGTCCCATTCCCATGCGCTTCCGCTGAAGATCGAGCGCCAGTTGTTCGGTGGCATGCGTGTGCCATCTGCGGCGTATTTCGCAGGTCGCCAGATGTACCAATCTCTCTTCGGGTTGTCTTTTGAACTCCTTGACTCCTCAAACCATTTGTGCTCGTCTGAAGTGTGGTTGATAACCAAGTCGAAGATCAATCGCATGCCACGAGAGTGGCAGGCTTCAATCAGTGTCTCGACATCTGCAACGGTACCGTATGGTGCGTATACTGATTCGTAGTCTCGGATATCGTAGCCCATGTCATGTTGAGGGGAATCGTAGTGGGGGGAGAGCCAGACAATGTCGACGCCGAGGTCTTTGATGTAGTCGATTTTCGAGACTATGCCGGGGATATCTCCTAGACCATCATTGTTGGAATCTTTGTAGCTGGCAGGATAGATCTGGTAGACCACACCGTCCTTCCACCAGATTGGCTCAGAGACTGTCATGATCTGTTGATGTTGTTTGAGAACGTGGAACTGAGAAGAGGGGATTGGAGCAAAAGAGAAGATTTAAAAAGATGGAATAGAGAGATGCGATATTTGTTATTGAAATAGACGTATTGCTATCTCTATGAACCGAAAGAAAGGATGGAAATCGGGAAGAAGTAGTAGCAAGGCAGAGGTTTTGAAGCTGTACCCAAGAGCGGTGCTGTCTTATAGGACGAACTGACTCAAAGATGCTCAGCTGACAGACTCACGATACCTTCTTCAATTTAAATCAAAGCTCTCTCAAACGAAAGATTCCCCGAGGTGAATGATCGGCGAGCAGTTAGGAGTTAAGGAATTCCCTCCGTCCTACCAAGACATGAAAGTAGTGTCGATTCAGCTATGTACCCCACTACAGGGACTCCCGGACCGCGTCTCCAGCATCTATTTACGTGTGGAGAAGGGCACGAGATGCGGAGAAGACTGCTTTTGTACGGGTTATACTGCACTAATGGTGGGGGAATGAGGTGGTCGAGACTGTGTTGGTGAGATGTCGTTGGAATTCTCGCGACATCTCTCGGTTGGAGGTTGGAGGCTGGGCGATGACACGTGATCGGGATACTGTTGACCGACTTGACACCTCTTGCTTCAGAGGACGCTTCTCTTGGGCAAGATGGAACTTGGGCATCTTGAATCCGAAGTCCATATTAAATTGAGCATGTGAGACTTGGAAGCTGGAATTCTCGGTCAAATGCCCGGCATTAAGAATACACCCGAAGGTGGGATTCAGGGGCAGGCTTCGATCTCAGGAACTCCTCCGACCAGGAAAAGCATCACGAGAGGCCCAGGAACCTCCTCTCATGTGAAAGGCTGAAGTCGTTATCTTATCACTACTCAGCCTTGTGCCAGACATGGAGTTCCCACCGGGGAGTTTGCCTCTGTCCACGTCTCCAGACCTCCACCTGACACATCCTACCCCAGCAGAGTGCCAGCGAATATGGACAGTCGTCTATGATTCATGGGGAGATGCTCTCGACCTCCCTCAATTCTTAGCAGAATCAGAACACCTACTCGCTGTACCACTCGCCCGCGATGGAGGCATGACCCTTTGGATCCTGGTCGACAAAAACTTATCTCCAAATGAAAGGCCGATCTTAGCGTCTTGTGAGACCTTCAAGAAGAAAGGCTTGCTTGCACGTGAGGGCGCGACTGATGGAGTACAAGATGTTGTACTGCGTGGTATCGCAAGTGTGTTCTGTGATCCAGCGTATAGGGGACGTGGATACGCGGTCAGGATGATGCGAGAGATAGGTGAGGTGTTGAAGACGTGGCAAGTTGGTGAGGGGGAGACCTGTGTTGGAAGTCTGCTATATTCGGACATTGGAAAAGTGTACTATGCGAAATTGGGGTGGAAACCAGTTGGTAGTAACAGGCATCTTGTATTTTCCGCGAAAAACCAAGAGGGCGCGAAGTCTGACAAAGTGCGCCTGTTAATGGATGCGGATTTGGGGGAGTTGTGCAAGCGAGACGAAGAGTTGGCTCGGAACAGGCTGAATCAGAGCGGGAAAGCTGCCTTGATGGTGGTTCCTGATGCACGTCATATGCGTTGGCATCATGGGAAAGAGGACTTCATGTGTGCAAATGTGCTGGAGAAAGAATGTCCGTGTAAAGGTGTCTTGATACGGAACACCATGGGGGAGGACAGGGCTTGGACAATTTGGACAAGGAGATTCTATGGTGGTCGTGGAGATACGGGCAGAAGGGAGAACACCCTCTACATTCTCCGCTTGGTCTTCGACAATGAGGGTGCAACAGAGCAAGACAAGGCAGAGATGCAAGAATCACTGAAGATGATCATCGAGGCTGCCCAGGCTGAGGCGGAGCACTGGGGAATGGGAGCTGTCAAGTTGTGGGATCCATCACCACTGGTCATTGAGTTGATGCAGGGGACTGGTTTGGAGTATAAGATGGTTCAGAGAGATCAGGACTGCATTGCGAGTCTGATGTGGTATGGAGATGGCGATGCGCCGGAATTCGTGGCGAATGAGAAATATGCCTGGCTATGATCCTTCGCGGTCTCGACTTTCACACCAAAACCAAAACATCTTCTCCAGCACGGCAAGAGTGAGGTTGGACGAACGCATGGGTCTTCATGGCCAATTGCTCTGTTTGCCTTACTGCCGGCTCTTCGTGCCTTCCCATTGTCTTTCTTCACACACACAGGCGGCTATCTTTGGCGTGATGTCACCGCCGCCGTGGAAAGTGCCTACCTCATTGATGCAATTCGCTTTGAATGAATTCGCTGTGAATGAATTCGCTTTGAATCAATTTCGCGTTCCTATTGGGGATTGGCTGGTGGTAGCTGCTGTACTGTATGCTCCGCATGAACTGGACAACCGGCCTTCTTGCTCGTAGGCTACCCTCATCGTTGTCTCTTTCTTCTCTCTCAGACTCTGTTCACTTCTGATTTTACGTCCGAGTTAATGGCTGATTTAATTCGCATCTCTTCTGGCCATCAGGTCTCAATTGTCCTCTTTGTGGGCACTTGCGCTTCTGGACTTTCACATTTGGCGCTGGTGCGGACTAGCCTAGGTCATCGGTGCACCTCTGCTCCAGAGCCTCCAATGCGGAGTACAGACCATCCCCGATATTGCACCCGCAATTCCCCTCATGATCTACTCAGCTCCCACTGGAAAATGCCTATTTTCTCCTGATGCCTGCTTTTCCATTCGCTCTTCTTGTAGGCTAGCGATTTCGTTCTTAGGCCGATGCGTTTCTCCACAATCTATCGATCACGAAGTCTGGCACCGGTTTCCCCCCTCTAGTCGCTGTGACAGTCACGCGGGAAACCGAAACTGAGTGATGGGTCTTCTAATACTTAGGCAATGACCTCACTCTTCTTGAACCTCAGCGTTTCGCAGATTCGAGAAAGCATAAGTATTCGCACTGCGTCCTCTTGAAACATAGCAATCGACTCTGATCTTTTCCCCCAGCTTGCACACCAGCACTCACCTCAGTCCTCCTTCCTCTGCCCTCGCTCACCCACACAGCACTTCAATCCTTCCTTCCTTTACTCGACCGACACACACAACGCCTCAGTCTTTTTCACCTTGACCATCATGTCTCAATCACCCATCCCACCAACGACACATGTCGCCGATGTTACTGCTGACGATAATATTGTCGACATCAAGACCAGCGGAAATGCCGCCGTAGACAACGCCAACGCCAATGATAGCGACAGCACTGCCAGCGAGGCACCTAAACCTTCTCCGCTGCCTACGCCCCCGATTCCCAACGCGCGAGTCATCTTGATGTGCGAACAAGCACAGGATGCTAGTACGCAAGAGCACCAGATGACCATCAGACAGTCAATTACGATCTACAAGCCCGCGATCTGGATTTGCTTTTTCTGGTCTGCTTCAGTCATCATGCAGAGTTTTAACATAACTCTGATTCCCTCCTTCTTCGCTCAAGAGCAGTTCTCCGAAAAGTTCGGCATTCTCTCTGCGGAGGGCAAATACGAAATTTCCGCAGGTTGGAGAACAGGACTCACCGTTGGTGCGCTCATTGGTGAGATGATCGGTCTCGTTCTCAGCGGAATCATCTCGGAAAAATATGGCTACAGGAAAACCATGATCGGGGCTCTTATTGCCACAACGGGATTCATCTTCATCCCTTTCTTCGCTAATAGCATCGAAGCACTCCTCGTTGGCCAAATTCTTGGCGGCATCCCCTGGGGAATGTTTCAAAGTCGTAAGTTAGGATGGTGTAGTTCTCCAAGTCCTTTGCTAATGTATACAGTGCCGTCGTCCTATGCTTCTGATATTATGCCTCAGGTTCTGCGACCCTATCTAACGACATACATCAATTTGTGTTGGGTCTTTGGACAATTGATTGCCAGTATTGCTGTCCGCGCGGTCTTACAACTTGACAATGAATGGGCATATCGAGTAAGAACCTCTCCTCTCGCATCGCTCTCTGAACAGCTGGGGCATCGACTGACTTCCCTAGATTCCATTTGCTATCCAATGGATATGGCCACCCTTTGTCATCCTCGCCATCTTATTTTCTCCAGAATCTCCAGCGTGGCTCGTTCGGAAAGATCGAAGGGACGCGGCCCGGCGAGCTATGTTACGCCTCACCTCTCACAAAAGCCCAAATTTCAGTGTCGACAACGTCATCATGTTGATGGCAGAAACGAATGAGAGAGAGAAGAGGATTTCGAGTGGAATCTCTTACTGGGACTGCTTCAAAGGAGTTGATTGGCGTCGAACCAGAATTGCCTGCCTGACTTGGTTGGTCCAGTGCCTTTGTGGTTCGGTATTGATGGGATACTCGCCCGTTGTCTACAAGGCCTGTGGACTCGAGGGAGACTGGGCTTTCAACATGACCATTATCCAGTATTGCATCAACATAGTGGGCGCGGTCCTCGCTTGGTGGTTCATGCACCTAAGCGGCCGCCGAAGCCTGTACCTCTACGGATGTATGGCTCTGCTCCTCCTCCTCATCTCTATCGGCTCTACTGCGTTCATATCATCGACAAACAAGCCTGCACAGTGGGGAATGGCTATCCAGTATCTCTTATATACATTTGTGTATGGTTGCACAATCGGACCTGTATGCTTCTCCCTCATCACAGAAATGTCTTCGATGCGCCTGAAGACCAAAACCATTGTCCTGGCCCGCATCACCTATAATATTGGCAGCATCGTCGTCAACAACATCGCCAATTTCCAACTGACACCCAAACCTACTGGCTGGGGCTGGGGTGCCAAGAGTGCTTTATTCTGGGCTGGCAGCACTTTCCTATGCATCATCTGGATCTATCTCGAGATGCCAGAGCCCAAAGGACGGACGTATTGTGACATGGATATTATGTTTGAGCATAAGATCAGCGCGAGGAAGTTCTCGAAGACGAATGTGGCTGAGTTGGCATCGAGGCCTGAAGAGAACGCCGAGGCGGAAAACAATGGCACGGAGCTTGGTAATATGGATGGGAGAACAAATCCTTAGATTGGGATTTCATAAGGAGGAGGATGGCGATGCGTTATCATTTCACAGTTTGGAACATTTTCTAGTATCTTATTATTACTATCTAACAAAATACATCTCTACCTGTTAGACCTTGATTCACCAACGCCATTCTTTGTGTGCTTCGTTCCTCAATACATCTAACGTTGTTCTTCAACGATCTGGCCTTCTCACTTCAGAACTTTGAAAAAGTCTCCTCAAGATTCTGTGCGGCAACGTTTTGCTGAGGTGTTTCAGGGAAGGGCACAGTGACGTCTGCCTCCTGAGTCCCCAAAACTTCTCACATCACCCACCTGGAGAAGTTTGCATGCCTCTTTCAGTACCACGTCAATGAAATCAATGTGAAAGTCTGGAAGGCGGTCTTTTGGAGTCCTAGAAGTAAATACTGGATATTGTGTGAATGGGCTGAAGTCCAGATCTCGTAGACGCGTACTGGCTTTTAAAGTGGATTTTGGTTCACGGGTGGCGCTGTGGGGGATTCCCTCTAGTGTTCGAGTTCGTAGAGTCCGTTCTGACCTTGTCTGGTTGTAATCTGGTTGTAGTCTGGTTGTAGTCTGGTATAGATACCTAATCTGATCTATTGAATTGTTGATCCTGTACATGTGGATCGTTCCTAAAACTAAATGGGATTTGGATGGGGGATGATAGGCGATTGGGAAAGGTGATGGAGGAGGGAGTGATGTAATAATGGGAGAATGGGAAAAAGGGAAAGAGGAGAGGAGACTATGGGGTGTAGTTACCCATGGTTCTGTAATCCTGGTAGGGACGGTAGGTGGGAAGGGGAGGAAGGGGGAGAGTGGAGGAGTGGAGGAGAAGTGGAGGAGTGGATTGGAGGAAACCTCCGTAGTCTGGTGGTCAAGAAAGAACTAAGTCAGTTTCGGGTTGTGTGGGTATGGAACTGTCTGGTCTTGGTCTCTTTCCGTCCTTCTAATTGGGACCCAACGATCAGAATACTTTTGGCCAGGTGGGAATATTCTTCCAGTGCAATAAGCCATTTCGCTGCTGTTCAGCAGTCACGTTAGGTCTTCCACGATAGGAAGTGCTAGGGATTCTGCTGCAGTGCTATCTAAGTCGAGAGGGCTAACACCGAAGCCAAAATACCGGCTCTGCACATTAGCGAAGACATCATCGCACCAATATTCTTGGTTCACACAATGCAATTATTGCTTTTACTGTACTGTTCATGATCGTCCGGAATTTTAGTACTTTAGTAATACCAAAGTCACGTATTACCGCACTTCGAGGTAGCGTGGGCGGCCATGAGTAGCAAGATGGGGTGCACACACGTAGATATTTGAGAGAGCAGACTTTTTCGAGGACAAGGCTTCTTGGTTGACCTATCACTAGTATTCTGTTCGCATCTTATGTCTCTTGCGTGTTGGGAGAGCAGGCTTTGATTCTCGCTGAAATCTCGTGCCCTCGTCAATTTTGGCTGATTTCCATAGCTTCCTGTTTCCTTGGAGCGCAGTGAATTATCAACTGGCAATTGTAGATGACTTCATTGTAAGTGGAATTCAAAACTTTTCCTCATGCAGTGCACTCTCAAATCACAAGCTTTGCTGCCTTTATTTCCGTGGCTTTCGGGTACAACATGACATGCATCAGAGCTTGGCTTCCTAAAATGGACAAGAATCTGGTTCGCCAAGTTGTTGAGACACGTGCGTGGCGGCTGAGTTCTGCCCGTCATTCTGTGTCATCTCATCATGAAGCAGCACGCCAAGATCTTTGCGCCTCTCTATCATTTGTTATAGATTGAATACACCAGTGGCCCTCAAGCTCTCACATCGTGGCGCAGTTTGCCCAGAGTCCACAGCTTGAGGTGGTCTTGGCTACGGACCTCAAACGATGGACTTTCCATGGTAAGCACTAAACAATATAACATCAAGAGACATCGCTGGAACGAGATAACAATCCGAACCGAGATCCTCATCATCATCGGATCTTGATCCTAGGCGTGTATGAGCGCTACTTGCCAATTGTAGACTGTCGAAACATGGCCACACCAGCAACCACCTTCGAATTTGTGGTTTCTGATCCGTTAACGAACCTCAAACCGGGCAAGAGTCTGCAAATTCGACGCCACTGTATGCAGGGTAGGAACAGACGTGAAGGTTCCCGAAGGAATGAGCAAGTCAAAAGACATAACATCAAAGGTAGAGGAGAAAAAGTCTCGCTAGCGCCGGTTTCAGATGTGATCAAGCCCATTGCTTCGTTCGGAGCCTTGTCGCCAGAATCTCTCATGGGTGATCTCGCACTCATCAGTTTTGCCGGTCCTGGAATCGATCCCAGCACTAGAACAATCCTGTTCAGAGCCTTCGCGTATAGTTTTGCCAATCAAGCTATGTCTCCACTCGACCGATTCGTCGACTTTGATTGCCTCGATCCAAGCTCTTTCGAGTCATTCTTATCCGACGAGGCATTCCTGCATTCGATGATGTGTGCCAGCTTCGCCATCAACGACTTCCAAACGACCAAATGGAATGGTAGACCTGGTCCCAAGACCCTCTTCCACTTACGCAATGTTTTGTCGTTGTTGAGGGAGAAATTACGGGACGAGAACGTGCATCAAGACGACTCGGTATTGCAAGTTGTCCTCAACCTCGCACTATTGGCTGGTGCGTTTGGCGAATGGCCTGCTGCCGGTACGCATTTCAAGGGTCTGCATAAAATCATCAAGTTGAGAGGGCATTTGGAGTTCTTGAGAGACAAGCCAAAATTACACTTCAAGCTCGACCGGTAAGTACTGCCTGCCTTCATTTCAGCCTTTCCGTACCTGACCTATGCAAGCATCGATCTCGCACGGTCTCTCGCTACGGGCAATAGAGCGCTCTTCTTAGATCCCGCGGTATCGTGGGATCCGATCATCCCTGCTCCCAATGTGACTCTCCCGCAGGATCTTTACAAGCCTCCTTCGGGTTGGCAGCCAAGGCTTGTGCATATCTTCCGGGATTTTCAATACCTTTGCTTAGGGATCAGCAATGACGCGCTCGAACGACTTCCGCACAACGCCACATATCTTCAGAGCATTCTCACATCTCTCCAGTCCCGACTGCTACATCTTGGTGGCTTACCCGTTGATCCACCAGTCGAGAGATTGGTTCGACTCACCATGTTGTGTTTTCTGACAACGACGTCTAAGGTTGCTGGGAGGAAACTCCCTTATGATTGGGTGCTCAGACAACTTGACGATGCGTATGCAATGGCAGCTGATCGATTTGAAAAGGAGGACATATGCCTCCGTGTATGGGTACTGATAACGATTGCGTTTACTGTAGCTGGTGTGGAAAAGGAGTGGTTTAAGGAAGCATGGGGCAAGATTCAATCAGAGGTTGATCAGGATTGGGCGAGTGTAAAGAAGTACCTGATGCGGGTAATGTGGATCGAGGCCATACATGATGGGCCTGGTGAAGCTGTATGGCGAGACTTGGAAAGGACAATATCATCGTAGAACTAGCGCTAACAACCTGATCCGATGCGTTCAGTACCAATCTAGTGTATCGAGTTCTGAACAGCAATTTCTTGCTTCCCAGCCCTAGTGTTGTCCCCTAGCATTGTCTGCTTTAGTATCAAATGTCTCGGAAAAAGAGAATTCTGGGACCTTAACCCTACACCGAGGCGAAGCTTTCGGCACCAAATTCCTGATGACGCGTGAAAACCATAGCTTTATCCCCCTTTTGGTCACCATGCTAATTCTAGATGTCGCATGAGCCACCTTAGCCATAGGAATCATTGCATTCATTGGAGTTTTAGGGTCAATGGTATGGATGGTTTCACGCGCGGTCGATGCTTCTATCTTCTCGAGAGTCACTGGAGCGATGCCGACTGTCCTTACTTTCGCGATCTTGATGAAAGTATTTGAGAGGAATACAGAAGATGGTCATGTCAAGCATGCAGCAAAGTTGAGCTGCCAAATGATGCTTTCTTTGAAGGTGCTTTGGGTGCCTGTCGGCAAAGACTGCACTGGTGAATCGTAGAGTGTAGATAAGAAGAAGCAAACGATAGCGGTTTTCACGATGATGTTGAATTCTTCCCGAGATGTGGAAAGAAAGTATTCGTTGTTTATTTGATGTCCATTTGGGAATAACAACATTTACACAACGTGCAGATTCTTCATTCCAACCCTAAAAGAAATCTGCTGGAGGACTTGTGTATGCATTTGTACCCACGACTTGATCCTCCGTGGTGTTCGAGTCAGTAGCTGCATAAAATGAGTGACCAAGCTGCTATCAATTTGAGAGCCACCGATAAAATAATAGTTGGAAGAGTTCCAGCTGGCAAGTCATAAAGTTACCCAGTGGAAAGCGATCATAGTTGTTGGTATGCTGCGTTTTATAAGCGAGGAATTAACTTTGACATTCCTGGCGGATCCCAGCTGAGCATCCGGACTGGCCCGCTCTATAAGCTTTCCGTCTGGACTTTCTCCGACTCCCGTTGCGATTCAACCACCCGTATGGCTACTAAGTGGAGTGGAGTCCGGCCGGCCGGCCGGTGGGCAGTGCTTGTGTAATGTAGCGCGGGGAGTTCAGCATGTCCCTCAGCGCCATGTATACGCGTGGCCTGCCATGAATGAACTTCGTATTAGGCAGATTAAAGCTCAGTGATGACGCACGGGTGGACGCAGCTTGACAGAGTAAGTTGAAGAGTTGGTCCAATATCAAGCGATGGCGGCTGGCATCACAATGTGGACTCCCCTGTGCCGCTGTAGGACAGGGTAAGTACGATTTGACGCAGAAAAAAAAGTGATAAGGATTTTTTTGGTTTGATAAAGAGTGAAAAACTACTGTCTCTTAGACACTGCAGTGCTTGTGGCTAGCAAATGTATGGATTTTTCAGTGAAAGACTGATTGACTCCATACATAACAGTAGGTTAATGCTAATAGCTCAGGTATGACGATACCCATGCTTTGAAACACTCTGCTTGGTTACAAAGTACCTGGATATGAGTGCTTGTTGTCACAGTAACTATGCTTCCTTGCATCTTCGAGAACCAGGCTCTGCCCCTGCATTCGCACCATCATGGTCTCTTGGACAATCAAATGCCATCTAATTCAAGCTTCAGATGAACGATCTTAGGCTTATGAAAACGTTTGTCGATCGGATTTGATATCCCGCTGTCAAACTTTGTTATCAAGTAGTAGGACTACTCAGCCTCCACTAGCCTCGTATTATAACGGATACCATTGGGGGTGGTAGGTATAGGTTCCTGTGTAGATTTAGCAGGACCGGGACCGGGACCACAGGGACGGAAAGTAAGTTTGACGGACAGTCGGCGTAGAAAAATATCCTTCGCCTGGTCTGTGAGCTTGATGTAGCTTACCCACGATTCAATTTCTATATTTGAGGATTTAGTCAACCGTCATTTTCAGTAGCCATTTGAATCTCCAAAAGCTTTTTCAGCCTTTCATACTTTCTTTCTAGTTCAGAGTCGCCATTCTGCCTCTTTAAAGACACTTACACAACTGATCTTCGCGTCAATACCTCTGGCCATGTCGAATGCAACAGCACTGTCCTTGGAAACCTCGAATCGGACATCGATACATGGCGGCAACGTAACCCTAATTCTTAATCCGGAGCTCTGCACACTTCAGACTTGCGACCTCAGTCTTGGCCAGCTTGAGTACCTCCCAAGCGTTTGGGGTAATGCAGTTTTCGTCGGTGTTTTCGGCATCCTCCTCCCTCTTCATATCTTTCTTGGGATCAAATACAAAACATGGGGATTCATGGCGGGTCTCATTCTTGGAACGGTACTCGAGACGGTCGGTTACGTTGTGCGAATCCTACTTCATTACTCTATCTTCGACAAAGACTACTTCATCTTGTACTTGATCTTCCTCACCATAGCGCCTGCCTTTATCTCGGCTGGAATCTATATCTGCTTGTCTAGGATCGTGATGCTGTATGCGCCACAGTTATCGAGGTTCAAGCCGAGGACGTATACCATCTGTTTCTGTACTTCGGATTTCATCAGCTTGGTCCTGCAAGCTGCTGGAGGAGCTATCGCCTCAGTCGCTACGACTCAAGATGATGTATGATCCCTACCTGCATCTACCTTACAGAAAGGCTAACATACGTATCCAGGTGGATACAGGAACGCATATCATGATTGCAGGATTGATCTTCCAAGTCGTTTCTCTCGCCACATTCGTCCTGCTCTGCTGCGACTTTGCTCTCAGACTTCACAAGAATCGAAATTCTTGGAACACTCAAAATGCTTCTATCTACTCGTCCTGGAAGTTTAAAGCGTTTCTTTACTGTAAGCAATTCTCTCATCCGCAGGCTTCCGCTTCTTTCTCAAACAAAGGCTAACAGTCCCACAGCGTTGGCTCTCTCAACTCTCTGCATCATCATTCGCTGCACGTTCCGCGCCATCGAGCTATTTGACGGCTTCACTGGAAAGCTTGCCAATGACGAAGTCCTATACATGATTCTGGAGCCTCCAATGATAACCATTGCTGTTGTTGCTCTCACAATCTTTCATCCTGGCATCGGGTTTCAGGGTGCATGGGATAGCGCGAAAAGATCGTATAAGGGGGTAGTTGCCGATATGGAAAGTAGTAGCTCGTATGAAGCTGATCTCGCGACTGATCGTGCTATTTTCGCCGAGAGTGGAAATGCTGAGGCTGACGATGAGACAAGAACGGTCGGAGGGGCCACACTGCGAGGTGAGGAGGGTTGGGAAATGCAGAGTTTGTCTAAAGCAGGCTGAGCTCAAGGGACAGTGGCGACTCATTGGCGGATTTTTCCTCTTTGTCAGACGGAAGGCTTTCGGTTGTCGACTTCGGATCACCCTTCCACATCATCTGGCTGGGAACATGTAACAGTAAGTAGGCGGGAGGTTGCCATATAGATCGATCGATACCATAGAATTAGACTTGCATATGATAGATAGAAGATAGTGCCATAGATTTCGGTTCAATCAAATGTTAATTGTCACGATTTGCATGCACAAGAACCATATCCTTATTCGGCAAGCAGCAGCTGAGTGAATGGAACCGGGTAGAATGCGTCTTCGTGTTGGTAGGTTAAGCACAACAACTGGCTCGTACATCACTTTACGAGCAGTTAATGTAGAGAAGGGCTTGATTACGTTGCTTTCGGGCTGTGAGAATATGTGCTTGTCTCAAAGCATTGCGTGTTGATTGCTCGCGGCGGGCACTAGCGAATATCTATGTTTTCGTTTCACTGCGTTGACTTTTTGCCATATATCCAAGCGCTCTTCCCGTCCAAATGTACCAGGTGTCTCTCACATTGATCATTCTGAAGTCTCTTATGGCGAATCCTGAACGACTTCAGGTGACATTTAGATTGAATTTCTACATCTACTAATGGGCTTAATGCAACACTGAATATGGATTTGTTTCAATCGATCCATCGCTTGATACTATCGGCGATTCGGTTGCTTGACTTTAAAGTCTTTTATCCCATTGCTTTATATGATACACATGGCCATATGCCAACCTGTAGCCTGAAAAATTGGACGAGCCGCCGACCCATGCTGAAGCTTGCTGATAGTCATAGCCTCAGTCACAACTTGCTGCTCAAAGCTCCCGACTTTTGGCCCGCGAAGGTAGACAAAGCATCCATGAGTCCCGGACTCAAAACGTCATACGTCTCTAGCCCCAAACTCTTGAACTTCTCCCTGACACCATCAATCTCCTTGGGATTGAATCCCTGCTCAATGATCGAAGAAACGAAGCCGGCGAATTGAGGCTCCTGCCAACCTTTCTCATCACTCAATTCCACATGTACGAAGTCCAGACCCTTGAACGCATGATCCTTTTCGATTCGGCCATACATATGCACCCCGCAGTCTTTGCAAGCATGGCGTAGGATGGTGGCGTTCTTGTCGACGACTTTGATCTTGTTCTCGTTGGCAGTGACTTTCACATTATCGACTGGAACGACAGCCACGACCGAAAAGAGGGCACCAGATGGTTTCCAGCATTGCGAGCAGCCGCAGGCGTGGTTATGGAGGACGTTGCTGCTAAGTTTGACTTCCACGCGATTGGATGAGCATAAGCAGCGAAGTGTTCCTCCCGGGAAATCTTCTCTGCCCTTCGTGATGCCATTGTCAATGAGAGGATGTAGTGAAGGAGCCATTTTTGCGTAGAAGTTTGACTCAATCAATTGCTCGGCTGATGTTATATTGGATAAATATCAGGATGAGAGTGAATATTAAAAAGCATTCAAACAGAAGATGACGAAACTGCCGTGATATATAAAGTCTGGTAAGAAAGTCAGACATCCAGCCCAGCGAGTAAGAGTGGATTGAACGCTGATGGCGTGCGTCAGATTTCCCCGCATTTGTGTCTTGACTGTTGGTTATCACGACTCGCATAAAGAGGGGTTCGGGAGAAAGGCCTTGTTTGTTCGGAATCTCGGAGATATCTCGCGATAACGATAGGTCCCAAGAGGGAGCTGCAATTGAATACCACTATAGTGCATGGTATCCAGAAAGTGAGGGACTTTCGCATAGGAAGTGTTGCGGCTTTTTTGTTTAGCCTTTATCTGCAAGCTGTGCCCAAGAGTGGGCTCGGACTCGACTGCACGAAAGCGCGGCTCTGGAGAATACGGTACTCGCATTGTCAAGCTCGTACTTCGTGGTTCCATGTATCTGCATTGCGAGTCATCGAGTCCAAGCAGAATACGTACGCAGTCGGCTTTGTGGCATTGTTCATGTTCTCTTCTTGCCCAGGGAGCAGCTCTTCTGAACATGCAAAGCCGGTCGCCCCTCCCTTGCTTAATCTTTCTGTACAGTCCTGTGGAGATATGATCGCAATGGGCATAAGTCCATCAGAGAGAGTCAAAATAATGTCAGCAGATCGCGATGTTCTGCCGTTCCACATAGCCAGACCGGCGACGGCGGGGAGAACTGTCGGTTCGAAGCGCAACTGGCATCAAGTCAACTCAGCGTCTGTCCGAATTCAGATCAAGGATTATTGTATCGTATGCTAGAATTTACATTTGAACACTTACATGTCTTCTTTCTGGCTATTCAATGTCTTCAAACTGTGCCGTCTCGGATGTCACCCTTCTTGAGAATGAACACTGCCGACATGTACCGCACAGTTTCCTGTTTGCCCAAACAGCTGAGTGCGAATAGGACTCGACTACTCCATCGCTAAGCGACTTCGGAAATAGACGATTCTTAGAAGACTCATAGGTGTCCTTCTATCAAATGGTCTTCAAATCTCCCACAGGGACTGCGTACCGGTATTACGGCTCGGTGATATAGCAGATCCATACCGATTCAGTCCTGCTCCTCCCTATCACTTGTAAGTCATGAAAACCACTCTTAACTCGGTAGCTATTACTTAGCTGCACCATCGTCGGCTGAGGCTATCTCCAGGCTCACTCGATGGATGCAGCAAATTGTGTTCCATTTTTCCGTCTTAAGTTTGTCTTCGTCAGTCCGGACAATTTTCATCATGAAACGAAGACAGCGTGATGCATTTTTCTTGAGGTAATACTAGCAAAACGTGCAAGTAGGCTCGCCCTGCGAGTTGTGAGCAGGCACACAATGACTGGGGAAACACAAGATTCGTGGCCACCGCAAGAGCTTAAGAAAACCAGCGCGGTTGTACGGGAAGTGATTGATGCTCGGTAGAAAAGGAAGTAAGAGCAGTTGCGACTCTCGAAGGGTAAGAAATACTAAAATTAAGTGACGAAAGCCAGTCATATGATTATGCGAGTACTCACCTTGACGGGTATCATCAGGAACCTTGATGGCTCCCAACAACCAATCAGCGCCAAGTGATGTTTAGAGAACCAAGGCTGTTGTGACACCCCAAGTATTGTTCTTATTGGAGAGAGAAAAAAGATCCCTGGGGCCTCATTATCGATGAGTAAACATGGCGTTCGGGAATGAGCCAACAGCAAGTGAGCAAGGGGGCTTGAGGCCCACATTTCTCACTAATCAGCTGGCATCATTCGTTGCTGCATCTTTGACAAATCATATTCAGGAACACCGAAGCGATGCGCCCTGCAAAGCGAGAAGAGTCGAAATAATCTCTTGGCCCCAAGAAAAGTTTCCAGCCATGTACTGCTCCTCGAACTTGGAAGAGAAGTGGAAACGGCGGAAACCTAGCTGTCATGAATCAGCGGAAAGCAGCAAATCTCTATTGTCCAGGATCAAATAGCGACCAAGGATTACAATCTAGGGTTGGATCGTGTTTTACTTGTTTGACTTATGAGGCTTCTGAATCGCAGCAGTAAATAACGAGCCAGACAGCTGTCAGCACAACCAACCGATGTCAGACCGTTCTAGTCTAGAGTCCTCGCGATATGAGAGCGGTCGCGAGAAACGAGAGAACTCCTCGCGCCATCCAAGCTTCTCGGAGCGAAGGCTCATAGCTTTACCTGGATTGGAGCATCTTAATGATGCTCAAACACAGAATGCCATTCGAAAGCGCATAGCCGAAGGACTTCCCCGATCTAAGAGACCCTATGACCCGAATAGGATTGAATTGGTCCTGCCGGCAGATTTCCTGAACGACTCTGCACCATCTACTGGTCCACTGACCCCTGATCTCGCATCGAGTAGCACACGTCTGGACTTCCGTTACCGCAAGCAGCTTCAGGATTCGATGCATGAAGATATGCCGGTGTTGCTTGACCCCTTATCGACCAATAACTGCGACTCAGATCCAGACGTGCATTCGGGACCGGGTTTACATTCTTCTGGTAGCATATCAATCAACCCAGTCACAGTCTTAGGCGCCGGCAGAATCGATCCATTCGCTCATTTCCCTATAAAGATGAACTCAGGGGAGTTGTGGCTGATCGACCAAGGTACGTGAGTCGGGAGTCGTTACCTCTGGTCCCATTATAGCTGAATGCTGACAGTTTCTGGTGATGATTAGTGAACACAGGTCAGGACCCAACCTTCAGAACCTACCGAGAACGGTGGCTTCCTGCTATGATAAAAAGCCCGTCGACATTTCATCAATTCCTCGCAAATGTATCTTTGAATATTTCCCGAGTTCGTGGCGAGAACCTCGACAACGTCGTCACAGTTGCGCATCATTCCCTTGCCATCCGATCTCTCAATCAGAAACTTTCCGATCCAATTTTACGGACCAGCGATGATGTCCTCTTAGGAATATCGTCATTCAGAAGCTATAGTGTGAGTTTTCTTCTGTCATTTGGATGTACTTGATGTTGTTTGATTAAAAGTGTTCATTATACTGAGCTTCAATCTCTAGCTTGTTAAAGGCGATCTTGAGGCCGCGTCATCACATCTCGAAGGATTGAAGAAAGTGCTGCAGCTTCGGGCAGGGCGTCACGGAGCCAAACTTTCGACAGAACTTGCGAACCTCATTTATAGGTATGCATACCCCAATGTGTGAATGTTCGGGGCTTTTAGGAAGTATTGCGCCTCTTTCTGACAATTCGGACAGCGTAGAGATGATGAGCATCTGCCAACAAGACTTGAAGTCAGCCTTTCCCTTCCCTATGATGTTCGACATTGCCCAAGAACAACAGTTCGGCAGTCCACCTTCACTTTATGCAGAAATGGCACTCACAAATCCATGGAAACAAATCTTTCCCGCCAATGATCCCATAGTCAATATCTTCGAAGATTTAAATTATGCACTTCGACTAGCAGACTATAAGTCCTCACAAGGGCAGTCTTGGAAAGTGGTCAACTTCGTCGTCTATCGCCTATGTCCCATCGTACACAAACTGATAAGCCTGAAGACTAACAGGTTTCTGGCTGACTACTGGGATGTCGTGCGAGAAGCCTCCCGACTAGCTATATTCTTCTTTCTGAGTGAGCCTCGAAGACAGTGCGGTGCTCTAGGAGTTTCCAACACTCTTTTCCTTTCGAAATTCAAATGTCACATGTCAACCTTTGGCACCTCAATCGATTGGAAGCTATGTCGTCCATTACATTTATGGATGCTCTTTTTTGGGACTTTGGAGAGCCGGGGGTTTCCAGAGCAAGATTGGTTCGCTGAGACCCTAATTTCTGTTGCCAGGACAATGCAATTAGATTCTTGGGGAGCCATTGTTGATGCTGTCCAAGGATTCCTGTGGGTGGAAGATGTCTACGATACAAAGGCAGCGATTGTTGGACAGAACTTGATGGGTGAAGTTTCCTAATAACTCTCTTGGCTACTGCTTCTAATAGGGTCGTGACTTGCTTCCCCGAGACAGAATCTAGGATTTTAATTCCCACATCTTCTACATGGAATGTGGCTCAACCCAACAAGCATTCCAATGATCGACGCGGCATTCCGGCCCCGTCCAAGCTTTCCGGGACCCCCACACGGAAACGTAGTTAACATAATAGGGGGGCGTCCTCAAATTGTGGTATCAATTTCAATTTGCCTCAACTTCAATCTTCCCCCGCGAAATGGCGTTCAGAAGTATTTTTTCCGGCTTCAAGTCTTCCTCCAATCTCAGAGAAAAGGCAGCAGCTGATTCCCAGGTCCAACCTGCGCCCACGTTTCAAATCATCAAAACACCAGTCATAATCAACACAACCTCTGTCGGCCAAACTAAATCATCTTCAAGATGGGCAAAAAGCCTAGGTAATCTCAAAGGTCGACCGAGACCAGCAATTCCGGAATTTATGTTCAATGAGCCAACGATCGAGTCTAAGGTTGGGCTGGATATCATCAAGCTATTTCAAGGGATCGACGCCAGGTATGCTGCATCCAGTGAGAGATTTGACTTGGACTGGCAGAAGCTCACACCAGTCTTTAGATTTGCATCTTACTTCGAGCTCGCAGGGTTCGAGCCTTCCGACAAAGAGGCGAGACGGAACCGATCAATTGAAATACTTCGTAGAACATACGAATGGCAACAAGCAGGCAGCACTAGCCCACCGTATCCACCTTGTCTAAGGAGCATTCCCGACGATGAGAAAACTGGACTCCTGCAGATCTTCAACGCCGAACGATTTATCGATACCGCTGTAGCTTTGCTCCCAGAGGCGCTGCAACCGAAACTGTTAGCGTTGTATCTGTACGGGCAGCCAATTGGAAAGACCATGGCTGGGATTCAAGCACGTATGAAGGCATTGACACGCGCGAAGAAGAACATCGGCACCGAGCCCAGTATCGGAAATCGAGAAGACTGGTATACCGATGCCGTTTTTGCCCAGCAGTCTTTCACTGGCTCAAATCCGACAAGCATCGCATCTGCCGGTGCTGATTGGGTTGCGAAGTTTAAGGGCGTTGCGAAGACGCAAGGAAGGAACGACATCGCTATCCTACTTCAATATGCTAGGGTTGAGTCTTTCTTCGTTCAAGACTGCAGCTATTTCCGGGAAGCTGCCAACGCGGCACCAACTGCAACCCTGAGATCGGACGATGGAAAGAGATTCGGCTGTGCTTCTGTTACTCTATACCAACTTCGCGAGGATGGCGCTCTGCATCCTCTAGCAATCATCATCGACTTCAAGATGAGCATAGAGGACTCAGTCGTTATCTTCAATAAGAGACTTACGCCCGTGGACTCCACGGCGACAGAACAGCAAGATTGGCCATGGAGATATGCGAAGATGTGTAGCCAAGTTTCGGACTGGACAAGGCATGAGGTCCAAGTTCATCTCAACGACTGCCACTTCGTGGAAGAGGCCACTATTGTTGCGGCTCAGCGATCCTTCACTGGAGACCATATTGTATATCGTCTTCTGGAACCTCATTGGTATGCTTGATGAACCACTTTGTTCATGTTCACAGTAAGACTGATTTGATATAGGTTGAAAACGCTGTCTCTCAACGCGGCCGCACGGCAAATTCTGGTTCCAAAGGTAGTCACCGAGATCAACGGCTTTTCCAAAGAACAAACATACGCGTTCCTATTGAATGCATATAAGCGTTTCAACTGGACTGACCACTACATCCCCACGGATTTGGACAGACGCGGCTTCCCCCCAGCCAAACTTGACGACAAAGTATTCCACAACTATGCTTGGGCCCGAAATATGGTACCCATGTGGAACACGATATACGCTTTTGTTCACTCGGCTCTCATGACGGTCTACAAGACGGATGCCGACGTCGCAGCAGACAAGTCTGTAGAGTCCTGGTGTCGTGAGATGCACAGTCCCTCAGGTGGCCAAATGGCGTCCTTCCCGGATATCGAGACCATCGATGAATTGTGTAATGCCATTACGATGTGCATTCATACCGCTGCCCCAATGCATAATTCGGTCAACTACCTACAATGCTACTACATGTCTTTCGTACCCAACAAGCCTGGCTGCCTGAACAAGCCACTGCCAAGCACGCTCGATGAACTCATGTCGTACAAGGAGCAAGATGTCGTTGCAGCTCTTCCAGTACAGGATGAGCAGACCTGGTTGCTGAGCTCTCAGCTGCCTTATCTTCTCAGCTATGGTGTATCAGAAGACCAGACGCTGTTGAGTTATGCGAAAGACTTGGAGGATGAAGCGAAGGTGCAGGATGGCGAAGATGGAAAGGCGTTTGAGACTGCCGCCTCGAAATTCTTTGTTGACTTGACAGAGCTTGGTATCCTGTTTGACAAGCATAGCAAGGCCTTGGACGACAAGACTGTGGCGTATAATGTCATTGATCCCACGGAGTTGGCGGTTTCAATTTTGATTTGAGGGAGATTTGGTTGTAAAAGGGATGGAATCGAGCGATGAGGGTTTCTTTATTCCTTTTCTCTTCAGTTCGCCGGCATGGAAAGTCTAAATAAGCTTCTGACATTCCTACCGTGTCTCTATACTTTTTGTAATACTTTGTTCGGAAAAGTATTTGTTGGTGCTACCAGGGTGGCTTTCGGGAGGAGTTATCTTGCGAGATGGCTTTCTAAGGGCAAATAATTGTTTATTATTCTTTTGAGAATGGTATTGAGAGATGTAACAGGCCTTCTTCGCTTGTGATACATGGCTTGAGTCTGTGTGGGTTGTTTGTCCTTCACATTTTCTTGTCTCCCTCCAGCACCGTCAAATCAGCGTGGGCCATGCGGTCAACTGATTTCTCGATCACACGAAGATCAGGGCTCGATACCGAACTGGAAGAGTTCCTTATCCAACTCTTGACGCATGCACTACTGTAATCTCAAGGCATTTCACGACCGATAAGCTACGGGAGGGGCCGAGAATCTCGTTTTGATCCCCACTCATCCCCTCCCTCGAAACGAAACCCCGAAGAATGCACGACATCTACCTTCCTAACCCTCTTGTCCCTACCGAAGCAGCAGATAACCCGTCCTACCACACAAGCAAATACAAGCACTTCCTTGGCCAGAAACAAGCTCCACCCACCGGTAAAGCCACTTCGTCCTGCCTATTGAAGCTTAGACTCAAAGCTTATGCGCGATTGGCAACCCTCGCTTCGCCCCTGACCCCGTCCCCCACTGTTCGCCCGGCATCCAAACCCTCCAGTCATATCGCTTTGCTGATGGCTGAAAGCACTTTATTTCCCCGGTCAGCGAGTATGGAGGTAAAGGGCTTCCGTTTCGAGCATGCAAGTACCGTGCCAAGCCATGCAGGATAAACAAGCCCTCCGAGCACGATGACTTGGCGATGTTTACTCCTCCGATTTGCTAGGAGAACGATTCAAGGCATCTTGCCAAGAGGTACAAGCCTCGGTTTCTTGCTCAAAGGTGTGGTAAAGCTTTGGACTCTTGGCTCTAACAGAAGGAGGTGGACACTTCTAGCTGGATTGCTATCTAGAGACCTGCCTCTTCAGACGAAGAAAGGTAGATCTTGTGATAATATAGCAGGTTGAGATTGGGTATCTGCAGTGCCTACCTTCCTCTCACGGCTTCATGTCCGCAGCCTAGGTAAGCATGTTGGTACCATCCTCCTGACCTTATTCTTTTGTGTTCCTATGCAAAAAAGTTGAGACTGTCGACGAACGAAGCCGGATGAGCTCCGCCGAGTACATATAGACGGACAATTCCACTAATTCAAGTCACTCATCCTCATCCTGCCTTCAATCCACCTCTCATCAACCATCAAATCGCCAACATGGTTCAGAACATCGCTCTCCCTGTCTTGGCTCTGGCTGGCGCTGCGATTGCTGCATGCCCTTTGGCTGTTGAGATCACCGGGGCTAAGAACCATGTTGCTCAAGTTGCCGTGACTAACACTGGAGCTGAGACTCTCACTGTTTTCAAGGGAAACACTGTCTTCAGTAGCCATGCCACTAAGGATCTGTTGGTTACTGCTGGTATGTTACCAATACTTGACTGTCAATGACCTATGCTAATATGCAATAGATGGAGTTGCGCTTCCTTTCGAGGGTGTAGTTGTCAACTATAGACGTACTGGCCTCACCGCCGATATGTTCCAAGTCATTGCTCCAGGAGAGACAATCACAGCTTCCGTGAACGCAGCCAAGAGCTACAAGCTCGGCGGTGTCTCCAAAGCAAAGATCACAGCTATCCAAGGCTTCAAATACGTTACTGGACCAGTGGCTCCTACCACCTCGGCAAATCTGACCTTCTGTGAGAGTGCCGCCTCAAGCACTGTTGCCATCACTCCTGATCAGAGCATTGCTGCTGCGTAAGTTCTTCACTTTTTCAATCCGATCATACATCCAAACAGCCACAGAAAGGCTGAGATTTGGAAACATGACTGAAAATATTCGCAGGGAGCACATCTCCAAGCGCAACCCCGAGCTTGAGGAGACCAGCAGCTCCCGCATCAAGAAGCGAGCGGTGACATATAACTCCTGCACTTCTGCTCAGACCACCTCTTTGACCACTAGTGTCGCCCACGCCATTGCCATGTCCAAGGCTGCATACACCGCAGCTGCGACTGGAGCCTACTACTTCACGACCTGGTTCAAGTCAACCGCCGAGGAGTCTGCCGTCCGGGTTATCTACAACGACGTAGTCAACGTCCAGACCACGTCACCCAAGATCTACTGCACCGACGTGTACAGCGACTGTACTGACGGTTCTGCCCTTCTGTACACCGTTCCCAGCGCCAATGTTATTGTCCCGTGCCCAAACAATGGATACTGGAGCTTCCCTGAGTACGCCTCGACTTGTGCGGATGACGATTACGATCGTGCAGGTTGCATCATCCATGAGATGACCCATTTGTATGGTACTGGTGATTATGCTTATGGTCCAACTGCTGCCAAGGCTTTGACTGCTGCTAAAGCTGCTGCAAATGCTGATACCTATGAGATGTATGCTGGAAGTGTTAGACTAGGTGGATGTAGCTCCTAGATTCCACTTGGGTAGCAAGTCTTGAATGAGAGGGAGGGAAATGGAGCATATGAATCAAGATATGTTGGACCAGAATCCGGTGCCACGATTTTATAGAAGAAGGGGAAAGCCTAGGACATGTTAAATGCAGTTAATAGTTGATCTTTCGGTCTGATTTTTTTCCTGCGAAACCCACCGATGATCCAATGACGTAAAGTTGGCTCTTACCACTGAAGTTTATTCTTATTCTTTCCTGCAGTGTTCTCACTAGTATATGCTGTGTCTTGATATTCCCAATCCAAGGGTAGCAGAACATAACTTTGCTTCTCTAGGTTCCACGGTCACCTAAGAAGCTTGCCTTTGCTACGGCTTCAGTCACTCTCGTCTTGTTCTTTCCTCGTCTGATTCACTTGATTACAGTAGTTTAAGATAGGAGCCAGAGTATTTTTGGGAAGTATTCGTTGCTCGCTCATACGGTTGATTGGTCTCTGGTTTGGCCAATAATGAATTGAGGTCGTTTCGTTAATTAAACTGCCTTCATTGACCCATTAGCATATCGTCGCTGGGCTGATATTGGCACAGATTGACGGGCAGAATGTCGAATCTGGATTTTTGACATATTGTGGGATGTTCTCAAATCAAGTGTCACCAAAGGGTTTCATTCAGCATAGTTTTTTCTTTCAGTTTCAGGAACAGCCGTCCGACCCAAGGTTGTACTCATGAGGTAGCTTGCAGCTACATTCGTTACTTGATACTGTGTACCAAGGTCTTTAGTAATTATTCAATAACCAAAGCGAATTGATCATAGCTGCCCTGGTGTGGCTGGCATCGCCAACGAGGGAGTTAGATGTCAATGGAATCTAAGAACGCAGAATTCTCTGCTCGCTCCAACTCCTAGCGGTCACCTACTTGGAGTTTCGTGCGAATTACAGGTCAGATAAAGTTCGCTTGGCATTCCAAAACCACACCTGTGTACTATGGAAGGTCGACAAAAAGCCCTGGTCAACGAACCACCAAGAGCCACCAAACTCAAGCCAGACAGAGCTTGAATCGAAGTCAAGCGGGTATTACCCTGACTAACCACTAATTAGATAGGAAAGCACTTGTAGTAGCCGTCAGAAAGACTTTTGCGGGCTAATCAGCCTTTGGACATTATAGCATTTCAACCTCGAAATCATGACGCAAGTGCGGATGATTGAGATCTTCTTCTCTTGCTTTATGTTCGGCAACGCCGTTGCCAAAACGCCAGCATTCTCAAACTGCGCAACTATTCTTTCGGATCTATCTATACTGTCAACACTCATAATCGAAGACAACCGGAACATCACGAGCGAGCGTTCTGTAGAACCGATCTGGCTTCGCGATATGATATATCAACTTTGCTGGGCGAAGACTATGTAAAATGCATCTGTCCTTCGAACCAGAGATATCAAGGAACCTCGGTCTTGTCGATTGGGATGGGCCCCCTCGGGCGGGCTGCAAGTACAAGCGCGAAGTTGCTTGCTTCAGAAGATGCAGTGGTATCACCGATACGAGGTAGATAGGTGTTGAAATACTTGATGGTTTTCTGTGCAGCAAATTAGAGCCGAAGAGCCCGAAATGCAGTAGGATGGTTGAACTCAGCATCCTGGATAAAATTGGAAGGATACACGTGAGCAGGGAGAAAGAGGTTGGAATTATTGACTGTATTGACTGGTACCTTCTGCATTATACTGGATGCTGTTCGCACACATCAAATTGAGCTTTATTGCCGTCACAATCTCCTGTCCAGGTCCAAAAGGGTACAATTTCTGTACCTAGTCGCACTTCGGTTGCAGGAGCATCTCGTGCTTTCCAAGCTTGATACATGGTTCGCGTAGCCCGCTCACTCCTTCCATCAGGGACGAGAGAGCCTCATTAATCTCCGGATCACATCTAAGAAGGAAAAGAATGCAAAAAGATGCAACAGAACAAACCCTCAAAAAGGACTCCTGGTAAACCACATGGCCCGGGTCCTGTCGGGGTACGTTCTCTTATTTGGATACATCATACATACAGCTAAGGCAGCGCACTGCATCCCTTGAAGGCTTGAAGGGTCTTGCCCTGCTTCGACTGTTTGGCTTGGTTCCATTGGCAGCAAGAAGAGACCTGGAAGGAGCGACTGCTCTTCAGTCACGTGCTTTGGAACGACTGCTAGCGTCGCGTCCTGAATGTATCCCCCACACAGGTCAAGCAATTTATGATGCATGGTCTGATGGTAGTCACACAGGGCAGCTCAGAAGCCGCCCTTGCGCAACGGAAGAATAGAAAGGATTGTAGAATTTGGGAAAACCCATACGAGAATGAAAGGGAGAAGTGGAGGGCGGAAAAACATTGTTGAGAAGAGGGGGCCTACGTATCAACCACGGGAATGATAGCGAAATGTGATGAGTGAGGACAAGCAACGGAAAGATAAGGGGAGATAGAAAAGCGTAGGGAGATCGCCGAGGGGTAGATGCCCCTTGAGTTTTAAAAGTACCACTCGTGTGCGTGCCAGAGAAACCTGCAAAATCCACCTTCTGGTTCATGTAAGGTGAAGCTTCGAACAGCAGATCCTTTTCATGTAAGATACTTCGGATATTCCGATCCACTTGAAGTAAGTAATGCTAAGTTCTATTCATTCTTAGAATCTAGAACCCGGAAAAGGGCTTGTACACGACGAGAAAGCTATGAACAAACCTGATGAAACACAGTGGCTTCCATACGACCTACCGTCAGGCGCTTCTGCCAAACGATGAACGTGTGCAAAACTACTTACTCACCTTTCGCTCACTTATTGCTGGAATCGTGTCGTGGCGTGCCGTGGTGTGGTGTGGTATGGCAATTGCCATCTGTGCTCCTCCGGGGGGTAGCTATGCGATGCGTCGGCGTGGTATATTTTATGTTCAGAGGCTTTTGGGCAGGGAGAGAAGGGAGCCCATGCCAGGACCAGCAGTGAGTGAGGCATTGCGCGTGTGATGAAGTAGAGTAAAGAGTAGAGAGTAAAGAGTAGAGAGTAAAGAGTAGAGAGTAAAGAGTAGAGAGTAAAGAGTAGAGAGTAAAGAGTAGAGAGTAAAGAG